>Ga0335078_10003770_pt1 | contig 22564 bp, 18 predicted proteins | sample Lox_Sample_32_FD_206711 | JGI IMG/M metagenome (GOLD analysis project Ga0335078, IMG submission 206711) | Soil microbial communities from Loxahatchee National Wildlife Refuge, Florida, United States - Lox_Sample_3.2 | ecosystem: Environmental > Terrestrial > Soil > Wetlands | place: USA... | reverse complement strand
GAGTTCCCGGTGCGGCAACGGATTGGGTTGGAACGTAAACGTAGTGGGAACGCCGTACTGATAGCGGCTGAGCACATAGGGGAGCGTCGTCCAACTGCCCGTGACTTGCTTGTTATGAAGCAGAGTCAGCCCGGCGGCCGGCAGCGCGGCCAGCACCACGACGGGCGCCAGGCGGGCGAGTCTCCGCAACTCCTGCCGGCTCCGCGACGCCGGCACGAAGAACAGGATCACCGCCGCCATCAGCAGCACCGACTCAAACGGGCGGCTGAGCACCTGCAGGCCGATGCCGATCCCGAGCCAGACTGCGTCCCGAGTCCGGCCGGCCGCGCGCAGCCGGGGCAGCGACCCGAACACCAGGCAGCCCGCCACCGCGGATACCGCGCCGCCCCAGTAGGTGTTCATCCAATACCGCAGCGGGCCGAATTCAATCACGGCCAGCAGGCCGCCGGCCAGCGCCCAGCCCGGCGTAGTCCAGGCGCGTAGCATCCAGTAACATAGCGCGCAGAGGGCCGCCACGGAAAGCGCGATTCCGGCCCAAGGATTGGCGAAGATCAATTGCCCCAGCGCAAGCGCCAAGCCTTGACCGATGGGAAAGATGGAGCTGTAACTCGGCTCCTGCAAGACAAAGACGGTTTCGAAGAACGCGTGCAGGGGGTGGGCCGGATTCGCCAGGCGGAAATGGCGCAGCGTGTCGGCAACCAGTAGGTGCGCGAAATCGTCCGGACCGGCGGCGGTGGGCACGGGACTCTGCGCGAGCAGCGCCAGCCGCAGGGCTACCGGTAGAATGGCGAGCGCCAGCATCGACCAGCCGGTGCGTGCCGCGAGTTTGCGTGCGTGGGCCGCGCCGCCGGCATACGCGAGGATCGAAATCACGAGGAGCGCCGCTAATTCCAGCCCGATGAAGTCGCTGGCTCCGAAACCGATGGGATTGTGGAGTGGGAGGAAAGACCGGAAGAGCTGGAACAGGAACATCGAACGCTTATTCCCGATTTAGGCCGGCAGGCGGAGGCGCCTGCCCCACCTTCACCTTCTCGACTTCCCGCATGACCCGCAGGGTGTTCCCGCCCAGGATTTTCAGAATATCTTCGTCGGAGTAGCCGCGTTCCATGAGTCCGCGCACCAGGTTGGGAATCTTCGAGATATCCTCCATGCCTTCCGGATACTGGTCGTTGGCGCCGTCGAAATCCGAGCCCAGGCCCACGTGGTCGATGCCGGCCACGCGCACGGCGTGCTCGAAATGGTCGAGCAGGCGGCTCAAGGGAATGCGACCCAGCTTGGCGACGCGCTGCGCATCGATCTTGCGCGCCTCGGGTCCGTAGTGTCTGCGGTCGCCGAATTTCGGAGTTTGGGCGTCGAGTGTGTTCTCCCGATCCTGCTCCTCCTTCAAGGCGTCGTACCGCTGCGTGAAGCCCGGTTCAAGGAATCCCTCGAAGTAGTTGATGTGGACCACGCCGCCCTTGCGGGCCAGCGCGCGGAGCATGTCGTCGGTCATATTGCGCGGCACATTGGCGATCTCCCGGCAGGAAGAATGCGAAGCGATCAGCGGCGCGGTGGAAGTTGCCAGCGCGTCGTAGAACGTCTCGTCGGAGACATGCGATATGTCGACCATCATGCCCAGGCGATTCATCTCGCGCACCACTTGCCGTCCCAAATCGGTGAGTCCATGGTGGACCGGCGGCAGGCTGGAGGAGTCGGCCCAGGGAGTGTGCGAGGTGTGAGTCAAGGTCAGATAGCGGACGCCCAATTCGAAATACGAGCGCAACACGGCCAGATCGGAATCGATCATATGGCCGCCCTCGACGCCCATGAGGATCGCGATGCGCCCACGGCGCCGGGCCGCCAGGATTTCTTCGGCGGTGGTGGCGAGCGCCAAATCGGCCGGATGCCGCGCCACCTCCCGCCGCACTACGTCAATCTGGTCGAGGGCCCGCCGGATCGACTCGGCCGGCGTGTAGCGCGCGGAGTCGGTCCAGATCGAAAGGAACAGACCGGCTACGTGGCCCTGGCGCATCCGCGGAATGTCCACCTGCCCGTAGCCGTGCCGTTCGGCCAGGTTGTAGTCCTCGTCGACCATCATCTGGGTGGTGTCATCGTGCAGGTCAATGACTACGGCTCGTTCGAGCAAGCGGTGGACTCGCGCGGAATCGACGCTTGTCTGAGCGGCGGCGGCCAACGCCAGCAGCAGGCCGAAAGCGAGACGTGTCATCACGCCCGCGCGCCCACCAGCGGAGCGGCTTCCGCGATTTCCGGGCTGACCCCGGAGAATTTCTCGAAGTTTTGGTTGAAGCGCGCGCTCAGATCCAAGGCGGCGCGGTCGTAGACGTTCTTGTCGGCCCACATGCCGCGCGGATCCAGGAAATCGGGCGGCACGTGCGGGCACGCTTTCGGCACCAGGACCCTGAAAACCGGGTGCGGAGCCCGCGGCACATCGTCCAATTGTCCATCCAGCGCGGCGCTCAGCATGGCGCGGGTATAGGTGAGCTTCATGCGCTCGCCGACGCCATAGGGACCGCCGACCCAACCGGTGTTCAACAGCCAGCAGTTCACCTGGTGGCGGCGCATCTTCTCGCCGAGCATCGCCGCGTAGCTGGCCGCCGGGCGCGGCAGGAACGGCGCGCCGAAGCAGGCGCTGAACGTAGCCACGGGTTCCTTACCGAGGCCGCGCTCGGTGCCGGCGACCTTGGCCGTGTAGCCGCTCAAGAAATGGTACATGGTCTGCTCGGGCGTGAGCCGTGAAATGGGCGGCAGCACGCCGAAGGCATCCGCGGTCAGCAGGATGATGTTGGTCGGGTGCCCGGCCACGCTGGGGATCACGGCGTGGTCGATGTACCGCAGCGGATAGGCCGCGCGCGTGTTCTCTGTGAACTCGGCGGAATCGAAATCCAGCAGCCGGGTCTCGGAATCGATCGCTACGTTCTCCAGGACCGTGCCGAAACGAATGGCGTTCCAGATCTGCGGCTCGTTGTCGCGCGAGAGGTGGATGCACTTGGCATAACAGCCGCCTTCGAAATTGAAAACGCCGTGATCGCTCCAGCCATGCTCGTCGTCTCCGATCAGGTGGCGCTGCGGATCGGCCGACAGGGTGGTCTTACCGGTGCCCGACAGCCCGAAGAATAGCGCCACGTCGCCGGCGTGCCCCACGTTCGAGGAGCAGTGCATCGGCAGGATGTCCCGCGCCGGCAGCAAGTAATTCAAAATCGTAAATACGCACTTCTTCATCTCGCCGGCGTAGCTGGTGCCGCAGATCAGCACCACGCGCTTGGTGAAGTTGACCACGATGCAGGTCTCGGAGTTCGTGCCGTCTTCGCCGGGAGTGGCCTGCAGCCGGGGCGCGAAAAATACGGTGAATTGCGGCACGTGATCCTGGGTGTGCAAGGGGTCGGGCCGCACGAACAACTGGCGCGCAAACAGAGCGTGCCAGGCATACTCGGTGACCACCCGGATGGGCAGGGTGTAGCGCGCGTCGGCGCCGCCGAAACAATCCATGACAAAGAGATCGTGCCCCTGCCAGTAGGCCAGCAGCTTGGAATAGAGCCGGTTGAATTCGGCCTCCGACATAGGCTGGTTTACCGGCCCCCACTGCACCGTCGATTCGGTGGCATCGTCGCGCACGATGAATTTGTCTTTGGGCGAGCGGCCGGTGAAACGGCCCGTCCGCACCACGTACGCGCCACCGGAAGCGAACAGCCCTTCATGCCGCCGGACGGCGTGCTCCAGCAGTTGCGCCGTACCCAGATTCCAGTACGCGATATTGATGTTCCGCAGGCCGTGCTCCGACAGTCCATAGCGGCTGGGGCGAATTCCGGCATTGGGAGTGGCGCCCGGCTGTTCGATATCCATCACAGTCCTTATCGTAATATGGTTGCATGCACCCGGGTCTGGCGAGAGGCGCTGCGATTGTGTTTGGGTTGTGCCTGACTGCACCGGGCCAGGTGATCGAATTCGAATCGAACGGGCTGAAATACCAGACTCTCACCCGGCGGGGCGTGACGGTGATGTTCGCGCACCTGCCGGTCCACTTGCGGGAATTCAGCATCCTGCAAGTCGCCGTCTCCAACGGATCGCAGGGACCCTACACGATCCGGCCGGAGGATTTCACGTTTTTGCGGCAGGACGGCACGGAGGCGCATGCCTGGCCGGCGCGCGACGTGGTGGAATTGCTGAAGGAAAAGGGCAGCCGCGGCGATGTCATCAAGCTGGTCTCCACATACGAGGCCGCGCTCTACGGCATTCCGCACATGCGCCTGGCGAACGCTTACGAAGCGCGCCGGCGCGCGGCTCTGGCGAACGCTTCCCCGAAACTGAACGCGGCGGCGGCCGCTTCCGCGATCGCGCTGGTGCAAACCAAGCTGGCGCCCGGCGAGTCCGCCGATGGAGCGATCTTCTTTACGGCCGACAACAAGTTTACGGCCGACAACAAGGGCTTCGGGCCGGGCCGCCTAGTCGTCCGCACGAATACCGACGTGTTTGAGTTTCAAGCGGAGTAGCCAGGAAAACTCGTATGCATGAAGTCTGGGCGTTTGAACATTCGATCGGCTGCGCCGTAACGCGGAAATTCGCCTGGCGGTTTTGGACGGCCGTGGAGAACTGGAAGCTCGACTCCGACATCGAATCGGTCGAGCTGCATGGTCCGTTCGCAGCGGGCTCGGAAGGCGTCACGCATACGCGGAGCGCCGGCCCGATCGCGTGGCGGCTGGTCCATGTCGTGGTGGAAGCGGAAGCCGTTCTGGAGGTCCCCGGAACCGGATGCGTGGGGCGGTTCCTCTGGACATTTGCGGATTTGGGAGACTCCACCCGCATCACCCAGCGCGCCAGCATGGGCGGCGAAGGCGCACAAGCCATCGCCGATGCGATCGCGCCCGGACTGGAGAGCGGCATCCCGGCCGGCATGCGAAGGCTGTGCGAGAGCATGGCAAGAGCGGCGGCCGGGGCGGGCTGAGGCCCGGCAATCGCCCGGTTTCGCCGCGCGGACCATTCCGGCGGGCCGCTCGTCGTCCTATGGTACTTTCCTGGAACCGTGCACGCGCGTCTCTGCTACAATCGGGCACAGGGGGTTGAAGGTTGACCAAAGCCACCTGGGATTTACCCCGTACTCTGGGCGCTCTTCGCAGTAGCTCTTTTTCCGAGGACCACATCGGCATCCGGTCCGTCAAGGATGAACTCCGCAATAATCTGATTTGCAGGCTTCAGCGCGGCACGGTGTTGTTTCCAGGCATCGTCGGCTATGAGGATAGCGTGGTGCCGCAGATGGTGAACGCCGTCCTGTCGCGCCACAACTTCATACTGCTGGGCTTGCGCGGCCAGGCGAAGACCCGCCTGATCCGCATGCTCACCACGTTGCTGGATGAGGTGCTGCCTTACGTGGAGGGCTGCGAGATTCACGACAATCCTTATCGCCCGATCTGCCGCCGCTGCCGCAACCTGATCCAGGAAGAGGGCGACAACACGCCCATCGCGTATCTCACGCCGGACCATCGCTACGTGGAGAAGCTGGCCACGCCGGACGTGACCATCGCGGATATGATCGGCGATATCGATCCGATCAAAGCGGCGCGCCGCGGGCAGGACATCTCCGACGAGCTGACCGTCCACTACGGGCTGCTGCCGCGCGCCAATCGCGGCATCTTCGCCATCAACGAGCTGCCAGACCTGGCCGGCAAGATTCAGGTCGGCTTGTTCAACATCATGCAGGAAGGCGATGTGCAGATCAAAGGCTACCCGGTGCGGCTGCCGCTCGACCTGATGTTGGTCTTCACCGCCAATCCGGAAGACTACACCGCGCGCGGCAAGATCATCACGCCGCTCAAGGACCGCATCGGCAGCGAGATCCGCACGCACTATCCGGCCACGCTCGACCAGGGGATGGCGATCACCGCGCAGGAAGCCTGGCTCGATCGCCCGGCGCCGATCGAAGTGCGCGTGCCGGGGTACATCAAGGAGATCGTCGAGCAGTTGGCCTTTTTGGCGCGCGAGGACAAGCGCGTCGACAAGCGCTCGGGCGTTTCGCAGCGCTTGCCGATTTCGGTACTGGAGAACGTGGTATCGAACGCCGAGCGGCGGGCCTTGCGGACCAAGGAGCCGGCGGCGGTGCCCCGCATCCTGGACATTTATTCCGCGCTGCCTTCGATCACTGGCAAGATGGAGCTCGAATATGAAGGCGAATTAAAAGGCGGCGACACGGTGGCGCGCGAGCTGATTCGCGTGGCAGTAGGCAAGGTCTACGATAAGTACTACGAAGGCTCGAACGTATCGCAGATCGTGCAGTGGTTCGACCTGGGCGGCAGCCTGAAGCTCGACGAAAGCCTGGATTCGGAGGCCATGGTGAAGCTGCTGGGCTCGATCCAGGGATTGATGGAGAAGCTTAAAGCGCTGAAGCTGGGGGCCAACGAGCCGGATGCCGTGCGCGCGTCCGCGGCGGAGTTCGTACTGGAGGGGCTCTACGCGCACCGCCGCATCAGCCGCAACGAAGAGCGCGGATTCGGCGCCGAGGAGCGCAAACGCGAAGCGCCGCGGGAAGAGGGGCAGCAGCGGCCGAATTTCCGAAGGCAGTACAATTAGCCGCCAGTACGCGCCGATGAAGATCAACTATTCCAAGTACACCGGCGAAGACTTCGGCATCGGCGCGGAAGATCTGCTGCAAGCGCTCTCCGATTTCCTCTTGCAGAGCGGCTTCAACACGCAATACATGCCCTTCAGCGAGTGGAACGAGCACACGCTCGAGGACTTGAAGAAAGCCATTCAGCAGGCCCTCGAGCAGGGCAGCCTGTTCGACGACGAGCACATGCGGGAGATGATGGAGCGCCTCGAAAATCTCCCGCCCGAGCAGATGCAGAAGCTGCTCGACAACCTCGTGCAGAAGATGATCGACGAGGGGCAGATCACGATCGAACAGCCGGGCGATCAGAAGCCGGGGGCGCCGGGTCCCGGCAACGGGCCGGATAGCAAGGTCCGCTTCGAAGTCACCGACAAGTCGCTCGACTTCCTGGGATTCAAGACGCTGAAGGACCTGCTGGGATCGCTGGGGAAATCCAGCTTCGGACGCCACGACACGCGCGATCTCGCCACGGGCATCGAGGCGTCGGGCTCTTCCAAGCAGTACGAGTTCGGCGATACGCTGAACCTGGATATCAGCGAGACGCTGTTTCACGCCATCCAGCGCGAAGGCGCCAAGGTCCCGCTGGACATGGAATATTCCGACCTGCACGTGCATCAGTGCGAGTACCAGAGCTCCTGCGCCACGGTGCTGATGCTCGATTGCAGCCACAGCATGATCCTGTACGGCGAAGACCGCTTCACGCCGGCCAAGAAGGTGGCGCTGGCGCTGGCGCACCTGATCCGCACGCAGTATCCGGGCGATAGTTTGCGCTGCGTGTTGTTTCATGATTCCGCCGAGGAGCTGGCCATCAGCCAGCTTGCGCGCGTGCAGGTGGGGCCCTACTACACCAACACGCGCGACGGCCTGATCCTGGCACAGCGGCTGCTGGCGCAGGAGAAGAAGGATATGCGCCAGATCGTCATGATCACCGACGGCAAGCCAAGCTGCCTGACGCTCGAAGACGGGCGCATGTACAAAAATGCGTTCGGGCTCGACCCGCTGGTGATCAGCCGCACGCTCGAAGAAGTGAATCGCTGCAAGAAGCAGGGGATCATCATTAACACGTTCATGCTGGCCAGCGACTATGGGTTAGTCAACTTTGTCCAGAAGGTGACGGAGCTTTGCCGCGGGAAAGCTTACTTCACGACGCCGTATACTTTGGGTCAGTATCTGCTGATGGATTACATGAATCGGAAGTCGCGTACGATTCATTGATGTGGGCGCAAGCTTCAGCTCGCCGAATCAATCCTCACCACAAGACCAGATTCACAATCACGAAGAGCACGGCCACCGCGCCGGCCCAGAATATCGGGCGACGGAAGATAGGGAAGTGTTCCTGCGACGGGATCTCAGTCAGCCCGTAGACCAGGCCTTCCAAGTCGGCGGCAGGGCGGGGACGCGTCACCAGGCTGACTGCGACCGTCACCACCATACAAGCCGCCAGCGACCACGCCGCGCGGAAAACGTTTTCCGACATATCCTTGGCGCGCATCGAAAAAGCCACGTAGACCAGCGCCGAGGGTTGGAAGTGCACCCACAGCCACAATCCGAACGACGTCAGGATGCCGGCGAGCAATCCCCAGAAACCGCCGGCCGGCGTGGCGCGCTTCCACAGCATCCCGAGAATCACGGTGCCGAACAGCGGCACGATAAAGAAGACAAAGACGACCTGCGCGTAGGCGATGATGTTGCTGAAGCTCATCACCAGGTAGGCCGCGCCGATGCTGACGAAGACTCCCACGAGTGAGCACCAGCGTCCCACCGCGACGTAGTGCTGGTCGGTGGCGTTCTTGCGCAGCAGCGGCCGGTACACGTCGTAGGTCCACACGGTGGCGAAGGCGCTGACGTTGCCGGCCATGCCGGACATGAATCCGGCGATCAGCGCAGTCACTCCGAGCCCCAACAGTCCCGGCCCGAGATAGCGCGCCAGCATCAGCGGCAGCACTTCGTTGTAGCTGTGCGCGCCCGTGTGTACGGCGACATCCTCTGGCACCAACTTCATGGGCAGCAGCGCCAGTCCCAGCAGTCCCGGCAGGATGACGATGAGCGGAACCATCATCTTCAGGAATGCGCCGATCACCGTGCCCAACTGGGCCGACCGCAGGTCCTTGGCTGCCATCACGCGCTGCACCACCAGGAAGTCGGTGGTCCAGTAGCCGAAGGATATGGCGATGCCCCAGCCGAAGACTACACCGGTCCAATGCAGCCCCATCGGGTTATCGGCAAACGATCCGACGTTGCGCCAGAGGTGCGTAAAATCCTGGCCGGGGAACTGGTGCTGGATGCGCGCCACCAGGCCGTGCCAGCCGCCGGTCTCAATCAGTCCCAGGATGGGCACCAGCAGGCAGCCCAGCCAGATCAGAAAAAACTGCAGCACCTCGTTGAAAATCGCGGAGAGCAGGCCGCCCATCATCACGTAAAGCGCGACCGTGATGGAGGAAACCCAGATGCTGAAGTGGATGTTCCAACCGAGGATAACCTTCATGATCACGGCCATCGAGTACATGTTGATGCCGCTCATCAGGATGGTCATGATGGCGAACGAGAAGCCCGCCAGTTCGCGGGAGGACTCGCCATAACGAAGCTTCAGGTATCCCGGCACCGAGTGCGTTTTGCAGATATAGTAGAACGGCATCATCACTACGGCCAGGAAAAGGATGGCGGGGATGGCCGCGATCAGATAGGCATGCGCCACGATCGTGCCGTACTGATAGGTGGCGGCGGCATAGCCCATCATTTCGAGCGAACCGAGGTTGGCGGAGATGAAGCTGAGGCCGGCGATCCAGGCGGTCATTTCGCGGCCGGCCATGAAGAAGTCCTCGCCGGTCTTTGCGTAACGCTTGAGATAGAAGCCGATGCCGAGGACCAGAACGAAGTACAGGACGATGATGGCGAGGTCCACCGGCCGCATGGCCAGCAAGCGGCCGGGCGCGGTGTCTAGCCAGAGCGCGGCGGGGATGGGCATAGGGGCGGCCGGGGCGAAGCCACATTGTAGCTTGGCGGGTTGTGGCCGGGGCCCGTTGCAGTTTGAAATAAGCGCGAGCGGACCGGCGTGTCGCGCGCTTAAAATCCGCGGCGAACTTCCCTTCGCCGAGACTGTGGCGCGAGCGTCAGCTTGGGACGGCGGACTTCCGTTCGCCGAACCGTGGGCTGAAGCCCACGGCAGCACGCTGAAGCGTGCGCCACGCGGGCTGTTGGCGTTGTCAGTGCTCCGTACCGATCAACACCGAAACGGCGTTGTCCTGACCGGCGACGATCAGATCCGGCTGCGGAGCGTGCAACAGGCGGGCGGCCACAATTGCGGCCGGTTGCCCGGTCACATCATAGAGCCTCTGCGGCTGGAATGCGCCGCCGCCGGTCCCTTGCAGCACGGAGAGCGAATTCGCCATGATGTTAGCCGCGGCGATGTCCGGAATCCCGTCGAGGTTGAAGTCGGCCACCGCCAACGACGATGGACAAGCATCCACGCGGATGGATGTGGGCGCGCCGAAAGCGCCGCCGCCCGATCCCAGCAGAATCCACACCACGGGCGACGTGCAGTCGCCAACCACCAGGTCGATGATGCCGTCTCCATTCAAATCGGCCGCCGCCAGGCTGACAGGGTTATTCCCGACGCTGAGGTGGATGGGCGGCGCGAACGTGCCATGGCCGTTGTTCAGGAAGATGGAGACACCGTCGACGTAATTGGCGACCGCCAGATCCTGCTTGCCATCGCCGTTGAAATCCGCCGCGACGAGGCGCTGCGGGTTGGGTCCGCTCGAGAAGGTCGCGCCGGAGCGGAACGTGCCGTCACCGTTGCCCAGCAGGATGGAGATCGTGCCGGCAGGCCAGTTGGCGCCGGCCAGGTCGGGGATGCCATCGCCGTTGAAGTCGGCCGAGACGAAGCACGGCATGGGCCCAGGAGAGACCGAATTGATCGTGCAGTAGGTCGGCAGGTCATATACCGGACCGGTGGTGAAGGTGCCGTCGCCCTTGCCGAAAAACAGAAACACCTGCGTGTAGGTTCCGACCGCCAGATCCAGGTGGCCGTCGCGATTGAAATCGCGCACCAGAAGCGAGGCCGCGCCGGGAACCGCGAGCCCGGCGGAAGGCCGAAAGCTCCGGTCGCCGTTGCTCAACAGCACGCTCACGATTCCGGAGTTGTAGCTGGCGACTGCCAAGTCGTCGAGGCCGTCCCCGTTGAAATCTCCGACCGCGGCGTCGGCGGGCTGGCCTGGTAAGGGGATGGCCGGAGTCGCAAACAACTGGCCGCCCTGATTGAGTAAAACCGTGATATCCAGGTTGCTGAGGCTGCCCAGGACGACATCCGGCTTGCCGTCGGCGTTGAGATCGGCGGCCAGCACGATGGCTGGAAAATCGCCCGCCAGGAACGCGACAGACGCTGGGAAGGTTCCGTCGCCCTTTCCCAACAAGACACTGCCGGGCGTGATCAGGTCGAGATTGCCGTCGCCATCGACATCGGCGGCGTCCAGTGATTCGAGCGAGCAGCCGGCATAGGGCGAGCAGTTGGCGGGATAGTTCACGGCGGTCTGAAAGCTGCCATCCCCGTTTCCGAGCAGCACCGATACGGTGTCGGACGCTCCGTTAGCGACGGCCAGATCCAATCTGCCGTCTTTGTTGAGATCCCGGATCACCACCTGGAACGGTGTTGTGCCGACCGTGTAGCTGGTGGGCTGCTGCAAGGTCCCGTCGCCATTGCCGAGGAAGACCGAAATACTGCTGCCGCCGTTCACCGAAACGAGATCCTGTTTCCCGTCTCCGTTCAGATCGGCCGCCGCTACGCTCTCAACCGCGAAGGCAGGTCCCGAACCGGCCGTGACAAAGTTGCCCGTGCCATCGCCCAACATCAGAAAAACTTGATTGCCGCCGTTATCGGCCACGGCCAGGTCGAGGTGGCCATCGCCGTTGAAGTCGGCGGCCGCCAGCTTCCAGGGACCAGCCCCCACGTAGAAAACGGTAGGCGTGCCGAAGGTGCCGTCGCCATTGCCGGGCAGGAATACGACCTGGGTTCCGTTCGTTAGCTGGACAGCCGCGAGATCGAGCTTGCCGTCGCCGTTGAAGTCGCCCGCCACCACCGAGTTCGTGGGCTTGTGGAATACCGAGTAGGCTGGGGCGAGTACGCCGGTTGGCGCGACCTTGTAAATGGCGATGCCGCTGAAGTTCGCCACCACCAAGTCCGGGTGGCCGCTGTTGCTGAGGTCCGCCGAGACGATGGCGCTCGGACTTCCCGGCACAAGATAGTCGCGCGCGCCGTGGAATGCGATGGCGGCGGCGTGGAGAGGCGGAAACAAAAGGAACAGTCCGGCGAGTACGGCGGCCAGCCGCTGGACCTGTCGCGCGGTCGAGAGAATCCATTCGTCCGGGTGGGCTGCAGTTTTCATACTACCCTCCTCGCGGCCTTCGCCGGATACGACTCAGCATCGGCCGCCAGCATGTCTCTACCCTGTCTCTACAGGGTGACGCGAAATCCGGATTTTGCGCAATGGCCGCCGCCTGTATTTTACATGTACAAGCAAGCCATTGAAAGAAGAAACGGACCGGGCCGCGCCTGTCCCGCCGCGAACTGTCGCCGAAGTCCCGTTCCAGCCGAAGCCGGACAGATCGGGATCCGGCCGCTGGGGCCCGGCCGCATTATACTGGACTGACCGCCGATGCCGTGGATGCGAATGCGCGACGCCCGCAACGCCGCTTTTTGGGTGCTGGCCGGGTTGCTGCTCGGTATCCTGGCGGCGGCCCAGATCACTTCCGCGCGGCTGGAAGTGCAGACGCCCGACGAAGCGGTGCATCTAGTATCGGGATACAGCATCTGGCGCGAAGGCCGGTTCAGCCTTAACGCGGAAAACCCACCCGTGAGCAAACTACTCAGCGCGGCCCCGCTGCTCTGGTTGAAGCCGGACCTGCCGCGGGAGAAGGGCGATGCGTGGCAGGAGGAAAACTCGGTGGCGATCTCCGTGCCGTTCCTTTACCGCAATCGGCTGCCGGCGGACCGGATCCTGTTTTGGGGACGCGTGCCGACGATGCTGGTGACGCTCGGCTTCGGCGCCGCGCTGGCCGCGTGGACGCGCTATCGATTCGGGCGGCGGGCGGCCCTGGCCGCGCTGGCGCTGTTCTGCCTGGACCCGAACGTCGTCGCGCACGGCCGCTACGTCACCAGCGACATGCACGGCGCCTGCTTCTATTTTCTGGCCGCCGTGGCATGGGGAGAGTACCTGGTCAGGCGGCGGTTCGTGTTTCTGGCGGCGGCCGCCGTGTTATCCGCGGTGGGGATTTGCGCGAAATTCAACCTGGTGATTTTGCCGGTGCTGTTTCTGGCGATGACCCTTTGGCATGCGCACGCGAAACGGCAACGCGTCGCCGGCCGGACGTGGCGCGACTTCGCCTTGTACCTGGCAATCCTGGCGCCGGTGATTTGGGCGCTCTACGGATTTGAAATGCGGACCATGGCATCCGACCAGCCCGTCGCCCGATTCTTGTCTCTCGATTCCGGGGCGCTACGCGCCACCGCCGTTCTTCCCCGGCCCGCGATCGCGCTACTGGACCCCTCCACGCCGGCTGGGACCTTCGTACACTGGATCGCGGCGCACGTTCCGATCCCGGCTTACTCCTTCTTCAAGGGCCTGTACCGGCTCTTCAATCACTCCTATTGGGGACACCGCGGCTACTTGTTGGGGCGCGTTTCCGATCGCGGCTGGTGGTATTATTTCCCGATCGCCTTTCTAGTAAAGACCCCGACGGGAACCCTGCTCCTGCTGATACTAGCGGCTTCACTTGGGCGCCGGCTGCGAACCGGCGAGTATCCTCTGGGGCTCCTGCTCATCCCGCCGGCGTTCTATTTTGCGCTCAGCATCGATAGCTCGATCAACATCGGCTGGCGTCACATCCTTCCGATTTACGCGTTCCTGTTCGTATGGGCGGGTATCGCGATCTCTCAGGTACGCGGCGCCAGACGGGCGATCGCGGGCCTGGCTCTATTGCTGCTGGGCTGCGAGTCCGCACTGATCTATCCGGACTACCTGGCTTTCTTCAACAGCCTGAGCGGCGGAAGCCGGAACGGTCCGCGGTATCTTCTGGATTCCAACATCGACTGGGGTCAGGATGTTCTGAAGCTCAAGCGCTACATGGCGCGGCAAGGCCTGCCGTCCATCGCACTCGATTATTTCGGCTCGGCGGATCTCGCGTATTACGGCGTGCGCTTCGAACCCCTGGCGGGTGCGTTGCGCCGCGCAGAGCGCCGCCAGGCGGCGTTCAGCGTGACGCAATGGCAGTGGCATCCGGAATACGCCTGGCTGAGGCGATGCGAGCCGCTGGCGCGGGTGGGCTATTCGATCTACATCTACGATCTGAACTCGCCGGGATGCCCGGCCCGCGAATGAACGCGGATCGCCGGCGGGCGCCGCGACCGCCCGGCCCCGCATCACGACAGCGTGACCTTGTCACCCGTACGGCAGGAGCGATAGACGGCGTCCACGATCTCCAGCGCGCGATAGCCGTCCTCGCCGGAGACCAGGGGCGGGCGTCCGGCGCGAATGGCTTCCCCGAAATCCAGGAACTGGCGCTCGAAGGGCTCGAGCGAGATGGCCATGGGATCCGATGAGCCCGACGCCACATCCTGCGCCAGCGGCGGCGCCTCGCCGGAATCGTCGCGGACGTCCCAGGTGGTAAGCTTGTCGCCGGAGATAATAGCCGTGCCCTTCGTTCCGTGGAATTCGGTGCGCTCGGTATAGCCGGGCCAGAAGGCGGTGGAGGCCTGAATCACGCCGGTGGCGCCGGAAGCGTAGCGCAGCACGGCGTTGACCACATCCTCGGATTCGATGCGGTGCAGCGCGCCCAACTGCCAGACAGCGTACAACTCGCGGATCGGTCCGGCCAGCCAGCGCAGGATATCCACCTGGTGAATCGCCTGGTTGATCAGCGCGCCGCCGCCTTCGGTGGTCCAACTGCCCTTGATCGGCCGCGCGTAGTATTCCGGCGAGCGATACCATTTCACGTAGCAATCGCATTGGAGCAAGTTGCCCAACCGGCCGGCGGCGATGGCGCGCTGCAGGAATAAGCTGGAGTCGTCGAAGCGGTGCTGGCTGACGACCCCAAGGCAGATGCCGGCGCGGCGCGCGGTCTCCACCATGATCCGGGCGGTTTCCAGATTGGTCGAGATGGGCTTCTGTACCTGAATGTGCTTGCCGGCTTGCGCGCAGATCTCGAGGGGTTGCAGGCGGAAGTCGGGAAAGGTGCAGACATCCACGTAGTCGACTTCGGCATGGCGGCAGACCTGTTCGTACGATTCGACGAACTCGGCGCCGTACTGGCGGGCGAAGCGCCGGCCGGACTCCGGATGGATGTCCGTGCAAACAGTCAGGCGGTAACCGATGTTGCGGTAGGCCTGAGCGTGCTTGTGCGAGATGGCGCCCGTTCCGATCATGCCGATTCTCATGCGATTCCTTCTCCGCAGGCCATTGTACCCGGATACAATGAGGGATCGTTATGTTTCGATCATCCGGGTGCGCCGCGGCGGCCGCGCTCCTGCTGCTGGGGACCGCCTGCAAAAAAGCGCCGCCCGCCAATGTCGCCGCCACGGTGAACAACCGCGCGATCACCTATGCGGAGTTGGACCGGACCTACCAGCAGTCGCAGCTCGCCGCTCCGGGGCAGGACATCAGCGCGGAGCAAACCATGGCGCAGAAGCTGGAGCTGCTGCGCAGCCTGATCGACGACGAGATTCTGCTGCAACGCGCCGAGAAGCAGGGGCTATTGGCGGGGGACGCCGACGTGGAAACGAAACTAACCGAGTTGAAGGCGCCCTACACCAAGGAGCAGTTCGAACAGCAACTGGCGGGAAGCAAGATGACGCTGGACGATTTGAAGACCAAGATCCGGCGCCAGCTCAGCATCCAGAAGCTCATCAATAAGGACATCACCTCGCACATCACCATCACCGATAGCGACGTCACCAGTTTCTACAATGCCAACAAAGCCAGCTTCAACCTGGCCGAGCCGCGCGTGCACATGGCGCAGATTCTGGTGACGCCCAACCCGGACGCCAACGTGCGCAACCTGAAAAACAGCAAGGCGCAAAGCGAGGGCGAGGCCGGCCGCAAGATCCAGGACATCCAGGAGCGGCTGCGGCGGGGCGAAGATTTCGCCATGCTGGCGCAGAGCTACTCGGAAGATCCGAACTCGGCGCCCAACGGCGGCGACCTGGGGTTCATCCTGGAGTCGGCTTTGGAGAAGGCCAATGTGGAGCTGCGCAAGATGGTAATGTCGCTGGCGCCGGGCGCCATCTCGCCGATTATCCACACGCAGGAGGGCTACCGGATCTTCAAAGTGATCGCCAAGGAATCCGCCGGGCAGCGGGAGTTGAACGATCCGCGGGTGCAGCAGAGCATTCGCGAGACGCTGCTGAATCGCAAAGACCAGTTGCTGAAGAATGCGTATTACGAGGTGGCGCGCAACGAGGCGAAGGTGGTGAACTACCTGGCGCGCGGCGTGGTGGAGAGCGCCGGCAAGGCGGGGAAGCAGTAGGGCAGGCGGTCAACGTGCAAGGTGGCGCGCCCAACCTACTCCATCTCAAACGCCACGTACAGCAGCCGTCCGTCGCGCTCCACCTGGAGCACCACCGGATCGCCGCTCTTCAATTGCGCCACGGCCGCGACCAGCGCCGAGACGGTCGCGGTCGGTTCCTGGTTGATGGCGTAGATCACATCGCCCGCCCGCAGGTCCACTTCCAGACTTTCCGCGCCGGCCGCCTTGGCCGCCACCACGATGCCGTATTGCTTGCGCAGGTCCGGCAGCATGGCCGCGATGCGCCGGTCGATATCGATCCCCAGGATGCCCAGCTTGGAAATCAAATTCTGATCGGGATTCACCAGGTCCGCGAAGCGTTGCGGGTCGTCGTCCTCGGCCACCACGGATACATCCATCACCAGCCGCTGCGAGCCTCGCAGCACTTCCAGCTTCACCTGGTCGCCCACCGGAAAGCGGTACAGATTGACTTCCAGTTGGCGGGCGTTTTCCATGGTTCTGCCGTTCAGGCTGAGGATAATGTCGCCCGGCTGCACGCCGGATTTGCCGGCCGGCCCGTCGGGAGCCGCATCCGCCACCAGCACGCCCCAATCCTGCGGCAGACGGAGGCCCGCGGCCAACAGCGGCGTGATGGTCTGGACGCTGGCTCCAATCTGGCCGCGGTGCACGTGGCCCTCTTTGCGAATCTGGTTGTACACATTGCGCAGGATATCGCTCGGGACCGCGAAACCAATCCCTTCGCTGCCGCCCGATTGCGTCAGGATCATGGTGTTGAGCCCCACCACGCGCCCGCTCATATCCACCAGGGGACCGCCGCTGTTGCCGGGGTTGATCGACGCATCGGTCTGGATATAGATCGTGGGACTGTCCGGCTTGAGCTGGCGGGCTACCGCGCTGACTACCCCGAGACTAACCGAATTCTGCAAGCCCATTGGGCTGCCGAAAGCCATCACCATTTGGCCCTGCCGCAACTCGCGCGAGTCGCCCAGGGTCAGGTGCGGGAGGCCCGTGGCTTCGATCTTCAGAATCGCCACATCCGTCTCGCGATCCTGGCCCACGACCTTGGCGTCCATGATCGTGCCGGGCGGCTTGACGAGCGAGTGGCTGTCATGGACGGCGCGCTCGGGGCTCGGCAACTGCACACGAATCCGGTGCGCGCCCGTGATCACATGCGCGTTGGTTGCGATGTAGCCATCCTCGGTCAGGATGACGCCGGAACCGGTGGCGCGCTGCCGGACGATCAAGCTGGTGTTCCTCGAATCCGAATCTTCGCTGAGGCCGTATCCGGTCACCACGATCTTGACCACCGACCGGTTCACGCGCCGCGCCAGAACTTCGAGCGAAGAGCTCAGGCTTTCCAGAGCATCCAGTTTGCCCGGTTCCTGCGAGAATCCGGCCGGCGCCAGCGCCAGGATCACCAAGACCGAGATAGTTCTTCCTTTAAACCGTAGCATCGTCAATGCCCCGCAGTTGGCGCGCAAAGCGTGTTTGGAGATCGTCCAGGGTCCGGATCACCGCTTCCCGGATCGCGGCCGCCATCCCAGCGCCCGCAAACGCGAGCAGTCCAGAAAGATAAACGGGCTGTCGCCTACCCAGCCGCGCTCGCCGCCCGTATATTCGAGCCGCGGCGAGACTCCCAAGCGCTCGGAAATCCAGCCGATCGAATCGTTCACGGTGCAATATTCGTCCGTACCCAGATTGAGAACGTTCACTTTGCCGCCACAACGTTCCAGGGCCAGCAGCATGGCTGCTATGCAATCCTGCACGTACAGATACGATTTGCGCTGCCGGCCGTCTCCTAATACTCTCAGATGACCGGGATGCTCCAGAAGTTGCCGGTAGAAGTCGACGATGTGGCCGTGGGTGTAGCGCTCACCCAGGATCGAGACAAACCGGAAAATGTAACCCTGCATGCCGAAGCCCTCGCAATAGGCCGCGATCAGGGCCTCGGCCGCCAGCTTGGAAGCGGCGTAGAGCGAAGTCTGCACCGGGAATGGCGCGTCTTCCGGGGTAGGGAAGATGTCCGGTTCGCCGTAGACCGAGCCGGTGGACGCGAACGCGATGCGCCGCACGCCGCGCGCGCGCATGGCCTCCAGAAGATTGGCGGTGCCGACGGTGTTCTGCTCCAGATCCTTGCGGGGGTGTTCGACGCCGAACCTTACGTCCGCGTTGGCGGCTAGATGGACTACCAGTTCGGCCCCCTCCACCGCACGCGTCAGGGCATCGGCGTCCAACAGGTCGCCCCGCTCCAAACTAAAGCAGGACGAGCGGGCGGCGGCCTCCAGGAACTCCGGCCGGCCCGTGGAGAAATTATCGAAGCCGGTCACCTGGTGGCCATCGGCGAGCAGCCGGTCGACCAGGTTGCTGCCGACGAAACCAGCCGCTCCGGTTACCAGGATTTTCAAGGCTTTTCACCCATAGGGCTTCGCGCCGGTGGCGTCCGCGGCCGCAGGCGGTCAGCGCCGGCGCAGTCCCCTCCTAATGCGGAAGATGTCGATCACGTTGCGTACGTTACCGCTCACCAGCGCCAGCCGGCTGTCGCCATCGTCCCGCCAGCGGATGGGGACCTGATGAATGCGATAACCCAACTCGTGCGCCAGCGCCAGGATCTCCACGTCGAACATATATCCATCGATACGCTGCCGGCGGAAGATTTCGCGGGCGGCCGTCCGCGTGAAAAATTTGAAGCCGCACTGGGTATCGGTGATGTCCGTGAGTCCCACCACCGCGTGCATGAACACGCCGAAGCCCTTGCCGCCAAGCTGCCGGTAGAGAGGCTGGCGGCGCTCGATGCGCGTTCCCCGCATGGCGCGCGAGCCGATCACCAGGTCGTAGCCCTGGCTCAGCCACGGCCGGAACTTGTCGAACTCGTCGATGGGCACCTTGTTATCGGCGTCTGCGTAGCCCACAATGTCCCCGCCGGCCAGGGCGACGGCTTCCCGCACGCCGCGACCTTTCCCGCTGCGCTCGCGATTCCCGATCACGCGCACCGGCTCGCCCTGCCGCGACGCTTCGAGCGCCAGCTCGCGGGTGCCGTCGCCGCCGTCCGCGGCCACGATGATTTCATAGCGCAGGCCGCGCGATTGGAAGTAGCGGCCGGTTTCGCGTATGGTCGCGGCGATGGTGGCGGCCTCGTTGAACGCGGGCAGGATTAAAGATATGTCGCACAAATTGGTCTATTCTAACAGGTGAACGCAGCATGCCCCTCAACATCGCGATTGTCGGTTGCGGCTTGATCGGACGCAAGCGCGCCGCATCACTCGGGGGCTGCCGGTTGGCGGTATGCTGCGATCTAGACGCGCAGCGCGCTCAGGCCCTCGCCGCGGATCACGGGGACGCGGCGCCGGTCGCGGACTGGCGCGCCGTGGTCCTCCGTCCGGACGTCGACATGGTGGTGGTCGCGACCACGCACGACATGCTGGCGCCCATCGCCGCGGCGGCCGTGGCGGCCGGCAAGCACGTGCTGATCGAGAAACCCGGCGCACGCCGCGCCTGCGAATTGGATCCGGTGGCGGTTGCCGCCCAGGGCGCCGGCGCGCTGGTGCACGCCGGCTTCAACCATCGCTACCACCGCGCTTTCCGGAAAGCCCGCGAGATCGTCGATGGCGGTGCGCTGGGCCCCCTGATGTTCGTTCGCGGCCGCTACGGGCACGGCGGACGGCCCGGGTACGAGCGCGAGTGGCGCGCCGATCCGGCCCGATCGGGCGGAGGCGAATTGGTCGACCAGGGTGTGCATCTGATCGACCTGGCGCGCTGGTTTCTGGGCGACTTCACGCGCGTGACCGGCCGCACGCCGGCCTACTATTGGAAGATGCCCGTGGAAGACAATGCCTTCCTGCTGCTGGAAACCGCTGCCGGGCGGGCGGCGTTTCTGCACGCAAGTTGGACCGAATGGAAGAACCTGTTCTCGTTTGAGATCTGCGGGCGTGACGGAAAGCTCGAGATTGCGGGCCTCGGCGGAAGCTACGGAACCGAGCGTCTGACCTTCTATAAGATGTCGCGTGAAATGGGGCCGCCGGAAACCACCATCTGGGAGTTTCCCGGCCCGGACGATTCCTGGGAGGTCGAGTTCACCGAATTCCTGGAGGACATCCGGCTTGGCCGCCAGCCGCGGCCGGGTATCGCCGACGCGCAGGCCGCGTTGCGAATTGTGGAGCAGGTCTATCGGGAGAACGCAACGTGATCATCACACGCGCCCCGCTGCGCATCTCTCTCGGCGGCGGCGGCACCGACCTGCCGTCTTACTACCGCGAGCACTCCGGATTCGTCATCTCGGCGGCCATCGACAAGTACGTCTACATTACGCTGCACGAGACTTTCTCTCAGGAGCTGCTGATCAAGTATTCGAAGATGGAACTGGTCGAGCGCGTGTCCGATGTGCAGCATCCCATCGTGCGCGAGGCGTTGCGCCTGGTTGACGTAGGCGCGCAGCCGTATCTGGAGATCGTGAGCATGTCGGACATCCCGGCGGGCACCGGGCTGGGATCGTCGGGGAGCTTTACGGTGGCGTTGTTGCGGGCGCTGCATGCCTGGAAGAAGAACCTGATCCCGCGAAATGAACTCGCCGAGCAGGCCTGCCACATCGAGATCGATCTCCTGGGCGAGCCGGTCGGCAAGCAGGATCAGTACATCGCCTCGTTCGGCGGCATCACCTGCTTCAAGTTTCTCCCGGACGATCGCGTGGAGGCCTCGCCGCTGCAACTCGACGGCGAGACGCTGGCCAACCTGGAAGACAACCTGCTGCTGTTTTTCACCGGGTTTACGCGTTCGGCTTCGGCGATCCTGGAAGAACAAGACCAGCGCACGCGCCAGCGCGACGCCGGCATGATCTCGCAGCTACACGTGGTCAAGCAACTGGGATGCGAGAGCCAAGCGGCGCTCGAAACCGGCAACCTGCGCCGCTTCGCCGAGCTGATGCACGAGCACTGGGAGCATAAAAAGGGGCGCTCGCGCTCCATGACCAATTCGCAGATCGACAAATACTACGAGTTGGCGCGAAGCAACGGGGCGCTGGGCGGCAAGCTGATCGGCGCCGGCGGAGGCGGTTTCCTGATGCTCTACACGGAAGACAAAACGCGCCTGCGGGGCGCGATGCGGCGGGCGGGACTGCGAGAGGTGCGCGTGCGCTTCGATTTTCAGGGCACCACCGTGCTGGCGCAATCGTGAGCGTTATGCTGCCGGTCGCGATTTTGGCGGGCGGGCTGGGCACGCGGCTGTATCCCGTGACCGAGCGGATTCCCAAGGCGCTGGTCGAAATCCACGGAGAGCCGTTCCTGGCGCACCAGTTGCGGCTTCTGCGGGTGCGCGGCGTGGAGCGTGTGGCGCTGTGCATCGGGCAGCACGGCGACCGCATACGCGAATTCGCCGGCGACGGCGCGCGCTTCGGGCTGACCGTCGAATACGCGACCGATGGACCAGTGCTGCTGGGCACCGCGGGCGCCGTGCGCAACGCGCTTCCGTTGCTTGGTCCAGAGTTTTTCGTCCTGTATGGCGATTCGTACCTGCCCTGCTCCTATCAGGAAGTGGAGCAGGCGTTCCACGCGGCCGGCCAGCCCGGCTTGATGACCGTCTATCGCAACCAGGACCGCTGGGATGCGAGCAACGTGGAGTTCGCTGGGGGACGCATAGTAGCCTACGATAAAAAGAACCGGACAACGCGCATGCAGCATATCGATTATGGTCTCGGCGTCTTCAGCCGGGAGGCCTTCACGGGCGACCCGCAGGCCGATCTCGCGGAGGTGTACGGCGAACTGCTGCGCCGCGGTCAACTGGCCGCCTGCGAAGTGCAGGAGCGCTTCTTCGAAATCGGCTCGTTCGCGGGCCTGCGCGAGCTTTCCGAACACCTGGCGCCATGAACTTCGTCGAACAGTACATTGCCGAATCCGTCGAGGTCCTGCGGCGGTTGGACGCGCCGTCGATCGAGAAACTCGCGCAACTGCTCGCGGGCGTGCGCGCGAAAGGCGGCCGCCTGTTCATTCTGGGAGTGGGCGGCAGCGCGGCCAACGCCTCGCACGCGGTGAACGATTTTCGCAAGATCTGCGGCATGGAAGCGTATTGTCCAACCGACAACGTCTCGGAATTGACGGCGCGCACCAACGACGAAGGCTGGGCGTCGGTGTTCGTATCGTGGCTGCGTGTCAGCCGCTTGTGCGCGGAAGACGGCGTGCTGGTGTTTTCGGTAGGCGGCGGCAATCTCGAAAAACAGGTAAGCCCGAATCTGGTTTCCGCATTGCAGTACGCCAAGGCGGCGGGCGCGGCGATTGGCGGCATCGTCGGCCGCGCCGATGGCTACACGGCGCAGGTGGCGGATGCCTGCGTGATCGTCCCCGCGGTGAACCCGGCGCACGTCACCCCGCATACCGAAGCTTATCAAGCGGTGATCTGGCACCTGCTGGTATCGCACCCGGCGCTGAAGTCCGCCGAGACGCGCTGGGAATCGCTGCGATGAACCGG
>Ga0335078_10003769_pt1 | contig 22565 bp, 15 predicted proteins | sample Lox_Sample_32_FD_206711 | JGI IMG/M metagenome (GOLD analysis project Ga0335078, IMG submission 206711) | Soil microbial communities from Loxahatchee National Wildlife Refuge, Florida, United States - Lox_Sample_3.2 | ecosystem: Environmental > Terrestrial > Soil > Wetlands | place: USA... | reverse complement strand
CTCGCGAGCGTGCGCTTCGCGGTGCCCGAGACGCTCAACTCCGGCATCGCGTACGTCGCGCCCGACCTCGCGTACGTCGCGACGGACGACGGCGTCGTGCAAGGGCTCACGCTCGATCTCGCGCAGGGTACGCTCGTGCGCGACGACACGCGGAGCCTCCCGCTCCCCACCGCGAAGGACGGCAACGGGAACACGGTGACTTGGTACGTCTCGGGCGTCGCCGTATCGCCCGACGGAAAGAACCTCGTCGTCTCTTCCGTGAACACCTCGCAGCTCCTCGTGTTCGACGTCGCGAGCAAGCAGCAGATCGGCTTGGTCGATCTCGGCAAGCAGCAGTCGTTCGGCGTCTTCTTCGATCCCACCGACGCGCTCCACGCGTACGTCACGCTCTGGCAGGATTACCAAGTCGACGAAATCGATCTCTCGAACCCCGCCGCACCTTCCGTTTCGCGCACGTTCCCGACCGGCAAGGATCCCGAGACGATCGCGTTCCTCGATTCGCGCTTCTTCGTCGTCGCGAACGATCTCGGCGACGCGTTCACGATCGTCGATCGCGCCGCGGGGACGACGGCCACGGTGCCGACGGACGCGCGCATGAAGCTCTACGGACAAGAGCCGACCGCGGTCGCGTACGACGCGAGCCACCAACGCCTCTACACGACGCTCGCCGGGCTCAACGCGATCGCCGCGTACGACGTGTCGACGAAGTCGCCGTATCCGAGCATCACGTTCGCGGGGCGCTTGCCCGTCGGATACTGGCCGTCCGCGCTCGCGACCGAGCCCGACGGGTCGATCGTCGTCACGAACCTCCGCGGTCGCGGCGAGGGCAACCGCCCGCTCTACTTCGACATCGGCAACGCGGACATCGCCGATCGCATGCACGGCTCGATCGAGGTGATCCCCGCGCCGACGGCGGGAACGCTCGCGAGCGGCGACGCGAACGTCGCGACGTTCGCGGACGTCGCGGATCGCGCCGGCGCGCCGAAAGTCGTCTGTCCCGACGGCGCGCGCGACTTCCCGATTCCGCCCGACGACGTCTCCGGTCCGTCGACGCGCATCGATCACGTCTTCATCGTGGTGCGCGAGAACAAAGGCTACGACGCGCTCTTCGGCGATTTCACGACGGGCAACGGCGAGGCGGACTACGCGTTCAAGGCGGCCGAGCCCGGCGAGATGGACGTCATCTGGCACAACCTCCGCGATCTCTCGCGCACCTTCGCGATGAGCGACAACTACTACACGCAAGCGATCTACTCGACGCAGGGTCACGTGTGGACGACGTACGGCCGCGCGAACGACTTCGACGAGCGCACGTGGATCATCTCCGGCGATCGCAACAGCGCGCTCCCCGTTCCGGGCGGCGGGCTCTTCGACGTGAGCCGCCCGATCGAAGGTTCGCTCTTCGATTGGCTCGGGAACAACGGCGTGCCGTACGACATCCTCGGCGAGATCGTCGGGAGCCCCGCGAACCCTCCCGACTCGCACCCGCCCGTCGACGCGCGCTACCCCGGCGGACCGTTCCAGAACATCGGCTACAACGATCTCGAGAAGGCGTGTTACGCGGTCGGCCGCGCGCGCGGCTTCTGCAACTTCGGCAACGTGATCTACATGACGCTCCCGAACGATCACACCTTCGGCGTCTCGCCCACGAACCCGACGCCCGAGACGTTCTGCGCCGTGAACGACGAAGCCACCGGCATGCTCATCGACGGCCTCTCGCACAGCCCGCTCTGGGCGACCTCGCTCGTGATGATCACGGAGGACGATCCGTCGCAAGGCGGCGAGCACGTCGACAACCACCGCGCGCCGTTCGTGATGGTGTCGCCGTTCGTGAAGCACGGGTACGTCTCGCACGCGCACGTCGACGTCGCCTCGATGCACAAAATCGTCGCGAACGTCTTCGGGCTTCCGTACCCGAACGCGATCGTCGCGAACGCCGCGGTTCCCTTCGACGCGTTCACGTCGACTCCCGATTACACGCCCTACACGTACGCGCCGCGCACCTGGCCGCTCGCGTGCGGCGCGAGCGGCAACGACGCCGAAGGCCGACTTTCGTCGCTCTGGGACATGTCCGAGGAGGACAACCAACCCGGCCTCGACGCGCAAGTGACGCGCTGGATGCACGGCCATCCGCTCCAATCGATCTCCGCGGACGACTTGTCGCGCGTGCGCGCGATCCAAGCGCGCGAGGTCTCGCGATGAAGGTGATCGTCTTCGGCGCGACCGGGATGGTCGGCCAGGGCGTGCTGCGCGAGTGCCTGCGCGATCCGTCGGTGGAGTCCGTGCTCGTCGTCGGGCGCAGCGCGAGCGGCGTGAAGGACGACAAGGTTCGCGAGATCGTTCACCGCGATTTGTACGACGTCGCGCCCATCGCGGCCGAGCTCGCCGGATACGACGCGTGCCTCTTCTGCCTCGGAGTGTCCGCCGCAGGCATGAGCGAAGCCGACTACAAGCACGTCACGTACGACATGACGCTCGCCGTCGCGAAGAAGCTCCTCGACATCAACCCGAAGATGTCGTTTCTCTACGTCTCCGGCGTGGGAACCGATTCGACCGAACGTGGACGTTCGATGTGGGCGCGCGTGAAGGGCGCGACGGAGAACGCGCTCCTCGCGCTCACCGAGCGCGCGTACATGATCCGCCCCGGCTTCATCCGGCCGATGAACGGCATCACGTCGCGCACCGCGCTCTACCGCTTCGTCTACGCGATCGCGTGGCCGCTCTACCCGCTCCTCTTTTGGCTCTTTCCGAAGCAGATGCTCACGACCGAATCGCTCGGGCGCGCGATGCTGCACGTCGCGGCGAAGGGCGCGCCGAAGCGCGTCCTCGAGCCGCCGGATCTCGTGGAGGCCGCGCGATGAAGACGCTGAAGGCGAAGAGGCGCGTGCCGCTCGAGCATCAGATCGCCAACGCGTCGCTGACGCCGGACGGTCGCGAGCTCGTGGTCGCTGGCTTCGGTGGCGTCTACGCGATCGACGTCGCGTCCGGAAAGAAAGCGCGAGTGTACCGCGAAGCCGGCGGCCTCGAGGCGTGGGACGCGCGCGTGACGCCCGACGGCGCGCGCGTCGTCGCGGTGCACGGCAGCTTTCACCTCGACGTGTGGGAGACCGAGAGCGCGAAGCTCGTGTTCGAGCGCCCGACCGACGGCGTGTCGATGGAGCGCGTGACGCTCTCGGCCGACGGTCACCAGGCGCTCACGTCGGCGTCGAACATCCTTCGATTCTGGGATCTCGCGAACGGCGAGGCGCGCGCGGTGCGCCGCACGCCGAAGCCGCAGATGACCGGCGCGGTCCTCATGCCGAACGGAAAGACGGCGTTCCACGGCGGGCGCGACGGATACGTGCGCCTCTTCGACGGCGATCGCGAAGAGGAGGCGCTCGCCGCGAAGGGCAAGGGCGCGGTGAACGCGGTCGACGTGTCCGCCGACGGCAAGACGCTCGTGTCGGCGGGCAGCGGCAAGGCGGTGCTCGTCTGGAACGCGTCGCTCGAGCTCGTGGGCGCGCTCGAGGGCGCGTCGACCGTCTACTCGCTCTCGATTTCGCCGGATGGATCGCGCGTCGTCGCCGCGGACCTCGAGTCGCCCGTCGTGTGGGACGTGAAGAGCGGCGAGATCGTCGCGAAGCTCGAGGGCGAGCAGGTCTCCGCGGTGCGCTTCTCGCTCGACGGGCGGAGCATCGTGACGATCGGCGACGACCTCGCGCGCATCCACGCGACGCCCTGAGGTTCGCGGACGAGGTTCGTCCCACGAACCTGAGGTTCGTGGCGCGAACCTTGGCTTCTGCTACGGTCGGGCTGCCATGAAGCTCGCCAAGAACGCCCGCGCGCGCGCGGAGTCCCTCGTCCGTCAGATCGAAACCAGCCGCGCCCACATCACGCGCGCGTTCTACGACATCGGCCGCGCGCTCCGCGAGATCAACGACAAGAAGCTCTTCGCGTCGCTCGGCTACGAGAACCTCGACGCGCTGCTCGAGGATCGCGGGCTCATGACGCCGCAGTACGCGCGCCGTCTCATCGAGGTCGTGCGCAGCTTCGACGCGGAGCAAGCGCGGCGCCTCGGGCCGGAGAAAGCGTACGCTCTCGCGCGCTACACCGCGCGCACCAAGCTCGCCGACGATCCCGCCGAGTACATCGCGGAGGGTTTCCCCGTCGGCGGCAAGCGGCGCCCGATCGACGACGTCACCGTGCGCGACATCCACACGGCGACGCGCCTCGCGCTCCTCCGCCAGCACGGCGGGCACAGCGAAAACGAGCGCGCGCGACGCGACGCGGAGAGCTCGGCGCGCACGCTGCAAGGCCGCCTCCACGCGCGCACCTCGGGACAAGGCGAAGTTCGCCACGTGTTTCGCAAGGGTTCTTGGTGGCTCGAGATCGTGCTCCCCGCGGAGATGGCGCCCATCGTGCGGTTCGGGTGATGCGCGCGTCGACGTTCGCCATCGTGCTGCTCGCGGCCACGGGCGCGCGCGCCGCGGGCGAAGGCGAGGCGTGCACGGTGACCGACGACTGCGACGACGCCGCGCTCCACTGCATCGGCGGCCGGTGCGTGTCGATCGCACGCGCGAAAGCGGAGTGGCATCCGAAGAAGGTCGGCGACGTGGCGATGTTCGGTGACGGTCGCGGTTACACGCGCGCGATCATCTGGTTCGACGTGGGGGCGCTGGCGGGGACGACGGCGTTCCTTTCGGTCGCGGGGTTCGTGAGCACGACATCGAACACCGGGTGGCAGGTCGTGGCGCTGGTGCCGCTCGAGCTCGGACCCCTCGTTCACGCGACGCGCGAGCGGTGGGTGCCGGCGCTCGTCTCATTTTTGGGGTGGTCCTCGCTCGGAGCGACCATCTTCGCGACGGCGGTGGGCACGTCGACGGCGTGCGTTGGCTGCGAGACGTCGGGCGCCGCCGTCGAGGTCGGCCTGCTCGCCCTCGGCGGGAGCTTGCTCACCTGGCTCGACGCGTGGATGGCGCGCGACATGCGGCCCGTCCCACGACCGCGAACCTCGTGGTTTCCGACGTTCACGCTCACGCGCGACCGCGCGCTCGCCGGCCTCGCCGGCGCGTTTTGAATCTCAGTACACGTCCTTGCAGTAGCGGCCTGCGGACTCGAGCGCGCGGAGGCTCTCGAGGGCGCGTTCGCGCGAGGCGCTCGCGCCGACGGCGAGGATGTCGAGGAGCGCCGCCTGCACGTCGGTCGCCATGCGCTGCGCCTCGCCGCACACGTAGAGGTGCGCGCCGTCCTGGACCCACGCGTAGAGCTCGGCGGCGTGCTCGCGCATCTTGTGTTGCACGTAGACGCGCTCGGCTTGGTCGCGCGAGTACGCGCAGTCGAAGCGCGTGAGCGCGCCGCGCGCGCGCATCGCGTCGAGCTCGTCGTTGTAGAAGCGGTCGCGCGCGTGGCGCGTGCCGAAGAAGAGCCAACTCCGCCCCTTGGCGCCCGAAAGCTCACGCTCCTCGAGGAACGCGCGGTACGGCGCGACGCCCGTGCCCGGACCGATCATCACGATGGGAACCTCGCCGCTCGCGGGGAGGCGGAAATGCGGCGCGGGGAGCACGTACGCTTCGAGCTCGGTGCCCGGCGGCGCGCGGTCGGCGAGCATCGACGACGCGACGCCCGCGCGCTTTCGCCTTCGCATCTCGTACCGCACGACGTCGACGGTGAGGTGCGCCTCGCCCGGGTGCGCGCGGGGCGACGACGCGATCGAGTACGGGCGCGGCGCGAGCGGACGGAGGCACTCGACGAACGCCTGGAGCTCGGGCGTCTCGGTCTTCATCTGCGCGAGGTCCACGACGTGAACGTCGGCGCTCTTCGGCAACCCCATCGCCGCGAAGAGGCGCGCGTCGACGTGCTGCAGATCCAAGTGGCGCGAGAGCGCTTCGCGCAGCGTCATCGCGCCGCCGCCGTGCGCGCCCTCGTGCACCGCGCCGCGCAGCGCGACGCTCTCCTCGCCCGTCGCCTTCATCGCGGAGAGCACGTCGGCGACGAGCGCCGGATCGTTCTCGCAGAAGATGCCGAGCGAATCACCGCAAACGTACGAAAGCCCGCTGTCGAGCGCGAGCTCGACGTGGAGCGTCTCTTTGTCGGAGCCTTCGGCCGAGAGAGCGCGCTTTCGCAGCACGCGCGCGTGGAGCGGGTTCTTGCGCGTCCCGGGCGCTGCCGCGACGCGCGCCGACGACGCCGGCGGCGCGGGAACCGCGGCGTTCGTCCCAGCGCTCCGCGCGCTGGACGCCGGTGCGGCCTTCACCGCGGCGATCACCGCGTCGAGCCACGCCTGCCAAGGTTCCTCGTAGTCGACGTCGCAGTCCTGGCGCGGGACGATGCGCGTCGCGCCGAGCTCGCCGAGCTTGTCGTCGAAGTCCTTGCCGCACTGCGCGAAGCGGTCGTACGTCGTGTCGCCGAGGGCGCACACCGAAAAGCGCAAGTTCGGGAGCGGCGCTCGTCGCGCCATGAGCGCGCCGTGGAGCGCCTCGGCGTTCGACGGAGGGTTTCCGTTTCCGTACGTGCTCGTCACGACGAGCGCCGTCTCGAGCGAATCGAGCTGCGCGACGTCGAAGCTCGACATGTCGACGACCTCGGCTTCGAACCCGGCCTTCTTCAGCGCGAACGCCGTGCGATCGGCGAGATCCGCGGCGTTGTTCGATTCGCTCCCGAAGAGCACGAAGATGGTCTGCATCGAATCCTTTGGTTCTCGCTCGGTGATATACACTGCCGCGCATGTCGAATGGGCAACGCAGGCGCGCGGAGAGGCCGGTCGAGCTTCTCTTGTGGGGCGCGACGGGCTTCACGGGGCGGCTCGCGGCGGAGTGGCTCGCGGAGCGGTACGCGAGCGAGCGCGTGGCGCTCGGCGGGCGAAGCGTGGAGAAGCTCGAGCGGCTGCGCGACGAGCTCGTCGCGATCGACGCACGGTGCGCGTCGTGGGCGGTGCGCACGGCGGACTCGTTCGACGTGCCCGCGCTCGATCGGCTCGTGACGGAGGCGTCGGTGGTCGCGTCCACGGTGGGTCCCTTCTCGACGTACGGTCACGAGCTCGTCGCCGCGTGCGCGCGCCACGGCACCGACTACTGCGACATCACGGGAGAGGTGCCTTTCGTGCGCGACGTGATCGATCGCAACGAGACGCGCGCGAAGGACTCCGGCGCGCGGCTCGTGTCGTTCTGCGGGTTCGACTCCGTCCCGTCCGATCTCGGCGTGTTCTTCATGCAGGAGCTCGCGCGGCGCGAATTCGGCGCGCCGTGCGCGCGCGCCACGATGGTCGCGCGGATGCGCGGCGGCGTGAGCGGCGGCACCGTGAGCTCGATGATGACGATGCTCGAGCAAGCCGAAAGGAACGCGCGCGTTCGCGCGCTGCTCGCGAACGGGTACGCGCTCGTGCCGGCGCGCGAAAGCGAACGCGCGCCGCGCGACGCGCACGGCGCGAAGCGGATCGGCGAAGGCTGGACGGCGCCGTTCGTCATGGGAGCCATCAACTCGCGCGTCGTGCATCGGTCGAACGCGCTCCTCGGCGATCTCTACGGACACGATTTCGCGTACACCGAGCGCATGGTCGTCGGGCGCGGCGCGCGGGGTCGCGCGCGCGCGGTCGCGATGTCGGCCGCGATGGGCGCGTTCGAGCGCGCGCTTTCGTTCGGGACGGCGCGCGCGATCGCGAAGCGCTTCGTTCCAAAACCGGGCGAGGGGCCGTCGCGCGCGGCGCGCGACGCGGGATCGTTCCGCGTGATCGTCGAGGGCGAGAACGCGCGCGGCGAGGTCGTCGCGCGGTCCACGTTCTCGGGCGATCGCGATCCGGGCTACACGTCGGCCTCGCGCATGCTCGTCGAGAGCGCACTTTGCCTTTCGCGCGACGCGCACGATCTCGAAGCCGGCGTGCCCACGCCCGCGTGCATGGCGCACCCGCTCGCCGCGCGGCTCCGCGCCGCGGGCTTCGAGATCACGAGCGAACGCGCGTGACGTCGTGAAGCTCAAGGACCTCCGCGACAGCGCGCGCAACGCGCTCGAGATCGTGCGCTTCGGACGCCTCGGAGATCCGTACGGAGGCGATTACGAAATCGTCGACGAGGGACCGAACCACAAACTTCGCAAGTACCCCGCGCCGGAGAACGCGCCCGTCGCGCTGCTCGTGCCTCCGCTCATGGTGACCGCGGAGGTCTACGACATCGCGCCCGACACGTCCGCCGCGCGCTCGCTCGCGGACCGCGGGATCGCGCCGTACGTCGTCGACTTCGGCGCGCCCGAGCACGAAGCCGGCGGCATGCGGCGCACGCTCGACGATCACGTTCGCGCGGTCTCCGCGTGCATCGACTGGCTCGCGCGCACGCGCGAGCGCGACGTTCATCTGTGCGGTTACTCGCAAGGCGGCATGTTCGCGTACCAGACGGCCGCGTTGCGCCGTGGCGCGGGCGTCGCGTCCATCGTGACGTTCGGAAGCCCGGTGGATCTGCACCGCGGCCTTCCCGCGATTCGTCGCGACGTCACGGGCGCGCTCGTCGAGCTCGTCGAGCCTGCGCTTTCGTCGGTCGCGTCGCACATCGAGGGGCTCCCCGGCGCGCTCACGAGCGCCGCGTTCAAGCTCGTGAGCGGGCGCAAGGAGATCAAACAGCGGATCGATTTCGTGCGGCAGCTCCACGATCGAAGCGCGCTCGTGCGGCGCGAAGCGCGAAGGCGCTTCTTGGGCGGCGAAGGGTTCGTCGCGTGGCCGGGACCGGCGCTCCGCGTGTTCCTCGACGACTTCATCGTGCACAACCGGATGCTCTCGGGTGGATTCGTGATCGATGGACGAACGGTGACGCTCGCGGACATCGAGAAGCCGATCCTCGCGTTCGTGGGCGCGACCGACGATCTCGCGCGGCCGGACACGGTGCGCGCCATCGCGACCGCCGCGCCGAACGCGGAGGTTTTCCTCGTGACCGTCCGCGCCGGGCACTTCGGGCTCGTCGTCGGGAGCCACGCGATGTCGCAGACGTGGCCGACGGTGGCCGACTGGATTTTGTGGCGCGAAGGACGCGGCGAACCTCCGCGTGCGATCGCGCCGGGCGCGCCGAGCGCGCGAGACGTGAACGTGAGCGCGAGTGACACGACAGGCGACGCGACGAACGACGCACGCGAGACGGATCTCGAGCTCTTCTTCGACGCGGCGGCGAAGACGGCGCGCGCGGCGTGGAGCAAGCTCGGCGACGTCGCGGCGAACGCGTCGGACGCGCTCGACGCCGTGCGCTATCAGGAGCCGCGTTTGCGGCGCCTCGCGGAGATGCGCGACGAGACGCGCGCCAGCCTCGCGCTCGAGCTCGCCGAGCGCGCGCGCGACACGCCGGACGCGACGTTCTTCTTGTGGGGCGATCGCGCGTTCTCGTACCGCGACGCCGACACGCGCGTGACGAACGTGATGCGCGGGTTCTACGCGTGCGGCGTTCGACCCGGCGACCGCGCGCTCGTCATCATGGGATCGCGCCCGAGCTTCTTGACCGCGACGACGGCGCTCTCGCGCCTCGGCGCGATCCCCGTCGTCGCACCTCCAGATTCCCAGTCCGCCGCGCTTCGCGACGCCGCGACGAAAGCGGACGTTCGTCACGTCGTGTCCGATCCCGAGCATGCCGCCCGCGTCCGCGGGATCCTGGACGAAGTGCTCGTGCTCGGCGGCGGGGGGTCAGACGCTCCGCGCACGCTCGCCGCGGGGCTCGTCGACATGGAGTCGATCGATCCCGAGGCGGTGGCGCTTCCGAAGGACTTCGCGCCGAACGAGGGGCGCGCGCGCGATCTCGCGCTCGTCTTGCTTCGGCCGACGGACTCCGGCGAGCTCCGCGCGGCGCCCGTCACGAACCACCGCGCGATGCTCAGCGCGCTCGGCGCCGCCGCGGCGTGCACGCTGAAACCGAGCGACACCGTCTACTGCTGCATCCCGCTGCATCATCCGACGAGCCTCCTCGCGAGCGTCGGGTCGGCGCTCGCGTCCGGTGCGCGCCTCGCGCTCGCGGAGCGCTTCGATCCGGAGACGTTCGAAGCCGAGGTTCGACGCGCGGGCGCGACGCTCGTGTTCTACGCGGGCGACATGTTGCGCCCGCTCGCCCACCGCGCGCGCGGGCGCGGCGCGCTCCCGCTTCGCGTCTTCGCGGGCAGCGGAATGCGCGCGGACCTCGCGCGGCGGCTCTCCGATCGATTCGGCGTATCGTCGATCGAGTTCTACGCGAGCACCACGTACCGCGCGATCCTCGCGAACCTCGACAAGCGAAAACCCGGCGCGCTCGGACGCGTCCTTCCGGGGAGCGATCCCGTGCGCGTGCAGCGCGTCGACGTCACGAACAAACGCGTGACGGACGACGTCGCTTCACCGAACGAGCTCGGCGTGCTCGCCGTGAAGACGAGCGACGCGTGGATCGCGACGAGCGACGTCGTGTGGCGCGACGACGACGGCGATCACTGGTTCGTCGACTCGCTCTCCGGTTTCGTGGGCGACGTCTCGACGCGCGCGATCGAGGACGTGTTCTACGCCAAGCTCGACGCGCGCGTCGCGGCCGCCTACGAAGTCCGCGGCGACGTGTGGGTCGCGTTCGTCGGCGACGCGTCCATCGAACGCGTGCGCGAGGCCCTCGCGAACGAGAAGCAACCGCGCGTCGTCGTTCGCGTCGAGTCGATCGAGTTGACGGAGGGATTTCGCCCGAAAAAGAGCGGCCTCCCGCGATCGTTGCAAGATGCACGCATCCTCTGGTCCGCCTCGTTTTGAGGTATGCATGGAGCGTGGGTAAAGTCTCCTTCATCGGCGCGGGTCCCGGCGATCCGCGGCTCCTCACGCTGCGCGGCGCGGAGCTGCTCGCGAAAGCGGACGCGATCGTCTTCGACGAGGACGTTCACGAGGCGGCGCTCGATCTCGCGCCCGAGCGCGCGGAGCGCGTTCGCGTTCCACGCGGCGCCCAGCCGGAGTCGAACGTGCCCGATCTCGTCGCCCGCGCGCGCGCCGGCGCGCACGTCGCGCGCCTCTTCTATGGCGATCCGTTCGCGTTTCGCGGCGGCGCGATCGAGCTCGCGGGCGTTCGGCAAGCGCACGTCGAGGTCGAGGTCGTCGCGGGCGTGATCGCGCCGACGGCGGCTGCCGCGTACTCGGGGCTCGCGCTCTCGCGCTACGAGGACGTCACGCCGTCCGTCGCGCTCGCCGTCGTGAACGAAGCCGAGGAGCTCCACGATTGGCGAAAGCTGTCGCTCGCGACGGACACGCTCGCGCTCCTCACGGACACCGAACAGCTCCTCGAGATCACGCACACGCTCACGTACTACGGTCGCAAACCCGACGCGCCCGCCGCGCTCGTGCGCAACGTGTCGCTGCCGTCGCAGAAGGTCGTGCTCGACACGCTCGTCGGCATTCGAAAGCACATCGCCGAGTTCGAGCCCTCGCCAGACGACAAGTCGATGGTGCTGCTCGTCGTCGGCGATTCGATCGCGGGGCGCGAGGCGCTGCGATGGTTCGACACGCGCCCGCTCTCGGGCAAGCGCATTTTGGTGACGCGCGCGGCGGAGCAAGGGCGCAAGCTCGGCGCGATGCTCCGCGAGCGCGGCGCGGATCCGATCCTGGTGCCGATGATCGAGATTCGCCCGCCGTCCGATCCGGCGCCCGCCGAGCGCGCCGCTCGCTCGCTGGCGTCGTACGCGTGGGTGTGCTTCACGAGCGAGAACGGCGTGAAGCGCTTCTTCGACGTGATGACCGCCGCGAACCTCGACGCGCGCGCGTTCGGAAAGGCGCGCATCGCCGTGATCGGACCGGGAACGGCGGCCGCGATCGTGGAGCATGGCGTTCGCGCGGATCTCGTCGCCAAGGAGCTTCGCGGAGAGGGGCTCGCGAAGGCGCTGATCGACGCGGCGCGCGGCGAGCGCGGTCGCGTGCTCGTCGCGCGCGCGAAGGAGGCGCGCGAGGTGCTCCCCGACACGCTGCGCGCGGCGGGCTTCGAGGTCGACGTCGTGCCCGTCTACGAGACGCACCCCGCGCCGCGCGATCGAACCGATCGCGTCCGCGCGATGCTCGAGGCGCGCACGCTCGACGCGATCACGCTCACCTCCGCGAGCACCGTGCACGCGTTTTGCGACGCGCTCGGTGGAGACGCCGCGGCGCTCGTCGCAAAGAGCGGCGCGCGCGTCGCGACCATCGGACCGGTGACGACCGAGGCGTGCACGGCGCGCGAAATCAAAGTCGACGCGAGCGCGCCGACGCTCGAGGGAATGCTCGCGGCGCTCGAGGGCGCCTTCGCGCGCGCAAAATAGAGCGTTCCGGACGCCGCTCAGCTGCCGAGCATGATGTCGACGCGGCGGTCTTCGCGCATCGACGTCTCGTCGGTTCCGCGCGCGTCGAGCTCGCCGCGCGACGTCTCGTTGATGTGCGGCGACTGCACGCCCTGCTTCATCAAGAACTGACCGACCGTCGACGCGCGGTGTTCGCCGAGCACCATGTTGTACTCGTTCGTGCCGCGCGAGTCGGCGCGCCCGACGAGCTTGACGTCGCGTCCCGCGAGCGGCCCGGACGTGAGGCACGTCGCGACCTGCGCGAGGATCTGCGTGTCCTCGTTCGAGAGCGCGCTCTCGTCCGTGTCGAACCTCGGCGCTCCCTCTTCGGTCGGCGCGACGTCGAAGTGCAGGTTGCACAGTCGAACGATCTGCGCGTCGAGACCGAGCATGTTCGTCACGGCCTGGGGCGTGTGATCCGCTTCGCGGAGCGATTCGTCGGTCTGCTTTTGCTGCGCGACGGCGGTCGACGTCCTCGTGTCGCGCGCGTCGTCCGCGCTCTTCGCGGGTTTTGCCGCGTCTCCGCAGCCGACCACAAGCATCGCACCGACCATGAACGTGAGCATTCGCATGATGGGACCTTCTCGCTTCGAGCAACGCGGGCCGCGCTGTTTTTCTTCCGTGCGACGGTACGACGCCGTGCGCCAAGCCGCCAAGTTTCCGGATAGGATGAGCCGATGGCCGATCCGCCTCGACCGTCCGCCGAAGGAAAAATGTCCACGAGCGCGAAGCTCGGGCTCGCCGAGATCGCGATGCAGCTCCGCGACGAGCAGCTCCAAGCGCGCGTCGTCCACTACAAAGGCGAGCTCGAGACGAGCCCCGAGCTCGACGCGGTGACCGCGCAAGTCATCGCGGAGCTCAAGATGCTCCAGCGCGCGCACGTCCCGGCGCAGCAGCCGCGCGAGACGGATCGCTCGCAGGTCGAGATCGATCTCATCGCGACGCTCAAGCAAATGCTCGCGAAGCTCTTCGGCCCGAGCCGCGTCGCGAGCGTCGTGCAGCGAAAGCTCGGCGAGGTCTCGAAGCGCTTCGCGCGCCTCTTCTTCGAGAGCGAGCTCCACGACAAACTCCGCGGCGCGGGCGGCGAGACCAAGACGATGCGCTATCCGCAGCAAGCGCTCTTCCACGTGCTGTCGCGAAACGAGCCGCAGCTGCTCAAACAGCTCGACGCGTTCGAGTACGCCGCGCCCGACGTGAAGCAAGACGCGCGCGACGCGCTCCAAACGTGGGTGAAGGATCTCCGCCAAGATTTCCTCGCGAAGACGACGCCCGAGCTCAACGCGCTCGTGCGCATCTTGAACGAGGTCCTCACGCTCTTCTTCACGCAGGAGCTCCCGCCCGTCGTCGGCGAGCTCGCGTGGGAAGTCGTGAAGGAGGCGAAGCTCGCGGACGAAGCGATGCGCGGCGGATACAAAGTGCCCGCGGAGTCGTTCGCGCGATTTCGTCAGGCGTTCGAGCGGAGGTTTTTGCAGCGGCTCGTGCCGTTCGCCGCCGACGGGATGCTCAAGCGCGTCCACGCGAGCGCGGGCGCGCCCGGCGCGAGCAACGCGCAGTTCCGCGCGGAGACGCTGCGCTTCGTCGCGGACCCGCACATCTTCAGCGACGTGTGCGAGCTCATTTGCGAAGCGATGTACGACTTCCTCTACAACGAAGGCTTCTTGGATTTGCCGGCCGACTGGCGCGCGCGGCTGGGCGCGTCGGGCGCGGTGTAGCTCAGGCGGTCTTGGCGCCCGCTTCGCCGAGAGCGCGGAGCCACGCGGGCGCGTCGGACACGCTCACGCGGAACTCGACCGTGCCGCTCGCGTTCGGCGGGTTGTCGCTGTGAAGACGCAGCGCGCCGCCGTCGATGGACGCGGTGTAGCGATCGAGATCCTGCCGATCGATGCGAAGGAACTGCCTGCGGGACGGAACGAACACGAGGCGACGCTGCGTGAGCACGAGCGTCGTCATCCCCTTCATCACGCCCACGCCCATCGCCATGCCCTGCGTGCGAAACCCGTTGAAGCGCGCCGTCATCGGCACGCGACCCGAATCGAGCACGACACGCTCGGCGTCGAGCTCGGCGCGCTGACGCGCCGCGGCCGCGCGCACGCCGCGAAAAATGAACACGAGGAGCGCCGCGACGAACGCGAGGATCCCGAACACGAGCGACAGCACGAACACGACGACTTGGCCCCCGCTCATCTTCCACCTCCGTCACGTACTCTCTTCTTCGCGGATCACGGCGAGGCTCGCGTCCTCGGAGCCCGCGTATTTCTCGGCGAGCCACGCGTCGAGGATTTCGGACGCGACGGGCTCGCTCAGCAAGCGCAGCGAGAGCGCGAGCACGTTCGCGTCGTTCCACTTGCGCGCGCCGGCGGCGGTCTGCGCGTCGACGCAGAGCGCGGCGCGGACGCCGCGGACTTTGTTCGCCGCGATCGTCACGCCGGTCCCCGTCCAGCAACACACGACGCCTTGATCCGCTTCGCCGCGCGCGACCGCGCGCGCGACGTCGATCGCGGCGCGCGCCCACGGCGCCACCGGGAGCACGCGCACGTCGTGATTTTTTTCGCGCAACCGGGAGACGACGAACGCGACGACCGGACGATCTTCGTCGGCCGCGACGACGACCTTCACGGAGCTCCGCCGTCGCGCGCGGACTCGGGCGATTGGATCGCCACGGCGCTCGACGCGGCGGGCGGCGGCGCCGCGAGCACGTACTTTTGCTCCGCGTGCGATCCGATCGCGCGCACCGCGCTCTCCGCGGCGTCGCGCAGCTCGTTTTCCACGGCGGACGGCGGTGCCGCGAACTCGGGCGCGATGAGCAAATCGCACGACACGATCGATCGACCGCTGCCCGCCGGCCGAATCGTGACCGTCATCTCCGCCGCGCGCACGTTTCCCGCGACGAGGTGCCCGGTGAACGTCTCCGTTCCGTCCGCCGCGCGCGCGACGTCGCCGAAGCGCATCACTTCCCAGAGCATGACCATCCCGTGAAGCACGGGGACCTGCAGGTACACGTCCGTCGAGCCCGCGCGTTTGTCGACGAGGCGCGAGGTGCGAATGCGACCGTTCGAGAGATCTTTGTAGTGCGCGAAATCGCGCGCTTGATCGCGCGCGAACGAAACGGGCGCGGCGACGAGCGACTCGGCGTGACCGAAGCGCTCCGTGCGTCCGGGTGGAACGTACGTCCACTTTTGGGTTCCGCCAGCGGCGGAGAGGCGCGCCGCGACGACGTCCGAGTCGTCGGCGTGAACGCTCCACGCGGTGGTCGCGCCCAACAAGACCAAGACTGTCGCCACGTGTCTTTTCATCGCGAGCTCACGAACGCACGAACCGTGACTTGCCTTCCGACGCCCACCAATCGCGGAACCTCTGCTGCGCTCGCTCTCGCTCGCGCTTCGGAAGGTCATCGTAATACCCGAAAGTCTCGTGCGTAAGTCCCTTCAGCTCGTCTCCTGCGGCGCGGCGAATTCCCTGGGTTTCGTCGGTGAGCGCATCGATGAGCCACTCGATTCGATGGCGCGCGGAGTTTTGTCCCCACCACTGGAGCCAACGGCGCGAGTCCGTCCCGAAATCCTGGCGCGTGATCGCGATGAGCGAGCGGCGCGCGACGACCGCGATCTCCGCGTCTTCGTCGGTCAGGTAACCGATGAGCAGCGCGACCGCTTTGGCTTCGCGCATGTCGCCGAGCGCTTCGAGGAGCCCGAGGCGCGCGGTGCGCGACGGACGCTTCGCCTCGTCGGTCTCGCGCACCATGCGCGAGATTTCTCCGAGGAGCGCGTCGTGCGCGACGGTCGCCATCGCGCGACCCGCCGCGCGCGCGACGAGGCGCACCTTCGGATCGGGATCGAAGAGCCGCGGCACGAGCACGCGCGCGCCCTCGCCGTACGGCAGCTCCGTGAGCAAGAACGTTCCCCAGAACCTTCGGCCGACGTCGGGCGACATCGCTTCTTCGAGCACGTAAGGGAGCGCGACTTTGCGCTGGCGCGCGATGAGACGAAGCAGCGGACCGCAATCGGTCGCGCGCGGAAGCGGCTCTTGCATCTCGGCGCGCGCGCGACGGAGCGGACCTGGGAATCGCGCCATGATCGCGGGCATCGCGCTCGCGCCTTGTCGCAAGAGCTCCGCTTCCGCTTGTCCGTCGTCGATGCCGCTGATCACGCGCTCGACGAGCGCCGAGATCTCGCCCGCGATGTCCACGATGATCGACGGGAGCGACGTCTCGCTGTGCGCGGTGGGCGGCAAGTGCGGACCGATGGAGATCGCTTCGCTCGATTCGGGCGGCGGCGGCACGATGTCGGGCACCGTGACGAGCACCTCTTCGCCGTCGGGCGCGAGCGGCTGCTCGCCGATCTCCGCGAGCAGAGCTTGCGCCGCCGCGTCGTCGAGCGTCTCGGTTTCGACCTCCGCGCTCTCCGGCTCGCGGTGCGCGGGCTCGATCGAATCGGGGACGCGCGCGGTCTCGATCGCGGCGGGCTCGCCGCCGTCGGGCTCTTCGCGCGGAATCGGCGGGCCGCTCGTGCGTCGCACGACCGCGATTTGCGGCGGCGGCGGACGCTCCGAGATGTGCTTCGTGTGCACGGGCGGCGGCGTGCGGCGCGTGAGCGGAATCGGCGGCGGCTCGTCGTGATCGTGATCGTCGCGAGCGGCGACCACCTCGGGATCCGTCCGACGCTCCGCGAGCACGGGAGGAATCGCGCCGCGCGCGCTCGGCGTCTCGGGGCTCGTCGTCGGGTTCGTCAGGATTTTTGCGGGCTGTGCGGGCGCCTGCGTGAAGAGCGCGCGACCGAGCGCTTCGGCGCGCGTGCGTTTGTCGGTGGGCGCAGCCGCGAACCCGACCGGCGGCGGCGCGGAGGGCTTCTTCTTCTCTGGCATCGCGAGGGCCGCGAGATCGATCTTCCCCGCGCGCGGCGCGCCTTCCTGCGGAGAACTTCCACTGAAGCCCGAGAGCTTCTTGCGCACGATGAGTCGCTCGAACCCTTGCCCGACGTGCTTCGCGAACGACGCGACCTGCGCGATGGCGTCGCGATCCAACGTCGCGGCGTCCGCGTAGAGCAGCGCGACGGCGCGATCGCGCACGAGGAGCGGAAAGACGACGGCTTCGACGCCCGCGGTCCGACGCAAATCGGAGAGGAGCACGCCGTCGATGCCTTGGTCCGTCGGGCGCAGCACGATCGGCTCCTTCTTCTCGCGCGCGCTCGACAACATGCTCGGCATGTCCAGCGGAACGCCGATGCCGACGACGCGCTCGCGCGGCGCGCCGTCGCCGAACGCGTCGCGCCCCTCCGCGATGTCGCCGTGCGCGATGAAGAGCGCGGCGTAATCGAAGAACTGCCTCGAGAACTCGAAGAACAAATCGAGCAGGGCCTCCCGATCGGCGGCTTCGTCGAGCTCCTCCTTCGCGGTCTCGACGGTGAGCGGGCCGCGGTGACGTCGCGCGGGGCGCACCGAGTTCGACGTCGGCTTCACGAACGTCGGCCGCTGCGCGCCGTCGGTCTTCGTCTCTTGGTACTCGGCGGTCGTGTGCGGCGCGGGCACGACGATGGGCGCCGCGGGGCTCTGATTTTCGCGCGCGATCGGCGGGGCCGGCGGAAATCCCGCTTGCGTCGTGTGACGCGGGGGACCGGTGAGCGTGGGCGGTGGAGGCGGAACGACGACTTCGACCTCGGGCGCGCCGGGCGTCTCTTCGCGATTTTGCGGCGCGAGCGGGGAGCGCGCCGCCGCGATTCCATACGCCGGGCTCAATTTGAACGGCGGCACGGACGGAGGACGCGAGATCGTCGCGCGCGGAGAAACCGGCGACGGCACCGTCGTCTCGCTCTGCGCGAGCTTCTTGAGCAGCCGCTCGATGCGTCGATCGAGCGGCGCGCCGTACGCGCGCGAGAGCGCCTCGCGCACGCGCACCTCGAGCGCGATGCGAACCTCGACGCGCACGCCGAGCTCCGCGAAGAGCCGCTCGGCGTCGTCGTTGCGCAAGGGTTCGGCGGCGGCGACGATGAGCTTCCCGGCGGTGAGCGAGAGCGGGACCATCCCGCGGCGCACCGCGGTCTCCGAAGTCAGCACGCCGACGACCTCGAGCGACGGCAACACGATTTCACCCGGCGGCGCCGCGGGGAGCGAAAACGAGTCCGCGAACGTCACCGCGATGCGCCACTCCTCGATGCTCGCGAGCTCGAGCAAGTTGGTCGCGAGATCGCCGCCGTAGAGCACCTGGCGCGCGAGCGCTTCTTCGACCTGGCGGATCGTTGCGATCTCGCGCTGGACGATGAGTGAGCTCAGCGACATACGGTTGCCGAAGGTATCACACCTGCCAACTTGGCCCTGTCGCTCCGCAGGTGACTAAAATCGCGCATGCGCCAAGGACGCACCGCGAACCTCGACAGCGACGTGGTCGTCGTCGGAACGCGCCCGCACCCGCTCCGCGACGCGTACCACCTCGTCCTGCGCATGCGATGGGGATGGCTCCTCTCGCTCATCGCGGGCGCCGTCGTCCTCATCAACGCGACGTTCGCATTGGTCTACGCGGTCATCGGCGGCGTGAGCAGCGCGCAGCCGGGCTCGCTGCGCGACGCGTTCTTCTTCAGCGTCGAGACGATGGGCACCATCGGGTACGGCGCGATGTATCCGACGACGACGGCCGCGCACACCGTCGTGACCATCGAGTCGATCCTCTCGATGCTCGTCACCGCGCTCGTCACGGGGATCGTCTTCGCGCGCTTCTCGCAAGGATCGGGGCAGCTCGTGTTCTCCGACAAGGCGACGATCTCGCCGATGAACGGCGTGCCGACGCTCGCCGTGCGCGTCGGAAACGATCGCGCGAGCACCGTCTTCGAAGCGCGCGTTCGCGCGTCGATCATCCGCACCGAGATCACCGACGAAGGCACGACCTTCTACCGCATCCACGATCTCCGCCTCTCGCGCGACAACTCGCAAGCGCTCGCGCGCTCGTGGACCGTCATGCACCCGATCGACCGCGCGAGCCCGCTCCACGGCGCGACGCCCGAGTCGTGCCGCGAAGCGGAGATGGAGCTCGTGATCAGCGTCGTCGGAACCGACGACACGTCGCTGCAACCCGTGAACGGGCGCGTGCGCTACAAGCTCGAGGACATCGTGTGGGGCGCGCGCCTCGCGGACGTGCTGAGCGAGCTCCCCGACGGACGCCTTCAGCTCGACATCGGCAAGTTCGACGCGATCGTCGAGACGGACCCCACGAACGATTTTCCGTACGGCAAAGGCGCGAGTCACTCCGCCGGTTGAAGCTCGGCGAGCGACGCGCGATGGATCGGCTTCGTCTTGTTGCGATCCATCGTGAGGTAGATGACGGGCGTCGTGAAGAGCGTGAGCATCTGCGACACGATGAGCCCGCCGACGATCGCGATGCCGAGCGGCTGGCGCATCTCGGCGCCCGTGCCGCGTCCGATCGCGAGCGGGACCGCGCCGAAGAGCGCGGCGAGCGTCGTCATCATGATCGGACGAAATCGCAGGAGGCACGCTTGGTGGATCGCGTCGTGCGGCGAGAGGCCGAGATCGCGCTCCGCCTCGATCGCGAAGTCGACCATCATGATCGCGTTCTTCTTCACGATGCCGATGAGCAGGATGATCCCGATGAGCGCGATGATCGAAAAGTCGAAGTGCGTGACGAGGAGCGCGAGGAGCGCGCCGACGCCCGCGGAAGGAATCGTCGAGAGGATCGTGACGGGGTGAACCCAGCTCTCGTAGAGCACGCCCAAAACGATGTAGACCGCACACAGCGCGAACGCGACGAGGATCGGCTCGCTCGAGAGCGACGACTGAAACACCTGCGCCGTGCCCGAGAAGTTGCCGATCACGTTCGCGGGCAGCCCGATTTCGCGCTCGGCGCGGTGCACCGCGTCGACGGCTTCGCTGAGCGATTTTCCTTCCGCGACGTTGAACGAGAGCGTGATCGAAGGGAACTGTCCCTGGTGCGTCACGGCGAGCGCGGTCGTCTTCTGCGAGATGGTCGCGATCGAAGGCAGCGGAACGAGCCCGCTCGGCGACCCGAAGTACATCGATTGGAGCGTCTTCGGATCCTGATAGCGCGGCATGATGTCGAGCACGATGCGGTACTGATTGAGCGCCGAGTAGATGATCGAGACCTGCCGCTGGCCGAACGCGTCGTAGAGCGTGTCGTCGATCGTCTTCGTCGATAGCCCGAGGCGCGAAGCCGAGTCGTGATCGACGTTCACGTCGAGCTCGAGCCCGTTCGTCTGTTGGTCGGTCGCGAGATCCTTGAGCTCGGGTTGCTTCTTCAGCGCGTCCATCATGCGCGGCGCGTACGCGCGGAGCGTGTCGAGGTCGGCGCTCTGCAGCGTGTATTGGTACTGCGTCTTCGAGAGTCGCCCGCCGACGCGCACGTCTTGAATCGACTGCAAGAAGAGTTGGATGCCTTCGACGTGCGCGAATTTGTTTCGGAGGCGCCCGATGATTTCGTCCGCGCTCGTCTTGCGCCCCGGCTTCGGCTTGAGCGACATGAACACGCGCCCTTGGTTGAGCGTGCCCGCGGAGCCGCCGGTGAACGCGACGAACCGATCGATGTCGGGATCGGCCTTCAAGATCGCGTTCACGCGCTCGCTGCGCTCGACCATCGTCGCGAAGGAGACGTCTTGCGGAGCCTCCGTCTGCCCCATGAGCACGCCGGTGTCTTGCTGCGGAAAGAGCCCCTTCGGCAAGATGATGAAGAGCGTCACGGTGAGCGCGATGGTTCCGACCGTGAGGAGCTGCATGAAGCGCCTGTGCGCGAGCGCCCAGACGAGGCCGCGATCGTAGAGATCGACCATCCCGACGAAGAAGCGCTCGGAGAGGTCGTAGAGGCGCCCGTGCTTCACGTGCTTCTCCGATTTGAGCAAGCGCGCGCTCATCATCGGCGTGAGCGTGATCGCGAGGGCCGCGGAGAGCGTGATCGCGATCGCGAGCGTCACGGCGAACTCGCGGAACAGACGCCCGACGATGCCGGCCATGAACAAAATCGGAATGAACACGGCGAGCAGCGAGATCGTGATCGACACGATCGTGAACCCGATTTGCTTCGCGCCCTTCAGCGCGGCGGTGAACGGAGGGTCGCCCTCCTCGACGAAGCGCGCGATGTTCTCGGTGACGACGATCGCGTCGTCCACCACGAAGCCCGTCGAGATCGTGAGCGCCATCAGCGAGAGGTTGTCGATGCTGTAGCCGCACAGGTACATCACGGCGAACGTGCCGACGAGCGAGAGCGGCACGGCGACCGACGGAACCGCGGTCGCGCGCCACGAGCGCAGGAACATGAAGACGACGCCGATGACGAGCGCGACGGAGAGCGCGAGCGAGAACTCGACGTCGTGCACGCTGGCTTCGATCGTCTGCGTGCGGTCGATCGCGATGCTCACCTTCGTGTCGGGCGCGATCGAGGACGTGAGCGTCGGGAGGAGCTTGCGCACGCGCGCGTTCGTCTCGATGATGTTCGCGCCCGGTTGACGCGTGACGATCATGACGACCGCGCGGTGACCCGTCTCCCACGCCGCGACGCGCTCGTCTTGCACGCTGTCGAGCACCTGCGCGACGTCCTTGAGCTTGACGATGCCGTTCGTCGACGACGTCTTGTTGAGCACGAGCTCCCCGAACTGCGCGGCGGTCGAGAGCTGGTCGTTCGCGTCGACGGTCTTGCCGAGCGTGGGCGACGCGAGCGCCCCCTTCGGGAGCAGCGCGCTCGCGTTCTGAAGCGCGAGGCGCACGTCCTCGTACGAGAGGCCCGACCCCGCGAGCGCGATGGGATCGATGCGCACGCGCACCGCGGGTTGCTGACCGCCGCCCACCGTGACCTGACCGACGCCGGGAACCTGCGAGATTTTTTGCGCGAGGATCGTGTTCGCCTGCTCGTAGATCGTGTTGAGCGGAACGGTGTCCGACATGAGCGAGATGATCATGATCGGCGAGTCGGCCGGGTTGACCTTTCGGAACGTCGGCCGCTGCGGGAGGTTCGACGGCAGCTCCCCGCTCGCCTCTGCGATCGCCGCTTGGATGTCGCGCGCGGCGGCGTCGACGTCGCGATTCAAATCGAATTGAAGCGTGATCGAGGTGGAGCCGAGCGTGCTCGACGACGTGATCTCCGTGACGCCTGCGATGCGACCGAAGCGACGCTCGAGCGGCGTCGCGACCGCGGACGCCATCGTCTCGGGGCTCGCGCCCGGCATCGACGCGCTCACTTGGATGGTCGGAAAATCCACGCGCGGAAGCGGCGACACGGGCAAGCTTCGGTACGCGAGCGCGCCGGCGAGCGCGATCGCGATCGCGAGCAGAATCGTCGCGACCGGACGATGGACGAACGGCTCCGAGATGCTCGC
>Ga0335078_10003768_pt1 | contig 22566 bp, 24 predicted proteins | sample Lox_Sample_32_FD_206711 | JGI IMG/M metagenome (GOLD analysis project Ga0335078, IMG submission 206711) | Soil microbial communities from Loxahatchee National Wildlife Refuge, Florida, United States - Lox_Sample_3.2 | ecosystem: Environmental > Terrestrial > Soil > Wetlands | place: USA... | reverse complement strand
TGAGCATCTCCCTCAGCTCATGCAGCCATTCGGCCAACTCGATAACACTCGGCTGCAGCGTCTGCCGCCGCGAGAACGACAACAACTGCCGGGTCAGGCTTTCGCCGCGCTGGGTGGCGGTGGTGATGGCATCAAGGAGCCGGACCTGCTTCTCGTCGACGATATCGCGCCGCAGCCGGTGCGCGCTGCCGCTGACGATCATCAGCAGGTTGTTGAAGTCGTGGGCTACGCCGCCGGTTAATTGGCCGATCGCTTCAAGCCGTTGCGACTGCCGCAGCGCGCCCTCCGCTACCTCGCGGCGACTCGCCTCTTCGTGCAGCCGGCGCGTTCGGCGCAGCGCCACCCAGAGCACGGAGAAGATCAGAATGGTGGCGGGCAGACCGAAGATCAAATGCACCGCCATGCTCGACAACCATTCGGCGCGCAACGCTGCAGTGGTCACGCCGGCGATAGCGTAGACCGGGTATCCGGGAAGCTTACGAAAGCCGAAGCGGCGCGAGACGCCGTCGATGTCGGAATTGGCGGTGTACAGACCGTGGTTGATGCCGCGGACGATCGTGCTGCGGAACGTGCTCGCCGGACTGAGCCGCCGCGAACGATCTTTGAGCGGAGGAAAGCGGGCGAGATAGGCACCGTCATCGCGGACCAAAGCGTAGAAGCTTCCGGGCGTCCGTCCGATCAGCTGATAGAAGTCCTCAAAATAGCGCGGCCGCACCGCAACCGCGATAACGCCGTTGAACGACCCATCCGGCGATTCCAGCCGGTGCGAAAGATCGAAGGAATCGGCGCCGACGCCCGGCAGCCGCGGCGTGCGCACGTCGCTGACGTAAGTCCCGGAATCCTGGTCGCGCTGAACCCCAAAATAATCGCGATCGGCGAAGGTTTTGTCGGCTGGAACGGAGGCAAGCGCGCTCGTCACCATCGGGCGGCCATCGCGATCAAGCAGCAGAATGCCCCGCAGCTGCGGCATCGTCGCAACGATGCCGGCGAGGCGTTGCTGCAGGCGCGGCTGATCGACGCGAATGTCGTCGTCCGACATGCCGCGCGTGATCTCGTTGACTTCCGCAAACGTGCGATCGACGGTTTGCAGAACCTTGAGCGCCTGCTCCTGCATCACGTCGAGCGAACGAACGATGCGCTCGTCGGCGACGGCGTGAATTTCGCTGTAACCGATCCAGCAGGCGTAGGCGAACAGCGCCGCCGGCAAGACCACCGCGGCGACCATCATGGATTGCAGCAGGCGAGTGGCCGATTCCCGTGCGCTGCTCATCAACTGCCAAGCCCCGGGGTGGTTGAGCCAATCTCCGGCGATTTAGCGGTAACGGAGTGTTCCACAGTTTATTGAGATGAACGAGGCCTGAATGTGCCGTGCGCGATTGCAATTTCGTGAGGGCAATGCCACGGCGAGGCCCGAAAATGGCCGTATTTGGCGATCCGCCGGTTCCCTCATGGCAACGCTCATGAGGGACCAGCTGGGCCTCGGCCGGGCTCGCTCTTGATCCCGATCGCTTGCCGCCACGCTGCTCGCGATGACGAACGCAAGACGGAATCTTCAGTCCGGCTTGAAGTTCATCGCCACGCCGTTGATGCAATAGCGCAGGTGCGTCGGCGGCGGTCCGTCGTCGAAAACATGGCCGAGATGGCTGCCGCACCGGCTGCAGTGCACTTCGGTGCGGTCCATGCCGTAGCTGTCGTCGGTCGAACTTTCGACAGCGCCATCGACCGGATCGTTGAAACTCGGCCATCCGGTGCCACTCTCGAACTTCTTCTTCGAGGCGAACAGCGGCTGGCCGCAGCCGGCGCAAGTGAATGTTCCGGCGCGTTTCTCATAGTTCAACGCGCAACTTCCCGGCGGCTCGGTGCCGTGCGCCCGCATGATGCGATATTGTTCGGGCGTCAGCAGCTTGCGCCACTCCGCCTCGGTATGGGTGACCGGGTAATGTTTGGTATCCGCTAGTGTTTTGCTGTCCATGGCCTGACGCCCGCTTTGCTACCGGCAATATTCCGACACCGGCAGAAGTAATCAGTAAAAGGCAAAGCGCAATCGCGAGGTGGGCTCGCGGCGCGGAACTCCGTCAATTGCCTGGCTCGCATCGGGGACCCCGTTTAGCGCCTACGGGCCACCAGGGCAGCTTGCGATTACGGCAGCTTGTCGAAGCCTTCGCCAAAGCCCTTCAGGCTCATCGGGAAGCCGATGCCCTCTTCGGGCGTCTGGAAAATGATGAAGGTCGAAGTCTGGCCGTTGCGCAACTGCTCGATCAGCTTGTCGTCCATCACCACCTCGGCGACGCAGCCGTTCGGCAGGCAGCGTACGAAGCCGGCACGGCCGACATCGTTATTGTCGATCTTCAGGCCCAGGCCCGACGGCAGCAACACGCCGAGCGGGGCGACGACGCGCATCAGCCGGCTCTTCTGGTCGGTGGTCTTGAGCACGATCACCGTTAGTCCGACATTGGGACGGTCTTCTGCGGTGACGCTTTGCATCAGCGCGCATTGCTCGTTCTGGGCGCCCGGTGGCGTATCGCAGCGGATTTGCCAATCACCATGAACCGCGCGGACGGCGCCTTGAGCGAACGCGTTGCCCGCTCCTGCCGCGAGCAACGCCACCGCGATAACGCCGCCGCCGAGCGCCGTGGCCATTGGCCGCAGCGCGCGCCCGACATTGCAAAAGGCCATGATCGTCTTCCTTTGCCTGCCCTTTGCCCGCGCCGCCGCCCCGCTGCCGGCCCTGCCGCATTCGATCCGAATCAGCGAGCTTCGGCCGGTCGCCGCGCGGGCCTGCCTACATGGCGAGTCCGCGCTGTCAAGGTCGATGGAAATCAAGCCATTGTGGCCGCGCGAAGGAAGCGAGATTCTGGCGGCCCGCGGCCTTCGGACGCGCTGCGGATAGAGCCGCGGCGATGATCAAGAGTGCATTGCGGTACCGCGCGATTTGTGGTTTGAGGGGTTCGACCCCCGCCGATGCCCGTCAAGGACCAGACCGTGGCACAAACCAGTCGGCAGCAGGCAGCGTCGGGCCGGCGCCGTCGCGCTGCAGACACGCATTTCTTGCATGTTTCGGATCGCGCGGCGCCGCTCGGCGAAGCTCGATGACGAGGCGTGAGTGGACGAGACCTGACTGAACGAGACCTGACTGAACGAGACCTGAGCGAAGGACGAGGAGCCGAGAAAGAGATGCCGCAGTTCTCACGCCTGACCGCCACCGCGTTGACCTTGGGGACTGTCCTCGCGAGCGCAGGATCAGCGCTTGCCGGTGTCGGCCAGCCGTCGCCGTGGGAGCTTGGCCTCCAGGACGCCTCTACCCCTGTCATGGTCGACATTGTCTGGTTTCACGATTTCCTGCTCTGGATCATCAGCGCCATCGCGCTCTTCGTTCTGGTGCTGCTTGCGATCGTGGTGCTGCGCTTTAACGCCCGCGCCAATCCCACTCCGTCCCGTACCACGCACAATTCGCTGCTTGAAGTCGCCTGGACCATCGTGCCTGTCGTCATTCTGGTGGCGATTGCAGTTCCCTCGTTCCGGCTCCTCTTTCTCGAGCTCGACAATCCGAAACCGGACCTGACCGTGAAGGCCACCGGCAAGCAATGGTTCTGGAGCTACAGCTATCCGGATAACGGCAATTTCGAGTTCGACTCGCTGCTGGTAGCCGATAAGGATCTCAAACCCGGCCAGCCGCGGCTGCTCACCGTCGACAATGATTTGGTGGTGCCGGTGAACAAGGTCGTGCATGTGCTCGTCACCGGCGCCGACGTGATCCATTCGTTCGCGGTGCCGTCATTCGGCATCAAAATCGACGCAGTTCCCGGCCGCCTCAACGACACCTGGTTCAAGGCGACAAGCGAGGGCCTGTTTCACGGCCAATGCTCCGAGCTTTGCGGCAAGGACCACGCCTTCATGCCGATTACGGTCAAAGTCGTCAGCGAGCCCGAGTTCAACGACTGGATCGCCAAGGAAAAGAAAAACGCCGGTCTCTATAGTACGCCGCCGACTACACTGGCGGCGAGCGGCCCGCCGACCCGATAGACTTAAAAGTTAAAAACACGCGCCAAACGCAGAACGCAGGATCTCCCCATGGACACGATGACACACGCGGCACACGGCGATGACAACGGACACGCCATCCCGCATGGCTGGCGCCGCTTTGTCTATTCGACGAACCACAAGGACATCGGCACGATGTACCTGGTGTTCGCGCTGATCGCCGGCGTGATCGGCGGCATCTTCTCGATCCTGATCCGGATCGAGCTGATGTATCCCGGCCTGCAGATCTTCCACGAGACCCACTACTTCGACGTCATCGTTACCGCGCACGGCCTGATCATGATCTTCTTTATGGTCATGCCGGCGATGATCGGCGGCTTCGGCAACTGGATGGTCCCGCTGATGATCGGCGCGCCGGATATGGCGTTTCCGCGGATGAACAACATTTCGTTCTGGCTGCTGCCGGCGTCGTTCGCGTTGTTCGTCGCTTCGATGTTCTTCGAGGGCGAGCCGGGCGCCAACGGCGCCGGAACCGGTTGGACGATTTACGCCCCGCTGTCGACCTACGGCCATCCCGGCCCGGCGATGGATTTCGTCATCCTGTCACTGCACCTGGCCGGCGCGTCGTCGATCCTTGGCGCCATCAACTTCATCACCACGATCTTCAACATGCGCGCCCCCGGCATGACTATGCACAAAATGCCGTTGTTCGTGTGGTCGATTCTGGTGACGGTATTCCTGTTGCTGCTGGCACTGCCGGTTCTCGCCGGCGCCATCACCATGCTGCTCACCGACCGGAACTTCGGGACTACATTCTTTGACCCGCATGGCGGCGGCGATCCGCTGTTGTTCCAGCATCTGTTCTGGTTCTTCGGCCATCCGGAAGTTTACATCCTGATCCTTCCGGGCTTCGGCATGATCAGCCAGATTGTGGCGACGTTCTCGCGCAAGCCAGTGTTCGGCTATCTCGGCATGGCTTACGCGATGGTCGCAATCGGCGGCATCGGCTTCGTCGTCTGGGCCCACCACATGTACACGGTCGGCATGTCGGCGAGCGTGCAGGCCTACTTCATCGCCGCCACGATGGTCATCGCGGTGCCGACCGGCGTGAAGATCTTCTCCTGGATCGCCACGATGTGGGGCGGCTCGATCGACTTCAAGACGCCGATGCTGTGGGCCATGGGCTTCATCTTCTTGTTCACCATCGGCGGCGTCACCGGCGTCGTGCTCGCCAATGCCGGCGTCGACCGGGTGTTGCAGGACACCTATTATGTTGTCGCCCACTTCCACTACGTGCTGTCGCTCGGCGCCGTGTTCGCCATCTTCGGCGGCTGGTACTACTGGTTCCCGAAGATGACCGGCTACATGTACAACGAGTTCGTCGGCAAGCTGCACTTCTGGCTCACCTTCATCGGCGTCAATCTGGTGTTCTTCCCGCAGCACTTCCTCGGGCTCGCCGGTATGCCGCGCCGCATCGCCGACTATCCCGACGCGTTCGCCGACTGGAATTTCGTCTCCTCGGTCGGCTCGTACATTTCCGGTTTCGCCGTGCTGGTCTTTCTGTTCGGCCTGATCCAGGCGTTCGTGCGCAAGGAGCGTGCCGCGGCCAACCCGTGGGGCGCCGGGGCCACCACGCTGGAATGGACGCTGCCGTCGCCCCCGCCCTTCCATCAATTTGACACGCTGCCGCTGATCCGATGAGCGTCACCGCTGCGCGCGTCGAACCCAGCATTGCGGGTGTCGGCGACTATCTCGAGCTGATGAAGCCGCGCGTGATGTCGCTCGCGGTATTCACAGCGCTGGTCGGCCTATTGATCGCCCCGACCCACCTGCATCCGGTCATCGCGTTCACGGCGCTGATTTGCATCGCGGTGGGTGCGGGCGCCGCGGGCGCGCTCAACATGTGGTACGACGCCGACATCGATGCGCGCATGGAGCGAACCGCGGCGCGGCCGGTTCCTGCCGGGCGCGTGGCGCCGGGCGAGGCGCTCGCCTTCGGCGTCACGCTTGCGGTTGGCGCGGTGGTCGTGCTCGGCCTGCTGGTCAACGTCATCGCGGCCGCCTTGCTCGCGGTATCGATCGGTTTCTATGTCTTCGTCTACACAATGTGGCTCAAGCGCTTGACGCCGCAGAACATCGTCATCGGTGGCGCCGCCGGCGCATTGCCCCCGATGATCGGCTGGGCGGCGGCGACCGGCAGCATCGCTATCGAGCCTGCGCTCCTCTTCCTCATCATCTTCTTCTGGACGCCGCCGCACTTCTGGGCACTTTCGCTGTTCCGCTCCGAAGATTACGCGCGCGCCGGCATACCGATGTTGCCGGTGGTTGCGGGCGAGGCGGCGACGCGGCGCCAGATCCTGGTTTACGCGCTTGTTCTAGCGCCGCTTGGCGCCGCGCCATGGTTTCTCGGCTATGCCGGCGCGGTCTACGGCATTGTCGCGGTCATATCCGGCGCCGCTATCGTCGCGCTGGCCTTTCGGCTCCGCGCCGAAGCAAACGGCCACTCCGCCAGCAAGCAAATGTTCGCCTTCTCGATCCTCTATTTGTTCTTGTTGTTTGCAATGCTGCTGGTCGATCGGGTCTCCACAGTACTGATCGGCCGGTTCGCGGCATGATGACGGACGCAGTCATGGACGAGAAGAAGGCTCCTCCGTCCCCTTCCCCGCGTGCGGGGGAGAATGGGGAAGGGGAAGGAGTCAGGCTCACCGAACAGCAATTGCGTGCACGGCGCGCCCGCTCCATCGCCATTGCGGTCGCGCTTGGCGTACTCGTCGTCCTGTTTTACATCGTGACGTTGGTGAAGGGGCCCGGAGTGTTGGTACGCCCGCTATGAGACTCTCAACGCGATGAGCACGGAAACACCGCATCCAGCGCCCAGGCTTCGCCACGACGTCTTCGTCGCCTTTTGCTGCGGCGGTTTGGTGGCGTCGATGGTTGGCCTGTCGTTCGCAGCGGTGCCGTTCTATTCATGGTTTTGTCGCACCACGGGTTACGGCGGCACGACCCAGGTGGCCAAGGCGGCGCCTGCGCAGGTTTCCGATCGCACCATGACGGTGCGCTTCGACTCCAACGTCGCTGCCGGGCTGCCGTGGCGGTTCGAGCCCGAACGCCGAACCATTGACGTCAAGCTCGGTCAGGTCGTCACGGTCTACTACGCCGTCACCAATCAGGCTGCGCGCGTCACCGCGGGACAGGCCGGCTACAATGTCAGCCCGCCGACCGCCGGCATCTATTTCGAGAAGATCAACTGCTTCTGCTTTACCCAGCAGACCATGAAGCCGGGCGAGAAGCGCGACATGGCGGTGGTGTTCTATGTTGATCCGAAGCTCGCCGATGATGCCGAGCAGAACGGCGTCAAACTCATCACCCTCTCCTACACCTTCTATCCGGCGCAGGTGCCGGATCAGACGGCGGCGGAAGGGGAACCGCCGGCAAAGTCCGGTCGCATCTAGGGGCAACGAAACGGCGCGCCCGCTCCCAGGGTCGCGCCATGGTGGAGAAGACGACGATGGCTGATGCCGCACACGCCAAACCGCACCACGATTACCACCTGGTCAATCCCAGTCCGTGGCCGGCGGTCGGCGCCACTTCGGCATTCATCACCGCCTTCGGGCTGATCCTGTGGATGCATCACGTGGTCGCCTATGCGCCGGTCATTCTCGGTATCGGCGCCATCGGCATCGCCTACACCATGATCGGCTGGTGGCGCGATGTGATCTTCGAAGCCGAAGTCGAGCACGACCATACCCGCGTCGTGCAGATCTCGCACCGCTACGGGATGATCCTGTTCATCGCCTCGGAGGTGATGTTCTTCGTCGCCTGGTTCTGGGCCTATTTCAACACCGCGCTGTTTCCGGATGAGCTCAAGGACATAGCGCGGATCGCGGTGACCGGCGGCGTGTGGCCGCCCAAGGACATTCACACCTTTGATCCCTGGCATCTGCCGCTCCTGAACACGCTGATCCTGCTGACCTCGGGCACGACGGTGACCTGGGCCCATCACGCGCTGCTTGAGAACAACCGCAAGGGACTGATCTGGGGGCTCGTGTGCACCATCGCGCTCGGCCTCACCTTCTCCTGCGTACAGGCTTACGAGTACGCGCATGCGGCATTTCACTATTCGGGCAACATCTATGGCGCCACTTTCTTCATGGCGACCGGCTTTCATGGCGCCCACGTCATCATTGGCTCGATCTTCCTGATCGTTTGCCTAGTCCGGGCAATTGCCGGCCAATTCACGCCGACCCAGCACCTGGGCTTTGAATTTGCCGCCTGGTACTGGCACTTTGTCGACGTGGTGTGGCTGTTCCTGTTCGCCTGTATCTACGTCTGGGGCGCCGGCGTACCGCTGCCTGAATAGCGCCGCACGGCGACGGCTCTCCGCCTCATCCTGGCGAAAACGGGAATCCAGGCGGAAGATCAAAAAACGGGTCCCCGCTTGCGCGGGGACGAGCGGCCGGACGAAAACGTAACCGGCCGAAAGCGCATATGACCGAAAAGAACGTTGAAAAGACCATCGATACGCTTTCAGGATCGATCCTCGCCGGATTGCTGTGCGCCTGTCCACGTTGCGGCAAGGGCAAACTGTTCCGCGGATTTTTGACCTTACGGCCGCGCTGCGAGGTTTGCGGGCTTGATTATGACTTTGCTGATGCCGGTGACGGACCGGCGGTCTTTATCATCCTCATCGCCGGCTTCATTGTGGTCGCCGCCGCGCTGATCACCGAGGTCGTCTATCGGCCGCCCTTCTGGGTGCACGCGGTGCTGTGGCTGCCGCTCATCCTCATCGTCACGCTCGGCCCGTTGCGACCGATGAAAGGCCTGCTGATCGCGCTGCAATACCATCACAAAGCTGCGGAGAGGCGGTTCCGCGCAGGCGAGCCGTGAGTGCGCCGGCGGCGATAAAAACAAAGAAGCGTTCCTGGCCGAGCCTGCTCATTCCGGCGGTGCTTGCTTTTGCGGTTCTGGTTGCTCTCGGCACCTGGCAAATCCAGCGCAAAGCCTGGAAAGAACAATTGATTGCGACGCTGACGGAGCGGCTGAAAGCGCCGCCCGTACAATTGCCTTCTGCCGCGACCTGGCCCGCCCTCGATCAAACGGGCGATGAATACCGGCGCGTGACGTTCAGGGCCGAATTCGAAACCGCCAAAGAGGCATTCGTCTTCGCTGCCGCTTCAGCCTTCCGCCCGGATGTTAAAGGTCAGGGCTTCTGGATATTCACCCCGGCCCGGCTTGCTGACGGCAGCGCGGTGGTCGTCAACCGCGGGTTCATGCCGCTGGCGGCCGCGAAGACGCTGCCGAACCGTGTGAAACCGGGAATCGTCGAGGTCACCGGGGCGATACGTTGGCCGGAAACCTCCCATTGGTTCACCCCAAAGGCCAACCCGGCTGAAAACCTCTGGTTCGCTCGCGACCCGGCACCGATCGCCGTCGCCAAAGGCTGGGGTCCTGTTGCTCCGTTCTACGTGGAACAGGAATCGCCGGTGCCGGCCGGCGGCTGGCCCCAGCCCGGCAAGCTCGTGCCCAGCCTGCCCGACAACCACCTGCAATACGCGGTGACCTGGTACGGCCTGGCACTCGTTCTTGCCGTGGTCTTCGTCGTATGGGCCGTCAAATCCGGCCGCGAGGGCTCGGGTAACGCGCCTTCGTCTTCCTTGTGAAACGCCCCCGCCTTCTATAATTGTGGCTCAAGTCCGGGACGGGCGGCCGCATGCCGCCCGCAGCGAACATCTCGGGAAATCAATAAGTTAGGCGTGCCCCGGACGGCTCGGGGCAGCAGGGAAGCTGTCGGTTGCGTCATATTTCCACCAGAGGCGAGGCTCCGGCACTCGGATTTACCGAGGCGATGCTCGCGGGTCTTGCGGGCGACGGCGGTCTTTATGTGCCGGAGGCCTGGCCGCGGCTCGACCGGGCGACCATTCTTGGCTTCGCCGGCCGACCCTATGCCGAAGTTGCGGTCGAGGTGATCCGGCTGTTTACCGCCGATTCCATCCGCGACCCCGATCTCGCCCGCATGGCGCGCGAAGCGTACGGTAATTTCCGCCATCCCGCGGTCGCGCCGCTCACCCAGCTCGGCGTGAACACCTTCGCACTCGAGCTGTTCCACGGCCCCACGCTCGCCTTCAAGGACGTGGCGATGCAGCTGTTGGCGCGGCTGATGGATCACGCACTGTCGGCGCGCGGCGAGCGCCGTACCATCGTGGTTGCGACCTCGGGCGATACCGGCGGCGCCGCCGTCGAAGCGTTCCGCGATCGAAGTCAGGTCGACCTGATCGTACTTTTCCCGCAAGGCCGGATTTCCGCGGTGCAGCGGCGGATGATGACGACGGCGGCAGCTGCCAATATCCACACGGTCGCCATCGACGGCACCTTCGACGACTGCCAGACGATTGTGAAGGGCCTGTTCAATCATTCCGCCTTTCGCGACCGGGTGCGCCTGTCCGGCGTCAATTCGATCAACTGGGCGCGCATTGTGGCGCAGGCGGTCTATTACTTCACCGCCGCGGTAGCGCTGGGCGCACCTCATCGCAAGGTCGTGTTCACCGTTCCGACCGGGAATTTTGGTGACGTCTATGCCGGCTACGTGGCGCAGCGCATGGGATTGCCGATCGAGCGGCTGGTGATCGCTACCAACGTCAACGACATCCTGGCGCGGACGCTCGCCACCGGAGCTTATGAGTTGCGCGATGTGGTGCCGACGACGTCGCCGTCGATGGACATCCAGGTGGCTTCCAATTTTGAACGCTTGCTGTTCGATGCCTATGACCGTGACAGCAACGCGGTGCGGTCGTTGATGGGGTCGCTCGCGCAATCGCGGCGGTTCACATTGTCGGCGCCGGCGCTGTCGCAGATTCGCGGGCTGTTTACCGCGGATCGCGCCGACGAGGAAGAAGTGGCCGCGACCATGCGAGCGGTCAAACGTGAGACCGGCAATTTCGTCGACCCGCACACTGCAGTCGGCATTGCGGTGGCCGAGAAGGAACCGCGTGATCCCGCCGTGCCGATGGTGGTGCTGGCGACCGCGCATCCGGCCAAATTCCCCGAGGCAGTAGAAGCGGCCTGCGGGCAAAAGCCGCCTCTGCCGGAATGGCTTTCAGATCTTAGTGAGCGGCCGGAGCGCGTCACAGTGCTACCGGCGGATCAGTCTGCGGTTGAGCGTTTTGTCCTGACGACAAGCCGTGCCGCACAGGAAGGAGCGGCGGCATGAGCGTAGCGGTGACGACTTTGAAATCGGGCATCAACGTGGTGACCGATACGATGCCGCACCTTGAGACCGCTTCGCTGGGCGTATGGGTCAATACCGGCAGCCGCAGTGAACGGCACGACGAGCACGGCATCTCGCATTTCCTCGAACACATGGCATTCAAGGGCACGAGGCGGCGCACGGCACGGCAGATCGCCGAGGAAATCGAGGCTGTCGGCGGCGATCTCAACGCGGCAACCAGCGCGGAGAGCACCGCCTATTACGCACGCGTGCTCAAGGCCGACGTGCCGCTCGCGCTCGACGTCTTGGCTGACATTCTTTCCGAGCCGGCCTTCGCCCGCGAAGAACTCACGCTCGAGCAGAATGTCATCGTCCAGGAAATCGGCGCCGTCGCCGATACGCCCGACGATCTCGTTTTTGAGCATTTGCAGGCCATCGCGTTTCCGGATCAGCCGCTCGGCCGCTCGATCCTCGGAACGGCAAAGACCGTGCGCTCGTTCGACGGCGGGAAATTGCGCGACTACCTCGCCCGGCATTATCGCGGCCCGGACATCGTGATCGCCGCCGCAGGTGCCGTCGATCATGCGGCGGTGGTTGCCGAAGCGGAAAAGCACTTCGCGAGCTTCAACGGACCCGCCGGACCTTCGCCGGCGGCGGCGCGGTTCGGCGGCGGCGCCCATGTGGAGAAGCGCGAGCTTGAACAGGTGCACATCGCACTTGCCCTGCCCGGCCTGCCCCAGACTGACCCGTCGCTGTACAGCTTGCAGACCTTCACCAACATTGTCGGCGGCGGCATGTCGTCCCGGCTGTTTCAGGAGGCGCGCGAGAAGCGTGGTCTTTGCTACTCGGTCTATTCGTTCCATGCGCCCTACTCCGACGTCGGCATGTTCGGGCTCTATGCCGGTACCGATGCCGCCGACACGTCGGAGCTGATGCGGCTCATTGTCGAGGAGATCGCCGACGCCGCTGAGACGATTTCCGAAGCGGAGATCGCGCGCTCGAAGGCGCAGATGAAGGCCGGGCTGCTGATGGCGCTGGAGAGCTCGGGCGAGCGGATCGGACAACTGGCACGCCAGATGATGGTGTGGGGCCGGCCGATACCGGTCCACGAAGTGGTGCAGAAGGTCGAAGCGGTGACGGTCGAGAGCGCACGCGCCGCCGGCCGCGCGCTGATCGCCCGCGGCAAGCCCGCGATAGCTGTGTTGGGACTGGGGTCAGGACTTGAAAGCGCGGCGGCGATTGCCGAGACTCTGACCCTCCGGGCCGCATGATCATAAAATCCGGATACAGGGTCCGCTCGTCACCGCGAAAGCGGGGACCCGATTTTTGCATCACCGACGCTGGATTCCCGTCTTCGCGGGAATGAGCGGAGAATGTTTTTGCCGCTGAGCACGGGCAATGGCGTTTTTTCGCACCATCAATTTCGTCGAGCCGCTGCCGTCTATTGTCGGCGAGGGTGTGGTGTTGCGCACGCCACAAACCACGGATTACGGCGACTGGGCGGCGTTGCGGGAGAAAAGCCGCGAATTTCTGACGCCCTGGGAACCGATCTGGCCGGCCGATGACCTGAGCCGGAGCGCCTTTCGCCGCAGGATCAGGCGCTATGCCGAGGACCTGCGCACCGACCAGGGCTATGCCTTCCTGATCTTCCGCAGTTCCGACAATGCGCTACTTGGCGGATTGACGCTTGCCAATATCCGCCGCGGCGTCGCCCAGGCCGGCAGCCTCGGCTATTGGATGGGGCAGCCGTTCGCGCGGCACGGTTATATGACCGCGGCGGTGCGCGCGCTTATTCCGTTCGCCTTCGGCACGCTTCGGCTGCATCGCCTCGAAGCCGCTTGTATCCCGACCAACAACGGTTCGATCCGGCTATTGGAAAACACCGGCTTCCTGCGCGAAGGCTATGCGCGGGAATATCTTTGCATCAATGGCCTCTGGCAAGACCACCTGCTTTACGCCCGGTTGAGGGATTCGAAACTTTAGGCACGCAATGTTTTGGTGAGATCGTTGGCGAAATCAGCTTTAACCACCTGGCCGGCGCTGCCTTGGGATGGTCACGATTCGCTTGATATAACAAAGGCATCGGTGGGTGTGGCGAAGAGTGACGGGGGAATGTCGGGGAACGACCGTCGAAAATTATGGCACCCCCGCGCATGGATCGCGGGACCGTTTTTGTTCGCGCTTTGCACGGGGGCATGCTCCACCGGCGGCGGTCTCGGCACGCCCGGTGCAGCACCCGCAGGCGGCGCTCACGGTTTCGGCGGCTCAAGCTCGCTCTCCGACTTTTTTACTGGCTCGTCAGCAAAGGAGCGGCAAGCGGTTGCCGGCGCCCAGCCCGACGTCAATTGCCCTCCCGTTGAAGTCCGCCAGGGTGCTTCCACACTGACCATCGGGCCGACCGGTAACGCATCGGCGATGTCGGTGAAGTATCAGGGGGTGTTCACGCGCGAAGCCCGCAACTGCGCCGTGGTCGGCGGCGACATGGTGATGCGGATCGGCGTGCAGGGACGGGTCATAGTCGGACCTTTGGGCGCGCCTGGCCAAGTCGAAGTCCCGTTGCGGATAGCCGTCGTGCAGGAAACCCCGGGCGGCGCGCGACCGATCACGACCAAATTCATTCGCCTTCCGGTCGCGGTTAGTAACGACGATACCGGCGGGCTGTTTACTCACGTCGAGGAGAGCGTCAGCTTTCCGCTGCCGACACCGACGTCTTCGCTCGACGACTACGTTGCGTATGTCGGTTTCGATCCGCTTTCGGCCCAGGCGCAGGACAAGCAAAAGGAACGTCCGGCGCCGCGAGCCCGCAGCAGGCCTAAGCCGAAGCCGTCTGCCAGTGCGAACTGACCGGATTGGCCGTCATTGCCCGCGCATCGCTCCGCTCGGTGCTGAAGTGACGATTACCATCCGCGCAGGTCAATGATCGCGCCCTTGAGAGCGCGCAAATCGGCGATCACGGCACGTGCTCCGGCGGCGAGGAGATCATCGGCGAGACGGCCCTCGGTCCGGCTGGGGCTGACGAAACCGATCGGTCTCATGCCCGCTGCTTTTGCTGCAGTAACGCCCGCGGCCGAGTCCTCGACGGCGATACAATCGGTCGGTTCGACTTCAAGCCGCTCTGCCGCGAGCAGAAACAGGTCGGGCGCGGGTTTCCCCTTGGTCACCAAATCTGCTGAGAACAGGCGCGACTCGAAGAAGCGCAGCAGATCAGTAACCTCAAGGCTCAAGCGGATGCGATCGAGCGCCGAGGACGATGCCACGGCCTTCGGCCCGCGGATCCAGGTAAGTGCGTGGCACGCGTGCGGAACGGCCCGCAGCTCGGCACGTAAGCGTTGGTGCATTGCCGTTGCAACCGTCGCTTCGAAATCAGGCGGCATCGTTCGCTTCGTCGCCGTCTGCACGACTTTGCAAATGTCCAACAGCCGCCGCCCATGAAACCGGTACGCCAACGTGTCGGCTGTCACGCTGACGCCGGCACGCCCGAAGGCATCGGCCAGCACCGCGTTGGCAATCGGCTCGCTATCAACAAGCACGCCATTGCAATCGAAGATGACCACAGGCCGCCCCGATGCTTCCGGCCAATGCACCCGGCCGTCGTACCGTCGAATCGAATCACCTTCAGCAACATACGCGGCCGAGAAGGCAAGCAAAGACCGTCAGCAGGCCAGCCGCAAAATTATTCACAAACGTGCCGGCGCGGAGCGCCGCCAGCACTGACTTTTCGGGGTAATTTTGAAGGTGCAGCGAAGTGGCCGGCCGACGGCTCAATTGAACTTCGTCTTCACGTCTTCGATGCCTCGCGCAAGCAAACCCTCGGCGACCCTGCCCTTGGCAGCGGCACTGAGAATTTTCTCGGCGGCAGCGACCGCCGTATCGGCTGCCGCTGCGCGGACATCGGCCAGCGCCTGGGCCTCGGCCTGGGCAATTTTGGCCTCCGCCATCCTGGTCCGGCGCACCACGAAATCTTCCATTCGGGCCTTGGCCTCGACGGCGAGGCGCTCGGCCTCGGCCTTTGCGCCAGCGATAATTGAAGCGGCTTCGCCCTCGGCCTCGCGACCCTTGCGCTCGAACTCGGCCAGTACCGCCTGCGCCTCCTTGCGCAGCCGCACCGCTTCATCGAGCTCCGCCTTGATGCGCGCCTGCCGCGCGTCAATGCCGTCAATCACCCGGCGATGCGCGCCCAAATAAATGAGCAGACCGAGGAAGATAACGAACGCGATGGCGACCCAGGCTTCGGCTTCAGGCATGACGCACCTTATCGCTCGCTGACGTCGCTCACGGCCGCGGCGGCGTCCTGCGCATTCGGTGCCGTGCCGATCAGGCGCTCGACAATGGCCGCAGCGGTTTCCGCAGCGATTGTGCCGACGTTCTGCATGGCGGCCGAACGCGTTCCGGCAATCGACTGTTCGGCTGCCGCGAGCTTGCCGTGGAGCTCCGCCTCAAGCCGCTTGTTGGTCGCGCTGGCTTCGGCGGCCTGTTTTTCGCGCGTCTCGCTGGCGATCGCCTGTGCACGGCCACGCGCATCGGCAAGCGCCTTCTGGTAAGCGGCGTTGGCCGCTTCCGACTGCTCCTTGAACCGGTTGGCTTCCGCCAGATCGTCGGAAATGCGCTTGCTTCGCTCGGCGAAGATCGCGCCGATGCGCGGCAACGCAATCCGCGACATCAGCGCGTAGAGCAGCAGGAAGGTCAGTACCAGCCAGAGCAGCTGCGACGGAAAATGCTGCGACTGGAACGGTGGAAACGCGTGCTCTTCCGCGGGCGCCTCGGTATGGGCGGTCGGCTCGGCCATGCGAACGTCAGAGCCCGAACAGCAGCAAAAGTGCGATCAGCAGCGAGAAAATGCCGAGTGCTTCGGTAATGGCGAACCCGAAAATCAGATTGCCAAACTGACCCTGCGCCGCCGAAGGATTGCGCAGCGCCGCTGCCAGATAATTACCGAAGATGATGCCCACGCCGACGCCGGCGCCGCCCATGCCGATACAGGCAATGCCTGCACCAATGTATTTTGCGGCAGTCGGATCCATAACAAAGCTCCTTTTCGAGGTTTCAAAATCGAGCCGTCAATGGCTCGGGTGTATCGCATCGTTGAGATAGATGCAGGTGAGAATGGCGAACACGTAGGCTTGCAGAAAGGCCACCAGAAACTCGAGTGCGGTGAGCATGATGACCAGAATGAGCGGCAGCGCCGCGCCAAACCAGCCGGCAATGCCGAAACCCGCAAGCATAATGATGAAACCGGCGAAGACTTGAAGCGTGATGTGGCCGGCAAGCATGTTGGCGAATAACCGCACGCTGTGGGAGATCGGGCGCGACAGGAACGACAGCACCTCGATGACCACGATCGCGGGCAGGATGTAGATCGGCACGCCTTTCGGGACGAACAGCTTGAGAAAGCCCAGACCGTTCCTCCAGAACCCGTAGATGACGACGATGAAGAACACCGCGAGCGCCAGTGTCGCGGTAACGATCAGCTGGCTCGTCACCGTGAAGGAATAGGGAATGAGCCCGATAATGTTGGCGAACAGGACGAACATGAACAGCGTAAAGACGAAGGGAAAGAACTTCATTCCCTCGGTTCCGGCCGAGCTGCGCACCGTATTGGCGACGAATTCATATGACATTTCCGCAACCGATTGCAGCCGGCCCGGAACCAATGCGCGCGGTGTCGCGATCAACAGTGCCGAAACCAGGAGAACGATGATCAGCATGAACAGCGCGGAATTGGTGAAATAGATCTGATAGCGGCCGATGGAGAACAACGGCGCGATATTGTGAATCTGGAACTGGTGGATCGGATCGACCGTCATGATTGCATCGCTGCCGTGCGCAAATCTGCCGTCACTGTTTTCGGCCTCCCGAGGTGTCGTCACCGGGCGTCGGACCGGGAACGACCCCGGCGGAGCGCATCACGTTGAGCACGCCCGCGACGAAGCCGAGCAAGAGAAAAACGATAAACCCCCAAGGCGAGATGCCGAGCACCCGGTCGATCAGCCAGCCGAGGCCGGCGCCAACCAGCACGCCTCCAACGAGTTCGCTCGAGAGCCGAAAGCCCCTGGCGTAGCCCGATGCAGTCGCGGCCCGATCTCCACCAGGACCATCCGAAGACGCAGACCCGGCACGCCCGCGTGCCTGGCCCAGACCTTCGCCGAGACGCTGGAGTCTCGCGGAGAGGGCGGCTTCATCGTTGTGCGCCTTGTCACGATTACCGTTGTCGCGCGTGCCGTCGCTCATCTGTTCGACACTCGCGGCTTACCGGCAATCGAGACGGGCCCGCCCCCTGAAGCCGCGCGGACCTTACTGATTGGGTTCCGCCAAGTCAAGAAACCGTCGCCAATGCTAACATCTTGAAGTTATAAGAGATATCTCCCGCTTTGGTACGCTCCTGCAGCTCCATTGTGCAGCGCGAAGCGATTGCCGCTAAACTGGCCGGGCGCGGATGGCATCGGGGACCCGGCTGATCAACGAATGGGCCCGCCGTTTCGTTTTCGCCAGCGAGGAGATCATGACCAACACGGTCTTTGCCAGTGTCATCGCCGGCTTTTGTTTGATCGCGCCAGCGCTGGCCGATGACGCCATGCCGGACAGCGGCAATGGGCGGTACACGTTCAACAAAGTGGCGGAAGGGTTTCTGCGCCTCGATACGCAGAGCGGCGAGGTTTCGGTATGCAGCCAGCGCACCATTGGCTGGGCGTGTCAGGCTGTTCCGGAAGACCGCGCCGTTCTTGAGAACGAGATCGCGCGCCTGCGCAAGGAAAACGGCACGCTCAAAAAGGACCTGCTCGCCCACGGCCTGCCGTTGCCGTCAGGGGTGATGCCTGAGCCGCCGAACATGCGCGACGGCGACAGCTCGCCGCAGCTCGGGAGCAATCCCGAGATCGACCGCATGGTCGCGCTGGTCGGGCGGATGTGGCATCAGCTGGTCGACGCCATTGTTCGCGCGCAGAAGCAAGTACTCAACAAGAGCTGACCGGTAGTGCGTCTTTATCTTTCGGCCATTCGCACAACACACGCGGAAATCATCGCCACCGCGGTCCTGACGATCGACACACCCGGCGAAGGGTTCTTTGAGATCACCGGGGACGTCGATCGATTTCTGAAAGAGAGCAAGGCGCGCGACGGCGGGCTCACGCTTTTTCTCCGCCACACCTCGGCGTCGCTCGTCATTCAGGAAAACGCCGACTCTGACGTGCGCCGCGATCTCATCACCGCGCTCGATCGCATGGCGCCGGCCGATGCCGGCTGGATCCACGATGTCGAGGGACCGGACGATATGCCGGCCCACATCAAATCCATGGTGAATGGCGTCTCGCTCCATATCCCCGTCATCGGCGGCGCGCTTAATCTCGGCACCTGGCAGGGCATTTATGTCGCCGAACATCGCCGCCGCCCGCACCGGCGCGAGGTGACGCTGCAATTTATCGGATCAGTCTAGATTTTCATTAGCCGCACGATCTTTTGCGAAAGCCGGGTTCCACACTCGGATCGAGGCAGCGGGCAGGCTTTTCGCGATCACACTCTAGCCGAAGCAGGCGATGAAGCCGGCGCGGACGGTCTCGAAAAACACCGCGGTGCCGTAATGGACCCAGAGCCAGCCGGTACCGCCGAGGACGACGGCAATTGCGGCACTCACCAAAATGAGCGGCAGCGGTGTCGAGCATTGGGCTTCGCTATCGCGCATCGTCCCTATTCACGCCGCAACCGCGGCAGCGCGGGCAACTGGCTTTTCAACGATCGGCATGTTGATCAGTGCCGAGAGGACACCGAACAGGATCGAAAGCCACCATACCATATCGTAGGAACCGGTGCGGTCGAACACGACGCCGCCCAGCCAGGCGCCGAGGAAGCCGCCGATCTGGTGGCTGAAGAAGGCGAAGCCGCCGAGCGTCGCGAGCCAACGCGTTCCAAACATGACCGCGATGATGCCGTTGGTCGGCGGCACGGTCGACAGCCACATCAGACCCATGGTGGCGCCGAACACGATGCAAGTGACCGGCGTCGTCGGAAATGAAATGAAAGCGAAGATGGCGACGGCGCGCCCGAAATAAATGATCGAGAGCAGATAGCGTTTGGGCATGCGGTCGCCAAGCCAGCCGGATGTGATTGACCCGACGATGTTGAACAGTCCGATCGTCGCCAGCGTCCAACCGCCGACGGTCGCGGACAGACCGCGGTCGACCAGATACGCCGGTAGATGCACGGTGATGAAGGCAAGCTGGAAGCCGCAGGTAAAGAAGCCCAGCACCAGCATGATATACGAACGATGCGCGAATGCCTCTCCAAGCGCATGGCGCAACGATTGTTGCGCGGTTTCCCTGCTCCCATCCGTCTTCGGCGCCGCCAACCCCAGCGATAGCGGCAGCACCAGAAGCATGCTAGCGGCAAAGATGATCAGGGTTTGTTGCCAGCCGAACGAATCCATCAGGGCAACCGCGACCGGCGAGTAGAGAAATTGGCCGAAGGAGCCGGCGGCAGTACCAAGCCCGAAGGCGACAGAACGCCGTTCCGGCGGCAACAGTTTCGCGAACGCCGCCAGAATGACCATGAACGACGTGCCGGACAGGCCGAAGCCGACCAATACGCCTGCCGAAACGTCGAGCATCGGGCCGTTCGTCGCATGCGCCATCAGCGCAAGGCCGACCGCATACATCAGCCCGCCGGCGCAGAACACCCGGGCGGCGCCGAAGCGATCGGCGATGATCCCGGCGAGCGGCTGGCCGATGCCCCAAAGCAGATTCTGCAATGCCAGCGCGAAGGCAAAAACGTCACGGCCCCAATGGTTGGCGGCCGACATCGGCGTTAGAAAAAACCCGAGCGAGGAACGCGGACCAAAGGACATCAGCGAAATCAGGCAGCCGAAGCCGATGATGAGAATCGGCGTGCGCCAGGAGCTGGCGACACTCACGGATCGCACGGGGATGAGCCGATGATTGACGCTGGTCATTTTATTCCCGGTTCGCAATGGCGCTTAAGAGTCTGTCACCATAAAACCGGCGCGCGGCAATTCCGAATGAAAATTTCTAATCTCATGAATAGTTTTTCTTGGATACGCAAGCGGACCAGAAATGGCGTGACGCCGATCAGACGCGCGCTTCAGCGCGGACATTGACCGGCAGACTGATAGTGAAGGTCGAGCCCTTGCCGAGTTCGGAGTCCACAACGATGCGGCCGCCGTGCATTTCGACGATGCGTTTGGAGATCGCAAGGCCCAAACCGGTTCCGCCTTTTTGCTTGGTCAACGTGTTATCGACCTGCTGGAACTCCTCGAAGATTTTCATCTGATCGGCGGCGGCGATACCCGGCCCGCTGTCGCGCACCGCCAATCGGAATGCGCCGTCGGCGAGCGAGGCCTCGATCGCTACTTCGCCCTTGTCGGTGAATTTGATCGCGTTGCCGACCAGATTGAGCAGCACCTGCGAGAGGCGGCGCTCGTCGCCATGCCCGGCCGGCAAGCTCGGCGCTATCTTGGTCGTCAGTGCGAGATCCTTCTTCGCCGCCAGCGGTTCGACTGCCGCGTAGACGCCGTAGACGAGGTTGGCAAGCGAATACTCGGACAGTGACAGCGACAGCTGGCCGGCTTCGATCTTCGACAGATCGAGAACATCGTTGATCAGCCCGAGCAAATGCTTGCCATTGGTCTGAACACGCTCCAGCACACCGCGCGCCTTTTCCGGCACTTCGCCGTAGATCTCGTCGAGGATCAGTTCGGTGTAGCCGAGAATGGCGTTGAGCGGGGTGCGCAACTCATGGCTCATATTGGCGAGGAATTGCGACTTGTGCCGGCTCGCCACTTCAAGCTCGCGGCCCTTGTCCTCGATTTCGTGGAACAGCCGCGCATTCTGGATCGCCAGCGCCGACTGCGCCGCAAACGTCTTCATCAGTTCGACGGTGTTCTGCGGGAAAGCGCCGGGAGCGCGCCGACGCACCACCAACAGGCCGACGATATCTTCGCCGCGATACAGCGGCGCCGTCATTCGTGCGCGGTAGCCGGCGCGCAGCGTGATCGCGTTGATTGGGTTCGGGGCGTCCTCCCGCAAATCGGCGATTTGGAGTGGCTCGCGCTGCGCCAACACCGCGGTGACGGCAGCCTCATCAAGACCGATATGGCGCTGCGATAGCGCGTCAATCAGTTCCTGATCCATGCCGTAGGTGGCGCGCAATTGAAACTCGCGTTGGGCCTCGTCGAATACGTAGATCGCACCGGCTTCGGTGCCGGAAAGCTGGACGGCCTTGCCGACGATGGTCTGAAGCACGGTGTGCAGATCAAGCGTGGAATTGACCGCCTGGCTGATCTCGCCGAGAGCCCGCAGCTCCTCAACCAGTTGACCAAGCTCGTCGGTGCGTTCACGCAGCGCAGTCAAGAGCCGCGCATTTTCGATGGCGATGACGGCCTGGGCGGCGAAGTTCTTGACCAAATCGATTTGTTTGTCGGCGAACGGCTGCACTTCCTGGCGGTAGATGATGATGCACCCGACCACCTCGCCATCCCTGAGCATCGGCACGCCGATCACTGAACGGGCTCCGGCGAATTCGATCGTAGCTACCCTTAATGTGTCTTGATAGGTCGGATCGGCCCTAATATCGGCGACGTGATACGCCTGTTTTGTTACCATCAGGCGACCGATCCCCACACGCGGATCGACATCGAAAGCCGCTTGGCTATGAAGGAAATCAACATAGGGGGCGGGCGCGCCGTGCGTCGCGCCAATGCGGAACCGATCGCCCTCGCGCACGAACAGGTTACCGAATTTGGCGCCGCAAATGCGGACCGCATTTTCCAGCATGGCCGCGAATACCGGCTCAAGATCGCCGGGCGAACTCGAGATGACGCTCAGGACTTCAGCGGTCGCCGTCTGTTGCGCCAGGGACTCGCGTAGTTCGGTGAGCAGCCGCGCATTCTCGATGGCGATCACAGCTTGGGCGGCAAAATTTTTGACAAGGTCGATCTGCTTGTCGGTAAACGGCCGGACTTCCAGACGGCAATTGACGAACAACCCGATGCAAACGTTGTCCTTGAGCATCGGCATGCACAGTACGGTGCGCGCACCGGCTTGGTCGGCGAAGGCCACGACCCGAGGATTGCCCTCGATATAGGCTGGCTCAGTGCGCACATCGGCGAGGTGAAGGGCTTCCTTCGACTCGAGAATACGGACCAGCGGGTGGGACAGATTCTCGGATATGACCAGTTCGGAGCCAGGCTCGAACAATCGGGTCGAGGCATTCGCCGGAACCCGGCTGGTGACGATGCGAAGGACACCCCCGTCGCGCAGCAAGAGGTTGCCGAACGGCGCCTCGCAAAGCCGCCCGGCGTTCTCCAGCATAGCATCGAAAACCGGTCTCAGATCGCCCGGCGAACTGGAGATGACCTTGAGAACCTCGGAGGTCGC
>Ga0335078_10003767_pt1 | contig 22573 bp, 22 predicted proteins | sample Lox_Sample_32_FD_206711 | JGI IMG/M metagenome (GOLD analysis project Ga0335078, IMG submission 206711) | Soil microbial communities from Loxahatchee National Wildlife Refuge, Florida, United States - Lox_Sample_3.2 | ecosystem: Environmental > Terrestrial > Soil > Wetlands | place: USA... | reverse complement strand
AGCGCCTCCCCTTTGATCCAGTCCCAAAACCACGACGGCCAACTCTGGATCGATTGTTCGAATTTCAACTCCACGTGCTGCCCGTAAATCCCGAACGGCAGAATCGCCAGATCGTTGAGGAGTCCAAACAGAACTACGAAAATCACAGCCTGCGGAAATCTACGCCGCGATGCGCCCTCGGCCCAATCGCGAAACTTACCCGAGAGTCCCAGCGCGAGAATCGCAAAGAGCACCGCGATCCCCCACAGCTCGCCTCCAAAATGCAACCAATAGCGGGCATGCGCGTACTCGATCGCTTTTTGTAATTCAGCGGGCGGCAGAGAGTACCCGGATTGTCCGCTCTGTGCGCACAAGGCGCGCGCAGCACCCAAAAGCCCGCAACCGATCGCGGCCGACCGCCACCAGGGCGCAGATCGATATAATCGAATGGTGAAACGTACCAGGCTCCCAGCCATTGCCTTCGGTCTTATTATCGCGGCCCTGCTGACCGGCTGCAAAAAGAACATCGACAATAACGATGCTGTGAAGCAAGGCATCAGCGCGTATCTTTCGAAGCGCTCCGATCTGCTGGCGATGGAAGTGAGCGTTCAATCCGTCTCCTATAAGGACAACCAAGCCACCGCCACGGTGCGTTTTCAAGCCAAAGGGAACAGCTCGCCCAACGCGGGCATGACCATGGCGTATGTGCTGGAGCGTAACGGCAACCAATGGGTGGTCAAGGGCAAGGCCGGCGGCGACTCCCATGCTGGTAATCCGCAAGGTGTCCCCGGAGCCCCCCAAGGTTCCATCGGCGCGATGCCTAACACCGGCGCCGGCTCTCTCGGCGCAATGCCCGGCGGCACTGGGCAAACGCTCCCACCCGGCCATCCGGCCATCGGCGGAGCTGACGGTTCATCTCCCAGCGGAACTCTCCCGCCCGGACATCCACAAATCCCGGAGAAGAAGTAACCGGCGAATGAGCGGTATAAAGACCGTCGCGGTGGTCGGGGGCGGGCCTGCGGGAGCTTTTGCGGCGGAACGCCTGGCGCGCGCCGGGCTGAATACCATCCTGATCGATGAGAAGCTCGCCTGGGAAAAACCCTGTGGCGGTGGGCTCACCTACAAGGCTTACCAGCAGTATCCTTTCTTGATCCAGAACAGCGTCTCGAAGAAAATCATCACGGACACACATCTGGCTGCGCCCAAAGCAGGAGTCGTGAATCTCGGCCTGGAGCATCCGCTGCTGATTTATTCGCGCTTCGATCTCAACAGCATGCTGCTCGAACGTGCCGCGGACGCTGGAGCGCAAATCGAGCAGGCCCGCGTACGCTCCATCGCTCGTTCGGGCGGCAGCTGGCGGCTCGATACCCGCAATGGATCGCTCTCCGCCGATTACTGCGTCGTCGCCACTGGCGCTCGCAACCCGCTACGTAACGTCGGTACGGAATGGACGCCTTCCGATACTATGTCGGCGCTCGGCTACTACGTCGACTCGAAACAGGATCACATCGACATCCAATTCCTCGAAAATCTCGAGGGCTACATCTGGGTCTTCCCGCGCTGCGGTCATCTTTCGGTGGGAATTTGCGGCAAGGGCGAACCGGCGCAGGCACTCCGCGCGCGGCTGGAGCGCTACATGGATGAAAAATCCATTCCCTGGCGCGGCGCACCGTTCTACAGCCACGTGCTTCCGTCGCTCGAGAGCCCGGGCTGGAAAACCAATCGCGTCGCGGGCGAGGGATGGCTCGCGGTCGGCGATGCGGCAGGCTTGGTCGATCCGATCACCGGAGAGGGACTCTACTACGCCATGCGCTCGGCCGACCTTGCCAGCAAATGCGTGCTGGACGACTGCTCCGCCGTCGCGCAAAAAGCGCAGGCCTATCGCGATCTCCTGCGTCACGACTTTTTCGCCGACCTCGAATTCAGCGCGACCTTCGCCAAGCGCGTTTTCCTCGACAGCTTTCTGTTCGCCGCCATCCCGGCCCGCATGATCGGGTTCGTCCGCCGCAGCCCGCGTTTTCGCGCCATCGTTCAGGATCTGTTCGCAGGAACTCAGCCCTACCTCGGACTGAGGCGGCGTCTGTTCAAGAATCTCGCCCGCACTTTGTTCGAAGTCATGATCAACCCGTTGCCTGCATCCGTCGAAGGGTACGGATCATCCCATCGGGCATGAATCATAACCTGGACGAAACCATAGCGTTGATCAGTCGCACGCCCGCCACCCTGAACACTCTGCTGCGCGACCTTCCCGAGATCTGGACTCGCCGCAATGAAGGCGGCAACACCTGGACGCCAGTGGACGTAGTCGGCCACCTGATCTCCGGCGAACGCACGGATTGGATGCCGCGCGTCCGGGTAATCCTGGAACACGGCGCCACTCGGACTTTCGAGCCGTTCGACATGCAGGGCCATCTGCGCGAAGTGCAAGGCAAGTCACTGGAACAATTGCTGGACGAATTCGCACGCCTCCGCGCGGACAACCTGACTACGCTGCGCGCAATGAACTTGGGCCCAGCAGAACTCGCGCGTCCCGGCCGCCATCCTTCTTTAGGAGACGTCACGCTGTCGCAGCTCCTGGCAACCTGGGCAGCGCACGACCTTACGCATGTCCATCAACTCACACGCATCCTGGCGCATCAATACCGCGACGCAGTCGGACCTTGGAGCCAATACATGGGCGTAATGCAGTGCGCCGGCCATAGCTCGCGCTAGAATTGAAGTCGAGCCTCTGCGGTTCAGGAGCAAAACCACGATGCCTATCTTTGAATACGTTTGCGACGATTGCGGAACTAAATTCGAACAGCTCGTCCGTGGCAATCAGGGGCCCGACAAGTGCCCACAGTGCGGCCAATCGCACTTGACCACCGCGCTCTCTACCTTCGCCGCCCATGCCAACGGAAAGCCGAAGGCGTCGGAATTCCCGTCTTGCCCCGGCGGCATGTGCCGGACTCCCGATCTCTGCGGGCGAAATTAGCCCTTTCGAGCCACCGTGCGGCCGCGCCATCGCTTCTCCGTTCGCTGCACCTGGGTGCGTCTCAGTCCCCCATAGTCGCGGTTGACTTCCGCTCACTCCTCGGCTATCCTTCTGAAGTGCCGACAATTCAATGGTTTGTCGGTTGAATTCGGTACGTGTCGAGCTGCTCGGAGGCCGAGGGAATTCAGCCCGTTCGTTCCACGCATGAGCGTTCGTGTATCCCTCGTTGCCGTTGTAGTAGCATGAACTCGGGAGTTGGCTATGGCCAGCACAGCAGATGAGCAAAATCTAAACTCCGTCGTTTCCCCGGAAGACGCGGAATACGAACAGCTCATCGACGACTACAGCCACTTTGAGCCGCCGCATGAAGGCGAGCTGTTGCAGGGCCGTGTTCTCCGAGTACACGCCACCGACGTCATCGTCGACTTCGGATACAAGTCCGAAGGCCTGGTTCCCATCGAGCAGTTCATGCTGCCCGACGGCACGGTTCAGGTTCAGGTCGGCGACCACATCGATGTCATCATCGATCGCCAAGGCGCGCAGCCCGAAGGCTACACGCTGCTTTCCCATCAGAAAGCCAGCCGCCTCCGCTCCTGGGACAATCTCGAGAAAGCGCATCGCGAAGGTCTGGTTGTTTCCGGGCGAGTCACCGGCCGCATCAAAGGCGGACTCTCGGTGGATGTCGGCGTGCCCGCGTTCATGCCTGGCTCGCAGATCGACACGCGCCCGGTTCATAATCTCGATTCGTTCCTGAATCAGGACATCCCGGTCAAGGTCGTCAAGCTCAACCGTCGCCGCGGCAACGTTGTAGTGTCGCGCAAAATGGCGGTGGAAGAAGAACAGACCGCCCGCAAAAGTGCCGCGTTGGGAACCTTGGCGGAAGGCGCCGTGGTTTCGGGCGTCGTAAAGAATCTCACCGACTACGGTGCTTTCATCGATCTCGGCGGCATCGACGGGCTGCTGCATGTGAGCGACATGTCCTATGGCCGCGTTGCTCACCCGTCCGAATTGATCCAGGCCGGCGACACGATTACTGTCAAAGTTCTGAAGTTCGATCGCGATAAGGAACGCATCTCGCTCGGTCTGAAGCAGCTTAATCCCGATCCCTGGGAGTCCATCTCCGAGCGCTATCCTTCCGGAGCTCGTATCATCGGGCGCGTTGTCAGCGTCACCGATTACGGCGCGTTCGTGGAGCTCGAGCCCGGCGTGGAAGGTCTGATTCATATTTCGGAGATGACCTGGTCGCGCCGCATGAAGCACCCGAGCAAAGTCGTAAAGGTCGGCGATCAGGTGGAATCCGTGGTGCTGGATGTGAAGCCGCGCGACCGCCGCGTGTCGCTCGGAATCAAACAGCTCGAAGCCGATCCCTGGACCACCGTGGCGTCGCGCTACGACATCGGCTCGGTGGTGGAGGGCCGCGTCCGCAAGCTCACCGATTTCGGCGCGTTCATCGAGATTGAAGAAGGCGTCGATGGCTTGGTGCACATTTCCGATCTTTCTTGGACCAAGCGCGTCAAGCATCCTTCTGAAGTATTGAAGAAGGGCCAGCTTGTCCAGGCCGTGATCCTTAATATCGACGCGCCCAACCGCCGTCTGTCGCTCGGCGTCAAGCAACTCCAGCCCGACGCGTGGGAGAGCTTCTTTCGCGCGCATCAGGTGGGCGACGTGGTGCGGGGCCGCGTCTGCCGTGCCATCAATTTTGGCGTATTCGTGGAGCTTGCACCGGGTGTCGAAGGCTTATGCCACCGCTCGGAAATTCCGAGCGCTTCCGACCATCGCGGCGAGGAGCCGGCCTTGCCCTTGGGCGAGGAAATGGATTTCAAAATCGTTAAGCTGAATGAGCCGGAGAAGAAGATCGGGCTGAGTGTGCGCGCGCTTGCTGACGATGAAGAGCGTAACAGACTGGAAGATTATCAACGCCACGCCGCGGCGGCCACGATGACTATAGAAGAAGTAATGAATATCAGAGTGAAGGGTGAAGGCCGCTAGGCCGGGGAAAGCCGCATCTGCGGACTTAATGGAGAAAAAATAAGACATGACGAAGGCCGAGTTGATCGAGGAAGTCTCCAAGGTCGTGGAAATGACCCGCAAGGACTCCGAGGTGATCGTGGAAGCGATCTTCGACAGCATTGTGCGTTCTTTGCGGGGCGGTGACAAGATAGAAATCCGCGGGTTCGGAAGTTTTCGCACGCGCCAGCGGCAACCTCGAGTGGGACGCAACCCGAAAACTGGCACGCGCGTGGAAGTTCCATCTAAACGCATCCCTTACTTCAAGCCCAGCAAGGAACTGAAGGATCTAGTCAATAACTCCAATTCCGACTCCGCCGGCGCGGGCTCGCACACGCCAGACGGAAATTCCGCTGGCACGCCCCCCGCGCATTAGCCGCTTTTCCACGTCGCCAATCATTTATGGACTATCTCTGGAGTCCGTGGCGGTACCAGTACGTCACGGGCTGGCGGCCGCGCTCGGGCTGTATCTTTTGTGACTTCGCTAACTCGCCGGAGAACGATCGAGAAAACCTTGTCGTATATCGTGCCAAGCTCAATCTGATCCTCCTGAATCGCTTCCCCTACTCCTCCGGCCACATCATGATCGCGCCCTATGAGCATGTCGACACGCTGGAAGCGGCTTCGCCCGAAACCGTCCAGGAAATGATACTTTTAACGCGCGAAGCGCAGCGCCGTCTGCGCGATGTTTACAGGCCGTCCGGCTTCAACATCGGAATGAACATCGGGGAAAGCGCCGGCGCCGGCATCGCGGGACACATTCACATGCATTTGCTTCCGCGCTGGTCAGGTGACACGAGTTTTATCACCACAGTCGCTGAGACGCGCGTCCTGCCCGAGGATCTGGACGAAACGTGGCGTAAGATCCACCAGGCCTTCGGCTAGTACTTTTCATTGCCGCCCCCGAACTGCGCCAGTTCACATCCTGTCACAAACCACCCGGTAGTAGTACCGCCTTTCCGGCATATCCCTTTTCTTTCAGTAATTCCCGGACTATAATTGCGTCATATTGGTCGTAGTCGATCAAGAGCCGTAGGAGTTCATAGCGCATGCAATATTCGGATCGTGTCATGCAAAGCCTGCTAAGAAACGCAGGTATCGCGAGCCTAATGCTGATCGCGGCGGCATTCACCCTGCGAGCCGATAGCGCCTGCATTGGGGACTGCGGTCCAGGACCGCACTTGTCGGGTATTAGCGGGACCGAGGATGTTGAGGCCGGCGATTCGGGATTCGATATCTATTTCAGACCCGGGCTTCCGACGTTCTCCCCGTCCGATTCGTCAGATAAGCAGAAATCCAGCTCGTCCGACGATTACTTCGTTTCTGGTGGATTTGGCGATGCCGGGGCGCTTCAGTTCGACAACGGCAGTGGAGCGCCGGGGTCCAACGACGATTCTCCTGGATACGACAATAATTCCGGTGGCTCCAACGACGATAAGAACTCTTCTCTGACTCGGCTTTTCAATTCTCCGCTCTCCGGGATGCAGTCCGATCCTTCGCCAATGGACCCGTCCCCGGTCCCCGAGCCCAGATATTCCGGGCTTGCCATCCTGGGCCTGGGATGGGCCGGGTTCTCCGCAGCCAGATTCCTGAAGTCGCGCAGCGAGGATTCGAGCGCGTCCTAGCTTCGCGCTTGAGCTTCTCTCAGAGGGCCGCCCGATCCGCTAGCATGTGAGCGCATGTTGCAGCTCACTTGGCGGCAGGCGGCGGCTTGGCGTGTACGGCGTCAACATCTGGATCGACGCCGGCCGCCTCGCGATATTCTCGCCGTTGCCAGTCGGCTCTGCGGTCTGCATGCTCAGTTGATGTCGTCCGCAGAGCTCACGCTGTGGGCCCGGACCGACTCTCTCGATCGTCAGGCTGTCCAGCGCGCGCTCTGGCAGGATCGCTCGCTGGTGAAGACTTGGGCCATGCGCGGCACGCTGCATCTGCTTCCTTAGAGCGAGCTGCCCATGTGGCACGCCGCGCTCGGGTCGAGTCCCCGGTTTCTCAAACGAAGCGACGTGGAAAAGAATCGGCGTCACCCTCGATGAGCTTGACCGGCTTACCGCAGCGGTTGGCATGGTACTAAACCGCCGCCTCGTCGCGCGGGACGAATTAGCCGCGGAGGTCCGACGAATCACCGGCTCGGATGCCTTGGGCTCTCACGTGGGCCAAAATAGCTGGGGCACCTTGTTGAGACCGGCTGCGTTCAGCGGCCTATTGTGCTTCGGCCCCAGCCTCGGCCAGCGCGTCCGGTTTACCCATCCGAAAAGCTGGCTCGCCAGTGATGGCGCCGCTTCCCCCATCGATCCAACCGCCGCCGCGGGGGACATCACGCGACGCTTCCTCTCCACCTACGGTCCCGCCACGGATCGCGATTTAGCGTGCTGGTGGTCGTGCGGGAGCGGCATCACCATCGCGCGCCAATGGATCGCTTCGCTCGGCGGCGACGCCGTTCAAGTCGATCTCGAAGGCACCCGCGCCTGGATGCTCGCCGCCGACGCCCGCAACATTCGCAAGCTCGATGCCGTCAAATCTGTTGCTCTTCTGCCGGTCTTCGATCAATACGTGATGGCGGCGTCCTGCCACGCCGAGCGTCTGATCCTCGGCGGTCAGCGAGCACGCGTCTTCCGCCCGCAAGGCTGGATCTCACCCGTGCTGTTAGTGAATGGCTTCATGCACGGCGCCTGGCGCCACGTCATCAAGGGCAGCCGGGTAACGGTTACCATCGAACCATTCGACAAGCTTCCAGCCTGGCACGCACCGCCGCCAAGCGCGAAGCTGAGCGGCTGGCAGTCTTCCTGGACTGCAAGCTCGAGCTCGCTAAATTTTGATCAGCCCCAATCGGATTCCCCGCATCACCGCTTCCGTCCGCGTTCCGGCGTGCAGCTTCGCCAAAATCGAATTGACGTGAAATTTCGCCGTGTGTTCCGAGATTTCCAACCCATGCGCGATCATTTTGTTGCTCATCCCCTCCGCCAGCATTTCGATGACATCCATCTCGCGCGGCGTTAGCGCTTCGGTGGGCTGTCTCATCCGTCCATTCGGCAACAAAGCGAGGCTTTCCTCGGCCGGGATAACGGCCAGGCCCGCAGCCGCGGCAAAAATTGCGGCGATAATCTGCTGCGCCGGAGCGTCTGTCGCCAAAACTGCACGCGCTCCCGAACGCAATGCCTCCAGCGGCGGGATCTCGTCGGCCAGCACCACCACGGGAATTGTCACCGCATGGTCACCGAGTTCAGGCGCTTCCTCCCGAATCAGCACGTCCGCCTCGGACGTCGAATCGACTACTTCGATCTCAGCGTGCCCGCGTAGAATCGCTTCCAGTCCGGCGCGTGTCACCGCCGACTCGGTCGCGATATGAACGCGCACTGAGCGGTCTTCAGGGATCAAGCCGCCTCCGCGCGCGACACGGCAAACCGCACGGACACTGCGCGTGGCTGGCGCGAATCGCCGCGCAGGAATCCGATCTTCAACAGCCCCCCGTTCGATCCATCCAGAACGTCACCCAGATCGTCGATTGACTGAAGCCGCCGCCCGTTCGCCGACACCAACAAGTCGCCCGGTAGCAACGACGCATTTTCGGCCGCGCCGCCGCGAATCAACTCCAGCACCAATAACCCCGCCCCCCGCACCGGATCGGCCGCCGCGCGCACCACCACCCCCAAGGCAGGCCGGCTTCCACGCTTCAAAAACTCGACCACCATATCGCTCGGAATCGCCAGCGCAACTCCACCCGGCACGATCATCGTATTGATCCCCACCACGCGACCCTCGGCATCTGCCAGCGGCCCGCCCGAGTTCCCGGGCGCCAGCCGGATCGCCGCCTGCACCCAGCGGCCTCTGCCTAACCCGTTTACTGCACCCGCGGCATGCACCACGCCCGTGGTCGGCGCGCCGACAAATCCCAGCGGATTTCCCACCGCCAGCACCAGCTCGCCGGGCCGCAGCGACCGCGAATCCCGCCATCGCACCGCGTGCAGCCCGCTAGCTTCCACCTTCAGCATCGCGAGATCCCCGCGCCCATCGCGCGCCGCCACCTGCGCCTCGATCGTCCGCCCGTCCCACAACTGCACTCGCGCCCCATCGTGCAACGCGACGTGAGCGTTCGTGATCACCGTTCCGGCTTCGGACCAGATCACGCCCGATCCGGTTCCGCGCGTGCGCCCCGATCCGCTCACCACTTGCACCGTCGAGCGCCGCAGAGCTTCCGCAACTTCGCCAAATCCTTGCGGCAACATGGTTAGCCCTTCCTCGCCCGCTCGCCGATCGTGATGTCCACACTTACCAGGTTCCCTCCGCGCACCACTCGCGCCGCCAGCTTCTTGCCCACCGATCCTGAATCCAGAATCTCCTGCACGTTCTCCGGATCTTCCGTTGTTTTTCCACCCAACTCGATCAATACATCGCCAAGAATGATGCCTGCTTTGCCCGCTGGCGCGTCGGGATCCACACTGATCACGATCAATCCAGTCGCGCCCGGCAATTTCAACGTACCTCTCAGATGCTCCGGCAGAGCCACCGGTTGTAATCCGACGCCCAAGTATCCGCGCGGGATGCGCCCATGCGCCAGTAGCGCGCCCACGACGCGATCGACCGTCGCCACCGGAACCGCGAACACTGCCGCGCGAGAAAGCACCGGCGTCGCGATCCCAATCAGCTTGCCCTCGGCGTCTACGACAGCTCCACCCGCGGCCGCCGGATGTAGTCCGACATCGAGCCGCACCACTTGCTCGAGCTGCCCGCCGCGCCACGTCTTGGCCGGTCCCGAAAGACTGCTCAAAATCCCGAACGCCGCGCTCGCGCTGTCCTTGAACCTGCCCACCGCCAGAATCACGCTACCGGGCGCGGGCGTCTTTTCCGCTCGTTCCGCGACCGGCGCTTGAAAATCCTTCACCCGCAGCGCCGCCAGATCCGTCCCCGCGTCGCGACCCACCAGTTCCGCAGTCGCGCGCGCCCCGTCGGGCCCCGTAACCGCAATATCTTCATCGCGCCGCAGCGCGTGATCCGCCGTGACAATCACACCCGGCGCCCAGTGCACCCCACTCGAATCGAACCGATGCCGCGCGTGCACCGACACTACGGACTGCCCAACCCGCGCCACAATGGAAGCCAACTGCTCTGAAAACGAACTCAACGTATTACTCAAGTGAATTTCTCCTACTCACAGGATGCCCCCGGCCCGGTCCCCGACACACCAGCAAAACGGGTAGATCGCGGCCTACCTGATCGGGCAGGCACGCTATTCTAAGGAGAGTGTCATCGCCGTTAAATTTCCACCTCGAGCAGTACGATGGACCGCTCGACCTGCTGCTCGACCTAATTCGCAAGCAGCAGATCAACATCTACGACATCCCCATCTCCTCCATTACCCGGCAGTACCTTGAATACATGCAGCGCGCCGCCGAGCTCGACATCGAGCTGAGCTCTGAGTTCGTCTATATGGCCGCGACTTTGATCCACATCAAGTCGCGCATGCTGCTGCCTCGCGATCCCGAGCTTGAAAAAATCACCGGCGAAGAAGACCCCCGCAAGGAACTGGTCGACCGCCTGCTCGAACACGAGCGCTTCAAGAACGCCGCCGAAATGCTCCAGCAAAAGCGCATGCTCGAGGAAGTCGCCTGGTCGAATCCGCAGATCGCCCAATTCCTCTCCGAGGACGACGATCCGGGCCTGGCCGTTACCATCTTCGACCTGGTCAAGACCTTCCAAACCGTGCTGGAGCGCGCTAAGAACCGGCCACTGTACGAAGTCACCAAGGAGGACGTTAGTGTGCCGGACATGATCCGGTATCTGCAAAACGTCTTCCGCGAAATGCGCTCCAGCGAATCGGTGTCGGCTGCCGAGCTTTTCGAACGCCAGAAGAGCCGCCGGGCGATGATCTGCCTCTTCCTGGCTGTCCTCGAACTGGTGCGCCGCCAAAGTCTCGCGCTCACGCAACGCGACGCATTCGGCGACATCGGACTCAAGAAACACCGCGCCTTTGACGAATCGCTCGATCAGGCGCTCGCTACCGCCGAACAGGATTACAACTAGAACGAATGGAACCAACCGAAACACCGTCCGCCGCGCTCGTCGCGGACCAAAGCCAAACCGAGCTCCCGCTCCCCTCTGAGGCCGCCGCGCCCGCCGCCGAACCGGTTGCGGAACTCGACCCCGCCCAGCTCAAGGCCATCGTCGAAGCGGTGATCTACATCACCGACGAGCCGCTCTCGGCCGATCAGATCGCGACCGCCTTGCGCCAACCCGCCGCGCGAATCGGCGAAGTGCTCGCCGAGCTGACCGCCGACTATAACCGTCTGGATCGCGGCCTCACGCTGCGAGAAGTGGCGGGCGGCTACAAAATGTCCACCAAGCCGGAGCATCACGAGGCCGTGCGCGCCTTTGTCAAGAACCTGAAGCCGCCCCTAAAACTCTCGCTGCCGGCGCTCGAGACCCTCGCCCTCATTGCCTACAAACAGCCCATCACCGCGCCCGAAATCATGGAAGTGCGCGGCGTGCAAGGCGCGGGCGTATTGAAAACTTTGATCGACCGCAAGCTGATCGCCACCGCCGGCAGAAAAACCGTCCTCGGCAAACCGATCCTCTATAAAACAACCAAGGAGTTTCTTGTTCAATTCGGCCTCAAGGATTTGAGCGAGCTGCCGTCGCTTAAGGAATTTGAAGAGCTGGGCCGCCTCTCGATGACGGATTCCGACCTAATCGACGAGGCCCAACCGGCCGCGCCGGACTCGGACTCTGCCCCTACCGAGCAAACCGAGCCCATCCCCGCGGAAGAACCGGTCGCCGCCGAAAAAAACAGCGAGTAAATGCCCGAAGAACGGTTACAGAAGTTGCTCGCCCACGCAGGCGTCGCCAGCCGCCGCCGCGCCGAGCAGTTAATCCGCGAAGGCCAGGTTACCGTGAACGGCGCGGTAGTCACCGAACTAGGCACTAAAGCCGATGCCGAGCGCGATCATATCAAAGTTGCCGGCAAACACATCCACGCTCCCGAAAAGCCCGTCTACATCGCACTCAACAAGCCGAAGAACTTCGTCTCCACGGTCTCCGATCCCCAGGGCCGCCCCACGGTCATGAACTTGTTGCGCGGCGTGAAGGCGCGCGTCTATCCCGTCGGCCGCCTCGACTATGCGAGCGAGGGCTTGCTGCTGCTCACCAACGATGGCGAATTCGCCAAGCGCATCATGGCGCCGGCCACGCACGTAACCAAGACCTACTTGGTCAAAACCAACGGCCCGCTGACCTCCGAACAGGAAAAGAAATTTCGCGCCGGAGTTCCGCTCGAAGGGAAGCGCACCGCCCAAGCCGGATTGAAAATGATCCAGCAAGCCGACAACCCCTGGTATGAAGTCCGTCTCGTCGAAGGCCGGCAGAATCAGATTCGACTTATGTTCAAACACTTCGGGCGACTGGTGGAAAAACTCCGTCGCGTGAAAATCGGCTTCCTCGAACTAGGAGCTCTCAAGCCCGGCGAGTTTCGCCACCTCGCGCCTGCCGAGATCGCGCGCTTCCGAAAGCTTTTGAAGATGGAGGTCCCCGCTTGACCATCCCCGAGCTGCTGCGCACCAGCCGCACCATCGCCGTCGTCGGCCTGTCGCACAAGAAATTCCGGCCCTCCTACGGGGTGGCCGAGTATATGCAGCGCGAGGGCTACCGAGTCATCCCCGTGAATCCGAACGAGCAGGAGGTGCTGGGCGAAAAATCCTACGCGCGCCTCGAAGACATCCCCGAGCACATCGACATCGTCAACATTTTCCGCCGCTCTGAATTCGTCGCGCCCTTCGTCGAGTCCGCCATTCGCCTAGGCGCCAAAGCGGTTTGGATGCAGGAAGACGTCGCCGACGACGAAGCCGCGCAGAAAGCCCGCGATGCCGGCCTGTTCGTCGTCATGGACCGCTGCATCCTCAAAGAACACAGCCGCCATCTGCGATAAACCGCGCCAGCACCTACGACCAATACTCCCAATGCTTGGTCGCCACCACATACCCGCATAAACACGCGTTCGTCACCGCGTGCACCAGAATGCAATCCCCCAAACTCCGAGTCCGCACCATCCACCAGTTGTAAATGATCCCGGTCACCAGCCCGACATCCCAATACGGCCCGTGCTCGGCTGCAAATAAGATCGCCGTCAGCGCGAACGCTCCGAACTGATACGTCCCCAGCGGCACCTTCTCGAAGTGCGGCGAAATCAGCCAGCGCATCAGCCACGCCCGCCAGAACAGCTCTTCGATGATCGGCACCAGCACCGCCGCGCGAATGATCCTCGACCACAACACCACCGGCTGCCGCAGTACGTTCTCTGCCGCCGGACTGCCGATCTGGCCCATGATCGCGTTCTGAAACAGCCAATGTTGCCGGTACATCGGAAACAACATGTCCGGACCGATCCAGATCGCGAACACGGCTACGCCCAGCACCGCCGTTTCCACTTTGTGTTTGGCTTTCAGATCGATGACGTCGCGCGAGAAGAACCATAGGATCGCCGTCAATAGCACCACGCGCGCCGGATATTCGTAAACAGGGTTGAGCGGAACGTATTTTTGCACCGCCAGAAATGCCATGAAGCTCGCGAACGGTACGACGTAAGGAAGGTACGGCCAGCGGTCGAAATTTGGACTCGGCAAAGGGCTCCTACAACTCAGCCTATCCTAGTTGAATTTACCCCACCCGTGCCGACAATTTCTGGATCGCGCCGCGTTCGGCATCGCTAGGCTTCGCCCGCCGCGCCGCATCCAACTCTTTCCGCGCCATGGTCCGATCGCCCTTCTGATACCAGGCCGCTGCCAGGTGCAAGCGGAACGTCGCATTCTCGGGTTGCCGCTTCACCACGTCAGTCAGCATCCGCAGGCCTTCATCGGTGAGATTCTTCTTGACGTAAATCATCCCTAGCGTATCGATCACGTTCACGTCATCCGGACTCTTAGTGCGAGCACGCTGCGCATACGCCAGAGCTTGATCCAGATCCGCGCCTCGCTCGGCTTCGAGATAGGCGAGATTGTTGAGAGCCGTCGCGTTGTCGGGCTGCTTTCGGAGCGCAGTCTCGTAGGCCGCGCGCGCCTCAACGAACTTCCCTGCGCGATCGTACAAAATCCCCAGATCGGCGTCTGGCGTTGAATCGCCCGGCGCCAGCTCCCCCGCTTTTTCAAACGCCGCCGTGGCCGCGCGTGTGTCATTGAGTTGCGCCCGCGCATCTCCCAATCGCAAATAGGATTGCTCGTCTTGTGGATTCCGCTCGATCAGCGCCTGGAACTGATCTGCCGCTCGCCCGTATTCGCCCGCGCGCAGCAACAGGTGCGCGAGAATCGACCGGTATCCCGGTGCCGCGGGCTCTTTGCGGACTTCCGCCTCGGCGATTTGAATCGCTCCTTTCCAGTCGCCCTGCAGTGCCCGCACATCGATTGCGCCCACCACTCCGCGCGCATCGCCATCCCCGATTAGACCTTGAAATCCCGCTTGCGCTTCTCCGAAGCGTCGCTCTCGCAAATTCAACTCCGCCAACTCGAACCGCGCCTCCGCCGACCGAGCATCCATCCCCAGCGCCACCCCGAGATCCCGCCGCGCCCTGCGATTCTCTCCCGACTTCATCCACGCGCGCGCCCGCAGCACATGCCCGGCCGGATTCCCGGTCTCCATCTCCAGAGCCCGGGTCGCATCCCTCGCCGCCAGCCCGCCGTCTCCTTGCGCCAATTCCGCCTCCGCAAGACCGAGCCGCGCCGCCACATGCTTGGAATTGATTCGCAGTGCTTCGGTGAACTGGGCACGCGCCTGCTCCAGCGCGCCACTGGTCAGATAGGCGCGCCCGAGATTGTAGTGCAGCGGAACGCTCGCCGACTTACGCGCCAACGGCTCCAGTTCCTTGATCGCCTGCTTCAAATCGCTCTGCTGGCCGTCCGCGATAAGCAGCGACGCATGCAGCCCGATCGCCTCGGTATCCTTTGGATCCTCGCGCAAAACACCTTCCAGAAGCTTCGCCGCGTCGCCGTTCTTCCCCTGCGCCGCAAGCACCTCCACCATCTTCTTCCGGTACACTTTCCGCTTCTTCCGGTCCTCTTTCTCTCCCGCGGCATACTGCGTCAGTGCCGCATCCAGACGATGAATCCGCTCGTAAAAATCCCCCACTTGAAGCCGCGCGTCCGGAAACGCGCCGCCTCCGCCCGTGAGCGCATCCAACTCCGCCCGCATCTCCTCCTCGCGGTGCGTCATCGCATAGTGATATGCAAGCTGAATCCGATAAGCCCCTTCCAACGGATTGTTGGCGATCTTCTGCTTGAGGATCTCCTCGCCCGAATCGAGCTTGCCTCTTCTCAAACAGTTCTCGTACAGAAAGTCGTAGAGGGCGACCGCCGATTTGTCGTGCTCGATCGTTTCGCGTGCCAGGCTCACCGCGCGTTCATCCTCACCCTCCGTCTCAAGCGACTGGGCCAGCGCCAGCACCAGCTCCCTCTGATACGGCCGTACCCGATTGGCTTCCTCAAAGCTCTGAATCGCCGCCCGTAGATCCTTCTGGATGAGCGCGATCTCGCCGGAAAACCGCAGCCCGTCGTACGATCGCTGATCCAGCCGCAACAACCGCTGTGCCAGATCATGCAGATCCGTCAGCAGCTCCTTGTTGCCGCGCTGATCGGCCGCATAGAACAGCAAATCCAAGTCGCCCAGCTTGACGATCGCCCCCGTGTTCGCCGGATCCAAGTCCATGGCACGCGCGAAATCCTTGCGTGCATCCGTGAAGATTCCCAAGTGGTCGTTGGACAGCCCAAGCTGATACCAGGCCTCCGCGCACTTCGCATCTTTCTGCAACGCGCGCCGGTACAGCAGTGAAGCTTCCTTGTATTTCCCCTCGCCGAAGTATTGGTTCCCGCTCTGGACGTATTTCCTGGAAGCAGCGCGCGGGTCGGAATTGCATGCGCCCAGCAACAGCATCAGCCCAACAACCGATGTCCAGCGCACCACTCGATGGAGAATCACACCCAGTAGTCGCGCAAGCCCCCCGTAATTCTCACCGCAAGATGACGCCTACCGCAACGCCGCCCGCAACGTCCCCGTCTGCTTCAACACATCCAACCGCGCCTTCTCCACCGCCCGCTGCGCATCGTAATAGACGATCCACTTCTCCTGCTCATTCAACCGCGCATCGTCTACCCGCTGCTGCGTCGCGCGACCTTCTTCCATCTGTGCCAGCAACACCGAAACCTGCTCCCGCGCATAATCCAGATCCAACCGCGCCACTTCCCGCGACGACGACGCCTTCTGCATCTCCAGATAACTCCGCTGCGTCTCCAGCTCGATCCGATTGCGCGTCTGATTCATCTGCGTCTTTAGGGCTTGAACATCGTCCAGCGCCTGTTCCCGCAATCCGCGTCCCGCCGAACCTGGCAAAACCGGAATCGTGATTGCCGCTCCGATCTCGGTATTGTTCCGCTGGACATTGTTGAAGAAAGCCTGGTAGTTGCTCTTCGCGAACAAGGCATACTGCGCCACGAGGTCGATAATCGGAAGCCGCCCCGCGTTCCCGTATTCCTTGACCTCAAACCCTTTCGCCACCAGCTGCGACTGGATTTTCCGCAAGTCCTTATTGTTCTCCAGCGCCAACGCGCGTGCCTCTGCCTCCGTGGCCGGAACATCGAACGCCTGTTGCTCGCCATCTGAGGTCACCACCCGATCGCCCGCCGGAAATCCCAGCACCACCGCCAGCGACGCCCGCGCATAATCCAAGTCGTCCTGAAGCGCCTCGCTCCGTTGTTTCGCCCGCGCCAGATCCACAGCCACGCGCTTGGATTCGATGGGCAGCTCGCGCCCCTCCTGTACCCGCAGCTGGATCGCGCTCGCCACGCGCTCGATACTCTCCACTTCGAGCGCCAGCGATGCCGCGCTGCGCCCCAACTGCTGGACATCGACATACTGCGTCGCCACTTGATACACGACCTCATCGTTTTTCGATTCGGTGGAGATCGCCGCGCCCCGCGCCGTCTCTCGCACCCGCGCCAGCTCGTAGCTCTTCGGCCGATTGAAAAGCGCCATATCGGTCCGCGCCTGAATAATCGACGGCGCCGCGCCCTCGATACTCCCGGGATATCCCCACACCTTGGCTGCGCCGCTTCCGGCGAATATCTTCGGTGTGAATGGATCGCGCGCCACGCGAATCGCGGCCTGCGCCTTCTGTTCATCCAGCCGCGCTAGAACTATGTCGGGATTTTCCTTGAGCGCGACATCTACTGCCTGCTTCAGCGTTAGCGAGTGGTTCTCAGCGAATGCAGCCGCGGCGCTTATCAGAAGGAGAAGAGTTTGTTTCTGCACTCCTTCAGCTTAATCCGACGTCACCCGATCCCCAGGCAGCAGCGGCAACAGCAGCTCGTTCGCATCCGAAGCATCCAATTTCACCGGAGCCAGCCGGCCTTTATACAACCGCATCAACTCCACTTGCCCCGGCCTGCCCACCACGCTCCGCAGCAAACTTCCCCACGTCACCGTCTTCGGCGCTCCATTGACGAAAATCTCCATCTCCAGCGCCACCGTGCACGCGGCCGGAAAAATCGTACAGCGCACCGACCCATCTTCTCCGCACACCGACTCTGGATCCTTCATCAGCCGCGCCCCCAGCCGGTCCAATTCCTCCTTCGACCGCCCTCCCAACAACACCGCGCCCCGTGTCTCCCCCTTCACCTTGAACACAACCTGATAAAAGAAACGATGCTCCCGAAACCGTTTCTGCACCGGCCCGATCAAATCCTGCACCGCCGCCTGATCCGTCGGCCTTCGCTCCAGCTTCGATTCCACCGAGACTATCTTCAACCCGCGCTGCACGCGATACTGCGCGATCTCAGTTCCCAAAAATCCATCCAGCCCATGCTTCGGCGCGCCCTCCCGATAGTACGCATTCTCGATGCGCAAGCTCATCCGCGGACGCAAATCCACCCACCCCTGCCCGACCCTCGTGAACTCGCCTGGCACGTTGGGAAAAGCCGTATCCTTCAGCTCCGGCGATCGCAAAAGATAAGCAGGCTGCGCAGGCACCACCTGAAACGCCACCCCCGCACGCCGCCCGGCGCACCCAGCGCTCAACAAAATCGCGCATACCACCAGAGCAATGCCGCGCACGCCAAATCTTAAATCCCGCCAAATCGCGCCCATAGATGCTGAAAAGTTTAACGCAACACAATCGCGCTAACTATACCCGTTGCAAATATACCCACTGCGGATATAATCAAGAGGAAGCTATGGCCCACGAAACCGGCAAATTCCTCCCGCTCCCACCCGCCACCTTCCATATCCTCATGGCCGTCTCCGACGAAGACCGCCACGGCTACGCCATCATCCAGGAAGTCGCCGCCCGCACCCACGGCCAAATCAAACTCAGCCCCGGCACCCTCTATCGATCCGTCCAGCGCATGCTCGAACAAGGTCTCATCTCCGAAACCGCCGACCGCCCCGCGCCCGAGCTCGACGACGAACGCCGCCGTTACTACCGCATCACCCCGCTCGGCTCCGCGGTCGCGCGAGCCGAAACTACGCGCCTCTCGCAACTCGTCCGCCTCGCTCGCACCGCTGGCTTCGTCCCCGAAAAGGCCTGACCATGCGCTTCTACAAAGCCCTCCTGCACCTCTATCCGAAAAGCTTCCGCGCCGAGTACGAAGCCGAGATGTGCTCCGATTACGCGCGTCACCAAACATCGCCCATCGCCGCGACCTTCGAAGTCCTCCGCAACGCCCCCGCCGCCCACTTCGACATCCTCAGCCAGGACCTCCGCCACACCATCCGCACTCTGCTGCGCGCCCCAGGCTTCGCACTCATCGCGATTCTCGTCCTAGCCCTAGGCATCGGCGCCAACACAGCGGTCTTCTCCGTCACCGACTTCGCGCTCGTCCGCGCGCTTCCGTTCCCCGATGCCAACCGCCTCGTCAAGCTCTGGCAAACCCTGCCTGGCTATGATCGCATGGAACTTTCGCCCGCCAACTATCGCGACTGGAAACAAACCAACACCGTCTTCGAGATTCTCGCCGCGTTCACTGAGAACCCCATGAACCTGGTCGGAGAAGGCAGCCCGCAACGCATCGACACCGCGCTAGTAGCCGGCGATTTCTTCCGCGCCCTGGGCATCCATCCGCTCTACGGCCGAGGCATCACTCCCGCTGACGATCGCGACGGCGCCCCACGCGTCGCAGTCCTCAGCCACTCGCTCTTCCAATCCACCTTCGGCGCCGACCTAGGCGTCCTCGGCCGGAAAATCAGCCTCGACGGCACGCCTTACGTCGTCATCGGCATCATGCCCCCGCAATTCCGCTATCCCGATCGCGACGTCGAGCTCTGGACCCCTCTACAGCTCGAAAACGATTCCTTCGCCGACCGCAACGACAACTGGCTCGACGCTATCGGCCGCCTGCGCCCGGGCGTCTCGCTCCAACAAGCCAACGCCGGAATGACCCTCGCCGCAGACCAGTTGCGCCGCCAATTCCCGAAAGAACTCGAACACACCGGCGCCATCGTCATCCCGCTCAGCGATGAAATTTCCAAGCAATCGAAACTGCTCCTCACCGCACTCTCCGGAGCCGCGCTCTGCGTCCTTCTAATCGCCTGCTTGAACCTCGCGAATCTCCTGCTCGCCCGCGCCCTCGCCCGCCAAAAGGAACTCTCCATCCGCACCGCACTCGGAGCAGGCCGCGAACGCCTGATCCGTCAGCTCGTCACCGAAAGCTTGGTCCTCGCCCTGGCCGGCGGCGCGCTCGGAACTCTACTCGCAAGCCTCGCCCTCCCGCTGCTCACCAAACTTGTCCCATCGGTCCCCGTCTCCGGATCGCCCTCCATCGATCTCCGCGTCCTCGCATTCACGGCCATCGTTACGCTCATCACCGGCATCGCATTCGGAGCTTTCCCCGCCTGGCACGTCTCACGCAACGACGCCATCGCCGGACTCCGCGACCGCTCGGGCTCCAGCACCGGACAAAAGACCGGTCTGCGCTCAGCCCTGATCCTCGCCGAAATCGCGCTCTCCGTCGTCCTCCTGATCTCCACCGGCCTGCTCCTCCGCGCGCTCTTCAGAATCCAATCCGTCGATCCCGGGTTCCGCACCGACGGCGTCCTCACGCTTCGAACCCCGCTGCCGATGCCCAAGTATGAAGACGCTCCCAAACGCGAGGCTTTCTTCCGCAAGGTCCTTACCGATACGCAAGCTTTGCCGGGCGTCTCCAACGCCGCCTACATCACGTACCTTCCCATGACCATGACAGGCGGCATCTGGCCAGTCGACATTGACGGCAAAACGGTCGATCGCTCGGAAGGCCACACCGCCAGCCTGCGCTTCATCACACCCGAATTTTTCTCGACGCTAAGAATTCCCCTGCGTCAAGGCCGCCTCTTCGCCGAGTCCGACGCTGCCAACAAGCCCCTGGTCGCCATCGTGAGCGAATCCTTCGCGCGCCGTTATTGGCCCGATCAAGATCCCATGGGCCGCCATTTCAAGTTCGCGCTCGCCGGCGGCATCGGCAGCTTCGCCGACCGCACCATTGTCGGCATTGTCGGTGACATTCGCGTCCGCGGCCTGAATCAGTCCAGCGAGCCGCAAGTCTACCTTCCGTACACGCAACAGTTCAACATGGCCGGTTACACGCCTAGGGACCTCGCCATCCGCGCCTCCGGCAATCCCGCCCTTCTCATCCCAGCCATCCGTTGGATCATCCGCAACGCCGATCCCGATCAGCCCATCTCCCTGATCCGCCCGCTCTCCGACATCGTCGAAGCCAACACCGCCTCGCGCACCGTCCAAGCCCGGATGCTCGCCATCTTTGCCGCTCTCGCCCTCCTGCTCGCCGGACTCGGCATCCATGGACTGCTCTCATTCACCGTGTCGAACCGTACAGGCGAACTCGCCGTCCGCATGGCGCTAGGCGCGCAGCGCAGCGACATTTTGCAAATTGTTCTCAGTAGCAGCCTCCTGCTCGCCGCCGGCGGCGTGGCACTCGGCGCAATTCTCGCCTACCAGGCAGCCCTCGCCATGCGCGCGCTTCTAGCCGGTATCGCCCCGGCCGATCCCCAAACCTTCTCCGCCGTCATGGCGCTATGCTTCCTCATGACCCTAGCCGGCAGCCTCGCTCCGGCCATCCGCGCCCTCCGCGTCGACCCGATCTCAGCCATCCGCGCCGAGTAGATTTTTGAAAGAAACCCGCACCATCCGCCATTCTTCTATGAATGTCCACACGTAGCGCGTACCTTCTACCCGTCCTCATCGCCTTCACACTCCACGCCCAACCCACCATCCAGCCGAACGGCGTCGTCAACGCCAGCGGCTACCAACCCCAGCTTGCGCCCGGCGCAGTTTTCGTTATCTTCGGCTCCGGCCTCGGCGCCGCGACCATCCAGACTGCCTCAGCCCCGAACTACCCGTCGATGCTCGCCGGCACCGCCATCAGTTTCACGCCCGCCGCCGGAGGCGCCCCTATCGCCGCGAATATCGTCTACACGCTCGCCACGCAGGTCGCTGGAATTCTGCCGTCCTCCATCGCCCCCGGCGCCTACAAGGTGACCGTCACCTATCAGAGCCAAGCCAGTCAGCCCCAAAGTGTCACCGTTGTCGCGCGCAGCCTCGGCATCGCGACCGCCAACAGCGCCGGAACCGGCCCCGCGCAAGCCACCATCGGAAATGTCAACAACGGTATCAGTCTGGTCCGCATGACTGCGGGCTCGGTCAGCTTCAACGGCTACGACTACACGCTCTCGCCCGCTCACCCCGATGACGAGTTGGTCCTGTGGGGAACCGGCGGCGGCGCCGATCTCACCAATGACACCGGCGGCACCTCCGGCGATCAGACCGCGGCGGGCAATTTCTCGGTCAGCGTCGACGGCACTCAAATCACGCCGCTCTACGCCGGAACCTCGTCCGGTTATCCCGGACTCTGGCAAATCAACTTCGTTCTTCCCTCCAATATCGCAGCCGACTGCTTCGCTTCCGTCGATGTCACCGGCGGCGGCCAAACCAGCAACTCCGTCACCATCGCCATCGCCGCGCCCGGTCAAAACTCGTGCTCCACCGCGATTCCAGCCGCCACGCTTGCGAAACTCGATAGCGGCACCGGCACCGTCACCATGGCTGGCCTCGGCATCGGCCAGTTAGCCACCAGTACCGGCGCGTCTGGCCAGGCCACCGCCGGCGGCGTGATCAACAAGTATTCGGTCGGCGAGTTCCTGCTCCCCTTCATTGGTCCCAAGTACGGTCTCTGCACTGTGCTCGATGAAACCTACGCCGCCGGAACCAAAGAACCATCCGCCCCCGATTCAACGCTCGATGCCGGCAATCTCACCGTTAGTGCCCCCGGTATGTCCGCGCTTACGCTATCGAAAATCGCACAGCCGCTCGGCCCCGTCTACAACAGCTCCATTCCCGTCACCAATGGCGCCACCTACACGCTCCAGGCCAGCGGCGGCCCCGACATCGGCCCCTTCACCACCTCGGCGACCTATCCAACCAGCTTCCAGGTCACCAATCTCAGCGCGCTCTCCACCGTCAATCGCTCCCAACCGCTCACCGTCAATTGGAACGGCTCCGGGTTCAACCAGGTCCTGATCGACATCACCACCCAAAACCAAGGCAGCACCATCCACAGCGTGACGGTAACGTGCCCGGTTCCAGCCAGCCCCGGC
>Ga0335078_10003766_pt1 | contig 22574 bp, 15 predicted proteins | sample Lox_Sample_32_FD_206711 | JGI IMG/M metagenome (GOLD analysis project Ga0335078, IMG submission 206711) | Soil microbial communities from Loxahatchee National Wildlife Refuge, Florida, United States - Lox_Sample_3.2 | ecosystem: Environmental > Terrestrial > Soil > Wetlands | place: USA... | reverse complement strand
CTTGGTGACGTTGGTGAAGGTGCCGTCGCCGTTGTTGTGAAACAGCGCGTTATGCCCCCAGAAGCCGCAGAAAAGGTCGTCTATGCCATCGTTATCGTAATCGCCGACGCAAACCCCGGTTTGCCAACCCACCTGCCCGAGGCCGGACTTGTCGGTGACGTCGGTGAAGGTGCCGTCGCGATTATTCTTGAACAGGTGCGACCGCGGTTCCTGCCCCGGCGGCCACTTGTCTTCCGGCGGCAGACGCAGGCCGTTGGTCATGTAGACATCCAGCCAGCCGTCCATGTCGTAGTCGAAGAAGGCGATGCCGCTGCCCTTCGCCTCCACAATGTACCGCTTGTGCTCCACCCCGCCCCAGACGTTGGGGACCGTCAGGCCCGCTTCCTTGGCCACGTCGACGTAGGTTACCGGAATCCCCTCGTCCGCCCTGGGCGTCGCCCGCAAGTCGGAAGGAGGGGACGAATGCCCTACGGCATGGACGGCCAGCGGCCCCGTCCATCGGCGGAGCGGTGTGGCAAGCGCTTCCAACAGCCTGTCCCCAAAGAGAACAGTCGAGCATCCGAGAAATCGCCGGCGAGGTAGTCGCATCCGGGTCGCCAACCTTACCTAACTTAATCGCAGCCCTTCGAAGGACCGCAATCATTAATTATACTACAGTCGTTGCTGTCAGATTTCAGCCATCAGCCAACCGCGATCCGCGATCAGCTTTCAGCGACCAGCCGTCACCTCCGCCACCCACCTCGCTGATCTCGCCCATTAAAGGGAGCGTTGGCATGGAAGCCAATCGTCGATATTCGTGCACCAAACGGTAACCGCGGCTAACCTGATTATTTTTCAATCACATAGTGGCCCTTCTGTTAAACAACTCATGTGTTTTCATCAACATGGCGGCTTCATTGGGTTCGGTCCAGAAACCCAACCCAAGATCTCTATTGGTATCAATACAATTTGGGTTCGGTCCGATGAAAACCAAATGATCGTTTTCTTTCTGCTGACCCTCATTTTGTCCACTTCCCAGGTTTCCTGCCGCCCATCTTAGGAGGCGTTGGCATGGGAATTTCGCAATTATCTCTGCAAAGCCGTCAGCCATCAGCTATCAGCCGCTTTGGGCTGTCAGCCTCTCACTCCTGTCCTTGACCGATAGGGCCACATTCCGCGCTTGACTGGCAACGCCCATGAACTCTCCGGTCTTTGTTAGGCGACCTTCGCGAAAAGCCCGGCGAACCGCGACGCGAAGCTTGACATGCGCCACGGCGTTTGATGCTTTTTAATGAAGTCAGTCGCGAAAAACCCGTCTCTTCTGGCACATTTCGCCAGCTTTTTGGCAGAAAATGGCAGATTTTGCCACGATTTGGCACGGAAAAAAGACCTCAAAACAGATCAAATTTCAAATAAGCCCTTTCTTTGCAATGACCGCTCGGCACTGGGTCGAGAAAAGAATTAATTAAATTCGAGGTTAATTTTCTTGGTCCTACCATACAGCTACCGAAAAAATTCCCCGAGTCCGGTGAGTCCAGGCTGACCATTCACTTGCGCGGTCACACCGCTCAAGTAATATGTCTGCTCGGGGGAACCGCACCGCTGAAACATACAGATCGAGCCTAGCATGGAATTATTCAGAAGGCAAGGTCTTTCTTGGGTATCGCCTTAAGCAGTGAGGGCCCGGCGGCTCCCGTACTAATTTTTGGGTCGCGACCCTTTCGACCCTTTGCCCAACGGTGGGTTGGTTTCTGGCCCTGGCAAGGTTCCGTCCTCAGTTATCAATCAGTCTAAGTAGCTCCCAGGCGGATCAGACCTTCGTCCCCGAGACCAGCAAGGCACCTTCTTCGCGAAACTTGCGCAACTGATCCGCGTCGCGGAACCAGCGGCCGGTGTAGGCGTCAGGCGTCGGGGTGGGATCGGGAATGCGACGGTGACCGACGCTCCCGAATCCGGCCTCGCGAAAAAGCCGCGCCCACTCGTCGGCGGCGAGCAGGTGGGCGGGAATGGCGTAGAGCGCCCCCCACTGGTGGCAGTAGGGATTGTCGCGATAATAATTGATCAGGATACACGCCAAGCCGCCTGGCTTCAGCACCCGACACACCTCCCGGATGCCTTGCGTCGGATCGGGCCAGTAATACGCCGACTCCACGGAGATTACCTTGGTGAAGGTCGAGTCCGGGAACGGGATAAGATCGACCCCACCTACCTGGAACGTCAAGTTTGGGAGGCCAGCGCTCGCCCGTTGCGCGCGCGCGATCATCTCGTCTGAAACGTCGATTCCGACTACTGAGCCTTCCGGGACCCTGGCCGCGATCAGCCGGGGAAGCCAGCCGGTGCCGCAACCCACATCCAACACTCGATCCGTTGGTTCGAGCTTCATCAGCTCGAGTGTAGGCAGTACGATGGGAAGATGGTCTTCCTCCATGTGGTCGCCGCGGCCCGCCTCCGCCCAGCGGTTGAATTCTTCGCGAAGTTGTTGTTCCTTAGCGGCGGATGGCATGTCAACAGGAAACCTCGTACTCCCCAGAAGCCTGATACAGTCTTTTCAAAGTTGGGTTTGCTTTTTGAGACAGTTCCGATTTAAAGGACTTATTGGCATTGGTTTGGGTTTGGTTTGGCTTTGCTCCTAAAGGGGCTTTCAAATCTAAAGGACTTATTGGCTTTGGTTTGGGTTTGGTTTGGCTTTGCTTTTTAGGTCAAGTTGTTTATTCTAAATAACATGATGGCTTTTCCCTGTCCATTTTTCAGTTGATTGGGGTGCCGCGAGGCATACGGCGAAGCCCGGTCCCCAGGCCCCCCGGGCGGGGCTGGACCGCCGTAAGATTTCCTCAAACACATGCAACCCGAACCTGCTTGGTCTCCACTTCAGCAACGAGTGCCCTCCTTCTACGACTCAACTCTAAGATAACAATGTTAGCCTACCCTGTCAAGGGGGCAATTTCGTTGCCAAAGATGTCAACACAACGTTCGAACACGCAAACTTCCGTGTGACAAAGAACCGCCCGGCCCGTTATGGCGACAGGTCTTGCCACTTGCTTATGAGCTGGCCTTCAACATCGAACTGGAATGACCAGTACTGCGCAACCTGTGTAGCAAAAGGCGCCGGGTATATGACTTCCTCGGCGCAGCCCGGGGGCGAGCCATCGCCGAACGTTTCACCGCACCTGGCAACTTTCCACGGTTTTCCCAACTTACGCATAACTTCCGATTTGGGCACTCCGAGGGGAAGCTCGTCAAAAGACGCCCTCAACTTTCGGCGGCGATGCGCGACCCAACCCGTCATGGCGATGATGGCGACAACGACGATCACGATGGAGACTGCTACGTAGAGCCACTCGAACTTGCGATGGGCAACTTCTTCGCCGGCCTGCCGGAGGTTTGAAGAATTAAGCACAGACACAAGACTGAATCTCGCGGTCATGCTCGCCGGTCACCCCGGCATAATACGCTTGAATCTTTCCATGAAGCACGCTAAGTCCTCTTTGTCCCACAAAGGTACCGGGAGTTCAAGATGCCCGCCAGACCCGTTGCCGTTCCTGATCAAGCAGGCACAGGCTTCGCGTTCTGAATGGTCACCTTCGGGTCCTTCGACTCAGGCGGAACCGGCAGACCCTGCTCACGCAGCAAAGAAACATGTTCTGCCATTCCCCATCGCGCCTTGTAGAGGCAGTCTTCAACCGAGTTTCCGATCCCGGTAAACCCCTCAAGGTCGGGTGAGTAAAACCCGAAGAAATTAGGATCTTCGGTTGCTTCGATAATCAATGAATATCTTAGATCAATCACTGTCGCTCAAGCCTTTCAATCCTGCGGCCTTCAGGATGGCATGACAAGTTCCAGTAGGTACCTCTTTCGAGCCATGAAAATCGATACGGACTAAACGCGAAACCCCCGGCCGGCCTTAATATCGAACCGAGCCCTTTTCTTTGACGAGCCTAGAAACCCCTACCGCTCTAATACGCGTACCAGTTCACTAAACCTCATCCCGTTAGCCTTGCACCTTGGCCAGCAACTCCACGAACTTCCCCTCCCGCTCGCCCTGATCCAGCCCCAAGTGCTTCTCCACGTTCTGCGTAATATTCATCGAGCAGAACTTGGGACCGCACATGGAGCAGTATTTCGCGTCCTTGTAATAATCGTCGGCCAGGGTTTCGTCGTGCATAGCGCGGGCGGTATCCGGGTCGAGGGACAGCTCGAACTGCTTGTTCCAGTCGAAGAGGAAGCGCGCGTAGCTGAGGGCGTCGTCGCGATCGCGGGCGCCGGGGCGATGCCGCGCCAGGTCGGCCGCATGGGCCGCGATCTTATAGGCGATGATGCCCTGGTGGACGTCCTGCTTGTTGGGCAGGCCCAGGTGCTCCTTGGGGGTGACATAGCAGAGCATCGAGGCGCCGTGCCAGCCGATCATGGCGGCGCCGATGGCCGAAGTAATGTGGTCATAGCCGGGTGCGATGTCGGTCACCAGCGGACCCAGCGTGTAGAACGGGGCCTCCGAGCACAGCTCCATTTCCTTATCCACCTGCAGCTTGATCTGGTCCATGGGGATGTGTCCGGGACCTTCGATCATCACCTGCACGTCGAACTCCCAGGCCTTGCGGGTGAGCTCGCCCAGCGTCTTGAGCTCGGCGAATTGCGCGTCGTCGCTGGCGTCGGCGATGGAGCCCGGCCGCAAGCCGTCGCCCAGCGAGAACGACACGTCGTATTTCTGGAAGATTTTGCAGATGTCGGTGAAGTGCTCGTAAAGGAAATTCTGGCGATGGTTCTCCACCATCCAGTGAGCCAGAATAGAACCGCCGCGGCTCACGATGCCGGTGACGCGCTTGCGGACCAGCGGCACGTGCTCTTGCAGCACGCCGGCGTGAATGGTCATGTAGTCGACGCCCTGCTCGGCCTGCTCTTCGATCACTTCCAGCATCACCGAAGCGGAGAGGTCTTTCACGCCCCTGACGCGCGACAGGGCTTCGTAAATGGGCACCGTCCCGATGGGCACCGGGCTCGAACGCAGGATCGCCTCGCGGATGCGGGGAATGTCGCCGCCGGTGGAGAGGTCCATCACCGTGTCGGAGCCGTACTTCACGGCGGTACGCAACTTTTCCACCTCGCCGTCGATGTCGGATGTGACCGCGGAATTGCCGATGTTGGCGTTGATCTTGCACTGGGCGGCGATGCCGATGGCCATCGGCTCCAATTCGACGTGCCGGATGTTGGCCGGGATAATCATGCGGCCGCGCGCCACTTCCGAGCGGACCGTTTCCACGGGCAGCTTTTCGCGCCGGGCCACAAACTCCATCTCTTCGGTGATGATGCCCTGCCGCGCGTAGTGCATCTGGGTCACTACGGGCCCGGTGCGCTTTTTCACCCATTCGTTACGGATTGGAGGCAACATGGCTTTACTCCCTCTATGAATGACTTCATGTTAGTGATTCACGATTTTAGTCTACAACCCGGTAGGGACTTGCGCAAGCGACCCCTGGGAGCGCGGGCATCCTGCCCGCTCTTGGTCTTAAGGCTTTGTCCAGAAGCGAAGAGCGGGCAAGATGCCCGCGCTCCCAGGCCAACTTCAATGACGCAATTCCGCGCCCGATTCCCGATTCCCTACTCCTCCCGATCGGTCATGGGTGATCCTGTTTCTGGCCGACCTCGACGTTGAAGAGCCGGTAGTCCGAGTAGCGGTGCTGGTTCTGGAAGCTGTTCCGGCCCAGTTGCCCGGTCACGGTGACTTCGCGCGGCAGCCACAGCGTCTTGCCGCCTTGCCGAAAGCGCACCTCGGAATACACCACTTGGGTGGTCTCTTTCAGCAGACCGGCATTCACTTCGGGCCGCTCGGTGTCCGTGCGCAGCCGCAGGATCCTGAAGCTCACGGGATCGATCCAGGCTACGCCCTGCCAGAAGGCGATCCCGCTGCGGCCGCCGACCTGGGCGTGCGCCACTTGCCGCGCCACCGCGGGTCGCTGGGCAAACGCGACCACGTACGAATCCTGCTTTTCCATCGGCTCGCGCCCCAGGTACCGGAAGCGGGAGTCCGTTTCGTAGTCGGGATGAAAATGCACGGACATGGCGACGAATCCGACCGTGACGATGACGACCCCGCTTTCGGCGTCAGGTTGCACCGGCTTTCCCCTCGTGTCGGTTCGAAACTCCTGGAGGCGGCCTTTCGCGGCGCCCGGTTGGGCCAAAGCCAGATAGTTGTACTTATTGTTGTAAAGCAAAGGGCCGACCCGCACCGGGGTATACACCGTTGAGGTGACGTGCTCGCTGCAAGCGGTGTTGACGAAGTTATCGAAGAAAGCCGCCACGGTGGCACCCACGCGCTTCAGGATCTGCGGCAGCAGGTTCTGACTCTCCGCAGGCTCCAGGTGCTTCAGCTCGGGGACGGCTTTGGCGAGTTCGGCGGGGGTCATATCCACGAACGTCTTGGGAACAGTTCGGGACTCATCGCTCGCGATCACGAGACGGCCATCGACATGCGCCACCAGGACCAGGACCGCCAGCGTGAGGCCCACAGCCGCTTTGGAGTGCGGCAGCTTGCTGCCGCTTTCCAAGCCAGAAAGCCTGCCTGCTGATTTCGCGTCGCTTGGTCTCTGCTGCATGTCGTTTACCTCAAGGCGTTCAAGGAGTCGATGGTGGTGCCGGACCCGGCACTTCCACGACGCAGTTCAGCGCCGACGTGCCGCTCGACTCGGTATCCCGCACCACCTCACGAACGCGGTACGTCCCTGGCGCCACCTGAAAGCTGGTCGTGGCGTTAAGGCCGGTTTGGGTGAACCTCTCCAGCGTCGCGTCCTTCAGATGAAGATCGAGCGACGCCTCTTTGGCGACGACATACTTCCCGTCGCGATCAAACAGCGTGGTGTGGAAAATCAGCTTGTCCACACTGCGGTCGGCTTCCTTGCGGAATTGCAGTTGGCGGGCGTCGACGTGAATCGTCACCGTGAGCTTCGACTCGCGGTCGCTCACCTTCTCCACCTGGGCGGTCACTTCCGCCGGCAGCTCGTGGAATTCTTCCTGAGAGAACACGAGTTTCTCTAACTCGTCCTGGCTGGACACCTGCCCTGCCAAGTCCGTCGCGGAGGCAAAATAGCCGCGCCGGGCCTGAACGGTGAGAGGCTCGTGACGGTTGAGCGTCACTTTAAGCGAATGGAATTTTCCGTCCAGCTTGATGTTCGGCGGCGAAAACGTCAGAACGTAATACACCTCGGGAACAGCCGCCGCTTGCCGGAAGCCGTCGTTGAAATCGTTGCTGTTGTGGAAAAAGACGCCGCCCGTGCCCGCGCTCAGATTAGCCATTACATCGCTGGATGAAACGGTACCCGTGTTCTCCAGCCTGGTCTTCGCGAAGTCGAGGTCAGCACGAGCCATGTTATAAAATAGATGTGGTGTGCGCGGAGCAAGGCCGTTGGAATCGACGGCACTGATAACGACATCCTGCCGCAAGGCGCGGTCAATGAGAGCGTCTACCTTATCCGCTCGCGTCTCGGTCAAGAAGCCCGGAGACACGAGTACCACACTCCGCTGGCCCGGCATAGCCGCCAGACGACGAATGGCAATCTGGATCCCTTGCAGGGCATTCTGTGTTTCCGCATCTGCCACGGTCCAAACCTGGGCAGCTTCTCCACGCACCCGGTCCGTTACCTCCCTAGCGCAAGAAGGGGTCGTGTTATCCAGAATCTCGCAATCGCAGTGGTAGGCTTCCGAGTACGCAATTCCGAAGGCCTCAGTGTCGTGCCGTTGGTCAATCATGAAGGCCTGATACTCTCCTATCTCTGGACAACCCATGGAGAGGCGCGGCCTGGGCGCCAGGCGGAAAAGCGCGTCATGGAGTTTCTCCCGGTCCTCGGTGAAATCGAGCTGGTCCTTGCCGGTCGCGGTGAAGATCGCCACGCGGTCTTGCGGCCGAACCGCCGTCGTGACGTAGCGCCAGGCGGCATTACGAGTTCGGTCGATTCCCTCCGCCTCCAGGTGGAAATCGTCAAAGTAAAGGATAACGAAACGTTGGGCGACGGGTTTCGCAGGAGCGGGTGGGGCCTCGGCGGTCTTCTCCGTGGGCGCAGCCTCCGAGGCGAGGTCGGAACGCCCAGTCTCGACGGTGAATCCCAGAATATCCCGGGGCTTGCCGTCGTCGAACAACCGAAAGTCCTCTTGGCGGAGACCGCCCACCGGACGGTCCTTGGTGTCGCGTACCACCACCCTCACTGTCACCAGGTTGCGTTCGACGTGAAGCTGGAACGTCGGCTTCGCGTCGTGGCTTGGGCCTTCATGGGCCTGGACTTCAGGTGGGTTGGGGTTTTGCGGCGCCGCAGGAGAACCGGCGGGCAGCAACCAAACCGAAAGCGCCATCCAGGGAACAAGGTTCCGACCCAGGCCGCGAGCACGGACGCGCAGGGAAGCTGGACCCATTGATCGTCCCCTATGAATTACCTTCCCTACTATACGCCAAAACCGGGGCGCCGACGGAAGGGAGTGGGGAGTCAGGAGTAGGGAGTAGGGCCCTGGGGCGCTGACTCACTACTCCCCGATGGTCAGGGGTTGTCGTGTTTTTCTTCGACCTCGACGTTGAAGAGCCGGTAGTCCGAGTAGCGATGCTGGTTACTAAAGCCGTACTTGCCCAGTTGTCCGGTCACGGTCACCTCATGCGGCAGCCACAACGTCTTGCCACCTTGCTTGAAGGTCACTTCGGAATACACGATTTGGGTGGTCTCTTTCAGCAGGCCGACGTTCACTTCAGGCTGCTCGATGTCGGTGCGCAGACGCAGGATCCTGAAGCTCGCCGGATCGATCCAGGCCACGCCTTGCATGAAAACGATTCCGCTCCCGCTGAGGAATTGGACGCTCGACACTTGCCGCGCCACGGCCGGTCGCTGGGCAAAGGCGACAACATAGGTGTCCTGCTTTTCCATCGCCTCACGCCCCAGGTAGCGGAAGCGGGAGTCAGGTTGGAGGTCGGGATGAAAGTGCACGGACAGGGCAACGAATCCCAGGGTGACGATCCCGTGTCGGGCGTCGGGTTGCACCAGTTCCCCCTTGGCATCGGTCCGAAACTCCTGGAGGCGGCCTTTCGCAAGGCCCGCCTGGGCCAAAGCCACATAGTTGTACCTGGCATCGTAATGCATAGAGCCGGGCTCCACCGGGGCATCCATACCACCAGCCGCGAAGGCGACGACGGAAGTGACATGCTCGGTGCAAGTAGTATTGGGAAAATCATCGAAGAATGCCTCCACATCAGCGCCCACGCGCTGCAGGATCTGCGGCAGCATGTCCTGATTCTCCGCCGGCTCCAGGTGCTTCAGCTCGGGGACCGCCTTGGCGAGCTCGGCAGGAGTCATATCCAGGAACGTCTTGGGAACATCTCGGGGCTCCTCGGGAGGCCGGACCTCAGGGGCTTGAAACGGGGCCGCATTGGTCCAGCCTGCCTCGGGCTGATAAACCCGGACGTAATCCACCAGCATCTGTTGCGGGAAGACGGTGGTGGAGTCCGGCGGTCCGGGCCAGTCGCCGCCCACAGCCACGTTAAGAATAATGAAGAAAGGGTGGTCGAAAACCCACGTCGAGCCGGTAGGCAGGCTGGAAGGCGTGTCGGTGGCGTAGAGGGTGCCGTCGACGTAGAATCGAACCACGCTGGGCTCCCACTCCGCCGCAAAAACATGGAAATCGTCGGCGAAGCGTGCCCCGTTGGGGAGCGTGTAGGAGTTCGAAACGCCTGTGCCACCGGTGTAGCCCGGGGCGTGGAGGCTGCCGTGGATGATGGCGGGTTCTTTGCCGATGTTCTCCATGATATCGATTTCGCCGCACTTCGGCCACGCGACTTGGCCGATATTGTTGCCCAGCATCCAGAAGGCGGGCCACATCCCTTGTCCGCGTGGAATCTTGATGCGCGCTTCGAATCGTCCGTAAGACTGGCTGAAGAGTTTGGCGGTCAAGAGGCGCGCCGAGGTGTAATTGCGGGTCACGCCGTCGGACCCGGTGTAAGTCTCCTTCCGCGCCTGGATCACCAGGTTGCCGTCCTCAACGTACGCGTTCTGGGTCCGGTTGGTGTAGTATTCGAGCTCGTTGTTCCCCCAGCCGTTACCGCCCACGTCGTAACCCCACTTCGTCGAATCGGGCGCCGAGCCATTGGGGCCGCTGAATTCATCGCTCCAGACCAGCGTCCACTGCGAGCCGCCCTGCGGCAACGGAGTGCTGCTCATGCCCCGGCCACAGTTCGAGATCACCAGCAAAAGGACGGCCAGAGTGAGTTCAAGCCGGTTGTGCATGTGACCCATGGCTTACCTCCGGAGGCTTCAGATCAACTTCCTCCCTGGTCTATAAGATGGCAGGCGCAAATGAAAGGGTCTGGCGTCCTGTGCCCCTCGAGTCTCCGCGTGGCTCCCCAAAGGAAGGTCGTCAAAACCGAGAGGCGCGCACACACCGAGAAAACGGACCAGACAAATTGTCAACTGACCAACTGACCCAGCCTTGACAAAAGTAAATGGAACGAGTATCCGTTTCGTTGACGATGAGCCCTGATAAACCCAGTCGAACGGCAGAATACATGGCTTTCTTTCGGGCCTGCGAATCCGTCCGGTCGCCGAGCAAGCGCCTCTTTGTCGATCCTTGGGCGGCTTTCTTCGTTAATCCTTCGTTGCGCCGCGCGGTTCAGCTCTCCGGGATACCGGTGCTGGGCGCGCTTGTTCGCTGGTACATGGACCTCCGGGCGGAAGGCGCCCGCACCTCGGCTATTGCCCGCACCCGGTTGATTGACGACGTTTGGTGTGAAGCTCTGCGAGATAAAATCGGCCAGATCGTGGTTCTCGGCGCCGGTTTTGATTGCCGGGCTTATCGGCTTGCCGGCATTAACCCGGCGGTGGTCTTCGAAGTGGACTACCCGGCTACACTTGCTTCGAAGCTCGCCCGCTTGCGCCAGGTACTTCCAAAACTCCCGCCGAATGTCCACTTCGTCGAGATTGATTTCAATCGCCAGAGCCTCCCCCAGCAGTTGGCAGAAGCCGGATTTGATGCTTCGCTCCCGGCCCTGTTCCTGTGGGAAGGGGTCACCCACTACCTTACTTCTGCGGCCGTGGATTCGGTGCTTCGGTACGTGTCGAATTGCGCGCCGCACAGCCGGCTCATTTTCAGCTACGTACATGCGGGCGTCTTGGACGGTTCGGTCGATTTCGAAGGGGCGGAGGACCTCGTCCGGAATGTCGCCCAATTGGGGGAACCGTGGACCTTTGGCCTCGACCCTCTCGCCGTCCCCGAATTCCTTCGCCAACGAGGACTTCGATTGGATCGCGACGCGTCCGCCCGCGACTATCGCGCCCAGTATTACGGAACGGACGGTCACCGCATGAAGGGATACGAGTTCTATCACGTCGTGATCGCTCATGTCCCCGCAACGGAAGAGGGAACTGTCGCCGCAGAGTAACACAATGCGCCGGGAGACTGAACGCCTGCACAAGGTGACGCTAGCTCCCAGCGCGGCCGACGGTCCCGACGGAGGGGGCAGGCTCCTCGTGGCTCTCTTCTTCCATCACCCAGCGCCGTAGTTTCAGGATGTCGGCGGCGCGCGCCACGCCGATGGGTTTAGCACTCGCGATGCCGTCCATCAGGATCACGCTTTCCACGTTGCGCGCGATCATGCGGCGCGTGACCCGGTCGACCGTGTCGCCGGGATAGGCGATCACATAGTCCTGGCGGGCGATGTCCCGTACCTTGATTGGGCGTTGTGGGTCCTTCAGCAGATCGTGCGCCTCCACCACCCCCGCCAGGCGGCCGTCGTTCTCGATCACGGGAAACACGTCGCCGTTTTCGGTCGCCAGGTCGCGCACCACGGCCTGCAAGTCCTGATCGGCCCCGATGGTGGTGAACTTCCTACCCATCACTTCCTCGATATGCGACCGCACCAGCACCGGCACGGAATAGTCCTGCGAGACAATCAGGCCGCGCTTGACGAGCTTGCCGGTCATGATGGACTCGGCGCTGAAGAGGCGCACGAAGGCGTCGGAAATCATGCAGCAGACCACCAGCGGCAGCAGCGCGTTGGGATTGCGGCTGAGCTCGAATAGGAACACGATGCTGGTGAAAGGGGCACGGGCGATGCCGCCGAAGACGGCCGCCATGGCCACCAGCGCGTAGAGCGCCGGGTCCGTGACGAAACTGGGAAAGAAGTGGTGCCACGCGACCGCGTAGGCGGCCCCCACCCCGCCGCCCACGATGAGCGAGGGAGCGAAGACGCCGCCCGTGGTTCCCGAACCCAGCGAGATCACCAGCGCCGCGAACTTGGCCACCGAGACCCCCAACAGCTTGCTGACCGAAAGCTGATCGTTGAGCATGGCGCGGATGGTGTCGTAACCGGTGCCGAACACTTGGGGGTAGAAATAGCCGATAACACCGAGAACCAGCGCGCCGGCGGCGGGCGCCCACACCGCCGAGGGCTTCAGCGGGAAGTGATCGAACCAGTCCTCCAGCATGAACAGAACGCGAATCATGAGGATGGCGATCACGCCCGTGATGACGCCCATCAGCGCGAACAGCCACAGTTCCTGCATGCTCTTGAGGGCGAACGCCGGGGTGGGGAAAAGCGAATTCCAGCCGCGGAAATGGACCGCCACCGCCGTGGCCACAGCGGAAGAGATCGCCACCGGCACGAAGGAGCGGGCGCGAAACTCAAAGAGCAGAAGTTCGATGGCCACCAGCACGCCGGCCAGCGGGGCAATGAAAGTAGCCGCCATGCCCGCGGCCGCGCCCGCCGCCAACAGCACGCGCCGGTGGTAAGGCGTGAGCTTGACGAACTGTCCGAAGATGGAGCCGAAGGCGGCGCCGGTTTGGATGATAGGTCCCTCAGCGCCGAACGGCCCGCCCGTGCCGATGGCGAACGCGGTGGCGATCGGCTTCAGGATGCCGACGCGCATCCGCACGCGGCTCTTGCCCACCAGCACAGCTTCCATGGCTTCCGGGATACCGTGCCCTTTGAGCGTGGGCTCCCAGTTGTGGATCATGATCCCCACCAGCAACCCGCCGATGGGCGGGATCAGGATCACCCACGCTCCCAGATGATGATTCACCGGATAGGTGATTTGCCAGGACCACCGGCCAAAGAAAAAGAGATTCGTAAAAAGGTAGATCAGTTCGAGCAAACCCTGCGCTACGAGGCCGGCGATGAATCCGACGATGACCGCGTAGGCTGAAATCGTGACAATGCTGGGATCGAGGGCGACGCCGAATTCGCGAAACCACCTGCGCCCCCCGATGGAGGGCTCAGCGGTCGAGATGACGGACGTTCCGTTGGAGGGATGACTGCCTGGGGCTTGTGTGTTGCTCATCTAGGCTCCTGGAGTTTTGGGGATCGCTTTCGGCTTGGATTTGGCGAACGTCAGCAGCCGCGCCTGCACGCGCGTCAGTTCTTGGCGGTGGAGGCTCGACAGCTTCTCGAGAATCGCCAACCCCTTCGCGGTCGGGAACACACGTACAAACCGCCGGTCGCCCGCTCCCGGCTCCTTGCGCAGCAGGCCCCGCTGGACGCTACGCTCCACCAACCCGACGACGGCGTTATGGCGCGCCTGAAGGAATTCGCTGAGCTCGGAGATGGTGGCCCAGCCGCGCCCTGTGTAGCCCGCCACGCCCAGCAACAATTGGTGTTGTTGGGGCGTCAGACCCGAGGCGCGCGCCGCCTGCTCGCTGAAGTGTAGAAAACGCCTGAGCTGGTACCGAAACCATGCCTGACGCCGGATCAGCGGGTCGACGGCAGGCTTCCCGGCGGTGGACCGCGGTGGCAGATTCATACAAGAAAATTATATCACAATGCGATCTATCGAGCTTAACGACGCGGGACTCTTAACCAACGATTCTTTGACGGCCTCCGCCTGCCTTAGCCACCCGAATCCTTCTTCAACTGCTCCACTGCCTGCTCGAGAGTTATCTCCGGTAGAACCAACCGGTAATTGGTGTAGATGTTGCGTTCTCGGATCGTCAGAGTTTTGAAGAACAAAGCTTTGCCGCTCATTTCAACATCCAGCGACTTCAATTCCCAATCAGCGGGCGCTACTTCTTCCGACACCACGGAGAACGTGCCGCCCTGGTTCAGATGGCCTAACAGTCCGCCCCAAAAGTTGACTTGCGTCATCAGACGACCGTTGATCCTGGCCAGGCGTTGCTGCCGAATGTTGAGCACCATTGTTCCTTCCAGGTGATATAGGACTTTGGCTTCAGATCCGGAGGGATGGAAAGTCGGATTGGGCGTGAATTTTAATTTCACCAAGTCACCCTGCTCACCCTCGTCTTGGTAATTGAAGGCATCAGGTAGCAGGGTTAAGAATTTCCTTTCTTCGCGGGCGTCTGCGGCTTGCTTCGTTTGGGATGCCTGGACGGCATTCGGGGACTTGATGAGTTCTTGGATGCGTTTATCTTCCGCTTGGCGTTGAATCGAATCCAAGGGACGGCCATTTACCGCCAAAAGGCGATCGATAGTTCCATATTTCGTCTGGCAGTATTCCAGCAGCACCTCTTGGCCATGGCGTTCAGTCAGCTCTCGGTAGCTCCATAGATTCGTCTCGTTGAGTTCAGCTTGGATCTCGTGGTGAATTACTTCGCGCACCAACTGGTTGGCATCGGTCTCGGGGTTGGCCGTCCAACCGGAATTCCGCGCCGGGTTCATAACCAGAACAGCGAGGAAAAGAGCGCTCGTTAAGATGCCGCATGAGTATTCCATCCGAGGGAGCAAATTCATAAATCGATTATATTACAACGCGATCTATTAGCGGCTAACCGGGGCGGTCCAGGAGGGATTCAGGATGGCCCTTGACAAACGATTCCTTCCTGACCCACAATCTCCGATAGGCGAATAAAAAGCGAAAGTCCACACGCGCCGGAAGCGACCCGCTCCGGGGCTTCCGCTCGCCGGAAGGAGAGCACTGCGATGAAAGCCGCTCTGATTCGGGCTCGGGTGGAAGCAGCTCTCGAAGGCCGTGTCCTTTCGCCTTTTGCCGATCGCTCGCAGCAGACCATCGAAACCGTTCCCACCGGGGTCGCCCTCCTGGACGCTCTCATCGGCGGCTTGCCGCGCGGCGGCCTCACGGAAATTTTCGGGCCGGACTCCTCCGGGCGCACCAGCCTGCTGCACGCGATCCTAGGGAGCGCGACCGGTCGTGAGGAAGAGTGTGCGCTGGTGGACGCGAGCGACACGTTTGACCCCTGGTCGGCGCCAGGAGCGGGCGTGGACCTGCGGCGGCTGCTCTGGGTACGCTGCGTCAACCTCGAGCAGACCCTCAAGGTAACGGATCTGTTGCTGGCCGGCGGCGGGTTCGGCCTGGTGGCCGTTGACCTGGGCAATGTCCCTCCCAAGCTGGGGCGCCGGGTGCCGCTCGCTTCCTGGTTCCGATTCCGGCGCGTGGTGGAGCACACCCCGACCGTCCTGGTTTTCCTGGAGCGAGAGCCTTACGCCAAAACGTGCGCCACTCTGGTACTGCGGCTGGAGCCGGGGTTCGAAAATCGAAACTCGAAATTCGAAACTCGAAATTCGAAACTCGAACGCCAGAGTGCTCCGACCGTTTCTCATGCTTGTTTGCTGCATGGTCTGCGGCCGAAGGTGGAGGTTGTGCGATCACGCTTACCGAATACCTTGACGTGCGTTGCCCATGGTCAGTTGTCCGTTGCGGAAGAACAGCTATCAGCCGTCAGCCATCAGCTATCAGTTTTCAGCCATCAGCTTTCAGACGTCGCGGATCAGCTCTGAGCACGAAAGTCTGGTTCTTGGTGAGAGCTTGTAGCTGGCTGATAGCAGCCTGATAGCCAGTTTCAAGTTTCGAATTTCGAATTTCAAAATGTTTGCCTGTATTTTCATCCCCGATTTTCCCGTGTGCGCGGTGACGCGCAGCGAGCCGGCGCTGGCCTCGCGGGCGGTGGCGATTGTCGATGGCACCCCGCCGGTGGCCAACGTGGTGGCGATGAACGAGCAAGCGCACAGCGCGGGAGTGAAGCTCGGCATGCCCAAGCTCACGGTGGCCGAAATCGCCTCCGTCGAGGTTCGGCATCGCTCTCCCGCCGCCGAAGCGTCCGCCCACGCCGCGCTGCTCGACCTGGGGCTGGTCTTCTCGCCGCGCGTCGAGGAGACGGCGCTCGATACCGTGGTGCTGGACCTTGTCGGACTCGACCGGCTCATCGGACCGCCGGAAGAGGCGGCCCGCCGGCTGGCGACGCGGGCCTCGGAGCTTGGGCTGGAGTCGAACATCGCGCTCGCCGCCAATCCGGATGCGGCCGTGCACGCTGCGCGCGGTTTCCCCGGCGTAACCCTGATCCCTGCCGGCGAAGAAAGCGAGAGGCTGGGACCCTTGCCTGTGGAGGTCCTCGCGCCGCCACCGGAGACCTTGGATACGCTGCGTCGTTGGGGCGTACACACGCTTCGGGCGCTGGCGGCGTTGCCGACGCCCGAACTCTCGGAGCGGCTGGGGCAACTCGGCGTCGCTTTGCAGAAGTCGGCGCGCGGCGCCACTTCGCGCCCGCTGGTTCCCGCCGAGGCCACGCTCCGTTTCAAAGAAGCCATGGAGCTGGAATACCCCGTCGAATTGCTTGAACCGCTCGCTTTCATTCTGGGACGACTCCTCGATCAGCTCTGTGCACGCTTGGCCGCGCGTTCACTCGCAACCAACGAGATTCGTCTGCGATTGGGGCTGGAAAACCAGTCGTCAGTTGTCAGTTCTCAGTTGTCAGCAGAAGACAACGGACAACGGAGTTTGAAGCTCGAAACTGGAAGTTCGAAACTGGACTCTTCGAATTCATCATTCATCATTCATCATTCATCATTTTCTTCAATCCGCCTGCCCGTTCCCACACGAAATTCCAAGCTGCTTTTGAAACTGCTGCTGCTGAACCTGCAATCGGACCCCCCGCCGGCGCCGGTGGTGAAGGTGACGCTGGCGGCCGAACCCGTGAAGCCGCGCGTGGCGCAAGGCGGATTGTTTCTTCCCCTCTCGCCCGACCCGGAACAACTGGAGCTGACGCTGGCGCGCATCGCCGGCGTGGTGGGAAAGGGAAATGTAGGCTCGCCGGAGTTGGTGGATACCCATCGGCCGGGCGCGTTTCGGATGCAGCGGTTCAGTTCGAAACTCGAAACTGGAAACTCGAAACTGGAAATTCGAAAATCGAAAACCGAAGCTCGGAAATCGAGGTCTGATTCTTTTAATCCATCATTCATCATTCATCATTCATCACTTTTTTTTTCTAGTCCCCGGCCCCTAGCCCCTAGTCCCTCTTCTGAGCAATCGTCAATCGTCAATCGTCAATCGTCAATTGGCTTGGCGCTGCGCGTGTTTCGCCCGCCGCTCCCGGCGAAGGTGGAAGTGCGGGACGACCGTCCGGTGCGGGTGGACGCGTTCGGGGCGCGAGGCGAGGTGGTTCTGGCGGCCGGCCCCTGGCGCACTTCGGGCGACTGGTGGACGGACGAGCCTTGGGATCGGGAAGAGTGGGACATTGCTCTGTGGTCAGTTGTCTGTGGTCAGTTGTCGGCCGCAAAAGACAACGGACGACGGACCACGGACGACGTTCTTTACCGTATTTATCGCGACCTCGCGAGTGGAACTTGGTTTGTCGAAGGAATCTACGATTAATGTCCTTGGTCCTTTGTCCGTAGTCCGTGGTCCGTTGCGGAAGAGCGATCAGTATCGATCCGCCATCGACTTTCGCAATTAATGAGCATCGCTCTCCTGGCAACAGACAACGGACAAACGGCCAAGGGCAAAGGGCAAGGGACCAAGGACCACGGACGTCTTGATGTACGTTGAACTCCATGCTCGTTCTGCCTTCAGCTTTCTCGACGGCGCCTCGTCGCCCGAGAGCCTGGTGGATGCGTGTGTAGAGCGGAACCTCCCGGCGATGGCGCTCCTTGACCGCGACGGTGTCTATGGCGCGCCGCGTTTCCATCTCGCCGCGCAGAAGGCCGGCATCCGCGCCCACATCGGGGCGGAAGTCACCGCGACGGACGGCAGCCGTTACCCCTTGCTGGTGGCGACGCGCGCCGGATACCAGAACCTTTGCCGGCTGATCACGCGCATGAAGCTGCGCGCCGCAAAGGGTGAAGGCGCGGTGACAGAAGACGAGCTGGCCGAGCACGCGGCGGGGCTGATTTGCCTCGTCGGCGACTTGGGGTTCGGGGTTCGGGACTCGGGGTTCGCAGACGAAGATCGGGACTCGCGACCCGGGGCTCGGGACTCGCAGAAAACCGCCGCCGACTGGCCGTCTTTTTCTGCGAATCCCGAACCCCGAACCCCGAACCCCGCTCTTCATTACGAGTCCCGAGTCTCGAGCCCCGAGTCCCATCTTGCGAGGCTTGTCGGCATTTTTGGCCGTGACCACGTTTACGTCGAGCTGCAGCGCCATTTCCACCGCGATGAAGAGGCGAGCAATCAGACCGCGATGGAGATAGCCCGGCGGCTGCGCCTTCCTTTGCTGGCCACCAATGGCGTGTGCTATGCGAGTCCCGAGCGGCGCCAGGTTCTGGATGTTTTCACCTGCATCCGGAACCATCGCCGGCTCGAGAACGCAGGACGCCTCCTGGCTCGCAACTCCGAGCGCTACGTGAAATCGGCGGAGGAGATGGCGCGCCTGTTTGCCGACCTGCCGGAAGCGCTCGCCCACACCGTGGAGCTTTCCTCGCGCCTCGAGTTCACGCTCAACGACCTGGGATACGAGTTCCCGCGCTACCCGACGCCGGACGGCGAGACGGAAAACCAGTTCCTGCGCCGGCGGACCGAAGAAGGCATGATCTGGCGCTATGGTCCCCAAAACGAGCGCGCGCGACAGCAGATCGAGCGCGAGCTGGCGCTGATCGAAAAGCTGAAACTGGCCGGCTATTTCCTGATCGTCTGGGACATCGTTCAGTTCTGCCGCCAGCAGAATATCCTGGCGCAGGGCCGCGGCTCGGCGGCCAACAGCGCCGTCTGCTATTCGCTCGGCATCACTGCCGTCGATCCGGTGGGCATGGACCTGCTGTTCGAGCGCTTCCTGTCCGAGGAGCGCGGCGAGTGGCCGGACATCGATATCGACCTGCCTTCGGGCGATCAGCGCGAGCGCGTGATTCAATACGTTTACCAGCGTTACGGCGAGCGCGGCGCGGCCATGACCGCCAACGCCATCACCTACCGTGGCCGTTCGGCGGCGCGCGAGGTGGGCAAAGCGCTAGGGTTCGACGGCGAGACGCTCGACCGCCTCGCGAGCCTGGTCGGCGCCTGGGAGTATCGCGATCCCAGCGACACGCTGGAGCGTCACTTCCGCGACGCCGGCCTGGACGTCACGCATCCGCGCATCGGCAAATTCTGCGAGCTGTGCCACGCGGTGCGCGATCTGCCGCGCCACCTCGGCCAGCACTCGGGCGGAATGGTGGTGTGCCAGGGACGGCTGGATTCCGTGGTGCCGCTGGAGCCGGCCACCATGCCCGGCCGCGTCGTGGTGCAGTGGGATAAAGAAGACTGCGCCGACATGAAGATCATCAAGATCGATCTGCTGGGCCTGGGCATGATGGCGGTGCTGGAACACTCGCTCGAACTGATCCGCGAGCACTACGGCGAGGAAGTGGACCTGGCGCACCTGCCCCAGGATGATGCGGCGGTGTACGACGCGTTGCAACAAGCCGACACGGTGGGCATGTTCCAGGTGGAGAGCCGCGCGCAGATGTCGTCGCTGCCGCGCCTGCGTCCGAAGCGTTTCTACGACCTCGTGGTGCAGGTGGCGATCATCCGGCCGGGGCCGATCGTCGGCAACATGGTGCATCCTTACTTGAAACGGCGGCAGGGCCGCGAGCCGGTGAAGTATCCGCACCCGTCGCTCGCGCCGGTGCTGGCGCGCACCCTGGGCGTGCCGCTTTTCCAGGAGCAGTTGCTGCGCATGGCCATGATCGCCGCCGGCTTCACGGGCGGCGAAGCCGAGGATCTGCGCCGCGCCATGGGCTTCAAGCGGTCGGAAGTGCGCATGAAGGAGATCGAAAAGAAGCTGCGGCGGGGCATGGACGAGAAGGGAATCACCGGCAAGGCGCAGGATGAGATCGTGCAATCGATCGCCGCCTTCGCCCTTTACGGTTTTCCGGAGTCGCACGCCGCCAGCTTCGCCCTCATCGCCTACGCCAGCGCCTATTTCAAATGTCATTACTCGGCTGCGTTCACCGCTGCCCTGCTCAACAACCAGCCGATGGGCTTTTACAGCCCGGCGGTGATCGTGAAGGACGCGCAACGCCACCAGCTCAGAGTGAAGCCGATTGATGTTACATGCTCCGGCTGGCGGTGCACTCTCGAAAAAGCGGGGTTCAGGGTTCGGGATTCGGGGTTCGCAGAAGAGCTGGGATCCGGGGCTCGTGATTCGGGACTTACAGAAACGCAGGGACACGGGACTCGAGATGCGGGGCTCACTGAGACTTCTCCTCGTCCCTTTTCTTCTCTTTTGCGAACCCCGAATCCCGAATCCCGAACCCCGCTTTTCTTTGCGAGTCCCGAATCCCGAGCGTCTCTGAAACAAGATGGCGAGGCTATCGCAGTTCGCCTCGGAATGAACTATGTGAAGGGATTGAGGCAGGAGGCTGCAGAAGCCATCGTCCGCGCGCGCAGCGGTGGGCCATGGGCCTCGATTGACGATCTGGCGCAGCGCGTGCCCGAGTTGCGAAAGGCGGAACTGGTGACCCTGGCGGAGGTGGGTGCGCTGAATTCTGTAGGGCCGAACGCCGTTCGGCCCTACCACCGGCGTGATGCTTTGTGGCAGGTGGAGCGGGCGGCGCGGCCGGCGGGAGAGCTGTTTGAAGATTCGGGACGAACGCGGCCGGAGGAACGGGCGGCGGCAGAGATCTCGCCCCTTGCTATCATGACTCCCGAGGAGCGCTTGGTAGCGGACTTCTCGGGCACCGGGCTTACCCTCGGCCCGCATCCCATGGCCTATCGCCGCGCGGAGATGAAGGCTCTGGGCGTCCGCCCGGCGGCGGAGTTGAAACGCATCCCCAACGGCAAGCAGGTTCGAATCGCCGGCGCGGTGATCGCGCGCCAGCGGCCCGGCACCGCCAAGGGCTTCATCTTCCTCAGCCTCGAAGATGAGACCGGCATCGCCAATGCCATCATCACCCCGGACCTGTTTGCGGAGAACCGTTTGGTGGTGGTCGGGGAGCAGTTCTTGTTCATCGAAGGAAAGCTGCAAAATCAGGACAACGTGATTTCGGTCAAAGCCGAGCGCGTTCTGCCGCTTAGCGTCACCAAGGCTCCTACCAGGTCGCATGATTTTTATTGAACAGCCGTCAGCCATCAGGCCTCAGCAAGTCCTCAGCTTTTGCCAGAATGACGTCAGCATCCGTTTGACCTCTACCACCTGGCTCGACAGCCGCTCAAAGTCGGCGATGTCCAGCAAACCTAGGTCCCGAGCCAGAAGAAAGTGAAACCCGACTTCGTTTGCCGAGCCCATGGCGATCTGGATAAACCTGCCCAGTTCAGCCGCGCCCGTTCTGTCGCAGCCCTCGGCTATGTTCGCTGGAATCGACGCGGCGGCGCGCCGAAGTGGCTCGTCAAACCATAAAGTTCTTCCTTCGGAACTTTCGCGTGATCTTATAGACATCGAGAGTTAGTCGATATGCCTTATCCCGAACTTTCAGATCGCGGAAGTCGCGCCTGGTTTATCAGCCTTCAGCCTTCAGCTCTCAGCCTTTCAGCCATCAGTCGTCAGCGATCAGCTCGCCGCCCAACTCGCCTCTCTCTTGCTGACGGCTGATAGCTGACTGCTGATGGCTTATTTCGCCAGAAGCCCCGCGGCCTTCTGCGCGATTAACCCGAACCCTTTGGCCGCCGCATCCTGTTGGAGCGCGTGTAAGCGAGCCCGGTTTTGGGAAGACTTGGGAGAACTGATCTCCGCTTGTGCGAGTCTAGCCTCGAACTCGAGTCCCACGAAGCCGACTTGCCTGGCCTCGTCTGCCGCGGACCGCAACTCCTTGCCCGCCTTCGTGCGATCGGAGCGCTCGCCGGACGCGGCCTGCACCATCGCGGCGGTGGTGGCGAGCCGCAGACGCTCGTAGTGGCTGCCGCTTCGCGCGACGGCGGCCGTAGCACGGACAATGGCGCCTTGGGCATCGGACCGCTTGCCTTCCCCAAGCAAGGCGCGCGCCAGAAACGTGCAAGCGCGGCCTTCGTTCTCCGCCGATTTTTCGCCGGCAAACACGTCGGCGGCCTGGCGCGTCAGGTTCCCGGCCTCCGGGAAAGATCCTTTCGCCAAGGCAACCTCGCCCAGCCCGAGATGAGCGTCGGCGACGACCCTGGCGCTTATCCCTCCGGCCATCGCCGCCGCTTCCTCCATGACTTGGCGGGCTCCTTCCGGGTCTCCCTGCTGCAACCGGACGTGGCCGAGGCTCACCAGCACCTGAGCTGCGCCGTCCCGATCCCCGAGCCGCCGGAAGAGCGCCAACGATTCCTCTTCCTGTTTTCGAGCCGTAGCCAAGTCGCCCTGCCACATCAGCAGGATGCCGCCGTTGTAGAGCGCGGACGCCATCCCTTTGTCGTTGCCGACCTCACGGAAGATGTTTAGCGCTTCCTCCAGCCGCGCGTGCCCTCCGGCCAGGTCGTCCTGCTGCCAGAGAAGGAACGACAGATCATTCAGCACGCGCGCGCTTCCTT
>Ga0335078_10003765_pt1 | contig 22583 bp, 21 predicted proteins | sample Lox_Sample_32_FD_206711 | JGI IMG/M metagenome (GOLD analysis project Ga0335078, IMG submission 206711) | Soil microbial communities from Loxahatchee National Wildlife Refuge, Florida, United States - Lox_Sample_3.2 | ecosystem: Environmental > Terrestrial > Soil > Wetlands | place: USA... | reverse complement strand
GAAAGGCTTCGTCATGTAGTCGTCAGCACCCGAGTCGAGCCCGCGAACCTTTGCTTCGGTATCCCCGATGGCGGTCAACATCAGAATAGGGGTGTCGATTTTTTTGCCGCGGATCTTCTGGCAAGTCACGACTCCATCCTGCTTCGGCAGGAGCACGTCGAGAATGATCAGGTCATATTCGTTTTGAGATGCCAGATCCTCGCCTTGCTTGCCGTCATAAGACACATCCACCACATAGGACTGTTCCTCCAAACCTTTTTTTACGAAGGAGGCGACCTTCCGTTCATCTTCCACGACAAGAATTCGCAAATTCGGTATCCTTCACCACTTCTTCTCGGAGTTTCGTGGACAGCCTTGATTTGAAACGGTTGAAAAAATCATTCTATCATGACTGCCTATTCAAAAATATAGCCCCGCCGTCTGAAAATCAATTTGGAAAGGGGAGCATTCGATCTGCTTTGCGTTTTTAGGAATATATACATAGATTTTGCATGTTGAGTAACGATGGAGGAAGGTGAATAACGGTCGGGGCGCTGAGATCTATGAGACAGATTCGGCCATATCATTTTTCGAGATTTCGTTCAGCCGGATTCTCTTCTTTTTATAACAGAGTCAAGGACAGTCATGGAATCTTGTGCTTGGACTTTGAAGACAGCATAGGTGATCCTGACAGCGAGGCTTCTAGAAAGTCGAAACAAATTCAAAGGGCCGCTGTTGTTGACTTGTTAAGGTCATTGAATTTAGACAGCGAAGAAGAACGAATCGGCATCAGGGTCAACTCTATTTATTCCGAATACTTTCAAGAGGACATCGAAGCGATCAATTCATTGAGACATTTGCATTCCATTTTTCTGCCCAAGGTGGAAAGTCCTGAAGCGGTCCTGAGACTAGCCCATTGTCTCGAAGCGAACGTAAATGAAATAATTCCCGTCATAGAAACCGAAAAGGGATTGAATGGCATCGAAAACATCTTGTCCTTTTCCAATTCAAGCTTCAAAGCAGTGGCTTTTGGACATTGCGATTTCAATCTGAGCAAGAACTGTTTCCCCTTTTTTCATCAGGACTCAGACAAATATTGGGAATGGATTTCTTTAGTTGATCGAATGGCAGCGGAGGCGGGGAAAAAACTGATTAACTCGCCTGTTCTTCGCCTTGACGACAGGGAACTCTTTCTATGGACTCTTAGGAAAATTCTTGAATATCCGTCTATTGAAGGGCAGGCAACTCTGTGCTTGAAGCAGACCGAGTGGTGCTCGCAGTCAGAGTTAGAGACGTCGGATGAATTGGGGAAATGGAAAATGGCGCGGGTTCCTGACTTCGATATTGCGATCTCTATTGTCGAGAAATTCGAAAATCATCGACTCGAAAGAAGGATGTTTGCCGTTGATAATGACCGAACGGTCATAAGCCCTCAGGAATATCTTGCGGCAAGGAAATATTTGGGAAAATTCCATGAAGGGAAAAATATCTTGATTGTGGGCGGCTGTCTTCCGATCCAGTACAATATTCCGAGAGACGACCTGTACCATCATACTTTGGCAAACCTTCTCGAAAAGAGGAGCCTGAAGGCCAACGTTGCCATCATACGTTACGAAACTCTTTCAGGCTGCCTTGGGAAGATAATCGCGGCGGCAAAAAATGTCCATGTCGACATCTTGATGTTCAATCTCCGTACAGAACCACTGATGAGAATAAGCAAGGTATTTTATAAATATGTTGATGAGGAAGGTAAGCTGAGACGGTCGTTGAATTTCCCTTTCCTAAAAAAGTTGAACGCTGAGAAATATGATCCACTTGCAGTAAGGATTCTCGACACTTCCAATAAGCCGAGAAAAAAAGAATCCAAGTGGAGGCGTTTTCTGATAGAAAGCAATTGTTTCTTTGGAACAATGATTGGGAATGAGAAATACGCAATAGAAAGATATCGAGAGTTGCTCATATCGATAAGCAAGTTCTGCGGAGAGAGAGACATGAAGCTTCTTCTTCTTGGGCCCGCGACTAGACCCTTCTCATTGTTCGAGAACAAACTTGCCAAGGACATCAACGAGAAGTTTTCAAAGATAGCAAAGGACGAGAGCATTCCTTATGTCGATGCCATGGGAACCCATGACCATTTCGGAAATTATCTCTTTTTTGAAAATGGGATACACGTGAGTCAGGCCGGACACGACAGAATAGGCAAATTGATCTTCGAAAAAATGGTTGAACAAGTGTTGTGAATTCGACAAATTAAATCAAGTATCAATATCAAAAAGCATCTTCATGAGAATGTTTCTTAGGAAAGTCAGCTGTCGATGAAAATACGAACTTCTTTTCTCCTCGGTAATTCGGTGGAGGCGTGACCAATGGGCGGAAGAGTAGATTTTCTAGTGAAAAACAAGATTGCTTACTTGACTTTGAACCGTCCCGAGAAAAGGAATGCGCTTGACGATTTGGCTGTGAAGGAGCTGGCTGCTTTTTTCAAGGAGGCAGATTCCGACAAAGACCTGAGGGCAATCGTGTTCCGCGGGAAGGGACCGGTGTTTTCTTCGGGAGCAGATTTGGATTATCTGTTGAGAGTCTCTCAAAGCTCCCGATCCGAAAATCTTGAAGATTCCATGGCCATGAAAGATCTCCTTCTGTCGGTCTACTTGAGCACAAAACTTGTCTGTGCGATCGTGAGAGGTGCCGCGCTTGCGGGTGCATTCGGTCTGATTCTTTCATGCGACATGATCTTTGCGTCGGAGAAAGCAAAATTCGGTTTTACAGAAGTAAAAATCGGTTTTGTGCCGGCAATTGTGATGAAGATGGCGCTGAGAAAAATGACGGAGCCCAATGTGCGGCAGTTAGTCCTGACCGGGAGAATAATTGACGCCGATGAGGCGGTGAGAATCGGCTTGATTTCGCAAATAATCGACGATAATGAAATTGAGGCACGCGCCGCGGATCTTCTCGAAGACTTCGTAACAGGCACGAGCAAGACTGCAGTTGAGCTTACGAAAGAGATATTATTGCAAGTAAAAGATTTGACGCTGGAAGACGCTTTGAAGTATGGAGCGATGATGAACGCGAAAGCCCGTTCCACCGTGGATTTCAAAAAAGGCATTGAGGCTTTCTTAAACAAAAAACATCTGGAGTGGGAATAGTGAATATCGAAAGCAAAATCAGAGCAGTTCCCGATTTTCCCAAAAGGGGAATTATGTTCCGGGATATTACGACTTTACTCAAAGACAAAGATGCATTCAGTTATGTCGTCGACAAGTTTTATGAGCACTATAGAAAGAAGCACATCGATAAAGTGGTCTCGGTGGAATCGAGAGGATTTATTTTCGGAAGCGTGCTCGCCTGGAAGCTGGGAGCCGGCTTCGTGCCTATCCGAAAGCCGGGAAAACTTCCTGCAGAAGTTATTCGACAGGAGTATCAACTGGAATATGGCACAGACTCGATGGAGATACACAAAGATGCGATTCAACCCGGTGAGAAGGTCCTGGTTCACGACGACCTGTTGGCCACAGGCGGGACAGTAGCCGCTGCTTGCAAATTGATCGAAAAGCTACAAGGCGAAATCGAGGGAATATGTTTCTTGATCGAGCTTACTCCCTTGAACGGCAGGAAAATAATTCCGGATAGAGATGTCTTTTCTTTGATAAAGTACGATGTTGACTAAATTTCCTTTCGGAATATTGGGACAGTTTCTTTAATTTTCATGCAAGAGTGGAAGACGTAGATGGATTTTTTATCACTTCGCATGACGATAGTTTATTTTTAAACTCGAGGACAAGATGGAAAAGGTAGTTCAATTCACTGCTTACAAAAGTCTCAAGCTTTTTCGTCGCGGGAAAGTGAGAGATATCTATGAACTGCCGGACTCATTGCTTTTCGTGGCGACCGATAGAATAAGTGCATTCGATTGCATTTTACCTAACGGAATCCCGTTCAAAGGGAAGGTGCTGAATCAGATATCGAGATTTTGGTTCGATTTTACTCGGAAGATCGTTAGGAATCATGTAATTACGGCCGACGTGAAAATTTTTCCGGGGGAATGCCAACCGTTCTCCGGAGAACTCGAAGGCCGGAGCATGATCGTGCAGAAGACGAAACCACTTGCGGTCGAGTGCATTGTAAGGGGCTACATCAGCGGGTCCGGTTGGATCGACTACCAGCGGACCAAATCTGTTTGCGGAATCCTTTTACCGATAGGTCTGCGCGAATCCGAGAAACTACCGGAGCCGATTTTTACTCCCTCGACAAAAGCGGAGATGGGGACACACGATGAGAACATAAGTTTCGACAAGGCTGCAGACTTGATCGGGAAGGAGCTTGCAGAAAAAGTCCGGCACTATGCCATCGAAGTATATAAAGCTGCGGCGCAGTATGCCGAGAGCAAAGGTATCATAATAGCCGACACCAAGATGGAATTCGGCCTGGACGAGAATGGAGATCTCGTTCTCATAGATGAGTTGTTAACGCCCGACTCGTCAAGGTTCTGGGAGAAGTCAGGGTATCAGGTGGGGAAATCTCAACCGAGTTTTGACAAACAGTTCGTTCGTGATTATCTACTGGACATAAAATGGAACAAGAAGCCTCCTGCACCGAACCTGCCCGACGAAATTGTTAGGATAACCAGTGAGAAATATCTTCAGGCGTTAAAGATGTTGGCAGGCGTGGCACTGACTTGATATTAAAGTTTGAACCTTTGCGAAGACGTCCTTTAAACAACAGGCAAAAAGATCTTCTGAGATTTTGCATAGCTCACCGTGAAGCGGACAGTGAGAAAATGTTTGGGTCTTACGATCCGGTCATGGTATCTGAATCTTGACTCATTGTTTCAGCAATTCCGTCGCCGCTTCGTTAACCGTTTCGGGTTTTATTCCAACCATGCAGCGGAAGTGTTTCTTCGGGCACGATCCACGTCCGATATGCGAACAGGGCCGGCACTTCAATCCGTCCACCTCCAGTATTTTGTATTCGACGCCGTAGGGGAAAAAGCCGAACTCTTTCACGCTCGATCCGAAAATTGCCACGATCTTTTTTCCCAACGCGTTTGCCGCGTGCATCAGGAATGAATCGTTTGTGATTACTAAGTCCGCGTGTGAGAGGATAGCCGCGCTTTCAAGCATCGAAAATTTCCCGCAGAAATTGATTGGTCCGCCGATCTCCTCAATGACTTTGCATATTTCTTCATCTTCTTTGCCGCCAATCAGTACGATACGGCTCCGTTTGGAGGCAATTCTTGCGAGCTCTTTCCAATTCTCCGCAGGCCATCGCTTTGTAAAATGCTTTGAGCCCGGACAAAGGAAGACGACATTTCCATCTTTCAGACTCAGGTCCTTCCATATTCCATCGAGCTTGCGTTCTAAGCTCTGTGGAAAGAAAATTTCAGGTATCGGCAGTTGTCTTATGGTTCTATCGTAAACCTGAGCATATTTTAGGGCGACCGGGCGTATCGCGGAAAAGAAATTCAGCTTTATCTTTACGAGCAACGCTCGCTTGAAAATTTCTTTCCTTACGACTTTGATTCTCTTCGACGTTCCTTTTCTGAGATAAATACTTCTGAAATTGTTTTGGAGATCCAGCGTGAGGTCGAACTTTTCCCTGAGCAATTTCCGTCTTAGTGCTTTGAGCTCGTCAAAGTTCGCGTGTTCCTGAACTAAATGGATTGCGCCTATGTTAGGATTATGACGAATGAGATCGGAATAACTTGACTTTACGACGAAGTGAATTTCAGAAGCAGGCTCTCTTTCCTTTATCAGCTTCAGCAGCGGAGAAGTGGGAATTATGTCGCCTGCCGAACTCAATCTTATCAAGAGTATCTTTGACGTTGGCATTTTTACAAGTTATGAATTGACCGATGCAGTTTCAAATGTAAATAGACAAATTGGTTTGCATCTTGAGTGTGATAAAAATAAATTCTCAGGAGATATGAGAGGAAGCCATGAAGACATTGCCGCTTGACATAGCAGAGCTCATGAGATCGGGATACAGAGTGCTCCCGGTGAAAGAGGAGATCAGGAAAAATCTAACATCGAAACTGGAGAAGGGTGAGACTTTATTTCCGGGAATAATCGGTTACGAGAAGACCGTGATACCCGCAATAGTCAACGCACTGCTGGCGAAGCACGACATCATTCTCCTCGGATTGCGCGGTCAGGCCAAGACAAGAATTGCGCGGGGTCTTACTTGTCTCCTCGACGAAGCCGTCCCGGTAATAAAAGGCTGTGAAATAAACGATAATCCGTTCAAGCCGCTCTGCAAGCGATGCGTCGATCTGGTTAAAGAACATGGCGATGAAGTTGAAATTGAGTGGCTCGCTCCGGATCAGAGATATGGTGAGAAGCTCGCGACTCCCGATGTGACTATCGCCGATCTCATCGGCGATATCGACCCGATAAAGGCGGCGGTGCAAAAGCTGCATTATTCTCACGAAGGTGCGATCCATTTTGGAATTATTCCGAGAACTAACCGGGGCGTCTTCACGATAAACGAGCTGCCCGATCTTCAGCCGAGGATACAAGTCGGCCTTTTCAATATAATGGAGGAGAAGGATATTCAGATCCGCGGATTTAACATTCGAATCCCCTTGGATGTTCTGATGGTTTTCACCGCAAACCCGGAAGATTACACAAACCGCGGCAATATTATTACACCGCTGAAGGACAGAATCGATTCACAAATTCTCACACATTACCCGCGAACCATCGAAGAAGCCATGAAGATAACCGACCAGGAGGCGTGGCTCAAACGCGGCAACGGAAGAGAAGTCGTGATGCCACATTATCTCAAAGAAGTCGTGGAGGAGATTGCATTCCAGGCGCGCGGGAGCGAGTTTGTCGACCAGAAAAGCGGAGTCAGCGTGAGGATGACGATCTCGATTATGGAAAATCTTATCAGCAGCGCAGAGCAGCGTGCGATCGTTAATGCTGAAAAAATGATCGTGCCTCGAATATGCGATCTGCAGCAGGTGCTCCCTGGTATGACCGGGAAATTGGAATTGGTCTTTGAGGGCGAGCAGGAAGGCTCGGTGAAAGTCAGCCGCGCGCTTATCGGTAAAGCTGTCAGAGAAACTTTCAAGAAATATTTTCCCGATCCGCTGCAAAAGAAAGTTCGTGCGAGCCAAAGCGAGGAGATGAAGAAAACATCTCGGCAAGCTGATGTCTCGACTTACGTCAAGGAAGATGAATATACTCCCATAATCAGCTGGTTCGAATCTGGAAATAAAGTGGAGGTTGCGGACGATATGGGTTTCAACGATTATTATGCGCAGCTTTGCAAAGTGAGCCATCTCAAGGAAATTGCGAAGAAGCACATGAATGTCGATGAATCGAAGAAGCATGAGCTTGCCACCTCTATGGAGTTTGTGCTGGACGGTTTGCACCAGTTTTCCAGAATAGCCAAGGATGATGCGGAAAAAGTCGTCTCGTATAAAGACTTGGTCGGAAGCATTTTCCCGCCGAAAGAGAGATTCGAGGAGGACTAAATTTGCCTTCGGTATTTAACCACGACCATCCGGATGGATCGTGCAGTCTTATCGAAAAATTTGAAGATGGCCCGATCTGGACGGTTGGATATTTGGTCTACGATCCGGTTTCTCTCGAAGCGGCGGTAATTGATGTCCCTCTTTGGTCATCGGATAAGATTTATAAGCGAATCAGACAACTCGACCTGAAGGTGAAGTTTATCATCGCTACTCATGGACACTGGGATCATATCGGTGAAATGAGAAATTTGAAGGCATTGACCGAGGCGAAAGTTTGCGGACATCTCTCCGATGATTGGATGATGCGCGACCCCAACGGTCTTGTTATACAGCCGCCGATTCACGTCGAACCTGTCAGCATCGATATTCCACTGGAAGATTCAATGGCGCTGTCATTTGGGAATTGCGTTTTAAAGGTGGTACACACTCCGGGTCATTCTGCCGGATCAATTTGTCTTTACAGTGAATTCGACGGTGTGATGTTTACCGGCGATACCTTGTTTGCAGGCTCAATTGGAAGGACAGATTTACCTTCGGGCTCTTATGGGGAAATTACGAATAGCATTTCTAATAAAATATTTTTTTACCCGGAGGAGACAAAGATTTTTCCAGGTCACGGTACGGATAGCACTCTGAAGAATGAACGGATGGGGAATCCGTTCATACAAATGATGTTTGCAGAAAGATGAATTTGCCTAATAGAATTTCAACCGTAAAGGAGCCGAAAAGTAAATTCTATGGGGATCATTATTCCTTTGCAGCTTTGTGTTTCAGCGGTTGAAGACAACTCCGAGGTGAGCGATGAGATTCCGGTATTCGAAGTGGACTGAAAACTCGATGACTGATGAGCAGCGATTGCAAGGCATGCTTTCGATGTTCAGTTACCTTCTATTACAGACGAGCGGCGATGCCGAGGAAGCACTGGACTGGATGCGGCAGCTAAGCCGGGAGTATGAGCTTTTCGATGAAGACATGACTCTCGAAGACTTCATAGACAAGCTGAAAGAGCTCGGATATATAGAAGACGCGAAAGACGTCGTGATTCTCACGGCCAAGGGAGTTCAGCGGATTCGTGAGGATGCGCTTCGCGAAGTATTCTCGAATCTCAAGAAGGCACCCGAAGGCTCGCACGAATCTCCGCATACCGGGCAGGGAGTCGATCGGCTGAGTGAGACAAAGAAATACAATTTCGGCGACCAGCCGACGAACATCGATTTGACTTCCACACTCACGAACGTCTTAAAGCATGATACCATAGATAATTTTAGATTGGAAGAAGAAGATATCGAAGTCTACGAGACCGAGCACATGACAAGCTGTGCCACGGTGGTCTTAATTGACATCAGTCACTCCATGATCCTGTACGGAGAGGACAGGATAACTCCGGCGAAGCAAGTGTCGCTTGCGCTGGCGGAGCTGATACGCACAAAATTCCCGAAGGACCATCTAAACATCGTAGCGTTCGGCGACGATGCAAAGGAAATAACTCTCGCCGAGCTTCCTTTCGTTACTGTTGGCCCGTACCACACGAACACGCGCGAAGCTCTTCGGCTTGCAAGGAGTATTTTACGCCGGAAGGGAAATGTAAATAAGCAGGTTTTCCTCGTCACCGACGGGAAGCCTTCGGCAATTTTTGAAGAATCAGGTCGGCTATACCGGAATTCGTTCGGCCTCGATCCCAGGATCGTCAACAAGACGCTCGATGAGGCAGTGGCATGCCGACGCGAAAAAATTGTCATAAGCACATTCATGGTTGCCAAGGATCCCTACCTGATCAATTTTGTCGAAGAGCTTACTCAGGCTAACAAGGGACGGGCGTATTATTCGTCGTTGAATAAGCTTGGAGAATATATTTTTGTCGATTACATCCGCAATCGGAGGAAGAAATTTAACAGCTCGCTTCCATAATTGTAATAATGCGGTTTGATATGCGTGGAAAGATGGATTTCCGGCATGCCGGACGCAGTTCTTTAGGCAAGGCGCCGAAAAATATTGTCGGGATTGTGTAGATGCGGGCGCAATCCTCGGGTGGCTTTGCTCCCGATTGCGCTTCAGGCCTGTACCCTGATATGCGTCCAGGGTAAAATGACTGATAGATCAGGCGATGATTTCCGGCGCAAGCGCGGGGGCATCTATGCGAGCGACTTCAACGCCACTTCGATAATATTTTCATCCTTTTGCATTTCGCTCAACATATCCTTCGATGGTGCACCATCGAGGAGAAGGGTGCAACAGGCAGCTTTCGAGGTCTCGAAAATTATGTTAGTCATTTCCTCGATGTTGATTCCCCCATTGCGAAGCTTATCTAAGATTCCGGCAAGAACTCCGACTCGGTTGTAATGTCGAACCACGAGCGACTGCGTCGCGGTAGAGCGTGCCCTGATGTTTACCGTGTTTATTGGTACACCGGCTTCTTGAAATGATCTGACGATTTGGACAACTTCATCGGCAATTGCCTCGGACGCCTGATCTGTCGAGGCTCCGATGTGAGGTGTCGCCGCTACCATTTCTGCAAGCTCCTTGTCCGTGAAAGGCGCCTCGCCGCCGACTGGCTCGTTTTCGAAAACGTCGAGTCCGACGCGAAGTCTTTTAAGCTTGATTGCTTCTTTTAATGCCTGTGTATCGACCACTTCTCCTCTGGAAGTGTTTATAAATATCGCGCCGTTCTTCATGCGGTCGAGAAAAGATTTGTCTATCATGTGGTGCGTATCTTCTTTGTATGCGATGTGCGCGCTGATCGCGTCAGACTCCTGTGCTAGTGTTTGCAAATCGGTGATTTGGTTAACACCGAACTTCTCTGCGGTCTCTTGTGTCAGACTCCTTGACCATGCGATCACTTTCATTTCGAGACCGAGCGCACGTCTTGCAACGGCTTTTCCCACCGAGCCGAATCCGATTATCCCGAGTGTGCGACCCTTGAGCCCTCGCGCCTTCCCGTACTCCTTCTTTTTCCAAGAGCCACTTCGCAAGTCGGCAGTTGCGTTCGGTATTTGCCTATCTGCTGCGATTAACAGCCCGATTGCAAGCTCGGCGACCGCTTCGGTATTCTTACCGGGACAATTGGAGACATAGATTCCTCTCGTGTTAGCAGCAGAAATGTCGATTGTGTTCACTCCCGCGCCCGCGCGAATGATTAGGGAAAGATTGGGTGCCGCTTCTATGGTTTTTGCGGTGACTTTCGTCGAACGAACTACGAGAATGTCTGCGTCCCCGATGGCCTGGGGGAGATTTTCCGCGGTTAATTCCGCATTGACCTTGACTTCCATCCCAAATCTTTTCATTCCCGCGGTCGTTTCGTCCGACAGCTTGTCTGCGATGAGAATTTTCACAATTCCTCCTTATTGATAAAGGTTGAGCCTGCTGGGTCACCTTTTGAGTCGACCCGGATTTCAGCTGATGTCGTAATCGGCTTTTCGAGAATTTAGCCTGAAGTTGCCTGAGATGCAAAGCAGTGAGTTTGAGGAATAGGGACTAATGTTGTGGATGATTTGAAGTCTTCTTGAGATTAGAAGATACTATCCTTCGGGGTCATTCATATCTCAGAGATTCGACAGGGTCGACGGCGGCGGCCTTCCTCGCAGGGAAAACTCCCGCGAACAAGCCTATCACCGTAAGCACAATTACCGTGAAAAGCATGATGCCGATGGAAAGAATCGGCCTTCCAAGAAACTGCATCGGTCCGCTTTCCGATTTGATGAAACCCGCGGCATATACTATCACCCATGACAGGAAAAGTCCGGAGGTTCCTCCGAGAAGTGAAAGGAAAAGTGCTTCAAAAACAAACTGTGCCAGTATGTATGACTTCCTCGCGCCGACAGCCATCTTAATTCCGATTTCTCTCGTCCGTTCTTTCACGACCACATACATGACATTTGCAACTCCTACTCCAGCTATCATAAGAGTGAAGAAGCCGACAATTCCCAGAAAAATAGTTACTCCAAAGCTTACCTTTTGAATGATCTCATCGATTATCATGGTGTCGAAAATGCCGACTGCGCGCTCGTCCGTCGGATCGAACCTGTACTTCTGTCCCAGGACTTTCCTTATCTCAACCTTCATCTGAGCTTCCATATTGGGGCTAGCGGGCTTCAACAGGATCGTGTTGACGTGTTCGTTACCATATGTCATTTTAAAAGTCGAATATGGAATTATCGCGCGTCGTGAGTCCGGGCCGTTGTTCATGGCGGTCTGAAGCTTCCTCTCCATGATGCCGACGACTGTGAACGGAACGTTGTCGAGAAGCACAGTCTTTCCCAATGGATTTTCACCTTTAAATAGATCACCCACAATCTCGTTGCCGAGGAACAAGATCCGCTTTTGGTATTTGATGTCATTTGCATCGATGAATCGTCCACCCGCTTGAGGATACATGGCACGCATGATTTCGAAATCAGGCCCGGCACCTTCGCATTCCGTTGTCAACCTTGTCTTTCCATAAAACAACTCGACGTTCTTCCGGTATTGCGGGCTGGACATGACTATGTTAGGCACGGTCGCTCTCAGAAGCTCGACATCGCTTTCTTCCAGGCCGATGCCTCTTCCCTTAGGAAGGCCCTGGTACACTTTCCCGGTTTCACCGCCATATACGATAAGAACCCTGTTCCAAGCGTTGACCATTCCGTCTCTCATCGCCGTTCCGAATCCCTCCCCGAATGCGAGCAAAAGAACGACAGACATTGTACCCCAGGTAATTGCCACCAGCGTCAGGGTCGTACGCATCCTGTGGTTGTTCATATCGGTGAGAAATTCTTTAATAAGCTGGGTGATCATTTTCAGGATCCTGGTACAACGGCCGTTAGTCTCTAAGACATTCGACGACGTTGAGGTTTGCCGCACGCTTTGCAGGCATCATTCCGGCGGAGAGTCCGATTATTGCCAGAATCAGCATCGTTGAAAGCACGACCGGTAGGGAAATTTCGGGCGTCCCAACGTAGTCTTTGACCGGAATCAACTGCATGACAGAAACGATTCCCCAGCCGATCAGGAATCCGATTCCCGCTCCAAGGCCCACAATCATGATGGTCTCTGAGAAGAATTGGAGGAGAATAGCAGATCTTTTTGCCCCAACGGCTCTCTTGACGCCGATCTCTTTCACACGCTCGCGCACAACTATAAACATGATATTTGCCACGCCAAGGCCTGCGACACCTAGGGTAAAGCTTCCGATAATTCCGAGGAAAAGGGTAAAGCCGACGGTGATATAAAGGAGTATCTTGTCTATGTCGGCTGTATTCCAGATGAAGATGGCGTCCTTGTCTGCAGGATCGAATCTGTATTTCTCTCCGAGTGCCTGACGCACTGACTTCTCGACATCGGCAGTCTTCGACACATCGGCGGCTTTGTAGACGAGGTCGGTAATATAAGGAGTCACGAACATCGCCGTGTAAGTTGGAGCTGGAATGAAAATCCTGTCCTGGTCGCGCATGTAATAGGAAGAGTTTTGGTTTTTAGGTCGCATCACTCCGATAACCGTGAAGGGTGTCTGACCGACATATACAATCTCTCCGATGGCGTCTTTATCACCGAACAGATAATTTTTCACTTCATTGCCTAGTACGACAACACGTTTGCGCTCCAATACGTCGAGAGTGTCAATGAACCTTCCGCCTCGCCCGGGTATTATATTTCTCATGTGTTCATAGATCGGATAGATCCCGGTAATTCCAGGGTTGATAATGTTAGTGGCATATCTCACAGGCGTTTTCATGCCTATGTACTCAGGACAAATTGACTCGATGTCGCGGACCTTCGCCCGGATCACAGATGCTGATTCCTCCGTCAGGTTTATCTGTCTTCCGATCCCAAATCCCTGATAAGGCTTTGTCGTTTTGTTTGGAAACATCACGGATATGCAATCACCCATCCCGTGCATGTTGATCATCGATTGCTTCTTGAATCCCAAGCCGAACGAAATGAGTACGATGATCGTTACTGTTCCCCAGATGATTCCGAACATGGTGAGAAATGTTCTCAATTTTTGCGCGCGCAAGTCGGCAAGAAATTCGGAAATGTAATTGACAAACTGTTTCATTACTAAGGCTTATTCAATTTTTGCGGCTGGTTTTTCAAGGACCTCGTCACCATCCTTTAATCCTGATTGGACTTCGATATTAATCGCATCGCTCAGCCCGGTCTCTATAGCGTGTTCTTCGGACTTGCTGTTGCCAAGGTTCAGTGTCACAAAACTTGAATCATTTCTGAAAGTGACGACTCGCTCAGGAATGTACAGTACTCCTGTTTTCTTTTGAATGATTATGTCGGCATTTGCAGAGTAGCCAGCCCTGAGTGTAATCTTGCGCGTTGGAGTGATAGAAATTTCTATCGGAAACACCGAAGCGTTTTCTTTCTTCTCGGCTTCGAGCCAAATCTTTGATAGTTTTCCCGAAATGGTGTCTCCTGGAAGCGCTCCGATCCTGATCTCAGCCGGCATTCCTTCCCGCAGCTTCCCGACGTCTATCTCATCCACCGTTCCTTTGAAGACCAGATTCTTCATGTTGGCCATTTTCATGAGCACCGTGCCCTCTTGATACGGAGTGAGTGGTGTCACGGGATCTCCAACTTCGACTGAACGCGTCAGCACGTAGCCGTCTATGGGCGCATAGATTATCGATTCTATCTTCGTGTTATCGATGGTAACCGTCCCGCTCTGCATAAGGTCCAATTTCTCCCGTGCGATCTTAACTCGAAGTTCCGATTCCTTATACTCCTTCTGTATATTTTCGAAATCCTGATCTGAAACCAAGAAACGATTGTGAAGAAGTTGTTGACGATCCAATTCCTTTTTCGTATTGTCAAAGTCGACCACTGCCAATTCCAATTGCCGCTTTGCATCTGCGAGATCGGCAGGTGCGGGATCGGGCTTGACTTCGAGCAGCGGATCGCCTGCGTGTACGAATGCCCCGACATCTACGAAAAGCTTCTTGACGGCGCCGCTAATCTGGGACTTTATCGAAACTTCGTTTTCAGGTTCGATTGTGCCGATCGCAAGCGCTTTCTCCATGATTGTTCCTCTTACTGCTTTTACTTCGGAACTCTTGTTGGGGTCGTCGCTCTTCTTTGATTTTGTAACAACAAATGCAACGACACCGAGGATGACGATTATCGATGCGAGGGCGACAACCTTTTTGCGTTTACTTCTTCTCTTGTTAGCCATCTTAGCAGACCTCTGGATTCAGTTTCGTTTCCTTTAGAGAGTACGAACATAAGTTGACTTGGTTTCGATTGATCTAATGATGACATAGAAAACGTACACACAGATTCATCGTGCGAGTATTGATGGGCTTTCTGTAGGCAGATCCTTACGAGTGGAGTGTTGCGAAGGGCGGGAGACTCCTTAAATTTGCGCGCCTGGAGGGACTTGAACCCCCAACCGATAGATCCGAAGTCTATTGCTCTATCCAATTGAGCTACAGGCGCTTCGATAATTCCGCATGAGTCGAATCGATAGCAATTTATCATTGGAAGCGGCTATTTCCAAACGTAGACTTACTGGAATCACTTAATGGGAGTTTGCAATTATCAATGTAATGTATTATACTTTCGGCAGATGAAGGATTTCGAGTTCAAAAAACTTTATTACTCCATCTCCGAAGTGAGCCGCATTACGGGGCTTGAACAACACGTCCTGCGTTACTGGGAATCTCAATTCCTCGAATTAAGTCCTTCGAAAAACAGAGCCGGTAACAGGATCTATACAAACAAGGATATCAGTCTTATCTTTGAAATCAAAAGACTCGTTAGAGATGAAGGTTTCACAATCGAGGGTGCCAAGAAGGCTCTTAGCGCTAAGTCTAATGGAAGTTCAAGCCATGCAGTTGATGCGATTGAAGGGAAAGAATTTTCTGGAGACCTGAAGCAGACCTTGCTTGAAGCGCGCGCGTTTCTAGATGATCTTGTTCATCGGCTCGCCGACAAGGACTGAGCAACAGAATTTCATTTCCCCCTTTCTATGAACCACATTGTTTGACTCAATCAAAAGGATTAATTTATCATCAGCGGAACGTGGCGCAGCCCGGTTAGCGCACTTGCTTGGGGTGCAAGGGGTCGCGGGTTCGAATCCCGCCGTTCCGACAAGAACATTAAGAAAACTTGAGACGCCCGCGGGAAGCAGATTTCTTTACGGAACTTTCACGCGTAATCAGACACGCAGATAAAAGGAATTGAAGTTTACAGATGCTTTCTGTGGGTGTAGAAAAATATAATGCAAGGTCTGGAGCAGCTTCAGAAGATCTTTGAGTCCCACCGCGAAAAAAACTCTTTGAAGGATTTTTATCTCTCCGATCCGATTTGGTTCCCAAAAAGATTCAGAAAGAAAGATGACATAGAGGTCGCCGCATTTATTTCTGCCGTGTTTGCCATCGGTCCGCGTTATGCAATCTTCAAATCACTTGAGAAGATATTCTCGGCGCTTGGCAGCTCCCCGTACGACGCGATTATGAATCTTGACCAGGCGAAGCTGCTAAAGATTCTGGACAGGCACATTCAGTTCGCCTATAAGAATATTACAGGGAAGGATTTTGTCCAGGTTCTTTCCACTGTGAAAACTATTCTCGACGATCACGGTACAATAGAGAACGCGCTCCTGAGTTGGCGCGATGGAAACAAAAATATTGTCTTTCGGATGCTTACAGGCTTGCTCGAAGAGATGAAATCTTCGAGATTGGATCGGTCGCTCGGCAGGGAATTAACCGATCGCGCAAAAGCCTTGCTCGCAAGTCCGAAAGAAGGTAGTGCTTGCAAGAGAATGAATATGTTCCTGCGCTGGATGACACGGAAGGACGAGATAGATTTCGGAATTTACGGCTGGCTCGGCAAGGAAAATCTTGTGATACCCTTAGATGTTAATGTTTCGAGAGCTGCAAGGAAGTTAAAACTCACGACGAGAAAAACGGACAATTGGAAAACAGCGGTAGAAATTACTGAGAAGCTTAAATCGCTCGATCCTCTCGACCCTGTAAAATACGACGTGCCGCTTTTTCTCTATGGCATCGAGTTAAGGAAGGGAATCCGTGCAAATTAAGGCGATTTTTGTAGTAGCACTTCTAATGAGCCCGGCACTGTTCGCGCAGCCGAGAGTCATCACGCTAATAAAAGGATCAGATAGCACCCGCATCGGTGGCTTCCTGGAACTCAATCATGTCTACATATCGCTAGAAGAGCTTTCGAAAGGTCTCGGCCTCCGCACCATGGTCTCAAAATCGACACGGAAGTTGGGTGTTTACTCGAATTATGGCAGTTTACTTTTTGCGCCGGACAATGATTTCATCCGCGTGTCAAGAGCTGGTAATGAGCCCCGCCTCTATCAATTGCCGCTCCCGATCCTTTCGGCCAATGAAAGATTGTATGCACCGTCAAACTACATAGGGAGGTATCTCTCCATGATAGTTCATGGCACCTTCAGCTATAACGAAGAAAAAGAAGAGCTGAGTTTTTCGATTGCGGATACGGTTAGCCCGACGATAATGGATATAAAAGGTCAGGTTAAGGCAAACGGCGGGATAATTCAGATTGCACTTTCTAAGCTTCCGAAAGATTACGAAGCGGCAATAGGACAGGATAATTCATTATATCTTACCCTCTTGCCGGCAAATGCCGATACTCTTGAGTTGGATTCGCTTCCGCCTTCGGAAGTTTACTCGAATATTCTTGCAATTCAAAACCCAAATTCTGTTCAATTGGTCTTCAAGTTGAAGCAAAGCTTTGAATCGGAGCAAGTCTTCATCGATAGTTCTGCGAATTCTGTCATGGTCGCTCTTTATTCACAGGCAGATGTTAAGAAGATTGCTGCAGATGAAATTAAGAAGAGGCTTGAGGAAGAGAAGAAGAATTGGAAGCTGGATGTCGTAGTTATCGATCCTGGACACGGTGGAAAAGATCCTGGTGCAATTGGTACGAGAGGGACGATGGAGAAGAATATTACGCTTGCAATCGCGATAGACCTGAAGAAATATTTGAAACAGAAACTGCCGAAAGTCAAGGTCGTTATGACCCGGAAGGACGATGAATTCGTTGAATTGGACAAACGAGGCGAAATAGCAAACGATTCAAGCGGGAGACTCTTTATAAGTATTCATTGCAACTCGATGCCTCATAAGCCCAACTCTGCAAACGGCCTTGAGGTTTATTTTCTTCGACCTGGAAGGACCGATGAAGCGATAAGAATTGCCGCACAGGAAAACGCCGCAATTAAATATGAAAACGATTATGAAAAGAAGTACGAGTCTTATGACGAGGATAATATGATCCTAACCACGATGGCGCACAGTGCGTACGTGAAATATTCCGAGCGACTCGCGCAATTGATAGCGGACAATGTTTCATCGTTCGCGTCGGTATCCGACGACGGGGTCAGTCAGGCGGGATTTTATGTCCTTGTCGGCGCTTCGATGCCGGCAGTATTAATTGAAGCCGGCTACCTCTCTAACAGGAGCGAGGAAAAATATCTGAGAAGCAAATCGGGGCAAAATGCAATTGCTCGTGGTGTTGCAAATGCCGTAGTAAAATTCAAGGCGGAATATGAAAAAAACTTCACGCAAAACTAAAGCTGCCAAGGGTCGTGACATTGCCGGGGAAATTCGGATTTTCCTGAAGCAAAACCCAATGGCCAATTTCAAGATGAGGCAGCTGGCAAAGGTGCTGGGTTTTACTTCAGCGCATGATTATGCAAGGTTTAAACAGGTGCTGAGAGAACTTGAACAGAAAGGCGAAGTCCGTCAGAGCGGTCGAAGGAAGATTGGCTCGAATCGATCACCGGAAGTTGCAACCGGGGTAGTTAATCCGGACAGAGACGGCAATATCCTGTTCACTCCTGATGAAGGCAGCGCTAATGAAGATGTAAAGATCCGCTTCGTCATCTCGCCAAGTGGATTGAACGGCGCAGAGGCCGGCGACAGAGTCCGTGTAAAAGCAGTCGGTGGAAGAGGGAAGGTTGTAGTCGTGAAGGTGACGGAAATAATCGGACATGAAGAGAAAAGAATTGTCGGGACGGTTGAAAAAATTGGAGGGGTCTATAAGATATTGCTTCGGGATAGGAATCTACCGCAGTCAATAGATATCTCAAGAAAGAAACTCAGCGGAGCCAAGGAAGGCGACAAAGTTTTAGCAAAGCTAACGGTCGACAGATATAGCGGCTATTCAGGGGAAGTAATTTCTATTTTCGGAAATGCAGGCGATCCTGCCGTGGAACTGGAGAGCATTGCGGCGCAATTTGATCTTCGAAAAGAATTTCCCGATGAGACTCTAAAAGAAGCAGATTTAATTCGTGATGAGATCCCGGAGGGAGAAATCGCGAGACGGCTCGACCTGAGAGACGCCGATATATTTACGATCGATCCGGAAGACGCACGCGATTTTGATGACGCCGTATCTCTGAAGAAGATTTCCGATGACATCTTTGAGCTGGGTGTCCACATTGCCGACGTAAGTTATTATGTCCGTCCGGGAAGTCCGCTCGACTCGGAGGCATACAAGAGAGGAACAAGCGTCTATTTGACCAACGGAGTGATTCCGATGCTTCCTCACAAACTGTCGAATGAAATCTGCAGCTTGAATCCGGGTGTCGATAGGCTGACCTACTCGGTGATAATGGACGTAACACCGAGCGGCAAAATTGTCGATTACAAATTTGCGAAATCCATAATTCGAAGCAAGAGAAGATTCACTTACGAGGAAGTGCAGGGAATAATAGAAACCGGGAGCGGAGAATTCGCCGCGACCATCCGGGAGATGAACTCGCTTGCACATACACTCACCAGGCTGCGAAATCGGGCGGGCAGCATTGACTTTGATTTGCCGGAAGCGAAGTTTGTGTTCGACGAGCTTGGAAGACCAGTCGAAATCATCAAGAAATCCCGGCTGGATAGTCACCGTCTCGTTGAAGAATTCATGCTGCTCGCGAACAAGACCGTCGCATCCCACATCGGGCGGCATGGCGTGAGAGCGAAGCCGTTCCTATACAGAGTCCATGATGTGCCGGACCCGGACAGGATCCGTGAGCTTGCGATATTTGTCTCTCACTTCGGCTACAATTTGAACTATGATGGGACGGTTGGCCAGAAGCAATTGCAGAGGCTTCTTCAGTCGGTGGAAGGCAAGCCCGAGGAATATCTTATAAACGACATAATGCTGCGATCGATGGCGAAAGCGATCTACTCGGAGAAAAATATTGGCCATTACGGGCTTGCCTTTAAATATTATACACAATTCACTTCTCCTATTAGAAGATATCCTGATTTGGTGGTGCACAGACTTCTTTATGAGTATGAGAAAAGTAATGGGACTACTGACCTGATCGGATTCAAGAAAATGGTTGCAGAGGTCGGTAAGTCTTCGAGCGAGGCCGAAAGACGAGCCGTTGAGGCAGAGCGTGAATCTGTGAAGATAAAACAAGTACAATACATGTCCGATCATATCGGTGACGAGTTTGAAGGAACGATTTCGGGTGTCACAAGCTTCGGGATGTTTGTCGAAGTCGATAACTTGCTGGTTGAGGGGCTCGTTCATGTGAGAGAAATGGATGACTACTACACATTTGTCCAGGGCCGATTCCAGCTGAAAGGAAGACGAAGCGGCAAGGTATATCAGCTTGGAGATCGATTGCGTGTGAAGGCCCTTCGCGTAAATATGGAACGGCACGAAATTGATTTTGTGGTTTGCTAGAGTGCTTCATGGGCTTTTGACTTATCTGCAATGGCTAACAGCAAATAATTATTTGAAGTATATTCTATCGAGGAGATTCAATACGTGAATGATTTTGGAAACATGCAAAAACTCATTTCCGAGTTGCAGAAGAATTTGGAAAAGGCGATGGGCGAGCTGGAAAATATGAGCGTGACGGGCGATGCGGGCGGTGGAATGGTAAAGGTCACCGCAAACGGCAAGAGAGAAATTCTTAAGGTTGAGATAGAACCGGATCTCATGAAATCTCAGGATAAGGAAATGGTTGAGGATCTTATCACTGCGGCGACAAACAACGCGCTGCAGAAAGCCGAGAAGATGGCGACCGACCATCTTGGCGCGAGCGCCGGCGGATTGCTTACGATGCTTCCGGGCTTTAAGTTCGGCGGGATTTCCTAAATGGTTTTCACCTCGCAGGCACTCGAAACTTTGATTGGAGAGCTGAGCAAGCTGCCGGGGATCGGCAGAAAGACTGCTCAGCGGCTCGCGCTCCATTTGTTGAAGACGGACAATGACGACGCGGATCATCTTGCCAACGCAATTCTTGAGGTAAAAAGAAGAATTCGCTATTGCTCGGTATGCTGGAACATTACCGAGAGAGATCCGTGCTCGATTTGCGGCGACGACAGACGTGACCATGCTTCTATCTGCGTCGTCGAAGATCCGAGTGATGTTCTGGCTATCGAGAAGACGAACGAATTCCGCGGTGTCTATCACGTCCTTGGAGGCGCGTTGAGCCCGCTCGAGGGAATCGGACCGGATCAACTGAAGGCTAAAGAGCTTTTGAGCCGGCTCAATGGTCAAGTCCGTGAAGTCATTCTTGCAATGAACCCGGATGTCGAGGGTGAAGCCACGACCATTTATCTTGCAAACTTGCTGAAGCCGCTTGGAGTCAAAGTGACGCGGATTGCTCGCGGAGTCCCGGTGGGCGGAGATTTGGAATTTGCCGATGAAGCCACGCTCGTCAGAGCTCTGGAGGGACGGATCGCTGTTGGATGACGAAGAGGTATTTTTATATTCCATTCCTGACCATCGTGCTTTCAAGCTGCAATATCTTTCAAACGAGAACGCCGCAACCGCCCCAGGAAGGGCAGTCGAATTTTGCTCCGCCTCAATTGCCAAGCATCGTCATAGAGAATTTGAAGAACTCGATCGTGGAAAAGAATCCTGAAGATTACTTGTTCTGCTTGTCTGACACGGCGGTGGGAAGTTATGGCGGCAGAAGATTTTCCTTTCAGCCGCCAAGCGATGTCTTTCTCAGCTATCAATCGATTTTTCAGAATTGGAATCGTAATTCCGAAAATCTGTATTTCAATAATTTCAGAAATTCTTCTTCTCCCAATTCGACTCCGGCTCTTAATACCACCGGCGATATCTATACCAACTTCAGCAGCGACTCGGTCGAATATGCGGCCGATTACGATCTCGAATGGCCCAACACAGTCCAGGGTTTTGATCAGAGTTTTCATGGATTCATGCAATTATATATTGTGCAAGATGAGCATGGTAATTGGGCCATATGCAAATGGGTCGATTTTCGCACCTCCGATAGCTTGAAGACATGGAGCGAGTTGAAAGCCAAATTGATCAACCAATGAAAATCAAGTGGCCAATTCTATTGTTTTCTTTTTTGTTCCTGAGTTGCGTTAATCCGTTTGCGCCCAAATTGGCGACGACACAGATTGTGCCAGCCGGATTTCTCGCTGATCAAAAGACAATCGACGGTGTTTTCCAGAATTTTGTTTATGCATATACGTTCAGAGATACGAGCGTCTATTCGCAGCTGATTGGTCCGGATTTCACTTTTGTCTATCGCGATTACGATAATTCACAGGATGTGGCATGGGGGAGAGATGTGGAGATGAGATCGACGAGCATGATGTTCCAGCTTGTGAACAGGCTTGTTTTGATCTGGGATGATACATATCCTGTGGATTCAACCGACACGCACGCGGTTATCACGCGCGGATTCAGTTTGACTGTGGCTTTCAATCCGGCTGATATTGAAGACGTCGCCGGCAAAGCATATTTTGTATTGGACAGACCGTCCGCATCGGATCCATGGACCATTACGATGTGGCGCGATGAATCAAATTTCTAAGAAACGTATTAACGATGAAAAAATATCGAGTGGCTTTTCAGGGAGAGAAGGGCGCATATAGCGAGATCGCCGCAAAACATTTTTTTAAACGGAAGGATCTGAAACTAATTCCGTTTAACACTTTTGCTGACGTGATCCATGCGGTGGCTAAGGCTAGGGTTGATCACGGAATAGTTCCCGTCGAAAATACTCTCGGCGGAGGAATTAGAGAGGTTTTTAATTTGCTTGATGAGGAAGACGTCTATGGTGCAGGAGAAATTAGACTCAGAATTTCCCATTCTCTTCTTGGCCGACGCGGGACGAATCTGTCGACTGTCAAAAAAGTCTATTCACATCCTCAGGCATTGCTGC
>Ga0335078_10003763_pt1 | contig 22586 bp, 16 predicted proteins | sample Lox_Sample_32_FD_206711 | JGI IMG/M metagenome (GOLD analysis project Ga0335078, IMG submission 206711) | Soil microbial communities from Loxahatchee National Wildlife Refuge, Florida, United States - Lox_Sample_3.2 | ecosystem: Environmental > Terrestrial > Soil > Wetlands | place: USA... | reverse complement strand
GATTTCAGAGCGGCAAAATCTGCCACATCTGTTCAGATCCTGGCCGAATCAGACGCCTACAGCGGCCAAGTCATCCGCCGTCAGGAATCGCGATGAGCCTCCAGCTTCTTTCATACCAGACCGAAATGAGAAAGTGGGGACGGACCAAGAAATTTGGGACGAAATATTTTCCCCAGCAGCTTGTTGCGTTTAGCCTGTGGATCGCGAGCGAGGCCCCTCCGATGCACTCAGCCCGTGCGCAGAATCTGCACACTTTGGCCCTCCCGGCCATCGCACCCCGAACGGCGTTTATTCTCCGCCTCCGACGCAGCCAAAGCGCCCAAGCTACTCCGGTGTCCTCCCTGGCGATGCAGCCTCGGCCTCGGCGCTGCCGTACGTTTTCACCTCACGCGCGGCACGCAGCCTCCTCAGCCAGTCTTCGAGCAAACCGTTGATCTTCTGCTGAACCAGGATTTCGCGAATGCGGTCCGTCACATTTGTGAGCGGCGGGGGCTGTTCTCCCTGCCTGGCCAACTGAGGTACAAAAGTGTCGCGGTAGTAAGTCTCGATCTCCGCCGGCTCCACGGTGGCCTCGGGACGGAGCCGCTGGTCGATGAGCTGGAGAATCGCTTCCTGCTCGGCGAGGTCCTGGCGGAGGTCGGCTTCGGTCATATGCAACGCCTGGAGGCCGTCCTGGTAGCTGGCCGCACTTTGGAACCTGTTGCGAATTCCTTCGACACGCTGGTCCACTGCTTTGTCGTCGTCGGCGACCTTGATGTCGCTCGCCCGCGCCTCCTGGTCAAGCAGCACCCGGTCGATCATCCGCTCGCGTACCTGGTCGAGCGTCTTTACGTCAGGGGCCTCCGCTACAGGAGATTTTCCGTCGAGAAACAGTTCCAGGCGATACTCGTTCTTCACATCAATGGCGGTGATCGCAGTGTTTCCCACTGAGGCCACGACCCGGTCTATCGTCTGGCGGCCCGGGGCCGCGGATGCGAAGGCCGCCGCGGCCGCGAGCAGCGTCAGAAGCTTTGGCCCACGCTCAAGACGAACTGAAACTTCGGTAATCGAAGGACCTCCACTTCGTTCGGCGGGCAGACCGAGACGTTCGCGTTCATGCACACGTCGTATTGGGGGACATTTGGACTGTAGCCCACATCGAACCGCAGCGGCCCCACCGGCGTTTGGTAGCGGATGCCGATTCCGGCGGACTGAACGTCGTAGTCAAAGTCGGCCGGCGAACTCTGGCTAAACTTCAGCAGGCGCAGGCGGCGGATGGTCGAAAAGGCGTTCCCGGCATCTTCAAAGAGTACCAGTCCGAAGCGGTTTCGCTGAATCGGGAAGCGCAGTTCCGTCTGATTCAGAAATTCCGCCCTCCCGCCTACAGGATATCCTGATATGGGATCGCGGGGTCCGGCCTCATTGAGCGAAAAGGCCCGATCAGAGTCCGGACCGCCCATGAACAAGCGTTCCGGCAACGGCACGCCTTCCAGGGTTCGCTCGACGCCCGTCACGACGGTGCCCGGCGCGAGGGCAGGGGGCGGGCCGAAAGTAGGCTCGAATCCCAGCAAGGTGTTGCGGGCGAGAATCACGTGAGAGCCGAGACGATAGTAGGTGGAGTTTTGCCCGCTCAGGCGACCGAAGTCCGCCGACGATCCGAAACCCGTCCAAGCCACGGCCACGTCGACCGAAGAGTAGGAGCCGCGTGTCGCATCGACAGGATTGTCGCGCTGGTCATTCACGTAGCTGCCGCCCACGGTCCCCACCAGTACGCTCCCGAGCAGAGGAATGCTGCCCTGAGCGATGTGAAGATTGGAGACCGAAACGTGGCGAAAATTGTAACGCGCGATGAGCGAGGCGTGCGGGCTATAACGCTTCTGCAAGGTAACGGATACTTCCTGCCGGACGGAGTTGAAGGTCAGCACGTCGCGGCTCTGGTCCGCCAGTCCCGTGAAACGCAGGTCTAAACCTGGGTGGTTCAGAAAGTGAGGAATGTCGTAGCTTGTGGAACCGATCTTTTCGAGATCGGAAACATGTCCTGCCAGACTGTAAGTCTGGGGCCGTCCGTCCAGGTTGATCCGGTCGACTTCGAGCGACAGGCGCGGGCTCACTCCGTATTGCCCCTGCGGCCCACCCGGAAGCCTCTGCACGTCGAGACCGCCGCCGTAACCGAAAGTCCAGCGCTTGGCCTCCTCGAGGCCCACCAGCACTGTCTTGCGCGCCTCCGGACTGCCGGGATCCTGAGTGGCCACCTGAACCTGATTGAACAGGTCAAGATCATAGAGACGTTGCTGAGTCTCAAGAAGGGCGCTCTGGTTAAGCGGCTGTCCGTCCGCCACGGTGAGCTCCCGGTTGACGACACTGTCCCGCGTGAATTCGTTCCCCAACACCACCACCCGCGCGATGGTTTCTTTGCGGCCCGCATTTACTAGAAAGGCCACGTCGACCTCGTGTTGGGCAGTGGGCTCGGAAGCATGCCATTCCACGCTGGCCTGTGCGTAACCACGATTGTTCAAGTAACTCAGAATGGAGTCGCGATCGCTCTGTGCGCGCTCGGGGGAGTACGGCTTGCCTTGATAAGTGAGCAGCGAGGGAGCCAGTTGTTTCTCGACTTCACGGTCCAGGCCGGTGATCGCGAAATTCCGGACGTGGGTCTGATGGCCTTCCTCAATGTCAAAAATCACGAACAGCTCGTTGGGACGACCCTGGTAGTTTTGATTCAAAGAAGGCGTGACCTTGACTTCAGCGAAACCTCGGGACTGATAGAGAGCGGTAACCGCCTGAACCGAACGGTCAAGCAGATCGTGATCGAAGCGTCCCCGGCGCGACGACAGGACGCCCGCCGGCTGCAGCGCAACGGCGTTCTCAAGCTCGCTCGTGGCCACCGAGCGGTTGCCCCGAAACGCATCGCCCACGAATTTCCCGGCCGGACCCGCATTCACGACGTAAGTCACACTAAGGCTACGGTATGGCGTCCCGCTCGATCGCGTACCGGCTGATTCGCTGAGTTTCACCCGGGCGGAGTAATGTCCCTCCTGCATGAAGTAGTTCACCAGCGCCATTTCGCCTTCCTGCAAGGTCAGCGGGTCGGCGCTCGCTTGACGATAGGCAGGCAAGACATCTTGCAGCGTGGAGGCGGACAGGTGCACACCGGAAACTCGAATGCGAATCTCCGGTCCGGCCTCGACCCGCACGACGAGTTCCTCGGAGTTCTTGCCCGGATCGTAAACGCGCCGCTCGGTATTCACCGCGGCCTCGAGGTGGTTGCGCTTCACGTAAAACGAGTGCAACCGCACGATACCGTGCTCGAGACGCGCCGACGTCAGTTGGATTCCCGTCCTCCATCGCGCCTCGCGAAGCAGAACGGCCGCAGAGAAGATCACGTCGCCGGTAAAGCTCACTCCACTCAGGTGGGCTGCCCTCCCCGGATCGACGCTGAAGGTTATGTCCGCTTCCTGGTTTTCGGGATGACGGTCGAGACTCACTTCAATCTTGGCCGAGTGGTAGGCGCTGTTAGCCAGCGCTGACACAATTTGCTCCCTGGCCCGCTCGATGCCCTCATCAGTGAGCGGCTGGCCAAGGCGCAGGCCGGACGCGCCCGCCAAGGCGGCAGGATCAATCTCCCTGGGTGCGCCCCCCACGCGGACCACGCCGGTGAAATAGCGCACCCGCGCCTCAAACACCAGCACCACGCCCTGCCCCCGGGGCTCTGCATTGGCTGCGAGTTCCACGAAGCGGCCGGTGGCGTACAGGTTCCGGAGGCTAGCGGCAACCTTGGAGCGCTCGAGGGACTCGTTCTTATGCTGGGCGATCTCAGCCTTAAAGTCAGCGACGGTGAGGTCCGCATCGGCCTTCAGCCGAATGTCCAGTACGGTCCGCCCCCACAGGCTGGTGGAAGTATCGGCTTGAAGCCAACTGGAACAGATGGCAATCACCGCCAGGATCCCCAGCACTCGGAACGCCGCGGTGAGACCGAAAATTGGTGATTTGCCTGATAGCACCCCAGCGGAGCTGCCTTTCGATGTTCGATGCTGGTGCGTCACGGTTTATTTGCTGGCGGTTGCAACAGTCGCAGACTCGTGGCAGCCCCCCTCACCCCCGGCCCCTCCCCCCAAGGGGGTGGGGGGAAAGACCAACTAGCCAAGGGCTTCGCCCTTGATAGCCCAGATGGCAGATTCAAGATTCAAGACACGCCGATTCCGTTTGGGAGGAAACGAGAACAAAGTTCGCATTTCGATGAGCATGACGGACTAATTCAGGATTTCGTTCTCCGCTCGCCCCCTTGAAGCGGTGAAAAGATCCGACGCTGGGCTGTGGCGGCGGTCTCTGACCGCCGAAAAACTATTGAATCCAAGGACCGGCGGTGACAGACCGCCGCTACAGCCGGTTCTTTCACAGCTTCCCTTGGGGGAGAGGGGCCGGCGGTGAGGGGGCCTCCAATCAACGATGAACGCCTTATTTCGCAACGGTTCCTCAGGCCGGCCTAAAGGCGGCCGAGAGCTTCTGTGTCCCCCAGGAAATCGCTATGATGCCTTGCCCGCCCTCACTGGATAAGTTAATCGTCAACTCCTCCACCGGGGCGCTTAGTTGCTGGACTTCCATCGGCACCTCGGCAAGCTTCGCGCTCGGCTGGTAGTGGTTGATGGACTCGCTCGAGACCACGAGCGACCACTGCCCGGGTGCGATCAGGCGGGCGAGCAACACGTGTTTGCCCTTGGGTACGCGGGCCCCGCCGAAATCCAGATCAGCGTCCGACTCGATCACCGTAGCGATGTCAGCCCCAATTCTCCACATCTGGCCCGGCTGGATCAGCTTGGTCACATCCCGGCCCTTCAGCGTCGGCCGGCCGTATTCGATCGAAACGTTGGCCTTACCGACGGCCGCCTGGGTCTTGCCCTGATCATTGCCATGGCCGGCGGCGATCAGGGCTCCCACGGCCACGACCACCGCCAGATTAATCGATCGCGAGACGATTCCGCGTGATTGCATTGCTTGTCTCCTTCTGTTTCGGGGATGCGCCGTAGGGCCGGGGCTTACGCCGGCCTTAGGCCGGCCCAAGGGTCGGCCCTACTAGCCAACGACCTTCTCGACGGCCTGACGCAACTGCTCGGCGCTGACAAAGCCCACCCATTGATTCCGGATCATCCCCTTGGAGTCGATGAGAAACAGCGTCGGGAAGATCGCCACGCCGCCGTACGCCGCATTGGCCTCCGCGTTCCAATGGCCGACGGGAAAGACGATCTGATGCTCGGTGAGGTAGCGCTGCCGCACAGCGTCGGTATAGCCGAGGCCAAGAATGCGATCGGCGTTCGCGCCCACAATCGCCAATCCCTTGCCTTTAAATTCGTGATCAAGCCCAACCAGAACGGGCGACTCCTTCATGCATGGGGGACAGCCCGTAAACCAGACATAAAGCAGGACCACCTTGCCGCCGAGGCTCGCCGAATCCACATTCGCGCCGTTAACCCCAGGCAGATTGAAGGGCGGAGCGTGCTTGCCCTCCCAGCCTGTGAGTTGGTGTTCCAGCGCCTGGCCGAAGCGCGGATCGGAACGAACCAGCGCCACGTTAACGCTCGTGATTTCCCCGCTCCTGGGATCGCGCGTAAGAAACTTGGGTACGCGCGGATCAGACTCCATCACGCGCAGCAGAACATCCGCGGCGCCCGGCGCGTGAAGGTCGAACTGGCCGGCGATGGTGTCCAATGTCGGAGGATGACCGAACTTCTCCTGGTACTGGACCACGAAGAGGGGAACGCGAAAGAACGCGCGGTAGAGCTTGTCCAGTGCCTGGCGATCCGCAGCTTCGGTGAACACCTTGTTGTAGAGCTCAGTGATCAGCAGTGGTTGGCCCGGCTGAAGATGGTCGCGAATGTAATCCACCACGCGAGTCTCGGCCTGCACTTGGCTCGGTGTCCCGGCTTTTTCGGATTGTGCTGACGCTGCTGCCGTGGAGAGGCTTATTGTGAGCGCGAGGCCCAAGCCGGCCCTCACCAGCCGGTCGGCTCCGGCACTCAGCTGGGTCCCGCCACGCAACGAAAAACTCACCAGAGAAGGCACAGAGAGAACGGAGAAGTCCCTCCTTGTGCCTCCGTGACCTCTATGATCTCTGTGGTGAGGTTCTTTCATGACGCCATCCAATGACGGCGCCGGGGTCCTCGCGGTCTCCCCTTCCGACGGGCGCGCCATCACTTTGACCTCCCGCGAGCGGGCGCGGCGGAGGCCAGCGCACTAGAGTGCCGGAAGAGGTTCCATTCAAAAAGCAGCGGATACTGCATGTACTGGTCTTCGTAGTCCCAGCCGTGGCCTCCTTCGCGCAAGGTATATTCGTGCGGGAAATGCTTCGAGGTCAGAACCTGATCCAGAAGTTGGTTGCCGGCATCGAAGCCGTAGCGGTCATGATCGCCACAGTCAAAGTACATTTTCAGATTCTGAAAAGCCTCCGGGTCCTCCGCCAGCGTGAGGGGGTTGTTCGCTTCGAAGTACGGTCCGTTGATCTGCGAGCCGAACGGGCCTTCGAGAATGCGAGCGTAGAACCCCCAGCGTCCGGTGGTGGGAAGCGGATCGGGAAACTTCGGCAGCAAGGCAGCGCTTTGAGCGCTCACCGAGCCAAATAAGTCCGGATGACGCATCGCCAGGTGCAGCGCCCCATACCCACCCATCGAGATCCCGAAGATCCCGCGCTCGGTCCGCTGGGCAATGGTCCGGTAATGCTGGTCGATGTAGGGAACCAGTTCCTGAACGAAGAAATCCTCGTAGCGAACCTTGCCGTCGAACGAGTTCACGTAGAAGGTCTTTCCCGCATCGGGCATGACCATCAGAAGCGGTCCAAGCTCGCCCTTGGCCAGCATGCCATCGAAGATCTCCTTGCCGCCGCGCTCCGCCCAGCTGCGCTCGTCCTCAAACATGCCGTGAAGAAAATAGAGCACGGGATAGCGCTTGTTGGACGAAGCGTAGTCCGCCGGAAGGTCCACGCAATAGCTGACCGCGCGGCCGAGAATTGCGCTCTGAATCTGGCCGCAATCGAGAGTCGTACTGCCAGTCGGCTGACCTTGTGCTGCTTGCAGACCTGCGGCGTTGAACGACATTTCCGCGACCATCGCCAGGCCAACGACGGTGACGAGCCAACCTAGGTTCTGAGCGGTCCCAAATTTGCCGGCAATTTTCATCTTTCTCCATGGGGAACTAACTCACCATGTGCATGCAAGGCGCTTCGCGCGTTCTCGTCGCAGCGAGAAATCTCACTCCGGAGCCAAAGCTCATGGTTGCGGCTGATCAACCTTGGACCCAGCCTCGTCCGACTGAATGTAGACCGATGTCTCGCCGCTCCTCGAGGTGGCGCCCACGGAGCCGCCGGCAGGGTGGCCAGCAGCGCCGGTCTCGCCGTAGAGGTCACCGTGGACCCGCTTCAGGAGCGATCTACCCTTCGCGCCGTCGCGCACGATACCTGCGCTATCTGCTTTTGATGCTGCTCCGGAACTTGATGGCGCCGGTTGAAACTCCACCACCGCGTCGCTCGACGACGCGGGCTCCGAAGCGACGTCCTGTACTGGCGTCTTCACCTTGGAGTTGCTCTGCCTGGCGCCTTGGGTTTTGGCTGGCGCCGGATCAGCGCCCGGCCCGTTCGTTTGGCTGGCATCTTGTTTGGCGAGTTCCCGGGCGACGCCGCGCACCACATCCTCAGTGCTGATCGGACCGGCATTCTTGAGAACTGCCGGATGGGCAGCCGCACTTGCCGGAGGGTCGATGTCGTGAAGTTCGAGTTTGCCGCCAACATCCAGTTTTCCGGCGCGCTCGGGCTTCGCTGACGGCTCAAGCTTCCCAGTGACGTCAGCGTTATCAGCGGAGGCAGATTTTTCGGCCGGCGCGGGCGAAGTCTTCACGGTCTGAGCCGGGGCCGCGCCCTGCGGCGCTTGAGCGCTTTGCGCCTGGATGAGCGCCCAAGCGCTGAGAGCCACCAAAGCCACAGCAATCCGCCCTGCCATTCGCCCCTCCACCACGCATTCGTCAGCCCGTGGCGCGTCAAAGCTATTGTGGCCTTGGCGTCTTGCGGGAGTCAACCTCAGCCGGGACCAAGTATCTGGGGTCAGGAATCTTTACGGCCGGTCTTGCGCGCCACGGTATGGCGCAAGCCCATAAGCTAGCGCCGGCAAAGAGTAACCTTGCCGCACCTGCGACGACATCATAAGGTGTAGTCGCTAGCTCAGCCGGCCGGTTTCTTACTCGATCCGCTTCGCGTGAGTGTCCTCGCTGCCTTGGTGCAGGATTAGTTCCGTGACGCGACCCGGGCTGTCGCGCACGAAGGTGATCTGCGCGTCGGAGACCTTGGGAAAGAACTCGCGATCTGACTCCGCAAATATTTCTGCCTTGGGTTGGCCGGTGGCCTGCGCAAAGAGATGATCGCCTTCCTGGGTGATGGTCAGGACGAAATTCGGAGCAAGTTGGAAGCTACCGACGTAGTCGCGGAACAGGGCCGGGTCGACTTTAACGATCGTACGCTCCGCCGGTTTGAAGTCCGGCCAGCCGTATTCGTGGCTGATCGCCCGCAGAAATTCGCTAATCAGCCGGTTGCCGCTGTCGGAGTTGGTCATGACCACCGCGCCTTGTCCCGCGCGCGCGTAGGCCACCAGGATGCACTGGAAGCCCTCGTTGGCGCCGCTGTGGGTAAATTGCAGGGCCTGGCCTTCGCCTTCGACGAAAACACCCAAGCCGTCGTTCTCGATCTGCCGCTTGAGCATCTGCTGGGCCGTTGCCTGCGAGATTACGCTGTGTGACTTACCGGCGAGCGCGTCCTGAATGCCAATCGCGAAACGGGAGAGGTCCGCCGGCGTGGTCCACAGACCGGCGGCCGCGAGCTCCGGGTAGGTGCGATACTTGCCGTCCACGGGCGTACCGTCGCTGCGGTAGCCTGTGGCAGCGAACGGCCGCCAGTCCTCGCGCAGGGGCTGCGAGTAGGCGCTGTCTTTCATATCAAACTTGCTGAGCGCCGTTGTCTGCATGATCTGAGGAAAAGGCTTGCCCAGCACCTCGATCAGCATTTGCTGCACCACCGTATAGCCGCCGCCCGAGTAGCTCCACTTGGTGCCGGGAACTGTGTCGACGCGAACGGGCTCGGTGTTCGCCGGCTTCTCGCCGTTCAGCACCTGCACCAGCGTGGGCACGGGCGTGCCGGCTTCGTAGCCCGGAAAGCCGTGAATGGTAAGCCCGGCGCTGTGACTCAGAAGGCGCCGCAAGGTCACCTTCTGCTCGCGGGTGAAGTCGTTATCCGGCACCTTCCATGACTTCAGGTAGTCGTTGACGTTGCGGTCGAGGTCGATCTTGCCTTCCTCCACGAAGTGAAGCGCGGCAGCAGCGGTGACCGACTTGCTAATGGAGGCCGCCTGAAAGCGCGTGTCGGGCGTTACCGGCTGTTTGGCGGCGACGTCCGCAAACCCATAACCCCGCATCCAATCGATGCGGCCATGGTCGATCACCGCGATGCTCACGCCCGGCACCTTGTAGAAAGCCATGCGGTCGGCAAGGTTCATCGCCGGCGTAGGCTCTCCCTTAACCTCCACTGGCGGCAGCAGTCCGTGCTCAACACGGGCGATGCGTTCCCGGAGGCTCGACGTGCTGGCCTGAACGCTGGCACGCGCAGCGAGAGCGAGCAGAGCGTTATTGCGGGGCAGAGGCGCCCCGGCATAGAGGATTGCAGCAAGCGCGAACCCCACAATCAGAAGTGCCCTCTTCATGCTCACCCCTTGCTAAGAGTCCTAAGTTAGCTTCGTCCCATGATGCGACGAAACGCCATTATAGACACGCTGCACGGCTGCTTTCATGGAGTTCTCAAGGAACCGGCCAGGCGACAAGCTGCTGAAAGCTGAGAACTGAAGTTCTCAGTCTTCAGTTATCAGCCGTCAGGCTATGACCAGCCGAGGGCGATATCTCCTGTCGTAGGCTAGTATGAGTGCCTATATTGATTCTCAAGCGGCCTATTGACAGAAGATTAGCGACGTGCTAGGCTCACGACTTGATGGCGGCTGGGCGCAGCTCGGGGCGATTCCCGGGTGTGCCGAAACCATTCAGCAAGCACTCGGAGGAACCTGACCGAGTGGCTCGGATCGCCAAAGGAATCTACGAAAACGTCGAACGAAGCCAAGGGTAATTGCTAGGCCATGGCTTGGCCAACTCGCGAGACGCGAACTGCGCCAAGCTAACTACCATTGCAAGTGAGATGAAGGTGGACCTCGGCGGCAAGTTGTATGAAATTCAAAATGTTACGAACAAACCCGGCATCTTATTGAAAACAAAGGTCACGAATTATCGAAACCCAGCATGTCTGTGAAAGACAAGTGCTTGCTCTAGATAGCCCAGCATGTATATGATCGCAAAGCACTTACTTAAAGTTATCGGTCATCAGTTCCCGGTTTTTCAGTTCAACTGACGACTAATTACTGAAAACTGATGACTCAAGGCGCGGGGAGAAATCAAATGGAATCTACCGGAGAGCAGCAGGTATTACATAACCGCGGGAATTACCTGGTCCGCCGGTAGCGATTGGCGCCGGGGCAGGCGACCCCCTGGCATCGCGATCCTTTTCATCGCGTAGCCGTGGTCTTGAGCGGAGATCTCCTCAAGATCGAGTTTCGCGACGGCAGAGAGAGTCAGACCTGCCCTGTCTCGCCGGGGGACGTCGATTGGTCAGAGCCCAGCGGTAGGGTTCATCGCGCCCTGAACGTCGGGAAAGAAGTCTTCGAGGAGGTTGTGACCTTCTTCCTCGACCGTCCCGACGCGGTGCCGCAGCCGGAGGACAATAGTCTGGCAGTTTCCCGAGCCGGAGTGGGACGCGATTCGCAGTTTTCAGGTCCCGGGTAAGGCAAGACCGCCCGACAGGGGGGAACTGAAAACTGACGACTGACAGCTGCCATGTCACGATTTCGCAAACTGATCGCCTCGATCCTGACCTTCCTGCTGGGAGGGTCCGCGGCCCGCATGCAGGCGAGGTGTTTTTACCACTTCCCTGAAGATTGCAATCCCACCCGAATCACTGATCGGGACATCTGTGACTTTCATAAAGTCGATAGCGATCTGTATCGTGGCTCGCACCCGAAGTGCAGTGGATACGTCAAGCTGGCGGAATTGGGAGTCCGGACCATTGTCAATTTACAGGGAGCGGCGGGGCGCGATCTTCGTGACTGCGAGAGCAAGCTTCCCGGTATCGCGTTTCGCTTTCACGTCGTTTCAGTCAACATCGACTATCTCGAGATCGGACTGACCGGCGTGCCCGATGAAAAGCTGCGCCGCTTGTTCGCCGAGATACAGCGCGCGCCCAAGCCTCTCTTTGTCAACTGTAAGTTCGGCAAAGACCGCACCGGCGCGGTGGTGGCTCTCTACCGGATGAGGCGGCACGAGATGACATTCAGCCAGGCAGAGCGCGAGGCTCATTACTACCGCTTGACGCCGCGTGTGATCGGACTCACGCGGACACTCAATCGCTACCGGAATCCGCGAGAACTGGCCGCGCTTCCGCCCCCGGTGATTTCCTCGGAAGGGCCCCGAGGTGTGTGCCGCCCGAAACTGTTGGAGGATTTTGGTTCGGAAAGGCACGATTGAGAAAGACGGCGAGAGGCTGTGGGATGGCAATCAAAAGTTTTCCAGAATGTCGGTGACGAGCGTATGCGCGAAATCGCGGGACAGCCGGGTCAGCGCCGGTCCCTCTTCTTCGAAGAGTTGGGTGTTGGACTGGCTGATTTCATACTCCTCGCGAAAAACGTAGCTGGGATTCGAGAAGAGAACCTTGTGGGTATGTTGATCCACCAGGCGAACGTCCGCCGTCACCACCACCTGCAGGGCGGTGGCCGCCCCGGTCTTCAGGTCGAACGCGATGACGCCGGTGGCGACGTTTTTGACGGTGCCCTCGATCACCGCGTCAGCCCCTTCAGGATCCGTCAGAACCTTGAAGCGAGTCCGCTCGATCAGTTCGCGGATGATGGCCGCCGTCAGCTGTTGTTCGATGCGGAACTGCTTCGTTTGGTTGATGAAGGTGGGAACAGCGATGGTCTTGACGCCGGGCAGCAGCCGGTCGCCCCGGCCCGCGACGTGGTAGCCGCAGGCGAAAGCGCACATCGCTGCCAACAGCACAGAGCATTTCCACACTGAGAGCCGCGCCGTCAACTCGGTTGAGCCTTTCCCTCGCCGCCCGAGGCTCCACTCCGGCTTACGAACTCTTCCGCGATTTGAACCGCGTTTTGCGCGGCCAGCCGCAGGTTATCGATGACGGCCCAGATCCAGAGACCGTTCTCGCGTCCGGCATCGGCCATGATGGAGTCGATCAGGATCTGAGCGTTGCCCGTCACCTCCACTTGAGAGGGGGCATGATCGGCGGCACGCCGCAGCCGCACGTCACCCCCTGCCAGAGCCTGGTGGACTGCGGCCGGGGCGGCCGGGGCGGCGGTCTCCACGTAAAGCGACAAGGCCACCGAGTAAAACACCGGCGCCTGAATGAATCGCAAAGCCGGCACCGGGCTCCGGCCGGCGAGATAACGATGGAGTTCGCCGCGCACCCGGCCTTCCAGACCGGCAAGGGTCTGCGAGTGCAACCCGGCCAGGCGCGGCAAGGTGTTGAACGCGAGTTGGGCGCCGAAAACCGCCAGCGGAACCTTTTGAAAGCTGAAAAGGTTGAGGGTCTGCTTTTGCAGTTCCTCAATGGCGCGCGGGCCGAGTTCCGAGGCAGGGTTGAAGACGTGGGCCACCGCCGACCGCAGCTCAAAACGCGCGGCCAGGCGAAGAAGGATCAAGCTGAGAGCGATGGTGACGGGATGGGCCGAGGGAATGACGGGACGGAGCGCCTCCGGGCCCAAGGGCAAGGTTGCCGTCCCCGCAATGCGAGGCACGGCCGCGCCGGATTCCCCCAGGCTCTCCTCGAGGTCAATCACCACCGCCGGGCGCGCCGACTCGGGACGCAGAAACGCAGGCAAGGGATCGGGTGGCGCAGCGATGAAGGCAAAATCGATCTCGTCGCCGTGGACTTCAGGATTGAGGAAAACCTCGGCGGGATCGGCATCCAGATCGACGATAGGGATCTGCGGCTCCTGGTCTCCCCTGACTCTCGCCTCGATCTCGACGAGGCGCGACATGGGAAATCGCCTCTCGCGGAGGACATTCAGCAGTTCCTTGCCGAGGAGAGACGACGCGCCCACCACCGCGACCCGATAACCTGCCGTCCGAGCCTCGTGGACTCGGCTAACACTTTCGGGTGGAGTCATTGAGCGTGGACCTCTTGGGCGGGTGGTGGCGATGGGCGGTGCCGGGAAAGCAGGCGGGCGGTGGGTCCACTCAGCATGTAGCCTACCGTCAAAAGCAGCAGAACGTACTCCGAATAAGCGTACACCAGGTAAATGACGAGTCCGATGAGAATCACTGCCACGTAAGGGCGGCGCTGGCGGAGGTCAACATTTTTGAAAGTATGGTAACGCACGCGGCTGACCATCAAAAAACTCAGGATGGCAATCAGCACCAGCCAGGCCATGCCGTAGTTCCAATCATAAATGGCGTCTTTGCGGCAATGAACGATGGCGGCAATCACGCCGGCGGCGGCCGGAATGGGCAGGCCCACGAAGTAGCGGCGGTCCGAGGATGGCCGCGCGCTCTGGATGTTGAAACGCGCCAGACGGGCCGCGCCGCAGATGACGAAGGCGAAGCTGATGATCCAGCCCACGTATCTCAGGTGTTCGCTCCAGACAGGCCCCAGCGCCTGCTCCACGGGCCGCACGCCCCAGGCGAAGGCCAACAATGCGGGAGCGACACCGAAGGCGATGACGTCGGCCAGGGAGTCGAATTCGCGGCCAAAGTCGGAGGTCGAGTTCGTGAGGCGTGCGATCCGGCCGTCAAAACCGTCGAACAGCCAGGCCCATCCGATGGCCTTGGCGGCGTTGTCAAACGCGAACCGGCTGAGGTCCGCCGCCGCGCCGGCAGCCATCATGGCGGTGGTGGCTTTCAGCGTTTGCAAGACGGCGAGGTATCCACAAACCAGGGTGCCTACGGTGAAAAGACTCGGCAGCACATAAAGGCCGCCATGCAACCGGCCCCTGCGCTTCGTTCCAAGACTCGATCCCGATGTGGCCAAAGTTGTCTCCGCACCAAGCCTCGGGCCGGCCGCCGGGGCCTGCTCTCAAGCTCGCGAAAGGCCCCCAGCTTGCTGCCGGTCGCGATCCTGCGAGCCGCTGGGGAGCCGAGTCACGTCCCGGCCGGCCGCCACGGCCAGCACCGCCGATCCGGCCCGAACACGATCGCCGACCCGCACCCGCAACTCCAGCGTAGGATCGAGCAGGACGTCAACGCGCGAGCCAAACTTGATCAACCCCACGCGCTCGCCGCGCTCGAGGGGATCCCCGACGCGCTTCCAGAATACGATACGGCGTGCAAGGAGGCCAGCGATTTGGCGCACCACCACAAGACCGGCGGCGCTCTCCAGCGTGAAGACGTTCTGTTCATTCTCGGCGGAGGCGCGCTCGCTGCTGGCAATTCCGAAGCGGCCCTTTTGATAGACCACGTCACGAACCGTGCCCGCAACGGGCGAGCGATTGACGTGAACATCGACGGGCGACATGAAGATGCTGACTCGCCTCAGCGAACGGCCCTCGAAGCTCTCCTCGGCAACTTGGACCACGCGGCCGTCCGCCGGCGAGACGATCACGCAGGGATCAGAGGGCGAAGTGCGTTCGGGATCGCGGAAGAAATTCAGGACGAAAAGGGTGAGGATCAGAAAAAGAACGGATGCCTTGTAGACGTGGAGGTAAAGGGCCCCGCCTGCGGTCAATGCGAGCGGCAATCCGTACCAATAGCCTTCTTTAACCATAGGGCGGGCTCCGTCGTTTCTGGGCCCGGCGCAGAATCCCACAGGCGCGCCTACGCCCCAGGCGACGACGGTCTGCCGTCCTTTAGATTACGCCTTGCCCGCCCTTTGGACGAGCGTCTCCATTTCATCTTTGAGTCTCAGCTTCAGTTTTTTGAGCCGAGTCTCTTCCAGTTGTTCCTGTTCGGTGAGGTATCGTCTTGAAGATAATTGATCGAGTAAGTTGGCGTAATGCGAATGCTGCTCAGAAAGGCGTTGGTACTCGGGATTGTTGGCCACCAATTGCGTCCGGATGGCCCCGGCCGGGGTGCTCATGGGTGGATCACCTCCAGAAATTAACATTCTCATCTCATAACTGTAACCTAGCACATCGCCTCTGGGGCTTCAAGGGCTTTACGTCGTCACATAGCGGCACGTTTACTCCGCCGTTATCAAGCCTGGCATTCTGCTCTTTTGGGGCCGCATCGAGTTGTACCGAGCCGCCGATACTTCAAATTGAGGCACACCCGTCGCGACGCGAGATGGCCAAAGCCACTGTTCCATGGCGATCCGAAATCGGCCTTGGATAATAGGCAATTTGCTTCTAGCGCTGACTCTCGGAGCAGGATCAATGGGAGGGGCGCGGCCGGTCGAACCGGCACACCCGGCCGCGCCTGGTTGGGTTTCCGCCGGGACTCCAACTGCCTGGCGATTGCGCGCCGAGGGGACGGAATGGGGGGGCATTCCTGCTGGCGGCACGCAGCTCATCAGGATCAAGCGAGCCCGTGTTGGCGTCCAACCACATGCTACATTCAAGTAGATACTACTCTCGTTATTTAATGTCAAGTAAAATCTTTTGGATCTTCGGCCCGAAGAACCCGAGCTTTATCAGCGGCTGCCTCGGGAAGCCTGAAGGTCTTGCTATACTCTCTAGTAATCGTCCCAACCGGGGACGGAGGTCCACATGGCTGAACCCCACCGTGCTGAACGGCGGCGCGCGCGGCGCCGCAAGGTTGCCAGTTCCCTGACCTTTGTGGTTGACTCCGACCGCGACCAGATCGTCAATCGCGCTTTTGCCGTAGACCTCTCGGATTTGGGAGCAAGGATCCGTACAGGTCTCAGGCTGGAACCAGGCCAGTTGATCACCGTGGTCCCCAGCGAAGGGTCGAAGGAGGGCATTCCAAGCCGGGTCATCTGGGTAAGTCCGGGAGGCCTAGACGGCGAAGCGGGGATCGCTTTCTTGGAACCTTTGGCTGCGCAGCCAGGGCCGTAAGGGCGCTCGCATCACAGGCGGATGCTCGATCGCGGGCGTGGCGAGGCTTGCCCTGGCCGCCCATCACTGCGGTGACAGGTCCGGGTTTAGTAATTCGGTCGCTTTCCGCCGCTGACCCTGGTTTATTCGGTCTATGTGTGCCAGTTCCTTTTGACCTTCTTCCGACCTCCCCAGCCGGATCAACGTCCGGCCCAGCCAGTAGTGTGGCTCCACCCGGTCTGGAAGGCGAGCGACCGCCAGACGCAAAAACGCTATCGAGTCCTCGGGCGAACCCGATTCCGCCAGCACTTGTCCCATGCCGAGGTCGGCTTCGCCGTAAGCGGGATCCAAACGCAGAGCTTGCTGGAAGCATCTCTGTGCCTTTTGCAGATCCCTTCTTCGAAGCGCGATGTCACCCAGATAGTAGTAGGAGGGAGCGAATCCTGGTGAGATGCGAGTTTCGGTTTCGAGGGGCGCCACAGCCTGATCGTAGTGCTTCCATCTCCAGTAGAGGTAGCCGAGCATGAAGTGCAACTCGGGAGTCCCGGGGGAGGCGGCAATGGCCTGCTTGAATTCCTCCTCCGATTTCTCAGGCCGGCTGAGCATGTCATAGGCCTCACCTAGCATTTCGTGAACGAAGAGGGAGTCAGGATGGGTTCGGAGAAGCTCGGCGGCCGCCTCCAGGGATTTGCGCGGCTGGCCCGCATTGCGATAGTCCTTAGCCAGAATGAAGAGAACCCGTTCATCGGTCGGGCGAGAATGGCGAGCGAGCTCCAACTCGCCGATCGAGCGTTCCCATTGCTTGAGCTCAAAATAGCAGACACCCAGAAGATACTGTGCGTCCGCTCGACGTTTGGGATCAGCACTGCCTGATTCGAGCTCGGGAATTGCCACCTCGGGGTCGCCCGCGTTAAAGAGCGCCAGGCCAAAATTGAAGCTGATCGTTGAATCGCCGGGCCACAGGTCATGGGCCTTGCCGAAAGCATCAGCCGCGCCGCGAAACTGACGCTTCTGGAAGTATAGAGCAGCCAGATTGTTGTAACCCTCTGCCGAATTCGGATCGAGCGCCAGGCCCAGCCGGTACTCCCGTTCCGCATCATCGAGCCTGCCGGTTTGGGCCAATTGCCTCGCGCGCTCGAAGTGCTCGGAAGCTGACTGGCTGGAAGTTCCCCAAGCTGCGTAGACCGCGACCAGAACGAGCGACCAAAGCCCCACGGCTCGCAAGACGACGCTCGCTTTTCCTGTTCCGGTCTTCATCGCAGGAGTTTAGCACCCGGAGAAGCCCCCAGCAAAGCGATTCTTAATTTTTTTCTTGACAGAGTAACTTGAGCATGTTACAAGGTTCGCCGGTTTGTTATTAATACTGGGTAACCACAAAATTGTACCTGGAGGATCAGGTCGGCTTGGTGCATTGGGTATGAATCATCTGGGGGCTAAGCCACGTCCCTTCCCGCGAGCAAATCCCCGAGGGGCTCGCCTTTTGTTTCTCCTGTCGGGCTCGGGTCCCATCAACGTTACGAGGTTTCAGTAAGGCGCGAATAACGCTCCAGTGGCGTTCGACGCGCGTACCCAGCACGCTTTAATGGAGGAGGATATGGGAAACAAGCTTCTAACGTTGTTAGTGTCAGTAGTGTGCCTCTTTTGCGTCTTGGGTCCAGCAGCCCGCCCCTTACACGGTCAGGCAGCGACCACGGGCGTGATCGTGGGAACGGTGACCGATGCAACCGGCGCGGTCATTCCTGGCGCAGACGTTACCGTCACCGAGCTCGCAACCGGAATCAAGCACACCACCAAGACCGACGCCGAAGGACGCTATGAGGTTCTGGCTCTGCCGTCCAACGAAGCGCACATGAACGTGACGGTGAGTAAGTCGGGCTTCCAGACTTTTGTTTCTCAGGACGTGGTTATTGATCCTAGTACCCACGTCCAAGTCAACGCCGTCCTCCAAGTGGGTGCAAGCACGCAGGAAGTTACGGTGACTTCCACGGTGGTCCAAGTCAATACCCAGAGCGGTGAATCGAGCGGTGTTATAGCCGGAGATGAAGTATCCGAACTGCAGTTGAACGGGCGCGACTGGCGCGACCTTTCCGCCTTGATCCCCGGCGTCAATGACCTGAACGCCGGCCATGGCGCTACTGGCGTCGCCTTCACGAGCGGCAACAATATGAGCGTGAACGGCCTAGACACCTCGCAGAACATGTACACCACCGACGGCGCCTATAACATGAACACCGGGAGCATGGGGAACGAGAATGTTCTTCAGCCCATCGATTCTATTTCCGAGTTTAAGGTGATCAAGGACAACTACAGCGCCCGGTATGGGTGGCAGGGTGGCGCGCAGTTCATGGTCGCGACCAAATCGGGAACTAAGGAATTCCACGGCAGTGCCTACGAATACATCCGCAACAACGCGGTGGATGCCAACAACTGGTTCAACGATGCGGCCGGCGCACCCAATACGACCTTGCGGCAGAACATCTTCGGCGGCAGTCTCGGCGGCCCCGTATACATACCGGGACATTACAATACTGACAAGAGCAAGACTTTCTTTTTCACCAACGAGGAGTTCCGCATTCGCCACAGTGGCGTATCCGTGCTGGGCGCCATCATTCCTCAGGCGATGCGGGCTGGCGACTTCAGCGCTGATCCTACCTTGCCGTCGGCAGGGTTGAGTCTGGACTCGGCCTCCGCCGCCATCCTGGCATCGGGGCATCCGGGCGTCAATTGCCTGCCGACGCCCAAGTCAATCAATCCTGCTTGTTTTGACACCAACTCGGTGGCCATGATGAGCCATTTCTGGCCCATTCTCCCCAACAATCCCGGCGGCGGCTTCAACAACTACCTCGATACCAGCGTCGAGCGCAACGACGGCCAAGACTACACGGAGCGCATTGATCACCGCTTTAACGAGAGGTACTCCTTGATGGCTCGCGTTTCCTACGAGACCGGCACGGATGCGTGGCCCTACCTCAGTTGGGGAGGAAATCCGGAGCCCTCCGAGGCCGAGTCCTTCAAGGAGACCGGATTTAACAACATGGCCCAATTTACGGCCAACATCAACCCAACCACCATTAACCAATTCACGTTCACGCAAACCGATGACAAACCACGACTTAGCATCAGCGGCGCGGCATTTCGCACAGGAATCACCCCAGCCTTGACAATCAATTTGCCTTACGGTTACACCGCCGACCAGACCAATCGCGCGCCCGACATCAGCTTTTCTGGCGGATGGTCAGGGACAGGTAACGGAGGACTACCCATCAACGCGAGTGACCAGGAGAACGTGGTCTCCGACGACTTTACCAAAATTAAAGGAGGTCACACACTACAAGCGGGGGTCATGCTGATTTGGGGCATCAAACGACAAAGTAACTTCGCGACCACAGAAGGAAGTTACTCCTTTTCCGGCGTACACACGGGCGACCCCATCGCCGACTTCCTGCTAGGGCTCGACTCCTCCTTCAATCAAAACAACATCCGGCGGCGCGGCTCCTTCCGATACATTCAAAACGAAAACTACTTCCAGGACGACTGGAAAGTGAACCCGAAACTTACCCTCAACATGGGCGTGCGGATGGTGTACTATTCGCCGGATACTATGCAGGGGAACGGCGTTAGTGACTTTGACCCTTCGCGTTATGATCCTACTCAGGCGCCCCAGGTCCAGCTTAATGGCGTGTTCGTTGCAAATGGGGCAGGGGTTCCGGTTACATCAACAGGTGCGGTAGCGAACCTGCTGGACGGCATTGTTTTCCCGGCAAGTTTCAAGCCCAACCCCGCTTTCCCGCTCGCCGCGGCCACGCCTGGCGTTCCGGATGGGATCTTTACCACCAGCCCGCACTTCGGGCCCCGTATCGGCTTTGCCTATGATCCGAAGGGGGATGGCAAGACGGCCATCCGCGGAGGATACGGCATCAGCTACGGCCGAGTTCCATTCGCCCTTTACAACGGTGACCTGAGCAATCCGGGCTTCACGGAGGGCGTCGTTCTAATTAACGGCACCGTGACTGATCCAAGTCTTGGCACCCCAGGGGCTCAATCGGCCTTTGGTATCAACACGGTAGGGGCTGCTAACTCTACGTTTAATCCCTTGCGCGTTCAGAGCTATAGCTTGACCGTGGAAAGGCAGATTATTCCAGGTGGTGTGTTCAACATCGCGTATGTGGGCAGCCACTCCAACAACTACTCCCTCGGCTACGATCACGACTGGCCCCTGCCTGTCGCCGCACCCACCCAGAATGCGGCCGGTTGCCTGTCGCCGGGTGAAACCGCAACCCCTGCCGGCGGGTTCCAATTTGATCCTTGCATTAATCAAGGTATCACCTCGGCGACCTACACCCGTCCCATCCCCATGTACAACGGGATTAGCGCCGAATCTCAGTCCGCGGGCGCATGGCCCGCAATGGCTAACTACAACTCTCTTCAGACCGGATTCCGATACGTGACGCACAGGGGTCTCACGCTTACAGCCGCGTACACCTGGGGCCACACGTTGACGAACAATATCGGCCCTCAGGACCCCTATATTCTTTTCGCCAACCCCAAGGCAGACTACGGGCAGCCGTCGCAAGGCCAGCACCATATATTCAACGCCAGCTACATCTGGCAAATGCCCTTCCTCAAAGGTCGAACGGATTTGCTGGGGACGGCATTGGGAAACTGGACGTTCTCAGGGATAACCACCTTCGTGAGCGGCACGCCGAATAACATCGGCCTCAGTACTGGCCAGAACGGATTGGCTGGCGTTCCCAATTGCGTGGCGTCGACGAGCGGTCCGCAGACCCACGAGGAGTGGTTTAATACCTCCGCTTTTGTCGCTCCCGCCTTTGGGTTCTATGGAAACTGCGCTTACGGTATCGTCTACGGACCCCCGCTGCAGGTGTGGAATTGGGCTCTTTACAAGACGTTTCCCATTAAGGAACGGCTGCGGATTCAGTTGAGGTTCGAGGCGTTCAATATTTGGAACAAACCGAACTTCCAGAGTCTCGATACGAATCTTGGTGACGGCGCGTTCGGACAAACTACCAGCACCGCAGATCCGCGGCAGCTCGAAGGAGCCCTTAGGCTGGAGTTTTAGGCTGAAAACAGTCAGCCTCGAGGGTAGGGCCCTTAGGGAGAGGAGCCCTGCCCTTGAACGGTCTCCTGCGCCTGTTTCAACAATTCCTGGCGTTCGGAATACTCGGCCGCATGATACTTCTGGAATTCTGCAAGCGCCTTTTGGGCTTTCCCCGTCTGACCTAACCGTTTGTAAGCGTGCGCCAGTTGATAGTAAGCCTCCGGGAATTCAGTTTGCAACGTAACGGCTTTCTCCAGTTCGCCGACGGCCGCCCGGAAATCATCCTCCTGCACGAGCAGGCGCCCCAATTGGTAATGAGCGAGCGCGTAGGAGGGGCTTAGCTGAATGCTTCTTTCGACCTCCTTGCGGGCTTCAAGCGGTCGTTCGCTTGAGAGAAGCAGCATCCCGTAGAAGCAATGGTAGTAGGGATTACGCGGTCGTAATTCCACAGCGCGGCGGAGGTCTTGTGCGGCGGAGCCGAGCCTGCCTTGGGCGAACTCGGTAAGTCCAAGAAGGAATACCGCCCGATCGTAGTCGGGTTTCAGGGCAAGTGACTGTTTCACAATGCGAACTGTGGTCTCGAGGTCATCGGCCGCAAAATAGCTGACGGCGATACTGTAGGGAACCTCGGGAGAGTTGGGAGCGACGGACTCCGCCTTTTCCAGAATCGCCACCGCCTTTTGCTGCTCGCCGTATTTCTGTTCATAGCGAGCCTCGATCAGCATGTAGGCAGGGTCGCCGGGGGCGAGTTCCACGGCGCGCCTGATCTCCGCCAAAGCATCGTCCCTGTGTCCGGCGAGAACCTCGGCGGCCGCAAACAATCGGTGGTATTCGGCGGATTGAGCGGCAATCTGAGAAACCGACTTGAGGGCCGCGACCGCACCCTCCGCATCTCCCTGCCGGAGGTAGGCCTCGGCCAACGGCATGAGGATATCAGGCTGGCCGGGCATCAAGCTGTCGGCCGCTTTGAGGGCGCGGCCGGCCTCGCTGGTGAGACCGTGCTGTAGGAAGCATTGGCCCAGCGCGAGCTGGTAGGCAGGCGAATCCTTCAGCTTTTGGCTGACCGAGGCTGCAAATTCAAGGGCCCTATCCTGACGATCGGCTTCCAGGTAGGCACGAATCAGGTTGACCGCGAGTTCCGGGCTTGGGGGACCAGCGCGATTCGCGCTTTCGAGGTAGGTCAGTGCTTGGCGCGACTTCCGTTCGTCGAGCAGCAGGACTCCGAGGTTGTACAGCGTGTTCACTGAGTGGGGGTCTAGCTGAAGGGCGTGGCGAAGGTAGGATTCGGCTTGGGCGGGGCGCCCCAGCCTCAGGGTTGTAACGCCCAGATAGAAATACGCCTCCGCCGAAGCCGGCCGCAACTTGACGGCATTGAGGAGCTTAGGCTCCGCTTCCGCGTACTTCTGCTCCTGAACAAGCCGAATTCCTGACTGGAGGCTATCGGTAGGGGAGGTGCTCGCCGCTGTTTGCTGGAGGCCTGGAGTAGG
>Ga0335078_10003762_pt1 | contig 22589 bp, 20 predicted proteins | sample Lox_Sample_32_FD_206711 | JGI IMG/M metagenome (GOLD analysis project Ga0335078, IMG submission 206711) | Soil microbial communities from Loxahatchee National Wildlife Refuge, Florida, United States - Lox_Sample_3.2 | ecosystem: Environmental > Terrestrial > Soil > Wetlands | place: USA... | reverse complement strand
ACTGGTTGCTCGCGCTGTGTGAACCCCTCCTTCAACCGGCGACGGCGTCGAAGACCACCACCTGCCTGGCCTCGGTGCCCGCGCGTAGGCGCTCGAACGCATCATCGAGGTCGGTCAGCGAGAGTCGGCGCGTGATCAGCTCATCGAGCAGCAGCCGTCCGTCCAGATACAGGCTCACGAGTTCCGGAACATCGCGTCCCGGCGACGCCGAGCCGAGATAGCAGCCGGCGATCCGCTTCTCCTCGAGCAGCGGGTCGGCATCGACTGTCAAGCTCGCGCCGGACGCCAGCAGGCCGATGATGACCAGTTGGCCGCCGACGGCCAGAGAGGCCCACGCCTGTGCGATCGTCTCCTCGCGTCCCGCGGCCTCGAAGGCGTAATCGACGCCGCCGTCCGACGCGCTCCGGACCGCCCCCGCCACATCGCGGGCGCTACCGTCGACCACCTCGGTGGCGCCGAGCGCGCGCGCCAGCGTGAGCTTGTCGGGGTGCACATCCACGGCGACGATCGTCGCGGCGCCAGCGATCCGAGCGCCCTGGATCGCGCTCAGCCCCACGCCGCCGCAACCGAACACGGCGACGCGCGTCCCCGCCCGCACGCGCGCGGTGTTGCGCACGGCGCCGAATCCGGTGAGCACGCCGCAGCCGATGAGCGCGGCCCGATCCAGCGGCATCGCGGGATCGACCGCCGTCACCGCGGACTCCGGCACGACCGCCCACTCCGCGAACGATGAGACCGCCAGGAAGTGGTGCAGCGCCCGGCCGCGAGCGCTGAGGCGACTCGAGCCGTCCAGCAGCGCACCCTTGCGCATCGCCGCGGCGGCGGTCTCGCAGTGGTTGGACCGGCCCGCCAGGCAGGCGCTGCAGCGGCCGCAGGAGGGCAGGATCGACAGCACCACGTGATCGCCTACGTCGACGCGCTCCACGCAGTCGCCGATTCCGTACACCACGCCTGCCGCCTCATGACCGAGGACCGCCGGGAATGGGACCAGCGTCCGCTTACCGTCCAGAGCGTTGAGGTCGCTGCCGCACAGCCCGGTCGCTGCGATCCGGACCAGCACCTCGCCGCCGTGCGGCGACTCGAGCTCAACCTCGGCGACCTCGAACCCCCGCCGCGGCGCGGCGAGTACCGCGGCCCGCATCCTCATGCGGCGGGTTGGTTGGACACGCGCGCAACTATAATTGACACTGTCGGCAGTCGCTAGTAGGTTGTCGACAAGTTGACCGAGGAGAGCGATTGGGGTTTGCGCGTCGTGGCGCGGCGCTCCACGACCGATCAAGTTCTGCTCGAACTGCGCACAGCGATCCTCGCCGGGCGCATCAAACCCGACGAGCAGCTGCGCGAGACCGTGCTCGCCAGGGCGTTTGGGACCGGACGCAGTGCGATCCGCGAAGCGCTGCGCTACCTGGTAGCCGAGGGGCTCGTGACGCACGAGATCAACCGCGGCGTCAGGGTGCGGTCGATCGACATCGAGGACGTGATCGACGTTTATCGCGCCCGCGCTGCGATCGAGGTTGCCGCCGTCACGCTGGTCATGGAGCCTTGTGACCCGAAGCTCGACCTGACGGGGATCCGCGACGCCCTTCAGCGGATCCGAGAAGCTTCACCGCCCGAGGCCCGCGCGGCCCCTTCGCCGGAGCTGATCGCCGCCGACATCGACTTCCACCGGGCGATGGTCGGGCTCGCTGGGAGCCCACGACTGAGCCGAGCGCACGAGCCGCTCGCAGCGGAATCGCAGATGCTGCTCAACTGGCATCCGGTCTACCAGTTGTCGGACTACATCGCCGACCATCAGCAGTTGCTGGACGCGATCGAGGCCCGTGATCCGGCTGCCGGCGAGGTCGTACGCAGACACCTCGAGCTGTCGGCGGACCTGATCGTCCAGGAAGCGACGCAGTACGCCGACCGACTGGTAAACGCCGGTCGCCTTGTCGGCGACGACGGTGGCACGGCCTGGAGCCTGCGGTGAGGACAGAGAACAGGGGCCGAGAGCGCCATCACGAGAGGGAGGAGGCGTAACCGTGGCCCGGTTTCTGCTACGACGGATCGCGCTCGGATTGCTGACGCTGTTTCTGGTGTCGGTCGTGGTGTTCGCCGCCACGCAGGCGCTGCCAGGGAACGCGGCGACCGCGATCCTCGGCCGGAACGCCACGCCGGCGCGCGTCGCGGCGCTCACTCGCCAGCTGCACCTGAACGAGTCTGCGTTCGCGCAATACACACATTGGCTGGGAGACGTCTTGAAGGGAAACCTCGGCACCTCGGCCGCCACCCAGGAGGCCGTGACGAAATACATCAGTGGCCGGCTCCTCAACTCGGCCTTCCTGGTGCTGGTCTCGGGCATCGTCGCGATTCCGCTGTCGATCGGGCTCGGGGTGTTGATGGCGGTCCGCCGCGACAAGCCCACCGATCACGTCCTCTCGGTCGGAAGTCTCGGGGTGGCGGCGCTGCCCGAGTTCGTGATCGCAATCTTGCTCGTGCTGCTGCTCGCGACGAATGTGTCGCACGTGTTTCCTCCGGTCTCCCTGATTCCACCCGGAGAGCACGCCTGGAATGTGCCCAAGGTCGTCGTGCTCCCGGCCCTCACGCTGATCCTTGCCGTGACTCCGTACATCAGCCGGATCATGCGCGCGTCGATGGTCGAGGTGCTCGAGAGCGACTACGTGACGATGGCGCGGCTCAAGGGTCTTCCCAACAGGACGGTGATCTGGCGGCACGCGGTGCCCAACGCGATCGTGCCGGCGATCCAGGTCTCGGCGCTGCAACTCGCCTACATGGCGGGTGGGGTCGTGGTCGTCGAGTACGTGTTCTCGTATCCGGGGATCGGCGCCGCGCTGGTCGACGCGGTCGGCAACCGCGACGTGCCGGTGGTGCAGGCGCTCTCGCTGATCATCGCGGCGGTCTACGTGGTGGTGAACGTGGGGGCCGACATCTTCACGATCCTGGCGACGCCGCGACTGAGGACAGCGGAACGATGAGCACCTCGGTCATCACCGCCGAATCCCTGGCGGAGGCGCCGCCGGCCGTCGGCCAGCGCCGGTGGGCGGCGCTGCTGCGCGCGACCATGCGCCAATGGCGGTCGCGGATCGGACTCGCGCTATTCCTGTTCATGACCGTGGTCGCGCTGGCCGGGCCGCTGATCGCTCCCCACGCACCGACCCAGTTCGTCACCGCGCCCAACAGCCCGCCGTCCTCCCAGGCACTGTTTGGCGGCGACGTCCTCGGTCGCGACGTGTGGAGCCGCTTCCTGTATGGCGGGCGCAGCGTGCTCGGGATGGCGGTGGCGGCGACGATCATCGGGGTCGGGCTTGGCCTGGTCGTCGGGCTGACGGCCGCGTACCTCAAGGGCGCGGTCGACGAGATCCTGATGCGGATCGCCGATGTGTTCATGGCGTTCCCACAAATCGTGCTCGCGCTTCTACTGGTCGCCGCGTTCGGCCCCAGCGTGCCCCTGATCATCCTGATCGTCGGCATCTCGCATGCCCCGCGCGTCGCGCGGGTGATGCGCGGCGCAGGCCTGCAAGTGGTGGAGCGCGACTTCATCAAGTCTGCCGAGGCGGTCGGGGAGCCGCGACGACGGATCATCTTCGGCGAGCTCTTGCCCAACGTCACCAGTCCGCTGCTGGTGGAGGTTGGCCTCCGGCTCACGTATTCGATCGGTCTGATTGCCGCGCTGAACTTCATCGGGGACGGCATCCAGCCACCGACGGCCGACTGGGGCGTGATGATCAACGAGAATCGCCTGGCGGTGGCCTTCCAGCCCTGGGGTGTGGTGCTGCCCGTGGCGGCGATCGCCCTCCTGACGATCGGAACCAATCTCCTGACGGACGGCTTCGCGCGCGCGATGCTCGGCGTGGAACGAGGGGAGTGAGCGATGAGCGCCGCAGAGCAGAACACGGCCGTCGCCATTCGCGAGCTCAAGATCGACCTGGCCTCCAGCGGCGCCGACATCGTCGAGGGGATCGTTCTCGAGGTCCGCGCCGGAGAGGTGCTCGGGCTCGTCGGCGAGTCGGGCTCGGGAAAGACGACGGTCGGCATGGCCCTGCTCGGTTACGCGCGGCCGGGCGGCAGGATGACCGGTGGCGAGATCCTGATTGACGGCCGGCCTCTGTCCGCAATGACTTCGGGACAGCTGCGCCAGCTGCGCGGCGGCACCGTCTCCTACATACCCCAGGACCCGGGGACGGCGCTCAACCCCGCCCTCCGGATCGGCCGCCAGCTTTCGGAGATGCTGGACGTCCATGCCCCCGGCACGTCCGAGGAGGCGCGCCGCGCGCGCCTGCGGGAGACGCTCGAGGAGGTGGCCTTGCCCGCCGACGAGCAGTTCTTGGCGCGCTATCCCCACCAGCTGTCCGGCGGACAGCAGCAGCGCGTCGCGATCGCGATGGCGTTCGCGTGCCGCCCGCACGTGATCGTCTGCGACGAACCCACCACGGGCCTCGATGTGACGACCCAGGCGCGCGTGTTGGAGACCATCCGCGACTTGGCCCGAAGCCACCGAGTCGCCGCCGTCTACGTCAGCCACGATCTCGCCGTAGTCGCCGAGCTCGCCGATCACGTGGCCGTCATGTACGCCGGGCGGATCGTCGAGCGCGGGCCGCGCGACGTGATCTTCATGCGCCCCCGGCACCCGTACACCCGTCGGCTGCTGCGGGCGGTCCCCGACCTGGCGGGAAAGCGAGCCGTGATCGGCATCGGCGGTCGCGCGCCCCTGCCCGGGCACCGCCCGTCCGGCTGCTTCTTCGCACCACGCTGCGATCTCGCGATCGATCGCTGCCGCGAGCACTTTCCGGAGTCAACGGAGTTCGAGGCCGGTCACACCGTTCACTGCTACCGGGCCGAGGACGCCCCCGACGAGGTGCCGACGACCGGCGCGCCGTCTCCCGCGACGCAGGCCGGCGAGACGGTCGTGACGGTCGAGCACGTAAACGCCAGCCACGGCAAGAAACAGGCGCTGTTCGACATCGACTTCTCGGTCTTGCGCAACGAGTGCGTGGCGCTTGTCGGTGAGTCCGGCAGCGGCAAGACCACGATTGCTCGGTGTATCGCCGGGCTGCACTCCAACTACACCGGCGACATCAAACTCGACTCGCAGCGGCTCGCGCAGAGCGCCCGCCACCGCACGACCCAGGCACGCAAGCAGATCCAGTACGTGTTCCAGAACCCGTACGCCTCGCTGAACCCGCGTCGCACCGTCGGGCAGACGATCGCACGCCAGCTGAGGCTGTTCTTCCCCGTCAACCGGGGCGAAACCGCTCGCCGCGTGGGGGATCTGCTGGAGCGTGTCGCGCTGTCGGCGGACGCCGCCAGCCGCTACCCCGACCAGCTCTCGGGTGGGGAGCGCCAGCGTGTGGCGATCGCCCGTGCGCTGGCCGCCGAGCCGTCGCTGCTGGTCTGCGACGAGATCACCTCGGCGCTCGACGTGTCGGTCCAGGCGGCGATCGTGGAGTTGCTGCGCGACCTGCGGATCCAGACCGGCCTCAGCATGCTGTTCATCACCCACAACCTGGCGTTGATCCGGACGATCGCTGACCGCGTCCTGGTCATGACCGAGGGCCGGATCGTGGAATCGGGACCGACCACCGAGCTGTTCGGAGCGCCGAGCGCGGACTACACCCGTCGCCTGCTCGCCAACACGCCCAGCATCGAGGCGGCCCTGGGCCAGGTCGCGGCCCCCAGCGAGTGATGCAGCAGACGCTCTCGTCCGCGCGCAGCCGAGTCGTCCGGTTCATCGACGAGGGCGAGGAGGGGTGGCGGCCGGTCGTGTTCTTTGGGGGCCTGGGGACGGATGTCGACGCGTTCTACGAGACCGAGTTCGCCCGGGACGTGCGCGAAAGGCTGCGCCTCCGCGTCGTCAGCGTGGAACGCAACGGGTTCGGAATGACGCCGTTCGATGGGTCGCTGGGATATGCCGACGCGGTGGACGACGTGCTCGAGGTTCTGGCGATGCTACGGATCGGCCCGTTTGCCGTGGTGGCGATCTCGGGCGGCGCCCCGTTTGCCGCGGCGGTCGCGGCGCGCGTTCCCGAACGTGTGCTGTCGCTGCACCTCGCGGCGGCGGCGGCCGGGCCACTGGTCGCATCGTGCGGGACCGCGTCGGTTCTGTACGGTCGGCCCGAGCAGCTCGCGCTCGATCCGGCGCTGGCGCACGAGTGGCGCTTGCTGCATTCCGAGCCGCTGCCGGACCTTCGAGCGCTCGAGGCGCCGGCGTTCGTGTACTGGGGAGCCGACGACGATGTGGTTCCGGTTGACCATGTGCGCGAGTGGCGGCGCGCGCTGCCATCAGTGGCCGCCCTCCGCGGGTACCCGGGCGAGGGGCACGATGTGCAGTACCGCCACTGGGAGCAGGTCCTGCTCGACCTCGCGGGGTTCGGCGCGACCAGAACGCCCTTGGACAGTGTCGGATGATCACCGAGGCGTTCATCACGTGCGCGGTGACCGGCGCCGGCGATACGGTCGCGCGCAGCGAGCACGTGCCGGTGACGCCCGCGTCGATCGCCGAGTCGGCGATCGACGCGGCACGGGCCGGTGCCGCGGTGGTGCACATTCACGTCCGCGATCCGGTCACCGGGCGCGGGGCGCGGGATCCGGCGCTGTTCCGGGAGGTGGTTTCGGGCATCCGCGCCGCCGACGACATCGACCCGGTGGTGAATCTCACCGCGGGGATGGGCGGCGACCTGGTGCTCGGGGATGTGGAGGCGCCGCTACCGGTCGATCCGGCCTGGACCGACATGGCGGGCGCGAGCGAGCGCCTGGCCCATGTCGAGGAGCTGCTGCCCGAGATCTGCACGCTCGACTGCGGGACGATGAACTTCGCCGCTGGCGGCGAGTACATCATGGCGAACACGCCCGGGATGTTGAGGGCGATGGCGCGCCGGGTGAAGGAGCTGGGTGTCCGCCCCGAACTCGAGGTGTTCGACACCGGCCAACTGGTCCTCGTACACGAGCTGATCGACGAAGGCCTGGTCGAGCACCCGCCGCTGATCCAGCTGTGCATGGGCATCCCGTATGGCGCGCCGGCCGACCTCGGCACGCTGTTGGCGATGGTGGCGAAGCTGCCGGGCGGCTCCGTCTACTCGGCGTTCGCGATCGGCCGGTTGCAGCTGCCTTACGCAGCGCTCGCGCCTCTGGTGGGCGCAAATGTTCGCGTCGGCCTCGAAGACAACCTGTATCTGTCTCGGGGGCGGCTGGCGACCAACGCAGAGCTGGTCGAGCGGGCAGTGGGACTGCTCGAGGGGATCAACGTGCGCGTGATGGGACCCGACGAAGTGCGCGAAAAGCTGGCGCTGCGCACCCGTGTCTGACACGTCCGAGACCGGCGAGCTTCCGACTCGCGTCGGGCTCCTCGGGGGCGGCGTGATCGGTGGCGGATGGGCGGCGCGGTTCGTCCTGAACGGCGTCGATGTCCAGCTCTACGATCCCGATTCCGATGCGCCGCGGAAGGTGGGCCAGATGCTCGAGCACGCCCGCCGCGCCTACCGACGGCTTACGCTGGTGCCGCTGCCGTCGCAAGGCACGCTGACGTTCGTGGACTCTCCCGAGGACGCGGCGACCGACGTGGCGCTCGTGCAGGAATCCGCGCCTGAGCGCCTCGAGCTGAAGCAGCGCCTGCTCGCCGCAGCCAGCCGTGCCGCCAGACCCGACGTAGTCATCTGCTCGTCGACGTCGGGGTTACGTCCATCCTTACTGCAGGCCGGCATGGCGCATGCGGAGCGGTTCACCGTGGGTCACCCGTTCAACCCCGTGTATCTGTTGCCGCTCGTCGAGCTGTGCGCCGGCGAGCGAACCGCGCCGGACACCCTGGAGCGCGCCGCCGCCGTCTACCGAGCCGTTGGCATGCACCCGCAGGCGCTCCGCCACGAGATCGACGGCTTCATCGCCGACCGCCTGCTGGAGGCGCTCTGGCGCGAGGCGCTGTGGCTCGTGCATGACGACGTGGCGACCGTGGCCGAGGTCGACGACGTCATCCGCTACGGCGCCGGGCTGCGCTGGGCGATCATGGGCACCTTCCTCACCTATCGCCTGGCCGGCGGCGAGGATGGGATGCGCGCGTTCATGGAGCACTTCGGGCCGGCGCTGGCGCTGCCGTGGACCAAGCTGGTCGACGTCCCCGAGCTGACTCCGGACTTTCTCGACAAGGTTGCCGGCCAATCCGACGAGCAGGCGCGCGGCCGCTCGGTGGCCGAGCTCGAGCGACAACGAGATGACCGCCTCGTGGCGATCTTGCACGCGCTGCGCGCGCAGGAGGCCGGCGCCGGCACGACCTTGGCGGCCTGGGAACGCTCGTTGCTGGGTCGTACGCCGTCCGGCAGTCCGGCGCCATGCGTGGACGGCCGACCCGCGCGACCGCTGGCCCTCCACTCGCGCGAGATCCCGCCGGACTGGCTCGACTACAACGGCCACGTCACCGAGGCCCGTTTCCTGGAGCTGTTCGCCGACGCCACCGACGCGCTGCTCCGGTGGGTCGGAGTCGACGGGGCGTACCTGGACGCCGGAGGCAGCTACTACACGGTCGAAACGCACATCTCGCATCTGGGCCAGCTCTACGCCGGCGACCGGATTCAGGTGCTCACCCAGGTGCTCGGCTGGGACGACAAGCGCCTGCACCTGTTCCACACGCTCGTCCGGGTGGGATCGGAGGACCCGGTCGCCACAGGCGAGCACATGATGCTGCACGTCGATGCCGCCGCCGGGCGGGCCGCGCCGGTCCGCGACGCGGTCCGCGAGCGGGTCGCCGCGTTAGCCGACGCGCACGCCGGGTTGCCGCGGCCGGTGCGGGCGGGGCGACGGATTGGCCTGTAGGTTCCGGAGAGCTCGCACGCTCGAATGGTCAATCGGGCCTCGGCGCCCGAGCGGCTCGGCCGACATCGTCAACCGCGCTGCTCGACCGCGTTGTCGAGGTGGGTGCCCCGGCATAGGCTTCCCCGAGATGTCGTCGGTGGCGCGAGAGAGAGTCCGTCTTGCTGAGCTCGTTGCGTTGCTGTCGCTCGGCACCGATCTGGGGCTCGGGCAGCCGATGGAGCACATGATCCGCGCGTGCCTGATCGCGCTGCGGCTGGGTGAGCAGCTCGGTCTGACCGAGTCAGAGCGCGGGGTCGTCTACTACTCGGGGCTGCTGGCGTGGGTGGGGTGTCATACGGACGCCTATGAGCAGGCGAAGTGGTTCGGGGACGACACCACGCTCAAGGGCGACGCCCACTACCACTACGACATCGGCAAGGTCGGCCCGGCGATCTCGTTCATGCTCAAGCACGTGGGCGGGCGTGAGCGGCCGCTGGCGACCCGCACGCGGGTCGGCGCGGCGTTCATGGGAGAGGGACTGCGTTCGATGAGGGCGCTGGCGGAGAACCACTATCGTGCGACCGACGAGCTCGTGGGGCGGCTCGGTCTGGGCGAGGAGGTGCGCGAGAGCCTGCGTCAGACCTACGAGCGCTGGGATGGCCGGGGCGCGTACGGGATGAAGGGCGGGGAGATTGCGGTCAGCTCGCGGCTGATCAACCTCGCCGACGTGGTTGAGGTGTTCGGCCGCACGGGGGGTGTGGAGGCGGCGATCACGGTGGCGAGGGAGCGCGGCGGTACTCAGTTCGATCCAGATCTTGTCGATGCGTTCTGCGAGCAGGCGCCGATGGTCCTGGCCGAGCTCGATGAGACGCCGAGCTGGGAGGCGGTGATCTCCGCCGAGCCTTCGCTGGGACGGGAGATCAGCAGCGAGGAGCTCGACCGGGCACTGGAGGCGATCGGCGAGTTCGCGGAGTTGAAGTCGCCGTGGATCATGGGTCACGTCCACGCGGTCACGGAGCTGGTTAGCGCGGCTGCGGCGGGCTTTGGCCTGACCGAAGCCGACGCCGCCGAGCTGCGCCGAGCGGCATGCGTGTACGACCTTGGGCGGCTCGGGGTTCCGAACACGATCTGGGACAAGCCCGGGCCGCTGAGTCGGTCTGAGCTCGAACGAGTGCGCATGCATCCGTATCTGAGCGAGCGGATGCTCGCGTTCTCGCCGGCGCTAGCGGGCCTGGGCGGGACGGCGGTCCAGCATCACGAGCGGCTCGACGGCTCGGGCTATCCGCGCGGCGTCTCCGGCGATCAGATCGGGAGGATCGCGCGATTGGTCGCCGCAGCGGACGTATATCAGGCGATGTGCGAGATCCGCCCGCACCGACCGGCCCGCGCCCGACACGAGGTGGCTCTCGAGTTGCGCCGCGAGATCAGCGCCGGGAGACTGGACGGCGAGGCGGTCGACAGCGTGCTGCGTGCCGCCGGGCACAGGGTCGGGCGCCGTCGCGAATGGCCGGCGGGGCTGACCACCCGCGAGGTCGAGGTCCTCCGCCTCCTGGCCTGCGGGCTTTCGAACAAGCAGATCGCGCAGCTGCTCGTGATCTCGCCGAAAACCGCGGGCAGCCACGTCGAGCACATCTATCGCAAGATCGACGCGTCGAACCGGGCGCAGGCGAGCGTGTTCGCGATGCGCCACGGGCTGATGCGGGACGTGCCGGTGTCGAACCCGGCGCGGTTCCCCGGCGGCTGATCGGCGCGAAGATCAGGCGAATGCCCGATGACGCCGGCCCGCTCGATTGCGAGCCTGCCGCATCCGGTCGAACGAGGCTTGGAGCGGCACCATGAGCGTCAAAGCGAGCAACACCGTTACACAGGGTCACTGTGTCGGCGCCAACGGCATCGACATCCATTACATCGAGCAGGGGGACGGCCAGCCGCTCGTGCTGCTGCACGGCGGCATGGTGTCCTCCAATCCGATTTGGACGGGTGTGCCGGTCGCTTACGCGACTCACATGGACACGCTGGCCGAGCACTTCCGCGTGATCGCGCCCGACACCCGCGGCTGCGGCAAGACCGCGCACAGCGGCGGGCCGATCACCTTCGACCTGCTTGCCGACGACGTCGCCGCGCTGATTGACGCCCTCAGACTCGAGTGGCCGCTGATCGCCGGCTTCAGCGAGGGCGCGATCACCGCCACGGTCCTCGGCATTCGCCATCCGGGCGCGGCTCGCGCGATCGTCAATCACGCCGGCTTCGACGCGTTCGATCCCGAGGCGCCGACGTTGGCGATGATGCGCCAGATCCTCGGCGGGAGCCCCAATGCGACGGAGCCCGACCCGGACGCCGCCGCACGGGCGTTCGAGGCCTCGGAGCAGATGCGCCCGCTGCTCGCGCTGATGAAGCGAGACCAGGACGGCGGTCAGGGCGAGGGGCACTGGCGGACGTACCTGCGGCTGGCCTGGGATCGCACGACCCAGCACCCCGGCTACACCTACGCCGACCTTGCCGAGATCACCGCTCCGACCCTGATCCTCGCCGGCGACCGCGACGACTTCTGCAGCGTCGAGCAGGCCATCGCCGCCTACCGGCCGCTCCCGGACGGCGCGCTCGCCATTTTGCCCGGCCACGGCCACTACATCCCGCCCGCCGCAATCCGGACGACCGTCGAGTTCTTCGAACGCCAGGTTGCCGGTCGATCGTGAGCACTCCGCGGCCTGGAATGGAAATGAGCCCGACCACGATCCACGTCACGACCCACAGCCGGCTGTCGTCCGAGCAGGTGCTGGCGGCGGGATACGACTTCTCCGCTCGACGTACCGAGATCTTCCCTGCCGTCGTCGCCGAGCATTTCGAGGTTCACCAGCTCAGCCAGACCACCGCCGATGTGACCGAGGGAACGCCCTCCGGTATCGGCATCAACTGGGAGCGGTGCCGTTACGACTGGTCGCAACCCGGCTCAGTCAAGGCGATCGTCACAGACTCCAACGTCTACCGACCCCCAGACAGCAGCTGGGAGCTACGAGTCGCACCGGCCGACAGTGGAAGCACGGTCGAGATGATCTGGATCCGCGAGTTCACGCACGACGCGCGCGGGCGGATCTTCGGGACGCTGTTCAAGCTGATTGGAAAGCCCATCTTCACGCGCGAGGCCAGGCACACCATCAGGAACCTTGAGCGCCTTGAGTCACCGATCGCATGAGCGCAAGCGCCGCAACTGCCGACCGCCCGCAGTAGCGCGCCGCGGAACCACTCACGGAGCGAAGGCGGCGGCGACCTGCGCGGTGTCTTCGGCGCTGCGCACGTAGTACGCCTTGCCGTCGCGGAAGCGGAAGAGGTGGTGCATGTTCATCTCGACGCTCTTGCCGGTCGCGCTGACCGTAAAGGCATACCGGATGAGCACCATCACGTCGCCGTCATCGTTGCTCGTGAACACGAGCGGCGTGAATTCGGTGATGGGCCCTGCCTGGGCGATCCCCGCGAAGAAGCTTCGCACGCCATCCTTGCCATGTCGGGGGCCATACCACGGGGCTCCGGGGAGTGCAGCGTCGGTCGACCAGTCCACGTCATCGGTGACCGCGTCGATGATCGCCTCTACGTCGCCGCGGCCGAGCGCCTCGTACATCGCCCGGACCGTCGAGATGTTGTCGGTGTTGGTCAGCATCGTGTTGCTCCTCTCGGGATTGATCGTGTCTGACACGGGATGGAAGCTCAGGAGGTCGGAATGACTGCTGGGCGGTGGTGCGCCCACGGTCGCGCTGCTTCGAGCTGGGCGGCCAGCGACAGGAGCGTCGTCTCCCCGCCCGGGGGCGCGACGATCTGTACCGCGGTCGGTAGCCTGTGCTCGTCGAGCCCAGCCGGCACCGCCGCGGCGGGCGCGCCGACCACGTTCCAGACCGTCGTGTAGGTGACATACGGACCACCACCGAGGAAGGTGCGAAGCGGCCCTATGCCTCGCCAGCGCTCGACGGGTTCGGCGGGCTCTGCGGTAACGGGGGTGAGCACGATGTCGTGGTCGGCGAAGATCGCGCAGATGCGACCGGTGACGCGCTGCTGGCGCGTGAGCGCGCGCCGCAGGGCGCGACCCTGCAAGCGCCGCCCCATCGCCGCCATCGCTCGCGAACGCCTCTCGAGGCGTTCCGGGTGGTCGAGCCTCGCAGCGTCCTCAGCGATCCCCGCCAGGTATCGCGGCATGATGTCGCCGAACAGGACACCGTAGTTCGGATCCTGCTCGCCTACCGTGTGACCCAGCGAGCGCAGCAGCTCAGCGGTTTCCTGCACCGCCCGGCGCGCGGTCGCACTCGGGCGGATCCCCGGCAATGTGCCCTTCAGCGAGACCGCCACACGCAGCCGTCCAGGCTCGCGCCGTGCGGCCGCGGCAAGTGCGCAACACGGGGGCGGTGGAACGTGGGCGTCTCCGGGCCCGGGACCGAGCAGCGCGTCGTCGAAGAGAGCGACGTCGAGGACGCTGCGGCCCAGCCCGCCGAGGACGGTCATCCCGTGCCAGTGCTCGGCGTCGCGCAGCATTGAGATTCGGCCGCGCGTCGGCTTGAGGCCGAACAGCCCGCACAACGCCGCGGGGATGCGGATCGACCCGCCCCCGTCGGACCCCAGGCCGACGGGCACCATTCCGGCAGCAACCGCAACTGCCGTCCCGCCGCTGGATCCGCCGGCTGTGAGCTCCCGGTTCCAGGGATTGCGCGTCACCCCCTGGGTGTGCGACTCGGTCAGGTGCCCCCACATCGCCAGCTCGGGAAGCGCGGTCCGGCCGATAATCGGCGCGCCCGCTATCCGCAGACGGCGGATCACCTCGCAGTCGACCGTCGCCGGCGTGCTGTGCGCGCCGGTGCCATGCCCGGTGACCTCTCCCGCGATGTCGACGTTGTCCTTGATCGCGACCGGAATCCCGAGCAGTGGCCCGCGCTCGCCCGCCCGCAGCCGCTCGAGCGCCACGTCGGCCTCGACGAGAGCCTCCTCGGCCCGGGTGCTGACGAATGCGCCCAGTCCAGGGTTGAGCGCCTCGATTCGCTTCAGGTAGAACTCGGTCAGCTCTCTCGGCGTCAGGTGGCCGTGCTGCAGCAGCTGCGCCAGGCGGCTCAGCCCGGCGAACGCGAGCTCGTCGTCCGCGGTCGTGTGCTGCTCGCGGAGTGGGTTGGTTGTTGTGCTCACCGGAACCTCCGTCATCTCAACTGTCGCGGCGACGGTACGACCAAGCGGGCCGGCGCGCATGGGGCGAACGCCCTATCGCTGTCGTCCGGGCCGCAGCAGGTCGTTCTCGATCGCGAACAGCGCGGCGGCTGCCCGCGTCGAGGCGCCGATCTTCGTGTAGATCGACTCGACGTGGTGCCCGACCGTCTTCGGCGAGATACCCAACTCTGTCGCCGCCTGCTTGTTCGTGAGGCCGCGGGCCAGCAGCCGCAGGACCTCCACTTCGCGGCCGCTGAGTCCGGCCGGCGGCGCCGTGACCGCGTCGCCGCGCTCGCCCACCGATCTCAGCACGGCGTCGACCGCCTGCGCGCACAGCCGCCCCGCGGTCGCCTCGGCCCGAAGCTCAGCGGCGGCCTGCGGCGCGGCCAGAGCCGGACGATGGGCGCGCGGCTCCTCCATCGCGCACCACGCGTCAGCGGCCGCCAGCACTCGAGCCGACACGGACAGCTGCGACGCGCTCATACCGCGGTGGTATCCCGAGCCGTCAAGCCGCTCGTGATCGGAAGCGGCCACCGCCGCCACATCGCCGAGACCCGGAATCCTCGACAACAGGCGTTCGGTGTGATAGCTGTGCAATCGCACCTGCTCCCACTCACCGCGGGTTAGCGCGCCGGGCTTCCCCCACACCGCGCTCGAGACGGCGACCCGACCGAGATCATGCAGCAGCGCGGTCTGCCGCAGCTCCGCGATCACGCCTGCATCAAGCTTCAGGCGCCAGCCCGCCGCCTCCGCCACCTCGGCCGTGCTTCGCGCGTGCCCACGGGTGCCGTAGGACTTCAGATCGGCATGATCCCCGATCACCGAGCACGCCTCATCAAGGGTCTCGCCCAGGAACACGCGCGGGCGCGCCTCCAAAGCGACGACCCGTTCCCAGGCATCCTCTGCCGACACCCGCGCCATCAGGTCGCGAGCACGCGCGCGTAGCAGCGCGGCGATCGACGGGTCCAGTCCCGCGCCCGCGGAGCGGTCGGCCATCGTCTCCACCAGCTGGATCCCACCCAGAGTGTGGAAAGCCGATGCGTCCCGCGCGGCGTGGAGGATCCGCGCCGCCACCGGGATCTGCTCGCCCGCGATCCCCTTTGGCATGCCCTTGCCATCCCAGCGCTCGAGCACGAACCACAACCCCTCACGCACGCGCGGCGAGAGTCGCAGCCGCTCCGCCAGCCGCTCTGCAACCTCGCAGTGGTTGCGGATACTCGCACGCGCCCCACCCGGACCAGAGGCCATCGCGGAGGCGAACGCGCGCAGCCGCTGCGGCGCGGCGGTCTGCGGACGGACGTTGCGCCACAGATACCCAACCATCTCCGCAGGCCGACCGGGATCGATCAGCGTGTACGCCGCCCGCGGCGCGCGATCGTCACCGAACAGCGCTGCCGCCTCGGGCGCATCAGCGGTGCACCCGATCGAGTGAAGAAGCCCAAGGTAATAAACGTCCTCGAGCTCGTCGCCCTCGATCCCGGCCGCTTCGGCAAGCCCTAGCGCGATCAAACATGTCCGCAAGCCGTGCTCGAGTGCCTGCCCGGTCCCGAGATCGGTCGCCAGCGACAGCGCCGCAAAGATCTCCCCCGAGCGCACCCCGGCGCCCGAGCGAGCGAGGCCATCCATCTCGGGCGAGCGTGCCATGGCGAAGTTCTAACGTCGCCAGCCGGCACGGCGCAAGACCGGCACCGTCAGGGAGGGGCGTCCGGGCTGGGGCCGGCATTGACTCATTCCAGCGAGTCGATCCAGCGCTCGAGTCGCCGCCCCTCGCGCGCCATCAGGTCGGGATCACGGAAGGTGTTGGTTAGTAGGGCGATGCCCTGGTAGGAGGCGATGAGCGCGACCGCGAGCTCGCGTGCGTCGCGTCGCCCCAGCGCGCGGAGCTGCCGCTCGGCCCATTCGATCGGCAGGCTCATCAACTGCGCGCAGGAGCGGCTCAGCTCGTCGTCCCGCTTGTCCAGCTCCGAGCAGAGGCTTCCCTGGGGGCAGCCGGAGCGGGCGGCCAGGTCTCGCTCGTCGGTCAGCATGCGAACGAACGCCTTCAGCCGCGCCTTTGGCGTCCGGTGGTGCTCGAGCGCCGCCAGCCTGTCCTTGATCTCGTCGGCGTGTGCGGCGATCACGGCCTGGACGAGGTCGTCCTTGGTCTTGAAGTAGTAGTAGACGTTGCCAACGGGGACATCGGCGGCGGAAGCGATATCGGCGAGAGTCGTGCTCTCCACCCCCTGCGCGTGAAGCGCCTGCCGGGCGCCGTCGATCAGGCGCTCGCGCTTGCCGCCCGCCGACGGCGCTCCGCGGCCGGCATCACGGCTTCCCCGTATCGAGTCAGTCATCTCACTCAGTGTAGCCCGGGAGGAAGGGCTAGACGATCTGGTAAGTTAGTCAGCTCACTAACCTCTTCTTGGCCCGGAGGTCCTTCGCATGTCTCCCGAACCCTCGTTCCTCGCCACCCGTCGGGGCAAACTCACACTTGCATTCCTGTGTGGCGTCGCCTTCCTCGACTTCGTCGACGCGTCGATCGTCAACGTCGCGCTCCCCTCGATCAGGGAGAGCCTTCACTTCTCAATCCAGAGCCTGCAGTGGGTGCTGAGCGGGTATCTGCTCACCTACGGCGGCTTCATGCTCCTGGGTGGCCGCGCCGCCGATCTGATCGGACGCCGCCGCGTGCTCGTCGCGGGTACATCGCTGTTCGGGCTCGCCTCGCTGACCGCCGGCCTCGCCGGGAGCGAAGGGATGCTGATCGCGGCGCGCCTGGCCCAGGGGGTCGGAGCGGCGATGATGATTCCCGCGGCACTGTCGATCCTGACCACGTCCTTCAACGAGGGCAGCGATCGCAACAAGGCGATCGGAGCCTGGGGCGCGACGGCCGGCCTGGCCTCGGCCCTGGGAGTGTTCCTCGGCGGCGTGCTGTCCGAGGGGCCGGGCTGGCGCTGGGTGTTCTTCGTGAACCTTCCGGTCTGTGTGCTCGATCTGGTCGTCGTCTTCCGACTCGTCTCCGGCGAGCGACACCGGCCCCGCCTGGCCGACTTCGACGCCCTCGGCGCGCTGCTGGCCACGAGCGGGATGCTGCTGCTCATCTACGCGATCATCAAGGCCCCGGACGTCGGCTGGGGCAGCGCACGCACGATCAGCGAGCTGACGGGCGCCGCCGTGCTGTTGTCCGCCTTCGCCCTCAACGAGGCGCGTCGGCCCAACCCGCTATTCCCGTTCTCGATCCTGCGAATCAAAGGACTCGCAGCGGCCGACCTCACGCAGGTGATCGCGATGGCGGGGTTCTACTCGATGTTCTTCTTCGTCACCCTGTACATGCAGACCGTGCTCGGGTTCTCGCGCATCCAGGCCGGCGCCGCATACCTCCCGACCACCCTCGGCGTCGCGATCTCCTCCGGGATTGCCTCCAAGCTGTTCGCGCGCTCAGGCACCCGCCCGATCATCATCGCCGGCGCGCTGCTCGGTGCTGCCGGCGTCTTCTGGCTCTCCCACATCCCCGTGCAAGGCTCCTACCTCACCGACCTCCTGCCGGGCCTCCTAATCATGAGCGCGGGACTCGGAGCCGTGTTCGTCGGCGTAACCACCGCCGCCCAGGCCGGCGTGCCACCCGACAAGGCCGGGCTCGCCGCCGCGCTGATCAACACCTCAACCTGGCTGGGCGGCGCGCTCGGGATCGCAATCGCGTCCGCGATCTCAACCTCGCGCGCGCATCACCTCCTCGCCGCCCACGCGACGGCCCACGACGCGCTCACCTCGGGATTTCAACGCGCCTTGCTTGCCTGCAGCATCGCCATGCTCGCCGCCGCCGTGCTCGCGCTACGCGCGACGAACACCCGCGGCGAACCCGTACCCACCCCTCCGCCCGAGGTCGTGCCCCTGCCGGAGAACGCCTGACCACGACGGAGATCCGAGCGGCTGGTCACCGGCACCCTGCCGCAGCCACCTCCGGCGGCCGCGGCAGGGTTGGCGAGACTGGCGCTGGTGCTCGTCCGTGGCTCATTGCGGGCGATCGTGGCCGCTGCTCATCACGCGGGTAGGCTGAAGCGGACCCGGGTTCCGGGGCCGGTGCCGGCGACCCAGATCCGCCCGCCGTGGGCGGCTACGATCGCCCGCGCAATGGCCAGACCGAGCCCGGCGGAGCCGTTCTGGCCGGCCACGCGCGAGGGGCCCTGGACGAACGGCTCGAAGATTCGGCCGGTGAGCTCCGGATCGATTCCCGCTCCCGTATCCGCGACCTCTATCTCGACGGCGCGACCGGGGACGGGTTCGACGCGAACGACGACGCTGCCGTCCGCAGGTGTGTGGCGGATCGCGTTCTGGATCAGGTTGAACAGCACGCGCTGGAGTTGCTCGGGATTGCCGCGGGCGGAGGCCAGGCGCTGATCCAACTCGGCGCGCACGGCCACGCCGCCAGCCTCAGCCTGCGGGCGCATCGCATCAATGGTCTCCTGGACCAGGTGATCAAGTCTCACCTGCCCCATTGACCACCGCACATCGCCGGCCTCCAGCCGAGAGAGCTCGAACAGGTCGTCGATCAGCGCGCCGAGTGCCCGAACGTGGGTTGACATGAGCTGGAGCTGCTCCCGCACTCGCTCCGGCTCAAAGATCCCGTCCTCGAGCCCCTGCGCGATCAGCTGCAAGGTGGTGATCGGGGTGCGCAAGTCGTGCGAGACAGCCGCCACGAGCTCGCGCCGGGCGCGCTCCTCGGAGGCGAGCTTGGCGGCCATTGACTCGACGTCGGCGGCAAGCGCCGCAAGCTCGTCCTGACCGTGCAGCGGGATCCGCACGTCACGGGATCCTTCTCCGACCTGCGCGACGGCGCTGCGCACGGCATCGAGATCCGAGAGTGCTCGCCGTGCCACGAGCCGGGCGGCGGCCAGCCCGACCAACCCTGCGTAACCCGCGGCCAGCGCCATGAAGAACGCATCATGGTTGGACAGGAACATCAATCCCGCGAACAGCCCCAGCGCCACCGCCAGCTGGGCCAAGGCCAGCAGCGCCAGGACGCCGAGCTGTCGGCGCATCCCGCGAATCCAGCCCCGGTGGCTGGCGAGCAGATCAGCCAGCAGCGTCGTGCCGGCCCCGAGCGGGGCCAGGATCGCCAGCGAGGAGATGAAGGCGTTCCAGCCGTAGACGGGCCACGCGAGCGCCGAGACGCCAACCGCCACCGCCACTGCGGCCGCGATTCGCCGGACGTGGACCCTCACGGCGCGAAGCGGTAGCCGACCCCCCAAACCGTCTGGATGAACCTGGGACGAGCCGCGTCCGGCTCGAGCTTTGCCCGCAGCCGACGGATATGCACCGTCACGGTCGAGGTGTCGATGTAGAAGGCGTAGTGCCACACATGCTCCATCAGCTGATCGCGGGTAAACGCCTGACCGGGGTGGCGCGCCAGAAACAGCAGCAGCTCGAACTCACGCTGCGTCAGCTCCAGGCGTTGCCCGTCCAGGAATACCTCCCTCGCGGCGGGGTCAATCTGAAGTTCGCCGAAGCTAAGTCGCGGCTCCCGCTCGGCCACGGGATCGATTCGGCGCAGAACCGCGTCGACGCGCGCCACCAGCTCGGCGGGGGAGAACGGCTTGACCACGTAGTCATCGGCTCCCAACCGCAGCCCGACGATCCGATCCGACTCCTCCCCCCTGGCGGTGAGGAGAATAATCGCGCCGCGACCCCGATCGGCCCGCCGAAGCTGACGCATGACCTCGAGACCATCGATGTCGGGGAGCATCAGGTCGAGCACCACGACGTCGGGCCGGGCCGCCTCGGCGCGGCGGAGAGCCTGCTTGCCCGTTCCGGCGACTGCGGGCTCGTATCCCGCCCGGCGCAGATAGCGGGCGACGATGTCGGCGATCGCGGGCTCGTCCTCGACCACGAGCACACTGGCGCGGGCGCGCTGAACGAGGCGGGTCACACAGACACCATACGGTCAGCCCACTCCAAGCGGAAGAGCCCGCGGCGAATGTTCAGCGCCTCGTAATAGGCTGGCCGGAGGGCTTCGGCGGCCGAGGCGCTCTGGTCGGTGTGGGCCGGCGCAACACCCGATCTGGCCAGACTCGCGCGCTGGCTGACGCGATCATGCACGGCCACGTGAGCCCGCGAGCGGGGCGCTGGCATTTCGATCAGCGACGAGCGTCGGAGGCCGCGAGCCCGCGCCGGCAGGCGTGCTTCGAATGCGAGCGTATTTGCGTGAGCGACCACTTAGGCGCGCGTCACCTCGCCGTAAGAAATTACGTAACGGTGTCAGTGGACCCGGAGCCGTTGACCTTGCGGCGGGTGCTCTGGTCCAATGGTGAGGCTCGCCGACCCCAGAGGGCGAGCTGTGCGGTCCCGAATGCCCCGGGGTCGGCCTCGGGCTCGGTACCTGACCTTCAACCCAGAGAGGTAGTAATGCCTGCTTTTCTAAGGGGCGGAGCCGTCGTGCTCGCGCTCATGGGAGCGCTCGCCTTTGCCGGATCGGCGCTCGCGTCACCTTCGCCAGTCGTGGGGCACGTCTATGTTGACGGCAACACAACCGGCGTCAACACGATCATCGCCTACGACCGCCACGCCGACGGAAGCCTGTCGCCACTTCCCGGCTCGCCGTTCATCGCCGGGGGCTCTGGCACCGGTAGCAGCATCCCTTCCCAAGGCGCCATCCAGGTCTCGAGCGACGGCCGGTACGTGCTCGCGGTGGACGCTCACAGCAGCCAGATCTCGGTGCTCCGGATCGGGCGCGACGGGACGCTCAGGCTCGACCGCGATGGCGTCGTGCCCTCCGGCGGGTCGGATCCGGTGAGCGTCACCGAGCACGACGGGCTGGTGTACGTGGCCAACGCCGGCAGCGGGGACTCGAACTACACCGGCTTCATCCTGACCCGCGGCGGACATCTGCTGCCGCTCCCCGGCTCGACCTTCGGGCTACCCGACACCGCCCAGCCTGGCGACGTCCTGTTCAACTCCACCGGGACGAAGCTGGTGGGAACGCGGGTCGGAACCTCGCAGATCGACAGCTTCCGGGTCGGCCGGTTCGGGCGCCTGACCCCCGCCCCGGGGTCGCCGTTCGCCGCCCAAGGCCCGGGCCCGTTCGGTAGCGAGTTCCGCCCTACCGACCCGGGGCAGCTGTTCGTCTCAAACGCCCACGGCGGCCCGGGGGCCGGAACCGTCTCCGCGTACAGCGCGGCCGGTGACGGGACGCTGTCTTCGATCGGCGCCTCGCCGTTCGCGGATGGCCAGACGGCACCGTGCTGGGTCGAGATCACTCACGACGGGCGGTTCCTGTTCACCGTGAACACAGCGTCGGCCGACATCTCGAGCTACGCGATCGCTCCCGACGGCACCCTCAGCCTCGTGGGCAGCACCCCGGCGGGCGGTCTGGGGGCCGCGTCTGAGGACGCCCGACTTAGCGCCGACGGGCGTGAGCTGTACGTCAATGAGACCGGTGCCGGTGTGATCGGCGAGTTCGGCGTGAGCGGCGCCGGCCTTACGCCGATCGGCACCGTGCCCGTCTCCACCGGCGACGGCGCTGCGGGACTGGCCACCAACTAGACGTTCATCGGACGTAGCGAGCCGGGAGCCCCGCGGGCTCCCGGCTTCGCTGCTTCGCGCCGAGCAGGACACGGCGACTGCTTCGCCTCGGCGACGCAGTCGCTGAGCTGACTGGTGCAGCGGACGACGGTAGGCAACTCCTCGGGCCCAGATCCGAGCGTGACTGTTGGCTCGAGCCAGCACCTACGCGGCTGCCTTGTCGCCGACCGAGCCATCGGCGCGCCACTTCTGCGTCGGCGCCGTGGTTTCCGCGCATTGCGGGGAGGTCGATACGAGAGCGGGTCTGTGGGAGTCGCTCGCGTCTGGGTGCAGCGTGGCAGCATTGGGGGCGGTGAATCTGGTTCGTGATGGTGTTGTGCTGGCGTATGACGGCGCGGGAAGCGGTTACCCGCCCCTTGTGTTCGTGCATGGCGCGGCGTGTAATCGGCGTTTTTGGTGTCGGCAGGTCCCGCGCTTCTGCGCTGCTCATCGGGTCGTCGCCGTGGACCTGCGCGGCCATGGCGAGAGCGATGCCCCGTCGGAGCGGTACACGGTGCGACTGTTCGCCGAAGACCTTGCGTCGACGTGCACGCAGCTGCGCATCGAGAGCCCGGTGGTGATCGGCCACAGCCTTGGTGGGCTGGTCGCGCTCGATTTCGCCTGCGCCTATCCAGACCACGTCGCCGCTGCGGTGTTGATCGACTCGCCGCTTCTGCCTGGTGGCAACCGGGCTGAGGTCGTGCGTGATCTGGTGGCCGGGCTCCGAGGGCGTGATCCGGACTCGGCTCTTCGCGGGTACTTTGCGCGGTTTTTTGGTCCCCATGACGATGCTGCTACCAGGTCGTGGCTCCTCGATCAGACCGTGCGGACCGAGCCGCATGTGACGAGCTCGCTCTGGGAGGAGTCTCTTGTCAGCTGGGACGACGAAGCGGCCTTGCGCGAGTGCCGGGTGCCACTTCTCTACATCGACGCCGGCACCCCGAACGCCGACCTGGCGCGCGCCGTCGAGCTATGCCCGGGGCTCATGATCGCCAGGACGATCGGCTCTGGGCATTTCAGCCCGCTCGTGGTCCCGGAACAGGTGAACGCCGTGCTCGACCGCTTCCTCCGCCTCAGAGTTAGCGGATGACATAGAGCATTTA
>Ga0335078_10003761_pt1 | contig 22595 bp, 17 predicted proteins | sample Lox_Sample_32_FD_206711 | JGI IMG/M metagenome (GOLD analysis project Ga0335078, IMG submission 206711) | Soil microbial communities from Loxahatchee National Wildlife Refuge, Florida, United States - Lox_Sample_3.2 | ecosystem: Environmental > Terrestrial > Soil > Wetlands | place: USA... | reverse complement strand
AGGCGACGCTCGAAACCATCGAGCAGATGATGTTGTACTCGTCCAAGCCGATGAGCGCCATGCCCAATGCCGGTTTGCCCATGCGCGTCGAGGGTCGGAACATCTATCTCTGCTCGCCGGAATACATGGCGCAGTACGCGCGGCGCATGTTGTGGGCGGGAGTCAGAATCGTGGGCGGATGCTGCGGCACCACCCCCGACCATATCAAGCTGATCCGTTCGGAAACGCGATCTCTGCAGCCGGGCCAGCGCAAGTTGAGCGTCACCGTGGACGAGCCGGAGGCGCGGTCGCACGCGCTGCCGGCCGTGCCCATGGCGGAGAAATCGAAGCTCGGGAAGAAGCTCGCCGAAGGCAAATTTATATCGTTTGTGGAGATTCTCCCGCCGCGCGGCGTGGACGCCTCGCGCGAAATCGACGGGGCGCGCCGCTGCGCCGCCGCTGGAATCGACTGCATCAATGTTCCGGACGGGCCGCGCGCCAGCGCCCGCATGAGCGCGCAGATCACCTGCCACCTGGTGCAGACGCTGGCCGGAATCGAAGCCGTCAACCACTTTTGCTGCCGCGACCGCAACATTCTGGGGATTCAATCCGAGTTGCTGGGGACGCACACCATGGGCGTCCGCAACCTCATCTGCATCACGGGAGATCCGCCCCGCATGGGTTCCTACCCCGACGCCACGGCGGTCTTCGACGTGGACGCCATCGGCCTGGTGAACATCGTCAACAACCTCAATCACGGCCTGGATATCGGCGGCAACCCCATGGGTTCCCAGACCGCCTTGTTGATCGGTGTGGGCGCCAACCCCGGAGCCCTCAACCTGGACGAGGAAATCCGCCGCTTCGAGTGGAAAGTGGAAGCCGGCGCCGAGTACATAGTGACGCAGCCGGTGTTCGATCTCAACCTGCTGGAGAGTTTCCTGAGGCGCATCGAACACGCGAAAATTCCCGTAATATGCGGGATTTGGCCGCTTACCAGTTTCCGGAACGCGGAATTCATGGTCAACGAACTGCGGGTGCCCGTTCCCGAGGAATTCATGGAACGGATGCGGCGCGTCGACAGCGCCGACAAGGCGCGCGATGAAGGAGTGGCCATCGCCCGCGAGATGGTGATGCAGGTCCGCCGCATGGTACAAGGCGTCCAGCTGAGCGCGCCGTTCGGCCGTTACCAGATGGCTCTCGATGTTGCCGAAGCCATCGGCCCGCGCTAAAACAAATCGTCAATGGCAACCGACCTCGTCGAAATAAATCCCGAGCAGCCCCAGCCGGAAATCCTGGAGCGCGCCACCGCAGCCGTCCGGCGCGGCAAAGTAGTCGCCATCCCCACCGACGCGCTGTACACCCTGGTTGCGGACCCGTTTAACCTGCGCGCCGTGACGCAAGTGTATAAAGCCAAGGGCCGGGAGCCTCACCGGTCGCTGCCGATTCTGGTGACGGGGCTGGTGATGGCCGAGGAGTTGGCGGGAGAACTGACCAACCGCTTCGTGCTGTTGGCGCGGCGGTTTTGGCCCGGGCCGCTGGCCATGATCATCCCGGCATCGGCCAAGGTTCCGCTCAAGGTCACCGGCAACACCGGACGCATGACGCTGCGCCACTCGCGGTCGGAAGTGGCGAATCAGCTCATCAAGATGCTGAACCAGCCGCTGATTGCGACCAGCGCCAATATTTCCGGCAGCCCCACCTGCCGCAGCGGCATCGACGTTTTCGGCATGATGGACGGCCGGGTTGACCTGGTTCTCGACGGCGGCACTTGCGCCGGCCAGGGCGCCACCACCGTCGATATCACGGAGCCCTCGTGGCGCATCATCAAACAAGGCGCGGTAGCGGAAAAAGAGATCGCGGAATGCCTGCAACCCGGGTAGCTCGTGGATGAAATATCTGCTGATTGCGGTGGGAGGCGGCGCGGGATCGCTGGCCAGGTACCTGGCCGGAACCGCCGTCATGACGCGTTTCGGTTCGCGATTTCCGCTCGGCACCATGGTGGTGAACGTGACCGGCTGTTTCCTCATCGGTCTGCTCATGACGGTCTTGACAGAGCGGTTTTCGCCCGGCACCAACTGGCGCCCTCTCTTGGTGATCGGGTTCCTGGGAGGTTACACGACATTCTCCAGTTTCGAATGGGAGAGCTATGCCGCCGTTGACGGCGGCAGCCTGTTGACCGGCATCCTCAATGTGATTGGCAGCGTCGGACTGGGATACGCGGCGGTCTGGCTGGGCGCAATGTTGGCGCGTCGATGATGGGTGAGTCAGAGGATCGCGAATTCGTAGCGCGGCTGCGCGCCGCCACGGACGGCTTTCTGGCCGCGGTGGATGCCTGGGAGGCCGCTTACCGCAGGTATTACCGCGTGACCGGACCGGGGACGAAGGTGAGCGCCGACCTCGAGGACTACGAACGGGCGTATGCGGACAACCGCGGCCGCCTGGCCGAATTGGCGCCGCGCGCTCGCGGCTTGTGCTTCAAGTACGGCCTGAAGGATCCCTGGACGGTTCTGCTGCGGTCGTCATTGGGACAGTACGCGCCGCAGGATCGCGCCGAATCGGCGATTTCGCGCGCCGAACGGCAGCAGGCGAATGAATGCCTGGTCCTGCTGGCCGAAGCGTGCGCCGGTTTCGATCCGGGGGAATCGGGGTGCGACGGGTCCGAGACCGATCGGCGTCCGTGGCTGCAGCGTCTTCTCGACTTCTTTTACTGAATTTTGAGAATGAATCCCCTCGGTTACACTGGTGCAGGATGCCGATACTGGCCCTTCTGATCCTGCTGCCGCTGTGCTGTTTCGCTCCGGGATTCTGGTTGGTTCGCCGTTTCCACTGGACGCCTTTGGAAACCCTGTGTGGTTCCGTCGGCTCTCGCTCATCTGGTTGTACCTTGCCTCGGGAATCCTCTACCTGGCGGCGGGCAAGGAGCAAACAACCGGGTACGTGATTGTGTCGGTCCTGGCGGCCGCGGCTGCCTGGGCTTCGCGCCGCGATCTCGTCCGCATGTGGCGGGCGGCGCGTGTGCGGCGTGCGATGGCCGCGTTCGGCGCTCCGCTGCTGTGGAGCGTCTGCCTTCTCGCCATGATCCGTGTGTACTCCGGCGGCGGCTGGTTCGGCGGCTGGCTGGAACACTTCCATCGTTGCCTGTATTTCCTGCAGCGATTCCCGGTCACCGGCCCCATCTTCGGCGATTACCAGCTCGCCGCGCGGCCGCCACTCATGAACCTCGTCGGCGCTTTCTTTCTGGGCCAGACCGCCGACCGGTTCGACATCTTCCAGTTGATCTTCCTGTTCCTCAACCTGCTGGTGTTTCTTCCGGCGGTGCTGATCCTGCCGGCGCTCGCTGGACCCGCATTGCGAATGCGTTGGCGCGTGATCTGGACGTTAGCGGCGCTCTTCGCCGTCAACCCGGTGGTGATGGAGAATGTCACTTACGCCTGGACCAAATCGCTGTCGGTGTTCTTTGTGATCCTGGGCCTGGCTTTGTATCTCGCCGCCAATCGCAAGCGGGATTCCACGCGCATGGTCGCGGCTTTCGTCGCGCTGGCTGCCGGGTTGCTGACGCATTACCGCGCCGGTCCATACATCGTGATCGCGGCCGGGCATTATCTGTTTGTCGGCTTCCGGCGGCGGACGCGGCGCGCGCGGGAAATGGCGGCCATCGTCGCGCTGGGTTCGCTTCTGCTCCTGACCTGGTTCGGATGGTCGGTGGCGGTATTCGGGGCGCGCGTGACGGGCCACTTCCAACACGAGCGTGACATCCAGGCAGGTATACCAGGGCAGCACCGCCGGAAAGATCGCGGGCAACCTGTGGGACACGTTCATCCCGGATTTTCTGCGGCCCGGCGAGTCCTTCAATTCGCCCCAGCCCAATCCCATGGGCGAATTGCGCGAGCGGGCATTCCTGGTGTATCAGACCAACCTGATCTTCGGCATGGGAGCGGTGGGAGGATTGCTTGCCGCGGGATGCTGGTTGGCGCTTTGGCGCCGCGGCAAGAAGGGCTCCGAGCGGCGATTCTGGCTATGGGCGACACCCCGGCCCAGACAGTGTATAGCGGCCTTGTCTATAATGGCCGGAACTTCGACCTGCCGATGGAGGGATCGCTCAGTCACTCCGCCTGGAAAAACTGGTTCCACAAACACCACGAAGCGCTGTGCCGGGAGTGGCTGGCACAGTTGCATCGCGATCCTCCGGGAGATGCCCGGTTCGCCAGCGCCGCCGCAACCATGACCACAGCGTTGGAGCACCTGCTCGACCAGGGCCGGAGTCTGTGGCACGGCTGGTACGATCGCCACGGCTGCTCGATGGCCTATGTTGGCGATGCGTTCGGCAGCGGCTGGGGTCCCGGTGGCCTAGTTCTGGCTATGTGGATCGGCTCTTTGTGGATGCTGTGGCATTGGATACCCGCCGCGGTACCGCGGCTTACCCGGCACAAGCCGATCGAATCGCCGAAACGGCGCCGCTCCGCCAAGGGGAAAGCCCGATAGCCGGCGCGATCAGCCGCGCAGCGTCGGGTGCGGAGCCCCGCCCAACTGGAACTCCACCAGGTCGATCCAATGGTCCGTCAGTGAGTTTTGCACGAATACGGCGCGCTCGGCCCGGAAACCGCGGCGGCCGTCATATTCCCGCCATTTTCGGAAAGCCTGTTCCTGCACGGCGGACACTTCGTCGAGCCGCAACTCCTGCGCCAGCGTGATATGCGGATGGTAGGCGAAGGGCTCCTGAAAACCCAGCGACGTCGTGTTCATCGCCGCGTGCATGCGCCGCAGCTCCTCGCTTCCCCGCCCCACCTCGATATACACCACCCCCGTTACCGGAAACACCCCGATATCAGTCAATTCCACGTCGAAAGGCTCCCAGTCGGCGGTGAGCGCCGCGGCTTCGGCCGAGGCTTTCTGCCAGGAGACCGCCAGCGGGCGCGGCGGAAGCACGCTCACATGGGCATGTGGATTGTAGTGCGGCACCAGTTCGCGGCGGACCTCGTCCAGAAAGGAACCTAGCGGATCGGAGATATAAATGACCAACGCATAAATGTTGAGGCGCTGCTCCGCCGGAATCCCCCCGAGACACCCGTTCAGGTCTGAAGCCATTCCCCTATATGGTATCGTGCATCCATTGTCCCGGAACGGCATCCGGCCTGATACCCTCAAAAGGAATGACGCCAGCCGACCGGAATCCCCTCCTCGAGATCCAGTTCCACATCCCTTTTGACCGCATCCGCGCCGGGCACGTCGAACCGGCCGTCGGCGAGCTTCTCCGCGACGCCCGCGAGCGCCTCGAAGCCATCGCCGCGGCGCCCGGCGATCGCACCTGGGACAATACCATGTGCGCTCTCGATTTGCTCACCGAGCGGCTGGATTACGCCATGGGCGTGGTGCGCCATCTCGAATCCGTCGCTACCTACCCGGAGCTGCGCGCCGCCTTTAATGCCGTGCAACCGGAGGTGAGCGGGTTCTATTCCGGGATTGCCCTCCATCCGGGGATGTGGCAGGCCATCAAGGCGTACGCCGCCACCGGCGAAAGCTCGTCGCTCGAAGGAGAACGCCGCCGCTACCTGGTCAAAACCATCGATGCCTTCCGCCGCGCCGGCGCCGACCTCGATCCGGACCGCAAAAAGCGGTTGGAAGAAATTGACGTCGAGCTAAGCACCGTCACCACCAAGTTCGGCGAACACGTCCTCGACTCCACCAATGCCTTCGAACGGCTCTTCGTCGACGAAGCCGATCTGGCCGGTCTGCCGGCTACCGCCGTCATAGCCGCCCGCGAGAGAGCCGGCCGCAAAAGTCAGGATGGCTGGCGTTTCACGCTGCAATCGCCGGACTATTTCGCCATCATGACGTACCTCGACAACGCCGCGGTTCGCCGCGAGTTCTACCAGGCGTACTCGGTCCGCGCCACTGAACCGCAGCGCGACAATCGCCCTCTCATCACGCGCATCCTCGAATTGCGGCGCGAGAAGGCCCGGCTCCTGGGCTTTTCCGATTTCGCCAACCTGGTGCTGGAGGATCGCATGGCGCACGATGGGGCTCGGGCACTGGCCTTTTTGGAGGATCTGAAGGCCAAGACCGAAGCCCGATTCCATGCTGAAAATGAGGAGCTGGCCGAATATCGCCGTTCCCTCGAAGGCTCCGCTGCGCCGTCCCTCGAACCTTGGGACGTCGCCTATTACGCGGAAAAACAGCGCGCCGCTCTCTACGATTTCGATGAAGAGGCGCTGCGCCCCTATTTTCCGCTGGAACGCGTCGTCGACGGACTATTCAGCCTGGTGCAGCGGCTTTACGGCATTCGCGTCACCCCGGAGACCGGCGTTCCCGCCTGGGACGACGAGGCGCGCTACTACAACGTTCACGATGCCGGCGGCGCATTCCTGGGCGGTTTCTACGCCGATTGGTATCCGCGCGAAAACAAACGCGGCGGGGCGTGGATGGATGCGCTGATTACCGGCGGCCCCGCACACGGCGAGTTTCATCCGCATCTGGGGTTGATCTGCGGCAATCTCACGCCCCCGGTCGGCGGCAAGCCCGCGCTCCTGACCCATCGGGAAGTGGAGACCATCTTCCACGAATTCGGGCATCTGCTCCACCACCTGCTCAGCCGCGTCGGGATCCGCAGCCTTGCCGGAACCAATGTGGCCTGGGACTTCGTCGAATTGCCTTCGCAGATCATGGAAAACTGGTGCTGGGAGCGCGAAGCGCTCGATCTCTTCGCCGCCCATTGGGAGACCGGAGAGCGTCTGCCGGAAGACCTGTTCCAGAAAATGAGGCGCGCCCGGACGTTCCGCGCCGCCAACGCCCAGATGCGGCAGCTCGGATTCGGTTTCATTGACCTGCTGCTGCACATCCGCTACTCCCCGGAACCCGATGGCGACCCGATCGCTTACAGCCGGCGCCTGTTGCAGCAATTCAGCCCGGCACCCTTGCCGGAAAACCACGCCATGATCGCGGCCTTCACGCATTTATTCTCCAGCCCGGTCGGCTATGGAGCCGCATATTACTCCTACAAATGGGCGGAAGTGCTGGATGCCGACGCCTTCACCCGTTTTCGCACGGAAGGAATCTTCAGCCCCACTGTCGGCGGCGATTTTCGCGACCGCATCCTGGCTAAAGGCGACAGCGAGGACCCGGCGGTTCTTTACCGCGACTTCATGGGCCGCGAGCCCGATCCGAGCGCGCTCCTGATCAGGTCGGGATTGGCTTGAATTCCGGCTGCGGCGCTTCAACGAAAGAGTTGGAAGGCGTTACGCCACCGAGCTCCACTTCAGCAGACTCCCGCACGGCCGTGTCAGCGGGTCGTCGAAATGGTTCGGGCTGACTCGCAGCGCATAGCCTAGCCGCCCGGTTCGTTCCGGAACGATATCCCGCCCGAAGACGGCGACCCCGTCGTGATGCTCCACTGGCGGCAGCACCACCACCTCCGTCTCTTCCAGGTGGCCGTTGTTGTCCACGTTGCCGATTACCACTTCCACGCGCACATCGGTGGGATCCAGCCCCGCCAGGTGGATCGCCGCGCGCACCGGCACCGGCCGGCCGCTGATCACCGAGCCCGCCGGCGCCGGCCCCGCTTCGACGAACCGCACTCTGTCCCAGGCACTGCGAATTTTCTTGTCCCAGAGCACTTTCTCTTTCAGGCGGCCGTAGTCGCCCTGCAGCAGCCGCATGTGCTGTTCGTGCGCGGGATCGTACAACTCGGTCATGTATTCGCGCACCATCCGGCGGCAATCGAACTTCGGAGTGATGTACATCAGCGATTGCTTCATCCGGCGCAGCCATTCCCGCGGCGTCTGCTCCTTGCGCTCGTAGAACATCGGCACGATTTCGTTTTCCAGCAGGTAATAAATGGCGCTGGCATGGAGCGCGTCCTGGTCTTCCGAGTAGGGCTCCCGCTCGCCCAGCGCCCAGCCCCCGGAGTACTCGTACGCCTCATCGAACCAGCCATCGAGGATGCTCAGGTTTAGCACACCGTTGATGGCTGCTTTCATGCCGCTGGTTCCGCACGCCTCTTCTCCGCGGCGCGGGGTGTTCAGCCAGAGATCGACGCCCTGCACCAGCTCCCGGGCCACCTTCATGTCATAGTCTTCCACGAACACGAGGTACTTCCAGAGCTCGGAATCGCGCGAAAGCTGCACGATCTCGCGAATATAGCTCTTCCCCGGCTGATCTTTGGGGTGTGCCTTGCCGGCGATCACGATCTGCACCGGCATTTCCTTGTTCAGCATGATGCGCTTCAGCCGCGCCACGTCTTTGAACAGAAGCGTGGCGCGCTTATACGTGGCGAACCGCCGCGCAAACCCGATGGTGAACGCATTGGGGTCGAGCACTTCGGCCGCCCGCCGGACCTCGCTCGCCGATGCCTGCCGCCGCTCCGCCGAGAAATGCTGCCGCGAACGGACAAAGTTCACCAGGCGGCGTTTGCGCCGGCGGTGCACTTCGAGCAGTTCTTCGTCCGGAATATCCTCCACCTGTCTCCAGACATCGTCGTCGTTGAAGCGCTGGCGCCAGTCCGGTTCCAGGTACTGGTCGTAGAGCGATCCCAGATCGCTATTCAGCCAGCTGGGCACGTGCACCCCATTGGTAATCGAAGTGACCGGCACTTCCCAGACCGGCAGCTCCGGCCACATCTCGTGGAACATCTCCTGCGACACGTGGCGATGCAACCGGCTCACCGCGTTGCGGTAGACGGATGTATTCAGCGCCAGAACCGCCATCGAGAACCGCTCGTCGCGATCCTGCGGGCGCCGGCGCCCCAGCGCCATCAATTGCTGAAAATCGACCCCGACTTCCGAGCAATATTGCGAAAAATAGTGGTACATCAGGCCCGGCTCGAACAGGTCGATGCCGGCCGGCACGGGCGTGTGGGTGGTGAAAACATTGCTCGTGCGCGCCGCCACCATGGCTTCGTCGAAGTTCAGGCCATGATCGCGCATAAACACGCGAATCTGCTCCAGGGCCAGAAACGCCGAGTGCCCCTCGTTCATGTGGAACACCGTCGGTCTCAGACCCATGGCCTGCAAGGCCCGCATTCCCCCAATGCCCAGCACGATCTCCTGCCGGATGCGGGTATCGATATCGCCGCCGTAGAGCGAGTCTGTGATGTCCCGGTCCTGCGGCAGCTGGTTTTCCGGAATGTTGGTGTCCAGCAGGTACAGCGCGATCCGGCCGACATCGATCCGCCATATGCGAATGAAGACGTCGCCGGTCGGCAATTTCACCGAGACTTTGAGGTCGCCGCCGGCCGCGTCCTTCACCGTCATCAACGGTAAAGTGTAGAAATCATTCATCGGGTAGCGTTCCTGCTGCCACCCGTCGGGATTCAACAGCTGGCGGAAATACCCCTGCTGGTAAAGCAGGCCCAAACCGATGAGAGGGTAGTCCTGGTTGCTGCAGGACTTCAAATGATCGCCGGACAGAATCCCCAAGCCGCCCGAATAGATCGGCAGGCACTCCGTCAGGCCATACTCGGCCGAAAAATACGCTACTAGCTTGCCATCCGCCGCCGGTTGGACCTTGTGGACCCGGGTATCGAAGGTGTCACAGGCGGTCCGGTATAAGGCCACAAACCTGGGGTCTGCCGCGGCTTTTTCCAGGGTTGGCTGCGACACGCGTCCCAGCATCAGGACCGGATTGTAGCCGCATTCCCGCCAGAGGCTGGGGTCCAGACGCCGGAATACCGACCGCACTACCGGCTCCCAGCTCCACAGCAGGTTATACGCCAGATCACCCATGCGGGCGAGAGCGGGAGGCAGCGCGGGACGTACTAAAAACTCCCGCAACGGTTGAATATAAAAGGGCATCGCCGAATGGCTACTTCCAAGATAACAGATCGGCGTTCTCGATCGAACTCTGCACCTTAATTCTTACTTGATTCGCCGATTAAAATTTGCATCCGCTTTTCCACCCACGTTCGGAGATGACCCTGCGTCATAATGGTTGACAGGCCCGATGCGACTTCCCGCGATCCTTCTTCTGGCGGCGTTCCCGGCAGTTTCGGCCATGGCCGCGGAGGATGTCATCTTCACTGGCGGAGCGCGTATGCGTTTCGACCGGCACGAGATTATCGGGTCGAAGGTCCGGCTGTACAACCCCGACGGTTTTGTCGAGATCGATCTCTCGCGGATTCAAGGATTTGAGCCTATCGAACCGGATCCGGGGACAATTCCGCTTCCGGCCGCGGCGACAGCCCAGTCCACCCCGGCGTCCGCTTCCCAGCCGGCGCTGTCCCCGCAGCAGTTGGCGGATGCCGCGGCCGATAAGTACGGTCTGCCGCGCACGCTGGTCCGCCTGGTGATGGAAACCGAATCCGGCAATCAGAAGAATGCTGTCTCTCCCAAAGGCGCGATCGGCTTGATGCAACTGATGCCGGACACGGCCCAGGCGCTTGGCGCCGACCCTACCGATCCCGTCCAGAACGTGGATGCCGGAGCGCGCTATCTTCGCGATCTCCTGCAAAAGTATGACGGTTTGCTGTGGCATGCATTGGCCGCCTACAACGCGGGCCCAGGCGCGGTCGACAAGTACAAGGGAGTGCCTCCGTACGCGGAGACCATCCTGTACGTCAAGAAGATCGACCAGCAATACCGCAAGACCGAAAGCAGCCAGTAAAGCTTAAACTCTCGGCACCAGAACCGGCTCGCCCTTGCGCCAATTCGCCGGGCACAATCCTTCAGTTTGCAGCGCGTCCAAAACGCGCAACACCTCCGCCGGATTGCGGCCCACCATCACGTCGTACGCGCAGGCGAACCGGATCATACTGCGCGGGTCCACCAGGTAGGTGGCTCGTTGCGCCACGCCCTCCTGCGGGTCAAGGACCCGCAAAGCCGCACACAGTTCGTGCTTCACGTCCGCCAGCATGGGGAACGGCAGGTCCTGAAGCTCCGGATTCTGCTGCCGCCATGCCAGGTGCGCGAATTCCGAATCCGTGCTGCACCCCAGGATTTGTGTCTCGCGGTCTCGAAACTCGTGATTCAGTCGGGCAAAAGCCACAAGTTCGGTTGGACAAACGAACGTAAAGTCCTTCGGCCAGAAGAAGTAGACCTTCCACTTCTCCTTGTAGTCTTCTTCCGTAATGGTTCGAAACGCCTTGCCGGGCTCCGTGCTTACCGTGGCCTGCAAGGAAAAGGACGGGAAACGGTTTCCTACTCCCAACATATCGGCTCCCCATAACAGGAACTCCGTCGACCGTCCGGGCCAATTCTCCAATGCGGTGCTTCGAAGTTCCTAACCCTTCGCGCGATCGATTTTGGCTGCCAGGATGAAATCGCTCTCTGTCAACCCATCGATCTTGTGGGTCCAAGTCTTAACATCGACTTTTCCCCACGCCAGGAATAGATCCGGATGATGACCTTCTTCCTCGGCAATTTCTCCAATCCGATTCACGAATGCCAGAGCCGTTCGGAAATCGGGAAAACTAAAGGACTTCGTGAGATGATGTTGGTCGACAACCTGCCAACCTGAAACCTCTCCCCGCATTTTTTCCAGTTCCTCACCCTTCAATGGGGGTACTCCGCCGCGACAGGGGACGCAGTGTTTCTCTGCCAGACTCATCGCTGATCTCCTCCATTCGGATTCTAGAACAACCCGCCTTGCGCAATCGCGAAGCACACCTGTGGGTCCGCTTACCCGCAACCGGGGGGACGCAGGTGGCACCCGCATAAGACCATTTGAATCAATGGCTCAAACCGGATACTTTTGATCCATGAAGCGCCTCTGCTTGACCTGCAAAAACAAGGGATGCATTCACCTCTGTCGGTTTCAAAATCAACCAGCGCCGGCGATGAAAATCGTCCAGTTGAAAGGGTAGTATGAGCGCCTGCGGAACCTGCTCCCAGAACCTGTTCTCCCTGCCCGCGCCGACGCTGTTTCAGATTCGCCGCGGATATCGTGCCGAGTGGAACGGACTCCAGTTCGCCGTCGAAAGCGAAGCCGGAGATTGGACCGTTCGCATTCAGGATTCCGCTTCGATGCAGACCGTTTATACGGCGCGCCGCCCGCAACCGCGCGCCGCGCAGTTAGTGGCCGCTGAATTCGCACTGTTCCGCGTTTTCGGCGGCGTTGCACAGATCAGCCCGGAACGATTAGTGCACCAGTTGAACTGGCAGCAATATTGGTAGCCCTCCTGACTCGCGAGAGCCAGGCGAGATGCGCCGGAAAAGGAAGATCACATGCCGATTGAATTCGTTTGGGTAGGCGGCGTTTTGGTGGCCGCGCTTGGAACTCTGATTTTTGCTGTCTTCGGCCGGCCGGAGCAGCCGTCCCAGCCGACTCCCGTGCCGGCCACAGCTCCCCGGCGGGGCAAAGAGTGACGGGAATCGCCGCAACGCCGGCACGCAACTGGCTTGCATATTTGAAAACGCCCGCCGACCTCCGCCGCTGCGTCTGACCCTTTGCCAATAGCCTGGAAACGCGACTTCGCGCCTGCCGTTAGCCGTCCGATAACTGCAACTCAGTTGCAATTACATAGGAATGGCGCTACGGTAGGGGCATGCAACGGATATTCACCTCCTTTTTACTCTTGGTTGGGGGGAGCGTTTGGGATGTCCACTTCCAGGCGACCTCCATCGGCCAGGCGCACGGCAGTTTTCCCGCGCTCTATTCAGGCCCGAACAGTCTGCCCTCCCACGCGGAGCATCGGGTATCCCTTACCTCCACTGCCTTCCTTCATTTTCATCTCCGTAGCTTCGATGTCGTGTTTACTCCCGAGATCGCCGGCGGCAAGGGCTTCGGCCAGGTTACCGGCCTAGCCGGCTTCTCCAACGGCGAGATTCCGCGAGTGGCTGCCGCCACCCCCAGCTCTACACGGCGCGGGCGTATGTCCGCTACTCCTGGACGTCCGGCCGTTCTGCAAACGACTTGCAGGACACGAACCGCACCGCCTCCGCAGACAACGTTCCCCTCCGCCTCACCTCGGTTGCAGGCAAATTCGCAATCACCGATTTCTTCGATAACAACACCTACAGCCACGACCCGCGAACTCAGTTCATGAACTGGTCGCTCATGAATAATGGCGCGTGGGATTATCACGCCGATACGCGCGGCTACACCATCGGGTTCATGCGGGAGTTCGATATCCGGCAATGGTCGTTCCGCGCCCCTGCGGTAATGGAGCCGACAGTAGCCAATGGGCCGGTCCTCGATACCCGCGTCGGCCGAAACCACGGCTCCGTGGCAGAAGTGGAACGGCGATTCCAAAGACAGGGCCATCCGGGGGCGGTCCGGCTTCTGGCATACCGCAACGACGCCAGGTCCGGCGAGTATGCCGCTGCGCTGGCCGCAGAAGGCGTGCCGGACATCACCGCCGCGCGACGGCACGCCGAAATATGGCTTTGGAATTAATGCCGAGTACGAGCTGGCCAGGAACGCCGGCGCATTTTTCCGATACGGCTGGAGCGACGGCAGGACCGAGTCGTGGGCATTCACGGAAATCGACTGCACCGTGAGCGGTGGCTCCCCGGAACATCGCGACTACTGGCCGCCGGCGGTCTGGGTTTCATCCTCGGAGACGGAGCGCTCCGTTATGGTCCGGAAACCGTCATCGAAGCTTACTATGCCATGTACGTCAAAGCCGGCTGGACCGTCACCGGCGACTACCAGCGGGTCGCGAACCCCGGATACAACCGCGATCGCGGGCCGGTTTCGATTGCGTCGCTCCGCCTGCACTGGGAGCACTGACGGCGCGGCCGGAATCCGGGCAGCTATCAGTTTCAGCCTCTGGCCGGAGCCGATTCCGTCCTGGCGGCAGCCTGCGGGGCGGCATACCGGAACAGCGCGCAGACCGGAACTCCTCCCGGCATCGCCGCTCCCGGCAGCAGCGCCACCTCGCCGCCGCGCGCGATCGTCTCCCAGGCGGCGGTCTCAATGAGATCGACGGGCTCATCGCCCGGGTCGTCGGAGCGCTTTACGCGCTGCCGTACGGGGTCGTATGTGCCTCGATACTCCGAGTTCGCCTGGAAGAACAAGTGCGATATGCGGCCCTGGTAAGCCGCGGTGACAATCTCGTGAATATGGCTCGACGCCCGGCCGGCGCCGACGCGCTTGTCGTAATCGGCCGGCATCTGTTGATTTGGATCTTCCCGCCGCAGCAGATCCAGGGCGCGGCGTCGCATCTCGCTGTCTTCAAGGCCGTCGGGAGCGCCATGAATTCCCGGCTCCAGCAGGTTGGCGTAAGTATTTACGCGCCGGTAGAGGGCGAGCTCGTGTTCCACTCCGGCTGGAACCAGAGGAGCATCCTCGCCTTTCAGCACCGCCTTGACCGCCCGATCCAGCTCCTTGAAGTAATGCGCCAGGTATTCATTCTTGTCATCCTGGCTGGACGATGTACCGAACATGACCGCACCCGTCCCGATCGAGGGACCGGCCGCAGCCCGATTGTCCAGGACGTGATCCGGTTGCCGCATCGGAATGGCTTCGGCCAGGCTGGTTGCAAAACCAGCCGGAAAGGGAATCTCCGCTGTGCCGTCCTCTGTGCATTTCAGGATGCGGGCATGTTTTTGGCTGAGCGCCAGGATGAAGAACCTCTCGGTGGCGGCCGCGAGCACCGAGAGCACGGTTCTGAGATCGAACCGGTCGTCTACCCGGAGGAGCGGCCCGATCCCGCTGATGCGGTGCGTTTCCATGACGGCGGGGGAACGCAGGATCACCAGGCCGCCACGCCCTCTGGTTTCGGCGGCATATGTCGCCAGGGCTTCCATGACCGGTTTCATTAGCCCCGCGGAATCCGCGCCGCGGTCCTCCAGTTTCTTCCGCGCGGCCGCGACGGCGTCTTTGGCTTCAATCGTGCCGCCGCCCGCGCCATCTCCACGGAGCGCCAATGTAATGCAGGGCCTGGCCGTACCTGCCAACTCCCGCAGCCGGTCATTTCTAGTTCGTTCCTGAGTCGTCATATGTGGGCTTCCGGTTTGTTTGAAGCAAGACGTGGACCAAACGCAAGCGTCGAGGTGTTCACACATTCGCTTGCGGATTGGGGTACCGTACGTTTCCGCGCCGGCGATTTTCCACTAGAATCGATGTGAGCCGGGAGCCGTTGATTTGTGAGTGCGTCCCCACCTTTCTGCCGCGGTTCCTTCCGAGCCCTGCTGCTCTACGACGTGGCCGAAGAGTTCGATCTGGGAGAACTGCGACGACTCATAGGCGGAGAACGACCGGTCCGCTCGCCCGGCTTCAAACGGCCGGCGCCCGATTACGTACGGTTCGAACAGCCACCCGTGCTGGAACCGTGCGATTCCGTCCGCCTGACTACGGGAGAGCTGGCCAACGCGAGCCTGCGCTATTTCGAATACGGCGTCGTCAGCCTGGAGTTCGAAATGCCATTCGAGACAGACTGGCCGGGATTGATTGCGCTCTCGAATCGCTGGATCCAGGCCGGCGAGGTGGAACGGCGCGGTACGAAGACCGTTCGCGACCGCCTCTCGCAGTTGCTGCCGGCGCTTCGCAAGCCTTACCCGGAATGGCTCGATGAAGCCTACTACATCATTCAATTGCGCGAAGTGGTGGATGAAAACGGCAGCCATCCGACCGGTTCGCAATTGATCGGTCAATATGGCACGGAGATCAGCCAGGTGATCCGCGGTGAGGCCGAGCCGCTGTCTGAAAGTGAGCGGAAAGAAGTGCTGGCGTCGAGTGTTTCTTACTATCCGACCGACCTGATGGTGGTCGGATGGCTGGCCGCCGTGATTTATGACACGCCCGAAGGCGCCACCCCGCTGATTCAATTGCTGGAGTATGCGAATACGCAACTCCTGGAGTATCGCCGCTATGACGAAATCCTGACGGCGCTCCTGAAGAACGCGTATGCCACCCTGGAACGGCGCAACGGTCTCTTTTCGCGCTGGCACCTGGCCCGGAAAGCCGCGCAGTTGAACCGGCTGCGGCTGGAAGTGACCGAGTTGACGGAACGCACCGACAACGCCATCAAGTTTCTCAGCGACATGTATTATGCCCGCTGCTACCGCCTGGCGGCCGCGAAAGTCGGCGCCGGCGATTACCGCAGCCTGGTGGATCAGAAGTTGCGAACGGCGGGCGATCTCTACGAATTCATGGTGAATGAATTCCGGGAGGCCCGCGGCTTTTTGCTGGAAGTGCTGGTGCTCATTATTCTGATCATCGAAGTGATTCCCATCCTGCGAGGGAAATGAGTTCGTAATGCCTGAGATTCCCTATCGCGCCGTCTGCCTGGTCGCGGCGACGCTCTTTTTCTTCCTCGCGGCGGCACTTCTCCAGGCGGCCAACAGCCAACAATGCGCGGAATGCCATCAGGAAATTTACGACAATTACTTGCGAACTCCCATGGCGCAAAGCAGCGGACCGATCGGCGGAGGACTGATTCGAGAAAGCTTGGATCGGGCGGCTTTCGATCATGCGGCTACCGCATTTCACTATCGGGTGGTTCGTGACGGCGCTGGTTTTTCGGTTGCGTTTGAAAAGAAGGACGGGTCGGCGCGGGGTGCCAAGAAGCTCGCATATTTCGTAGGCTCGGGCGCCACCGCCCGCAGCTACCTCCTTCAGGACGACGGCTATCTGTTCGAAGCGCCGGTTGCCTACTATTCCGCAAACCGCAGGTGGGGCCTGGCACCGGGTTACGAAACCTACGCGTATCCCTATCTCACGCGGCCGGTGATGCCCGCATGCCTGACCTGTCATGCAAGTTCGATTGCGGTTGTCGCGGGGACGCAAAACCGCTACGGCGACCTCCCGGTCGGGGAAGGAGGCGTGTCCTGCGAGCGATGCCATGGTCCTGGTGAAGGGCACATTGAGGCGATGCGGGAAGGCGGTCCGAATTCCGGTACGGCAATTGTGAATCCCGCGCGGCTTTCGCCCGAATCGCGGGATGCGGTGTGCGCGCAATGCCACCTGACTGGTGAAGTCCGGGTGATGCGGCCGGGACGTGATTGGCAATCCTTCCAGGTGGGGCAACGGCTCTCCGATTCGATGACCTTCTTCGTTCGCGCGGGCGCGATGCCCGGCATGAAAGTGACCAGTCATGTGGAGAAGCTGGCGCAAAGCGCTTGCAAGCGATCATCCGGCGACCGCTTGTGGTGCGGCACCTGCCACGATCCGCACGTCGTGCCGGCCGCATCCGAGAGGGCTGCCTGGTTCCGCCGGAAATGCCTCGGCTGTCACGATTCGGCTCCGTGCAAAGAGACGAAGGAAGCCCGCGCCGTGCAACAGGACGACTGCACGGCCTGCCACATGCCGAAGACCCATGTCACGGATGCGCAGCACGTGGTGTACACCGATCATTCGATCCCGCGCCGGCCGCGCGGCGAGGCAGTTGTTCGCGCTTCCGCGGATCTTACGGTATTCGGCGGCGCCCGCGCCGATCCACGAGACCTGGCCGTGGCGTATGGGATCGTGGCGTCGCGCACCCGCTCCGCCGCCGACAAGGCGAGGGCGCTGGCCGCCCTGGAGCAGGCCGAGCACGCGTCGCCGGCGGACGTGGAGGTGCTGCTTTATCTTGCCGAGTTGTACCGCAACGGCGATCAGGAGGACAAAGCCGTTCCGCTGTATCGGCGCGCCATCGAGCTCGACCCGTCGCAAGTGACCGCGTCGGTCGGCCTGGGCGGCATCCTCATGGAGCGCGGCGAGTTCTCGGAAGCGATCCGGCTTTGGCAGGATGCGCTGGCCAAGAATGCCGGCCTGGAACTGGTGCGGATCAATATGGCCGTGGCGCAATGGCGCAGCGGCGATCCGCAGGGAGCCGAGCGGACGTTGAACCGGGCGATCGAGCTGAACCCGGGCTTCGCCGCGCCTGTCGATTTGCTGCAGAAGCTCCGGCAGGAGATGCGGCTGCGCTAAGGGACGCCGCAACAATTACTGTGCAGATGCAGCCGTGGCATTGGGCACTCGTGCCTGCCGCGCCGAGACTAGTCTCGGCGCGGCGCTTGTGGCCGCCAGCAAGCATGGGCGCGCCGGCAGGAGAGTGCCGGCGCTGCACGCATGAGTGCGCGCGCCACGTCACGTACCGCACAATGTTAAGTCATTTTCGAGGCGATCCTAAGTCGCGGGCTATGTCTTGGTCGTCACGGTGACGCTCGCCGGTTTCAGCCCCGGCGACGTCGCCGTTACGCGAATCCGGCCCGCGTTGCCGCCCGCCTGCACGATTGCCAGGCACATGCCATGGAAGGCTTTCTTCTGTTTGCCTTTATAGTCTTCCGCATTCGACATGTCGCCATTGTCGGCGCCGATCAATCGGCCTTCGCCCTGAATCTCGAAGGCAATCTCATTGTCGGCATCGGGATGCATGCGGCCTTGCGTATCCACGACCTTTACCGTCACATGGACCACGTCGCGGCGGTCGGCACGAATGGCGTCGCGATCCACGGACAAATCGAGGGCCGCCGGGTCGCCGGTTGTGGAGATCTCCGCGGTGGCAACCGTCTGGCCGTTCTTCGTGCCCACGGCGCGCAATGTTCCGGGTTCATAAGGCACATCCCAGGCAAGATGAAGGTCGGATGTGGTGCGGACACCGCTCATGGCCTGCGGTCCCATCTGCCCGTAACGGCCCTGCATGCCGAACCGCGGAAAGGCGTAGCCCTTCTGCCCCACCGACTTGCCGTTCAGAAACAGCTCCACGTTGTCGCAGTTGGTGTAACAGGCGACTGTCAGAAACTGGCCTTCCCGTCCTTTCCAGTTCCAGTGCGGAAACAGATGCACCATCGGTTTGGCGGTCCACTGGCTCTGGTAGAAATAGTAGCCGTCCTTGGGAAAGCCGCAGCTATCGATGCAGCCGGAACTCGCGCCGTGATTCGGCCACCCCGATTCTCCCAGGTAATCGATGCCCGTCCACATAAAGTCGCCGGCGACGTAGTCGTGGGTGCGCACGAACCTCCATAGCTGCTCGGTATCGAGTCCGCGGAAGCCGCGGCCGAATCCACGGCCGAAGCCGCGGCCCTGTGGGACAGCGGGCGCGGTTTCTCCGGGCGCGAGCGGCTCGAGCCCGCGATAATCGCCGCGAATCCCTCCCATGCCGCTGCTCTCGGTGCCGATCATCCGCCAATTGGGATGGGCCTGCTTATCCTCGCTGTAATAGAGTTCGCGGCGCTCGCGCCAGCGATCGGCGTAATTGTAGCCGACCACGTCCAGCAGGTTCAGAAATTCCACCGGCGCGGCCTTGGGTTCGGCCGCGATCTGGTCGCAGGCGGCGGTGACGAACCGCGTGGGATCTTCGCGGTGGAAGATGTTCAGCAGATCACGCAGGATTTCAACGCCGTGGGCGCTCAGTTGGTCGCCGATTTCGTTGCCACAGCTCCACAGGACGACGGATGGATGATTGCGATCGCGGTGCACAAAATCGGTGACATCGCGTTCGTGCCATTCGGCGAAGTTGAGCGAGTATCCGTTGCCGCGCACCTGGCCTTTGCCCGCTATCCATTCGTCGAAGGCCTCGTTCATCACCAGGAACCCCATGCGATCGCAGAGATCGAGGAATTCGGGAGCGGGCGGATTGTGGCTGGTGCGGATGGCATTGCATCCCATTTCGCGGAGGGTTTCCAATCGCCGCTGCCATACGCGCTCCGGAACGGCGGCTCCCATCGAACCCGCGTCATGATGCAGACAGACTCCGTTGAGCTTGACATGCTCGCCATTCAGCAGAAATCCGCGATCGGCATCGAACAGGGCTTCGCGGATGCCGAAGGGCGTCTCGTACTCGTCGGCCACCTGTCCGGCAACGGTTACGGTGCTGCGCAGGGTGTGGAGATTCGGTGCGTCCACGCTCCACAGGCTGGGCTGCGGGACGGCGAACTGCTGGGCAAACTCGTATTCATCGCTGGCCGCGATCTCCCGCGAAGCTTCCTGCGACGCTACCACTTTGCCATCGCCATCGAGAATCGCACTGGTCAGTGTGCAGGTGGCGGCAGCGCTGCGCTCGTTGCGAACGCGCGTTTTCGAGTTGACGGTGGCGGCTTCTTTTGTCACGCGCGGCGTCGTTACAAAGGTTCCCCACTGCGCGACATGCGTCGGATTGACCGCCGTCAGCCAGGTGTGCCGGTAAATGCCCGACCCGGAATACCAGCGCGACGAAGGCTGCCGCGAGTTGTCCACCTTTACGGCCATCACGTTTTCTCCGGTGAAGTTCAGATGCGGCGTGATGTCGTAGGCGAAACTGATATAGCCGAATGGACGCTTGCCGAGATAATGGCCGTTGATCCAGACCTCGCTGTTCTGATAGACGCCATCGAACTGGACGGCCACTTTCCGGCCCTGGTATGACGCCGGAACCCGAAAGTGCTTGCGGTACCAACCGACACCTGTGGGAGCGTTGCCTCCGGCGCCGCCCGAGGGCTCGTTTTGGGCGAACGGTCCTTCGATGCTCCAGTCGTGCGGCAGGTCGAGACTGCGCCAGCCGGCGTCGGCGAAGCCGGGGGATTCGGCGCCGGGCGCGTCGCTCTTGAAGAATTTCCACCCGAAGTCGAAGCTCTCGCGGATGCGGGCGGGCGCGGCCGGCGTCTGCGCATCCATCATGGAACCGGCGACAGCGGCTCCCAGCGCAGTGCCCAGCAGGGACCGCCGGGTGATGGTGTCTCTTGGGTCGTTCACAGGCTCTCCTTCACATGTGGCGCAGGCACTCTTGCCTGCCGCATCGAGACTAGACTAGACTCCTCTCGATGCGCTCTTATGTGCTCGTGGCGGTAAAAGCGCCGAGACGAGTCTCGGCGCGGCAAGCACGTGTGCTTGCGCCACGTTCATTTTCGGCTGACCGTCACCGCGTACCACGTGGTGACCGGATCGCCAATCGGAATCTCCCATCCGTTGGCCGTCTTTTTCGCGGCGATTGGATCGCTTATGGGTTTGCCCGAACCATCCAGCGCGACCGCGCTCACCGACTTTGCTCCTTCGATGCCGCGCAGCGTCAGCGTGCCGGTTACGGGTTCGATCAGTGTAGGCGAATGGCCTTGGCCCCCGCGAGCCAATGCGGTATGCGCGTCGTTCCATTTCTGATCCGTGTTGGTCACGCGCGAAGTCGTGTTGAGGAGCATCTTCTCCGATCGCACGAGAGGCTTATCGTCCAGCGAGGTCAGCACGATGGTGGCGAAATTGTTCGAAATTTCGGCGGCGAGGTTCTTGGTTCCTTTGTGGTTCGCTTTGATGAAGCCGATGAGCGCTTGCGTGCGGTCCGTCTCCACAGTGACCAATCCGGTTTTGGCTTCCGACGTGTACCAGCTCAGCTCTTTGGTATCGGAAACGATCGGACTGGCGCCCGACGCGGTGAATTGCTGTGTCGGCGGACCATCGAAGGATTTGATGCGCACCTCGTGCTCCAGCGGCAGCGCCAGCGGGAAGCCCGGAGTGAAATATGGCTGTTCGCTTCCGGGCCGCAAGCCGCCAGGAAGCAATCCCGCATCCAGAACCTGTTCCGTGGAGTAAGTTCTTTCCACAACCTGCCGCGCCGGCTTGACGTCGAACTGCCGGAACATCAGTGCTCCGGCGGCCATTTCAGTCATCCGGACGGGATCGAGCGAGATATCGAACGGATCACCGACGTAAGGCTTCCATTCCGGGTCCTTCTTGGGTTCGAAGGTGTACAGGATGACCATGTCCCAGTCCTGGAAACCGGCATAGGCGGCCATGATCGGAATTCCTTCGCCGGCATATTCGTTGGGAAACGGATGATTCGTCTCGCTCACCGTATACGGCTTTCCGGCAACGGCCGTGCGCGAAAGCTGCACCACGGTGGAGTGCAGCGGATCGTTGACCATGGGCACGTCGCCTACGCCGACATACTGGTTCCAGTAAATGTGGCCGTCCAGGATGTCGAGCCTGGAAAGACTGGTCAGCATGGCCCATGGCGGACCGCTGTGTCCGTGGTCGGCGGTGCCGATGAGCGGCTGCTTCACGCCTAAATCGCGCAAGTAAGTCTTCATATCCTGGTAGAACTTGTTTTCCAGGTCCATGAAAAAGCGGACTTCGGTCTCGTATCGATCTTTGGGCGCGGTGGCGCGGGCATTGCCGGGGAGGCGTGGAATCGGCGCATCGCCCTGGACGCCGGCTTCCTCGCGCAGGTGCTGCAACTGCTCCGGCGTCAGGCTTGCCTTCAACCAGTCGTTGTAGATGCCGTCCAGCTCGTCCTTATAAAACTGCGTGGGCGGATTGTAGCCCTGGCCGATGCCGTTTTCGTTCAGGATCTCGACGATGGCGATGGCCGGTTCATTCCGGTATTCCGTTTTGGTGTACGGATTGAGATGAGTCAGCAGGTTATGAGCGTATTCCTTCTCCAGCTCGATCAGGCGCTTGTCGAAAAGTGTCAGGCTCTTGGCCCATTGCAGCCGGTTTGCGTCAAGCACACCGTCGCCTTCCTTGTAAGCGCGCCCGACGTTGAGGTTGAGGTCCATGTAGATGCCGTTCTTCTTGAGCTCGGAGACCAGGAAGTCCAGGCGGTCAAGCTGCTGCGGATCGAAGGAGCGGGTGTCGTTCTTGCTGCCGTCGGTAATACCTGTGGGAGCCCACTTGTCGACGAAATGCAGGCGGACAATGTTCACGCCGTAGCGGGCCAGGGTTCGGGCCCACATTGGAGTGTCTTCCTTGGGGGGAAGCTCGATCGAGCCCGGGCTCCAGTCGGTGAGGTGCACGCCCCAGAAACGGATGCGCTTGCCATCGGGCTTGATGAAATGTCCTCCCTGGACACGGATGTA
>Ga0335078_10003760_pt1 | contig 22595 bp, 24 predicted proteins | sample Lox_Sample_32_FD_206711 | JGI IMG/M metagenome (GOLD analysis project Ga0335078, IMG submission 206711) | Soil microbial communities from Loxahatchee National Wildlife Refuge, Florida, United States - Lox_Sample_3.2 | ecosystem: Environmental > Terrestrial > Soil > Wetlands | place: USA... | reverse complement strand
CGTAATAACGAAGCTTTCCCGCTTTTACGAGATCATCGAGAATGCCGAACGCCTCGGGGTGGTAGTAGAGATCGGTGGGCGGGCAGTGCAGTTGCAGAAGGTCAATCGCGTCGGTGGATAGATTTCGCAGGCTGTCTTCCACCCATCCGATGAGGTTCTCGCGGCTGTAACCCTCCACGGTTTGGCGGGGCAGACGCCGTCCGGCCTTGGTGGCAATCAAGATTTCTTCTTTGCGGCTTTTCTTGAGCTGCGCCACCAGGCGCTCGCTGCGGCCATTGCCGTAAACGTCGGCGGTGTCAATGAAGTTCACGCCGCTATCAATGGCTTGGTGCAGGGCGGCCATGGATTCTTCGTCGGAAACCTGGCCCCACGCGCCGCCGATCGCCCACGCGCCAAAGCTGATGTCGGAAACTTTCCAGCCGGTGCGGCCGAGCGGGCGGTAGTTCATGATGATCTCCTGAGAGGATGTAGGATTGCCCAGGATAAAGAGCGGATTGCAGGGCTGTCAAAACTTCGACGGCGGCCAAATCAACAAAAAGGCCGGAACTGAGAAGGCGGGTGGCCTGCCTGAATTGGCAGCTTGCCGATTCAGGCAGGCCCGCGAGGCGGGAATTACCGTCGTCCGTAGTAACCACGATGTCCGGCGTAGCCGCGGTAGTAGCCATGATAGGGATTGCGATATCCATATCCGCCGCGATAGTAGCCGTAGAAGTGCGGCCCGTAGCCGTAGACTCGGCCGTACGGGTATGGCCCCGGATACACATACGGCCCCGGATAACCATAAACTCCAACACCAACATATGGCCGCGGGCCATAGGCGTATGGGTAGGGATAATACGCATGCGGATACACCGGCCCCACACCCACGCCCACCACGACTCCGGCGCTGGCCGGAGCCGGGCTGATCAATAGCAGCATGACTCCTAACCCGAACAGTAACAATGCAGTTTTCTTCAACATTTCCCTGCCCTCCGTCGTACATTGAGTAGAACCCTGGGAGGGCCGAAAAGTTGCGCGGCAATGAGGAGGCCAAATGCTGGCTGCAGGAAAGCTTATGGGTTTTGTGGCTACCACCAATTACGAAAAGGCCAAGGCGTTCTACGAGGACAGACTGGGATTTCAGTTTGTAAGCCTCGATCAATTTGCCCTGGTGATGGACGCCAACGGCACTAAGATACGCATCGTTCGGATTGAAAACTTCTCGCCAGCCCGCTATACCGTGCTGGGCTGGGAAGTGCAGAACATTGAAGCGGTCGTTGGGTGGCTGGCGGCGCGAGGGGTGGAGTTCCAGAAATATCCCTTCGTACAGGATAAAGAGCACGGAATCTGGACAGCACCCGGCGGCGACAAAATCGCCTGGTTTCTGGATCCCGACGGAAATGTGATTTCCGTGAGCCAGCACGCGAGATAGCTGTTAGCTGACTACGAACTCACCGAAGCCGCCTTCTCTCCGATCGTCACCGCATCCTGCATCTGGTGAAACAGGTCGCCAATAGCCGACGGCGAATGTGAGAGAAACAAAGTATTGCTCTTTGATTGCGAACCAATGTCCTTCATGGTGTCCAAATACTGTGTCACCAGCACGAGCATCATTACGTCTTTGGGGGTGGTGCCTTCCACCGCCGCGGAAAAGGCCTCCACCGACTGCTTCAGGCCTTCGATAATGGCCTTGCGCTGGTTGGCAATTCCCTGCCCCTGCAGCGCCTTGCTTTCGGCTTCGGCCTCGGCCTGCTTCACTTTCAGGATCTTCTCGGCTTCGCCTCGCGCGCTGGCTGCAACTTGCTCGCGCTGGGCGGCGTTGATCTCATTCATTGCGGCCTTCACTTTTTCGTCGGGCTTAATGTCGGTTACCAGGGCCTGATCAATGGCGTATCCATAGGTCCTCATCACGTCGTCGAGACCCACTTTGATTGCTACTGCGATGTCGGACTGCTGCAGGAAGGTATCGTCCAGATTCATCTTGGGGACATGCCCGAGAATGACGTTAAACACATAAGAAGCAATCTGCTGCGTGGGACTGGCCAGCTTGTAGAAAGCTTCATACACGTGGTCGGGGATCACGTGATACTGCACCGAAACGGGGATTTTCACGAACACGTTGTCCTTGGTTTTTGTCTCCACATCCAGCGCCAATTGCTGCACGCGCAAATCCATACGTCCGGCGATCTGGTCCAGCCACGGCAGTTTGAAATTGATGCCGGCGTTGGCGACGCGCAGAAAGCGGCCCATGCGCTGGATCACCACGGCCTCGGCGGTGCGCACTTGAAAGAAGCCGCTCAAGATCGTGCCCAAAATAAACAGCGCCCCAATCCCGTAGAAGAAGTACATGAAAGCCTGCGTCACCGAATCCATAATCTGACTCTCCTTGGCGGCAAGGCCGGCGAACGGATGCCGCATTGCGAGGCATCATAGCCGTTCGCCTCGCCGCGGACAATTGGCATTCAGAACACATCGGAGCGGCACTGAAAACCGAGACCTGAGTTTCGTTCAAAGCCTCGCTTCAGCACGCTGGGGGCGCGAGCAGGTACGAAGGGTGCATCTCGGCGGTGGGCGGATAGAATTCCTCGTGCGTGTAGCGAAATCCCAGCTTCTGCAGCACGTGGCGAGACGCGACATTCTCGGGATAATGCGCGGCGAAGATGGCCTTCGCCCCCAGCGACTGGAAGGCAAACTGAATGACGGCCCGCGCCGCCTCCTCGGCCAGAGCCTGGCCCCAGAAAGCACGGCGCAGATGAAAACCCAGCTCCGGGATTTGCGCTTCCGGGTTATAGGGGCGCAGGCCGGCGCATCCCACGTGCTCGCCGCTGGAAAGAAGAAAGATGGGCCAATATTGAATTGCGTTGGCTTCGAAGCAGGCGATTTCGCGCTCGAGTCTTTCTTCCACTTGCTCAGGCGAGAACGGCCCGCCGAGAAAGCGAGTAACTTCAGGGTCGCCCCACAGGCCAAGCGCCAGAGGCAAGTCTTGCATGGACCACCGGCGAAATCGGAGGCGGGCGGTTTTCAGGAAATAGGTGTCGGCGGTCATTGCAGTTGGAATGCTCGTGAGTCAGCGATTCGCCAGGGTCGCAATTTCGCCCAAGCCGAGCAGTTTGCGGTCGGCTGTGACCAGCGTAAGGTCCAACACATTGGCGGTGGCCGCCAGAAACCGGTCTGCCGGGTCGGGATGCGCGAGCGAAAGTTCGCGGGCGGCCAGCACGATTTCGTGGGTGAGCGGCGCTTCTCGCAATGGCGCGGTGGCGAGAGCTACCCATTCTCCCAGATTTCCCTGCAGCCGGATTCTGCCCTTGGCGTGCAGGACCAGTGCCTCCCACGTGCTGATGGGCGAAAGCCACAGTTCATTCGCGGGGTTTCTCAACTCGCGACGAACCCGCTTCCCCAGGCGCTTTGGGTCCTGCAAGCTCCAGAGCCAGATGTGAGTGTCAAGCAGCAGCCTCAATCGCGCAATGCCTCCCAGTCGCTTGGATCGGTGGCAGAGGAGATAATGTCGCCAATAATCTCGATTCTGTCCTTCATCGAACCCAGCCATTCTCTGGAAGCCTGCGGGGAAGGTGGGACAACCTCTGCCACTGGCTTGCCGAAGCGGGTGATGAGTATGGGTTTCCGGGTCTGCCTCACCTGCTCCAGCAGCCCCAGACACTTGGCCTTGAACTCGGAAATGGCGATTTCCTGCATGGTTAATAGATTAGATCATAGTCAATAATACTGGTCAAATGTGGTCAAGTATGGTGCGCGGTCTCCAACGGCGCTACTCCTTGGGGGGAAGCTGCGTAGCCGCCGTCGCTGGCGGTTTGCCCGAGCCGGAAAACATCCAGCTGAACACCGCGATTATGAAAAGCAGTATGGCCAGGAGCAGGGCGCCCAGTCCGGCAACCGGCAGCCCGCCGCTGGCCGATCCGCAGAACTGCACTGAAGTCGAGCTTAACGGGATGGCCAGGCTCACCTTGGCTGTGCCGTGCCAGTGCCAGGCAAGGCAGACGATGCCCAGGACAAGCATCAGGAAGGAAGCTATGAACCACAGTTTGAATTTCATGCGGCCAAGGATAATCCAGGCGGGATTAATCGGCTAGTGCGGCGCGTGATTGCTTGTGATTTGAATGAGAGCTGCAGCACGCTGAGAATCAGCAGCGTGCGGCTCATACTGGCGCTTTTCGCAGGCAAGAGTGCGCTTGCCACATGGCACGCGCGAGGACGCGCGCGCCTACATTGTTTAGATCAGTCGGCGTAGTAGCCGTCGCGGGTTTGTACCGTGAGATCCTTCTTCTTAATGACGGTCAGTTGAATCTTGTGATAGCCCGCCGCTGCGGCGCCGCCGCGGTCGGGCGTGTAGCCCAAACTGTATTGGTGGCGCAGTTCGTCCTGAATCTGCGAGTAAATCTGATCAATGGGCTCCTTCTTGGAGACTTCAAACAGGCGGCCGCCGGTTTCTTTGGAAAGCTTCTCCAGGATTTTCTTTCCATCGGGCCGCTGTTCCTGCGGATATCGCCCGCCGCCGCGCCGCCCGCCGCCCATGCCGGGACCGCCCATGCCGGGGCCACCCATACCCGGGCCACCCATTCTCGGCCCACCCATGCCGCCGAAGCCGCCGCGATGTTCGCCATAGCCTTCGTCGTCTTTGAACAGAATCGAATACACCACGGTGTCAGAGCGCTGCGCCGTTTCTATGGCGGTTTCCAGAGTTTCTTTGCTTCCGCGGTCCACTCCGTCCGACAACACCACCAGCGCCTTGCGTCCCTGCTGCTTCTTCATCAATTCGTCCGACGCCAGATACACTGCGTCATAAAGCAGCGTGCCCCCGCCAAAATGCCGGCCTTGTCCGCGTCCCCCATATGGGCCGTTCCCGGAATCGGGATCGTCCCCGGGAGACCCGCCGGCCGAGGGTCCGCCGCCGCTGGTCCGGCTGAACTGTGGCGTATCCAACTGCCCCAGCGCTTCTTCCAATTTTTCGTGGGACGAAGTCAGGTCCTGCAGCAGTTCTACCTCGCGGTCGAAGTGGATGATGAAAGCTTTGTCTTTATCTTCCCGCACCATTTGATCGAGAAAGCTGTGGCTGGCGCTGCGCTCATCCGGGAGCACGCGCCGCTGGCTCATGCTGGTGTCCACCAACAAGCCGAGCGTGAGCGGGAGATCGGTCTCTTTTGTGAAATAGTGGATCACCTGCGGCCGCCCGTCTTCCTGCAGCGCGAAGTCGTCCTTCGTAAGGTCGTCAACAATCTTTCCGTGCTTGTCGCGCACTGTGGCCAGCACATTCACCACTTTCACGTTCACAGAAATCGTGGTTGCGGGCTTTCCGGACGGAGCGGCCGCGCCGGATTGCGCGGAACCATCCTGGGCTGTGCCGGCGTGTACGCGGCCTGCGAAAAGCACGATCACCAGCACTGCAGCGGCAGAGCAGGTGGCGGCAATCGGCCAGACCCTTGCCCCTCGACGACCTGTCGCGATGTGAAGAAGCATGTTTTCCTCTAGTCTCTCTCGAACTCGCCAGAAACGGACAAACGGTTTCCTACCTGCAGCCTTTGTGGACCTTCGTGTACTTCGGGTTTGTTCCCGGCCAATCCTAAAAGCAACCACAAAGGACACGAAGGTTCACAAAGTTAGCACGAAGGACAGCCTGGCTATTTTTTCAGGCTTTGGACTTCACCGGCTCGCTCAACTGCGAAAAGCGTCTTCCCTATCACTGAGAACTTTGAAGCGGCAAGATGGTTGCGAGCGCAAATCGTAAAAATTTGTAAAGACACCCAATTCCGGCAAGACCCGAGCCGCAGCTTTGTGGAACGGCACGCCGATAGGTCTGATTGTCACAGGGTATCGCATCCGCGGTGATTTCGTGGCATCATGGCGCTGTGCCTCGTTGATGCCTCGCAGACAACCGGCCGGAAAGGACGACGCCATGAATGGGCAGCGAATCAACCGCGTTAGCAGTAGAGTTTTGATCGTCCTGTCCTTAATAGCGTTGCTTGCCGTACTCAGCGGGTACACTCAGCCGCCCCAACCCGACGAAGGCGCGGCAGCACACATTTTTCAGCTGTCGGTCGTGGCGCTGGTGCCGATGCTCTTACTTTTTTTCGCCACGGCGGATTGGAAGCGACCTTTTCGAAGCGTGCGATCGTTGGCCCTTCCAGGCGCCACTTTAGTTCTCGCCTTTGTCGTACTGTATAACCTTGAGCACTACCGATGAAGTCTGGCCCGCGACGGATCTCTGCCGTCTGCCGCGGTTCCTGAATCGCCACACCCAGCCTCCGCATCTCTTTCGCATGGAATATCGACAACTCGGCGGTTCAGGATTAAAGGTCTCGGCCCTCAGCTTTGGCGCTGCCACTTTCGGCGGCGGCACCGATTTTTTCCGCGCCTGGGGACAAAGCGACGTCCAGGAAGCAACCCAGCTGGTTGAAATCTGCCTGGAAGCTGGCGTGAACCTGTTCGACACCGCCGACGTTTACTCCAACGGCTTGGCTGAGGAAATCCTGGGAAAAGCTATCGCCGGCAAGCGCGACAAGGTTTTGATTTCCACTAAAACAACGTTCCGCCTGGGCGATGGCCCTAACGACGTAGGCTCTTCGCGCCATCATATTGTGCCCGCCTGCGAAGCCAGCCTGCGCCGCCTGGGCACTGATTACATTGACATCTACCACATGCACGGCTTCGACGCCGTCACCCCGATCGAAGAAACGCTGCAAACTTTCGACACGCTGGTGCGCAGCGGTAAAGTGCGCTACATCGCTTGTTCCAATTTTTCCGGCTGGCATCTCATGAAGTCACTTGCCATCTCTGACAAATATGGCTGGCCGCGTTACGTCGCCCACCAGGTTTATTACTCGCTGGTAGGGCGAGAGTACGAGTGGGAACTCATGCCGCTCGGGCTCGACCAAAAAGTCGGAGCGCTTATCTGGAGCCCGCTGGGCTGGGGAAGGCTCACCGGCAAGATTCGCCGCAACCGGCCTGTGCCCGCGGTAAGCCGACTGCATGAGACCGCCAGTAGTGGACCGCCGGTGCCGGATGAGTATCTGTATCAGGTAGTCGATGCCATGGACGAAGTCGCCAAAGAAAGCGGCCAACCCATCCCCCAGATCGCGCTCAATTGGCTATTGCAGCGGCCGACCGTGGCCAGCGTCATCATAGGGGCGCGCGACGAAGCCCAGTTACGGCAGAATCTGGGAACCGCCGGCTGGAAGCTGACCGCGGAGCAGGTCTCCAAACTTGACGCCGCCAGCGAGCAGACTCCGGTCTATCCTTACTGGCATCAGCGGCAATTCGTGGAAAGAAATCCGCCGCCGGTAAAGACTCCCGAATAGGTTGGGCCAACTGCGGCGTGCGTTTTTCGCGGGGTTGCAGATGAATACGTTCAAATTCAGCTTGGGCGAGGCATTCATCAGCCAGTTAGGACTCACAGACGATTTGCGCGGATGGCGCGTTTTGGCGCTTGCCTCGCTTCTGAAAAGGCTAAAGGATACTGACAGGCTAGTTTTCCGCTGTTTTTTCCGGGAAGGAATAGTCTCTCCAGATTTTCGGTAAAACAATTAGTGAGACGCCAACCAATTCAGCCTTCGCACAAGCCTGGTGCGAGGACTTCCACCAAGAAGCCTCCTGTATTTTTCTGCTTGCTCTGCAACAAACCTGTGTCCCTTGAAACCGCAAAGGCTGATTCTGATGGCTGCATGATCCACGAGGAATGCTACACCTCGAAAATAAAAGCGCACGCCCCCGCTTAGGCGTACGCTGGCCAGCTTTTTCGATTTCATTTGACCCCAGGCTCCCGCGCAGCTAAAGTCATGCCCTGCGGCGGCGTGCTCTTATCGCCCAGAGGGTAGAGCATTGCGCCGGGGCCTTACAGGACGACCAACGTGCACACGCCTTCTCAAGACGAACCGTTGTCACCTCCAGCGGAATCAACTCCGCAAGCATCTTCCGAGACGCCTGCGCCTCCGGAACCGCCGGCCGCGAATTCTGCCGCCCCTGAGATTTCCCCGCCGACAGAACTCAGCGCGCTCGCGGCTTCGGCGCAGCAGCCCTCTGCCCCTGCAACCCCGCCTCGCGAGTACTCCGATCGCAGTACCGGCCTCACCGTCTTCGGCATTATCCAGATCTTGCTGGGGCTGCTGGCCATGCTGGGTATTCCTTTTATCCTGCTCTCCGCGCTGGTGTCGCTCAAAACTACCGGCAGCCGCATGCCGGTGGGCAGCTATCTGCAGGGGATGTCCAGCTATGCGCTGATGGCTGCGCTCCTGATCACCCTGGGGATCGGGTCTCTTCGCGCCCGCCGCTGGGCCTGGGCAATTACCCTGATCACATCTTGGATATGGCTGATTGTTGGCATTGTGATGACCGTAATGATGACGGCGGTAATGCCCACCGCGGTCGTGGCCGCGATGAAAGCAACCGGCAGCGCGGCGCCCATGTCGAGGGGCGTTATCGCGGTTGTGCTTACGCTCATCATCGTGTTGTTCGCGGTTTTGCTGATCGCAACGCCGGCGGCGTTTCTGATTTTCTACCACCGCAAGGACGTTGAGGAAACCTGCAAGCGCCGCGATCCGCACGAGCGATGGACGGACCGCTGCCCGCTGCCGGTGCTCGCCGTAAGCCTGATCTTCAGCTATGCGGTTGTTTACTACGCGTTGGACAGCTTCACCGTGCCGATTATTCCATTCTTTGGCAGATGGCTCACCGGGTGGCAGGGAGCCCTAGCTTGCTTGCTGTTGGGGGCGCTGGACGCGTTCATCGCCATTTCAATTTTCCGGCTGAAAATAGTGGGTTGGTGGGTCGCGCTAACCGCGCTGGCTGTGCGCTTGATCTCCAGTATTCTCACTCTTCTCAGAGGCAACCTGTTTGAGGCCTATTCGAAAATGGGCATGCCGCAAAAGCAATTGGAGATGATGGGTTCGAATCCTGCCATGCGCTCGGGCGTGATGCTGTGGTCCACTCTGGTCTTCACTCTGGCTCTGCTGGGATACTTAGTTTGGATCAAGCGCTACTTCGCACGCGCAACGTAAATGTAGGCGCGGGCGTGCTGGGTTTCTTCGCGAACTTTGCGGTTAGGAATTCCAGCCGCGAGGGCCGCACGCGCGAGGGCCGTCGTGGGTGAAGCCGGAGCGACGCCCACGCCTACAATAGTTCCTAAGGAGTGTTCTATGTCCGAATTAGCCAGCAAAACCTGTGTTCCCTGCAAAGGCGGCGTCCCGCCCATGAAAGGCCGCGAGCTGCAACGCATTCTTCAACTCGTGCCCGAATGGAAAGCGGTAAACGAGCACCACATCACCCGCACTTTCACCTTCCCCGATTTCAAGCAGGCACTCGCTTTCGTCAACCGGGTCGGCGACCTCGCCGAGCAGCAAGGCCATCATCCCGATATTCTTCTCACCTGGGGTAAGGTGGAAATCACCCTGTGGACCCACAAGATTGACGGCCTGACCGAAAGCGACATGATCATGGCCGCGAAGATTGACCAGCTCTAACGTAGGCGCGGGCGTCCCCGACCCGTGCGAACCACGCGACACGATTCTAAGTTAGCGTCACAGATGAACGCCCCTGGGGCGATGACGCCCGCGCCGACACGTGCACAAAAAAGCAGGCCGTTTCTCTTGCAAGAAACGGCCTGTGTTGGCGAAGTCCTCCGGGGAGGAGGGAACTTGTTTTAGTTTCCAGGGGGCGTGGTCGCCGCAGCGCCGGTTGAGGGCGTGGCGTTCTCGCCGACCGTGTTGGTCATCAGGCGAACATCCACACGGCGGTTCATCGCCCGGCCCTTGCTGGTGTCGTTCGACTCCACCGGCTTGTCCTTGCCCAGTCCGATCACATAAATCTTGTGCGCCGGAACGTTGTACTTGGACGCCAGATACTGAATCACAGCATTGGCGCGGCGGTCGCTGAGGCCGTAGTTGTAATCTTTGCTGCCCACGGAATCGGTGCCGCCTTCCAGGGTGATGATGTAACCTTTGGTGTTGGGCACGTCGGCCGCGAGCTGATCGAGTGCGTCTTTCGACTTCTTGGTCAAGTTGTCCTTGTTGAATCCGAACTTGACGGAAGTCTCACTGACAACGCGGTAGTTGTCTAGATTGGCGACCGTGGTGGTCAGCGTGTCAACGCGGTGGGTGGCGCTGTCGGCCAGGGTCTGTGCCTGCTGGGCCTGATCACCAGCCGCCAGAGCTTTCTGGTTCACTTCCGCGGCCTTGGCCTGCACCTGCTGGATGCCGGCTTGGGCGCGGGTGTCAACGTCCTTAATGTCCTTGGAATTCTTGGCGGTCAGATCGTCCAGCTCATTGGTCTTGTTGATGAGTGGCGTGGTTTGCTGGCGAACGTAGTTCTTGCTGGCGCATCCGACCGAAGCCAGCATGCTCGTGGCCAGGAGAACTGTTAACCAAGTGCGATTCATATCAGGAGGGCTCCTTCCTCTCTTGCTCTTGCCAGATCTGGTTCAACCCTAGATCTTGATCAACCTAGATCTTGGTCAACTTAGATGTCGAAACTCAACCCGTGGGATGCGCACGTCAGGGGGAGTCACTTCGCGTCCCGCACTTGTACTTAAGCACGGGTGATGCCAGTTGGCTCAATCCTAAGAGATGCGCTGTAAGCTATTTTCTCACAATGACTTACTGGCTGGCTAGGGCCATCGTCAACAGATCAGCCAATCCTCGGACGCAGGCAAAGGAAACAGAGACTGGGGAATTTTTATACGGTAAGGCAGAGCCCCCACGCAACCGTAGCGACGGCGTCTGGCCGGCAAACCGCGGTCGAACACGAAATCAGTCGAGGCCCAAGTCAGTCAAACCAAAGGCTTCAACGGATGGGCTGATCGTCCAGAGGTGCCGGGGCGACGCCGCGCTGTGTTGGCCCGATGAATCCAGTTTCCGCGAAACATCATCTAGCAATCATGCTTCTGGAAAATAGTTCTTCTCTTTCATCTTCCCCCGATTCCGGCCAGCCGGTTCATCCCTTCAGTGATTCCGCCACCGACACAGCACTGCTCGATGCGTACTCCCAGGCTGTAGTGGGCGCTGCGGAGAAAATCGGCCCCTCGGTGGTGAAGATTGACGTGACCCAGGAAGTGAAAGCCCGCTCCGGCCAGACGCAAGAACGCCAGGGCGGCGGCTCAGGATTCGTCTTCACGCCTGACGGCCTCGTGCTCACCAATAGCCACGTAGTGCATGGGGCAACGCGAATTTACGTCTCGTTCGCCGATGGCCGCCGCTTCCCTGCTTACACCATCGGTGACGACGACGCCACGGACCTGGCGGTCGTGCGCGTGGACGTGCCCAGCCACGAGTCCTCGGTTCTTGTGGCCGCTCCACTTGGTGATTCGCAGAGGCTGCGCGTCGGGCAATTGGCCATTGCCGTCGGGAATCCTTATGCCTTCCAGCACACCGTGACCGCCGGCGTGGTAAGCGCGCTGGGCCGTTCGCTGCGCTCCTATTCGGGCAGGCTGATTGAAGACGTGATTCAGACTGACGCCTCGCTGAACCCGGGCAACTCTGGCGGCCCGCTGGTGACTTCGAGCGGCAGCGTGGTCGGCGTGAACACCGCGACGATCATGGGAGCACAGGGATTGTGTTTCGCGATAGGAATCAACACCGCGAAATTTGTTGCCAGCCGGCTGTTGCAGCAAGGACGCATTCGTCGCAGCTACATCGGCGTGGAAGCCCAGACCACTCCGCTGCACCGCCGCCTGGTGCGCTTCTACGACCTGCCGCAAGAGAGCGGAGTGGTCGTAGCCGCGGTGACAGAAGGCAGCCCGGCCGCCCGCGCAGGCTTGCGCGAGGGTGACGTAATTGTCGCGCTCGACGGCAAGCCGGTGGCCGGCGTGGACGATCTGCACCGCCTACTGACCGATGCGCGGGTGGGAGTGCGCAGTGTGTTGACGGTGCTGCGCCGGACGGAAAAACTGGAGCTGAAAGTAATCCCGCAAGAAGCGCAAAGCTAAAATGTGGCGCGGGCACTCCTGCCCGCGCCACAGCCACGCCAGTCATCCCGGCCGAAGCGAATCGAGCAAGCGAAGTGGAGGGAACTGCCTTTGGGGAACTGCTCAATACTCGCACTCCGCGGTGACCATTGGATTGGACGATAGAATACAGGTATGAAGGACCAGACTGCCACTTTCGGTCCAGGAGGCCGACTTGTAATCCCTGTGTCTTCGCCGCAAGCATCGCATCAAATCCGGAACGCGAGTCAAGTTTCTCGAAGACGAGTTTGGGCGGATTGTTCTTCAGCTCTGACCGAGGCCTACATTGATCGCATCATGGGCTGTCTCGCAGACGGCCCAGACTTATTGGCTAGCTGGAACGTTGAGCATCGCAACGACGGCCGTCGGGGGAGATAAAACAGGTCTTTGCGCCTCCCGCGGGCAAGACTGTCCACGCCACCCACCCGCATTGCATCCCCCTGTCCCCCGTGTTAGCCTCAACATTCGGTAGCAGTTGAGGTTTGCGTTGCGAGCGACGACTCCTGCCGGGCTGGATCGCAAAGAGGCCGAAGTTTACCTGCGGCTCGATCCGGCACGGCTTCCGCAGCACATCGCCATCATCATGGACGGCAACGGGCGCTGGGCGCGCCGCCGCCACCTGCCACGTGTGGCCGGGCACCGGGCGGGCGTGGCCTCGGTGCGCTCGACGGTTGAAACCGCGGCCCGCATCGGCATTCCCGCGCTCACGCTCTACGCTTTTTCGGAAGAGAACTGGAAGAAGCGTCCCAAGGGCGAAGTGGATTTCCTCATGGGCCTGCTTTGCCGCTACCTCAAGGCCGAAGTTCCCACTCTGAACAAAAACAACATCCGTCTGGAATACATCGGCCGCCAGCATGAACTGCCTGCCGGCGTGCAGGAAAAAATGGGCTGGGCGCGTGACGCCACCCGGCAAAACACCGGCATGGTGCTGACCCTGGCACTCAACTACAGCGCCCGCACCGAACTGGTGGACGCCTTTCGCGCCATGGTGGACGCCGCCGCCCGCAACGGCGGGGTGGAGCATTTGAAGATTGACGAAGAATCGGTGTGCCGGCACCTCTATACTCGCGATCTGCCCGACCCTGACCTGGTAATCCGCACCAGCGGTGAAATGCGCCTCAGCAATTTCCTGCTGTGGCAGCTCGCCTATGCCGAGATTCATGTGACCCCAACGCTATGGCCGGAATTTCGCGGCGTGCATCTTCTGGAAGGCATCGCCGATTATCAGAAGCGCGAGCGCCGCTACGGCGGCCTGGCGACTCCGTAAATGCACGCGCTTCACTCGGTCAGGGCAGGCTATCGCGAGTGCGACTCGGACAGGAGCGCAAACCAACGTCGGCGTCGCGGATCAGGAGTAAGATTTTAGTTTTCATCCGCGGAATCCGCGTTGATCTGAGGAAAGAATCTCTCTACAGCGTTTCGGCGAACAATTCCTTCAATTTGCCGAACGCACGCTCCGCCTGCGGCTGGTTGTATACCGGACCATCGGGCACGGTCCAGCCATGAGTCGCGCCTTCGTACACTTCGCTTTCGTATCGGCCACCCCATGCCCTCAGAGCGTGGTTGAACTTCTCGATCGCCTCCGCATTCATCCCGCGGTCGTTGGTGGCGTGGCCGAAATATAAGTGCGCCTTCACCTTGGGCAGCATCAAATGGGGGCTGGCAGGGTCATCGGTGCAAAGAGATGCGCCGTGGAATGAGGCTGCCGCCACGACCAACTCGGGCCGCATTGCCGCCGCATGAACTGCCATCCTCCCAGTTAAGCAATAGCCGACGACGCCAATCTTCTTTGGGCGGACCGACTCATGTACGGCAAGAAAATCAACATAGGCGGCAGCATCGCGCTGCATCGCCTCCGGCGTCAGCGGCCCGGCTAGCTCGCGGACCCGTTTCATCGACGCTTCGTCCCCCAGCTTGAAGGGAGTGTTAAACACAGGCGGCCGTGCGGTGCGATAGAAGATATTGGGCAGCAACACCACGTAGCCCAACGAGGCCAGGCGCTGCGCCATTTGCCGATGGGACGCGCGAATGCCGGCGATGTCGGTGAGGTGGATGACCCCAGGCCAAGGCCCGGCCCCCTCCGGCTGATAAAGGACGGCGTCGGCTACGCCATCGGGCGTCGTGATTTCTGTTTGCTGCTCAGTCATATTTTCCCTTTGCCCCTGTGCTCCTCCGTGGGACCTTCGTGTAACTTTGCGGTCTTGGTGGTCTTTCCCACGCTGAACGAGGATAAGCAACCACTAAGAACACGAAGGTACACGAAGCAAAGCCACGAAGGAAACCGCCTCTCCTAACTTGACACACCGCAATCAAATCATGACACTAACCCCGTTCTCCTAAACCCTTGAACTTCCTCAAGCGAGTCCTCACCGCGATTGTCCTTATTCCCGTGGTTCTGCTGCTGGTGCTGCGCGCGCCGGTGGTGGTGCTGGCGCTGGTAGCGGGCGCAGTGGCGCTGCTGGCGGTGCGGGAATTTCTGGCGCTGGCCAAGGCATATGGAATTCAGCCGTTGGATGCCAGCACCTACGTTTTCGTCGGGCTGTTCTTTTTGTTCCTGGCATTCACTCCCGGCGGGGATAAACCGTTGCTGAGCACGGGCCTTTTTCTTTACGCCTTGGGGCTTGCGGCGGTGCTCTCCCCATTTCTATTTCTCACCATCGCCATGAGGCGCGGCGACCTTCGCAGCGCGTTCCCAGCCGCCCTCACCTCAGTTTTCGCCTTCGGGTACATCGCCCTGCCGCTCGGATCTCTGGCCCAACTCCGAGAACAATGGACGGGCGCGATTCTGGTCCTGTATCTATTGCTCAGTGTTTGGGCCGCCGACATTCTGGCCTATTTCGTCGGCAAGACTCTGGGCCGCCATTTGATGTCGCCGCGTATCAGCCCCAAAAAAACCTGGGAAGGCGCGGCCGGTTCAATGCTCGCGGGCTTGGGAGTGGGCGTGCTGCTGTGGAAGTACGCGCTGCTCATCAGCACGGCGATGCTGAACGCCCACTTGATCGAGCGCCGCGACGGCTACTTTGCACTGCAGAAGCCGCCTCTCTGGCCAATTTTGCTGCTCTCGGCAGCGATCAACGTGGCGGCGCAACTGGGAGACCTGGTGGAGTCGCTTATTAAGCGAGGCGCGAACGTGAAAGACTCAGGCGCCATCCTGCCCGGCCACGGCGGCATGCTCGACCGCATTGACGCGCTGCTGTTCGCCGCGCCGGTGCTGTGGTTCTTCGCGGCTTGGCGGGTGCTGCAGTAGTAGGGTTTGGGAAATGCCGGACTCCTAAGCCACATTGCTGTACACCACATACTGGTGGGTTCCGGCGATCTTCTTCATTCCGCCAACTCGCGCCAACAGATCCTCCCACACCGGATTCTGGTACACCACATATAACGGACGCGCGCGCTTCTGCAGCGAACTCTCCAGGTTTTCCATAAAGCGGACCATGCCGGGCTCGGGCAGCGGATTGAACAGATAGAGCACAGCGGGTTCGTCCGGAAAGGCGAAATCGCGGGCATCGCCGCAAACTGATTCGATCGCGAAACAGCGCTGCGATTCCCTGTGGTATTGCCTGATGTTTTCTTGTGCAATGCGATGCAGTTCCGGCAGCAGTTCGACCCCCAGGACGCGGCGGAAAGGATAGTCCGCGGCCATTAGCAGCACCCGCCCCTTGCCCGACCCGATGTCTACGAATGAGAATTGCTCAAAGGGAATCTTCAGCGCCGCCATCATCTCGCGAAACTCCGCCGGCTCCGTGGGCTGATACGAAGAATGAAACATACCCACCAGCCGCTCCCGCCAGCCGACGGTGCTGCCGGTGGTGTCCACTCGGCGCTCCCAGTCGAAGTCCATGTCGCCGTATCGCCGGCGGCGCTGTTCAGGCGTGGACTCGCGCGCGAACTCCCACAACGTCCGGAAAAACCACCGCAGCGTGCGCGGCAGGTTTTCCCGCGCGCGCTGCTCCTTCCACCAGCGATGGATTTCGGAGAAGATCGTCATCACCAAAGCTAAGAATCCAAACTACAGCAAGCGAAGCATGGACGTAAGGCTCGAAGAATGCTCGGTTGATTTAGATTGACGGCGAAATAAGCCAGAGGACGCGGAAAACGCAGAGGTTCTCGCGTCGTCGCATGCGTAGCGTCTTCGCTGGCTGGTGATCCTTAATCCGTAGGCAGGATTTTCGGCTTCTTCGGCGGAACGTACCCCGGCGGCGTGCCCTTCTGAATAAACGGCAGATTGTCCGGGTCCGCAACTTGCACGCGCCCATCGGCTCCCAACTTGTAAGGATGGCCCAGAGGATCGACTGGCACGCCGCGCAGCATTCCCGCGGCAACCAGATCAGAGAGCGACCCAGGCGGATGGCCAGCTCTCTTCGTGTATTCTTCCGTGAACACATCAAGCGCGGCCACATCGCGGTCCACCTGCAGCGCGCGAATATGCGCGGCAGCATTGGCGCGAATCTCCGGGTCATTTGCCGTGGCATACGCCGAAACCCACAACATGCGCGCTGTTTCCCACTCGCCGGCGTGCTGCGCCATCTGCGCCGCCAGTATTTTCAGGAACGGATGCGCATGCGGCAGGCGCGCCCCGCTGGCGAAGGCCTTTGCCGCCCCAGCGTAGTCTTTGAGATCTATGTAGTAAATGAAACCCAGCTGGTAGTAGAGGCGCCACTCGTCAGGATTGCTGCGGATTCCATTCTCCACCAATTCAATCGCCTTCTCAGGCATTCCCGCCCCGTTGGGCGGGGCCGGCGCCAGAAAGTTGGCGCCGAATTCGTAAGCCACGATCAGGTGTGGGTCGAGCGTAGTAGTGATTTCCAGCAGCGGCGCCAGCAATTTGTATTCCCCAGCGCCTTCGTGGTGCTTGCCGCCGAAGTATTGCACGGCGCGCGTCCAGTAAATGTCGGCGAGCAGCCCATCGTAGCCAAGGCTCAGACGCTTGAGCAGCTTGGGCGACGAAATATAGAGCACTTCCTCGAGTGTCGCGCCGGCCCGGACCCGATCCACGCGCTGCAGAATCACGACCGACGCCGTCATGCAAACAATCAGCAGCCCAGCGGCCACCAACGTCACTTTGTGCGACGCTTTCATTTCAGGTTCCGGCGTTCAAAGATCAGCACCGCTCCGCAGAGCACCATGCCCGTGTACACCAACGCGTATGCGGTGTTGTAAAGCACCAGCTGCCCGGAGATCGGCTGCTCATGCGCCACGGAGGAAATCAGATTCAACGCCGAGAAATTCGGCACCAGATAGGCTGCCGCCGTGGCCAACCAGTGGGTCGGCCCGCGCACGATGCCCGCGAACCCGCGCAGGTCCTCGGCAAAGCTGCCGATCACGAACAGCGAAAATGCGAACACGGAGGAAAGCAGCGGCGAAGAGAAAGTAGAAAACAGCAACGAGAGCGCGGTGATGATCAGGAACTGCAGCCCGATGAAATACAGCGCGACCAGCACCCAGCCGTCACTGCTCTGAAAATGATGCGAGACGTACAGTAGCGCCCCGAACACGCCAACCGCCATCAGCGCCGTGTTGACGGCCAGCGTACCCGCAAGTCCCAGGAATTTGCCGGCAATAAATTCCCAGCGCCGCACTGGACGCGACAGCACCGTGTACAGCGTGCGTTTGTCAATTTCCTTTGAGACGAGCCCGATCCCGACGAAAATGGCGATGACCACGCCAAACAAAGAAACCGCCGACAGCCCCAGGTTCACCACCACCAACCGCTCGATATCAATGGAAATCTGTCCCACCAGCACCGCCGCCGCCGACATCAGAACCGCAAACGCGATCAGGTTGTACAGCACGCGGTCGCGCACTGCTTCGCGAAAAGTATTGGCCGCGATGTAGGCAATGCGCCCGCTCATGACCGCACCGCCATTGCCTGCGCCGGCTTCGCCTGCTCTACCTGCTGGACGAAATAATCCTCCAGCGTACTGCGCAATGGGACCAGAGAAATCAGCCGCAGCCGCTCGCGCTTCAGCGCCTCAATTGCGGCTTCCTGCTTCTCTTCGGGCAGAATGGCGCGCACGCTGTCACTGGTGGCATGGCATTCCGCTCCCAGCGCTTTGAGCGACGCCGGAATCGTTGTTCCCGCCCAGATGAGCTCAACTTTGCCGCGCACTCCAGCCGTCAGCTCCGCGACCGCGCCCACACTGCGCAGTTCGCCCAGGTGAAGAATCGCCACCCGGTCGCACAGCGCTTCCGCATCGGACAAAATGTGCGTGGAGAAAAAAACCGTTTTGCCTTCCTGCTTCAATCGCTCGATCAAGTCGCGCACTTCGCGGCGGCCCACAGGATCGAGTCCTGACATCGGCTCATCCAGGAACACCACTTTGGGATCATGCAGGATGGCTTGCGCGATTCCCACGCGCTGCATCATACCTTTGGAAAACTTGCGCAACTGCACATCGGCGGCCGAAGTTGGAAGCCCGACGCGCTCAAGCATCGCGCTCACTTTGTTCGCGATTTCTCCCGATGGCACGCCCGAAAGATGTGCGTAGTAACGCAGCAGTTCACGCGCCGTGAGGTAGTCGTAGAAATAAGGCTGCTCGGGCAGAAAGCCGATTTGCGCTTTGACCCTGGGGTCGTCGTTTTCCATCCCCAAAATTCTTGCCGCGCCGGCGGTCGGGCGGGCCAGCCCCATCAGCAGCTTGAGCGTGGTCGTCTTCCCGGCGCCGTTAGGGCCAAGAAACCCGAAAATCTCGCCTTCTTCGACGCTCAAATTGAGGGGATGCAGAGCACGCTTGGGCCGCTTGCGCCAGAAACCCACTTCGTAAGTTTTTTCCAGGCCAAGGATTTCGATCGCAGGCATGGTTGCAAACCGCACTGATAAGAAATTATAAGCGGCCCTGTGCCCGGAGTGATGGACAAGGCCGGAGCCAGAACATTACCGAGGTAAACCCACCGCGCCGCTCACCCGAGCGGGCGTTGCTGCTAGTCTACTGCACTGCTGCGAAATTGCTGCAGACGGTCATATCTGTGGGCGGAGTATCCCCGGTGCTGCCCACCTGGGCCCGCAACACACCATCAGGCACTGAGCAGAAATCACGCACTCCGGTCTGGTTAAAGTACGTTGGAGCAGCTCCCGCGACAAAGGCAGTATTGGTCGAGCCCACCGGCAGCGCCGCGGTCAGCTGAAAGTTGTAACCGCTCTTCTGGCCCGACCCTAAAGTAGCGTCAATCAGGCACGCTGTGGTTTCGCTGGCGCTGCAACTGCTGACCGGCCCAGACAGCTGGGCCAATGAACTGGCATAGCCAACGTCCGGGTAGGCAGCATAGTAAGCGAACTCGCCCCGGCTGATTTGCCGGATGGAGGCCGCCGCCGAAGATTCGTTTGCAGCCATGCGGGCACGCAGCAGGCTGGGTATGGCAATGGCCGCAATGATCAAAATGATCGCCACAACGATCAGGAGTTCGATTAGCGAGAACCCACGCACCGTTTTGGCTCGTGCTCCGCAAGTCATAGACACTGCCTTTGCATCGCTGGGGAACCTACTTCCGGGTTACATGCTTGCATGTCTCTGGCCACCTGACGAGGCCGGCTCCATACTTCTGGTTCCGAAGTAAGCGTCTGTAAAATCAATACATTGCCGGGGAATCGCAAAATCCATGAGCCCCCAGGCCGCGGCCCGCCGTCGCACCCTTGACAAATTCTGTCATCCGGATTTGGCACCGCGTCTCAATTCGAGAACCCAGCCCGTCCGACTCTCATCGTGAGGTCTGCGGCGCACTCGAATCGGGCCGCGCCAAGTGCGCCTCGGCATTGCGCAGGGCCGTTTGCACGGCGCCGTTACCGGGGTCGTTGTGCGCTTCGGTGGCGAACTGGCCGCAGGCCGCCTGCCATCGGTTGGTATGCGCGAACACCAGTCCCAATGCATAGTGAACGCCTCGTTGTTCGGGATCATCCCGCAACGCCGCTTGCAGCGCCGCCTCGGCACTGTCGTAGGAACCCAGCCGCAGGCGTGAAAGCCCAAGGTAGTACTGCAGATTGCCGCGTGTGGGATCCAGTTCAACCGAGCGTGCGTAGTAAGCCTCAGCCTGGTGATAGTCAGCCAGATAGAAGGCGGCAGCGGCCGCCGAACCCAGCGCCCGGGCCGACTGAGGGTTGTAGAGAATTGCCCTCTGCGAAACCAACAGGGCCTGGCGGTAATCTTGGTTTCGAACCAGCTCGGCGGCGAAGTTCAGGCCGGCGATTTCATTCTGTGGAGCGATCGCACTGGCCCTCCCGAATAGCGAATAGTTGCTCTGCCAATATGGAATCTGGTGGCGGGTGGTGATCGCCAGGGCGCCGACGGCGCCGACTGCCGCAAGTATGGCCAGGACCCGGCCGACGCGCTTCGTGTTCCTGAACCACACCTCGAATCCAACGCCGACCACCAGAGCAAAAGCAACAGATGGCAGATACAAATAGCGGTCATGAAAACCTTCGGCCGGCAACGCAAGGCAGAAGATCGCCAGCGCAGGAGCAAGCGTGAGCAGAAACCAGAAGGCGAAGAAGATCATCCGCCGCGATTGCTCTTTCCGCGCCGCCCACGCTACCGAGACCGCGATACCTAACAGCACGAGCAACGGCACAACGCAGCGGGCTTCCATGAACCGTGTGACATAGACCACGTCGTACAACGGACTCAGCCCCGCAGGCCAGACTAGAAGCCGCAGGTAAAAACACAACAGCCAGGGCAGGGTCAGCAAAGAACTCCACAGCGGTACCGTGGTCGCGGAATGGCTCAAGCCATGTAGCACCCACCAGCGGACCGCCAGATAAACGCCGAGGATAATTGCGTAGGGAATAAAACGAGCGAAGGCCTGCCGGACATCCCAAACCCGCTTCTGCGCAGGTTGTTCGGACTCTTCGCCCAATGTCAGCTCGTATGCCGCGATCACTCCCGGCAGCACGGCTGCAGTCTCCTTGACCAGCAGCGCGCCGGCGAACATCCCCAAGGAAGCCAGCCTCCACAGCCGTGCGGGTTCCGGCTTCCCACGTAAGTAGCAGAGAAATGAGCCGAGAAAGAAAGCCGCTTCAAGCGGCTCGGTAGCGCCCGACACCCAGGCCACCGATTCCACCTGAACCGGATGCACCGCAAACAAGAGTGCCGCCAGCGCCGCCGCCGCACGACCCAGCCGCGGAGTGAGCGCAACCCGGTACACCAACACCATGGCCAGAAGGTGCAGAAGTATGGTGGTCAGATGCCATGCCGCTGGTTCATGGCCAAACACCAGGTTGTTGAGGCGCATCCACAGCAGGAAAAACGGCCGGTAGAAATTGACGGCGACGCCGGGCAGGTGACTCCAGGCATGCTTGGTGAAGTAAAGTGGAAGAAAATGCCAGGAATCCAGGTGGCCGTTTTGGACGATCTGAAAAATATCGTCGTAAACAAACGGAAATCCCAGTGCTGGTGCGTACAGAGCGTAGGTAGCCACGCCCAGCAAAAGGATATACAACGCGTTTCCTTCGAAGATCCTACTCAGGCCAGCGGGTCCCCCGGTTGCGCGGCTGGCGGCGGGCTGAACGGTGAGGACTTCGGTGCCAGGCATGGAATCTCGTCTTAGACTTGGCCGGAGCGCGGAAAGTTATGAGCATGGGAAACTCTCTGGTCCCATCGCCCTGAGTGTCGCCTGAACCTTCGGCTGCGCTACCGTCGCATCACTGCAAGGGTCTCCACCCAATGCAGCTGGAAGCCGCCGTTGTCGGAGTTGCCTGCGAGTTCGGAATATCTTGGCGGACGACCGCGTCTTCAATCGAGCAGAAGCTGCGAACACCGGTCTGGTTGAACTTTGCTGCTACGCCGCCCACAGTGTAGGACACGTTGGCGCTGCCTACGGCATAACCGAAGTAATAGCCGCTCTTGGGCGCGCCAGCAGTGGTTGCGGTGGAAAGCGAGTAGTCAATCAGGCAGGCATTGGCGGCGGTTGGAGCAGTGCAAGCGCCCGCCGTCTGCGGTCCTAAACTTCCCAGCGTGGGTGAGTAGCCGGTAGCAGGATATGTGGACAGATACGTGACTTCAGCCGTATTGATGGTCCGGATGGAATTGGCGGCCGATGACTCATTGGCAGCCATGCGCGCCCGCAGCAGGTTCGGGACCGCGATCGCGGCCACGACCAGGACGATCGCGACTACGATCAGAAGCTCAACGAGTGAAAACCCTTTTCGGCGTTTGTTTACCAAAAGCCCGCCCCCGAGCTTTCTTGAGCACAAAAGCTGATTTTCTATCGTCGCATTTTGCCGTGCAAAAAACAAAGGGAGTGGTTGAGAACTTCTCAACCACTCCCAGCCCCAAGACTTCTCGATTACTCGAGCACAAACTCGCGTTTACTGCAGAGCCGCCAACTTCGAGCAGGCATCCACGGTCGCGGGCGGGGTAGCGCCGGTCACGTCCTTGTGCAGCACGCCATCTTCACTGGAGCAGAAAGTGCTGATTCCGGTCTGGTTCGACTTCTGCGGCTGTCCACCGATTACGTAGCTGGTGGCGCCAGAGAGCGTGGTAAAGGTGAAGTAGTAGCCGCTCTTCGGCGTGGTGGAAGCGGTCGCCGTCGAAAGCGAGTAGTCAATCAAGCAAGCATTAGCTGCGGTCGGGGCAGTGCAAGCACCCGCTGCCGCCGGTCCAAGCTGGCCCAGGCTGGTGGAATAACCATTCTGGTAGGTGGACTGGTAAGAAACCTCGGCCGTGTTAACGGTACGAATTGA
>Ga0335078_10003759_pt1 | contig 22596 bp, 21 predicted proteins | sample Lox_Sample_32_FD_206711 | JGI IMG/M metagenome (GOLD analysis project Ga0335078, IMG submission 206711) | Soil microbial communities from Loxahatchee National Wildlife Refuge, Florida, United States - Lox_Sample_3.2 | ecosystem: Environmental > Terrestrial > Soil > Wetlands | place: USA... | reverse complement strand
GCCAACCACCTTTCGACGGTGGGAAAGCCGGCAGTCTAGCGCATCCCGTCGGCTACTTCGCCAGCGCCTTCTGGCAGGCGGCCCAGACCTTGCTCGGTGTTGCCGGCATATCCATGTGGTCGGCAGCGCCGTTGGGGATCGCGTGCGCGATCGCGTTCATCACCGCGGCGATCGCCGCCGTGGTGCCGGCCTCGCCGGTGCCCTTGACGCCGAGCGAGTTGCTAGCCGCCGGCACCGGATGCAGCGCCTCGCGCAGTTCGACCGGCATATGGTGCGCGCGCGGCATGCCGTAGTCCATGAACGACCCGCTGACCAACTGCCCATTCGAATCGTAGACCGCGTTCTCGGTCAGCGCCTGGCCGAGGCCCTGTGCGATGCTGCCTTGCACCTGGCCCTCGACGATCATGGTGTCGAGCGGGTTGCCGCAGTCGTCCACCGCGGTATAGGTCACCAGATCGACCAAGCCGGTGTCGGGATCGATCTCCACCTCGGCGATGTGGCAGCCATTAGGGAAGGTGAGCGGCGTGTCCGCTTTGTCCTTGGTGTCGAGGCTTTCGCCCATGTCCTTCGCGCGTTTGGCGGTCTCGAATAGCGAAATCTTGCGGTCGGTGCCGACCACCTCGAAGCTGCCGTTGCGATATTGGATGTCTCCCTCGGACGCTTCCAGCGCGGCTGCGGCGACTTTCTTTCCTTTCGCCAACATCACGTCCGCGACATGAACAATGGCGTTGCCGGCACACATGGCCGAACGCGAACCGACCGAAGCGCCGCCGGTGAGACCCAAATCGGTGTCGCCGTGGCGGTGCTCGATCTTGGCCGCGTCGATGCCGAGCTTGTGCGCCAGCAGATGGCCGAACACGGTGGCGTGGCTCTGCCCGGTCGATTGCACGTTCAGGCCGAGGATCATCTGGTCGCTGCCGGAAAACGCCAGCGACGCCATTTCCATCGGGCTCGCGCCGGAATGCTCCAGCATGCAGGAAATGCCGATGCCGCGCAGCTTCTTGCGCCTGGCCGATTCGCGCTTGCGCTTGTTGAAATTGTCGACGTCGGCGAGCTTGAGGGCCTTGTCGACGATGCCGGGAAAATCGCCGCTGTCGTAGGTGTTGATCGGCGTCTTGAACGGCATGGCCGACGGCGGGATCAGGTTTTTCTTGCGCAGCCGCACCGGGTCCATGCCGACGATGCGCGCGGCTTCCTCGACCGCCCGCTCGAGCGCGTAATTCGCCTCGGGGCGGCCGGCGCCGCGATAGGGCGCGATCGGCACCTTGTTGGAGAAATAACAGGCGACGCCGACGTCGACTTTCGCGATCCGGTACATGCCGGGCAGGCAGCGGGCGAAATTGTTGGTGTTGATGTTGATGCCGGCGTTGGCGATGTAGGCGCCCTGGTTGCAGAGGTGGCGCACACGCAAGCCTAAGAACTTGCCCTTGTCGTCGAGCGCGAGCTCGACGTGGCTCACCGCGTCGCGCGCCTGGCAGTCGCTCATGAAGGCTTCCGAACGCGTCGATTGCCAATGCACCGGCCGCCCAATTTTGCGCGCGGCCACCAGCACCGCGACGTATTCCGGGTAGACCGTCGTCTTCATGCCGAAGGCGCCGCCGACGTCTTCGGTGATCACCCGCAATTTGTCGTTCGGCACGCCCATGATGGAGGCCGCCTGGCCGCGCAAGCCATCGGCGCTCTGCGAGCAGGCGCGCAACGTGTAACGGTCGTTTTCCTTGTCGTAGGCGCCGGTGGCGCCGCGCGTTTCCATCGAAGCCACCACCAGGCGCTGGTGGACGACGCTAACGCGCGCGACATGCGGCGCCTTGGCGATGATCTCGGCGACCTCGCGTTCGTTCTCGCCGTTTTCGACCCAGCCGGGCCAGTCGACGCACAGATTGCCCGGCGCGTCAGGAAATAGCTGGGTCTTGCCCTGCATCGCGGCGTCGAGGTCGACCACCGCCGGCAATTCCTCGTAGTCGACTTGCACGAGCTCGGCGGCGTCCTGCGCCGCAGCGCGGGTGTCGGCGACCACCATGGCCACCGGATCGCCGACATGCATCGGCGTTTCCGCGAGTGCCGGGCGGAACGGCATCACCATCTTGGCGCCGCCGCGGCCAATGACCGGCGGGTGGCGCGAGATGCCGGCGACGCCGGCCGCCTTGATGTCCTCGGCGGTGAGCACCGCCAGCACGCCCTTGGCCTTGCGCGCGTCATCGGCGTTGACCGAAACGACGCGGGCATGCGCATGGGGCGAGCGGACGAAGGCGGCATAGGCTTGGTTCGGCAGCTTCGGGTCGTCGGTGAAACGGCCTTGGCCGCGCAGCAGCGCGTCGTCTTCGACGCGCTGGGTACGGTTGCGGTGGGCGAGAGGCGAATTCATGCGGCTTTCCCGGGCGTAAAACGAGGCCCGTTTATAGCGGAAACCGGCCAGCCGGACAGGGGCTTGCGCCGGCGGCGCGGCTGCGGCACTCAGACGCCGCCCAATCACGCTACGGATTTCCGGCAGTTTTCAGAGGACGAAATGAGCAACGTGCGCACTATTGATACCCACACCCACATCTGCACCCTGGAAACCGCCGCGATGCTGACCAAGGCGGGCGTCAAGGTCACGATCACGCCCGACGATGCCGAGAATGCGGCATTCGATGTCGCCGGCGTGGTGTACCGGCCGTTCCCCACCGGCGGCTTCGACATCCCGCGCCGGCTCAAGGACATGGACGCGACCGGCGTCGACGTGCATGTGCTCTCGGCCACGCCGCAAACCTATCTCTACAATCAGGAGCCGGCGCTGGGCGCCGTGCTCTCCGCCATCCAGAACGACCAGATGGCCAAACACATCGCCGCCCACCCGACGCGGTTCTTAGGAATAGCCACGCTGCCGATGCAGGACCCCAAGCGCGCCGCCGACGAGCTCAGGCGCGCGATGACCAAGCTCGGCCTCAAGGGCTCGATGTTCGCCTCCAACGTGCTCGGCAAGAACCTGGACGATCCGAGCTTCGAACCGTTGTGGGCGACCGCCGAGGAACTCGGCGCCTTCCTGTTCATCCACCCGAACAACGTCGCCGGCGCCGACCGGTTGAAGTCCTATTATCTCGGCAACCTGATCGGCAATCCGCTCGACACCACCATCGCCGCGGCCTGCCTGGTCTTCGGCGGCGTCATGGACCGCTATCTGAAGCTGAAGGTCATGCTCGCGCATGGCGGCGGCTTCACGCCATACCAGGCGGCGCGCTGGGAGCACGGCTGGAAGGTGCGCCCCGAACCGAAGAAGAACGTACCGACGCAGCCGAAGGGCATCGCCAAGCGTTTCAATTACGACACCATCCTGCATTCCGCCGAGACGCTGGAAGCGATGATCGGCTTGGTCGGCAGCAGCCGCGTGATGCTCGGCAGCGACTACCCTTACGACATGGCGATGATGGATTGCGTCGCCCATGTGCGGTCGTTGAACATCTCCGACGCCGACAAGGATGCGATCCTGAACGGCAATGCCGAAAAGATGTTGTCGGGGAAATAACCATGAACCTGCAGGCGTCACCCAAGACCGGCCGCGTTCCAACGAGCGCGGTCACCGGTTTCATTATCGACGCCATGCAGACATGCGGCGTGCCGGCGGCTGACGCCGGCAAGATCGCCGAGCTGATGCTGGAGGCCGATCTTACCGGCGCCGACGCGCACGGCGTGTTCCGCCTGCCGCAATATGTGCAGCGGCTGAAGCTCGGCTCGACCAATGCGCGGCCGACCATCACGGTGACGCGCAGCGCGCCGGCGACCGCGCTGGTCGACGGCGACAACGGCATGGGTCATCTGGTCGTCGCCAAGACGGCGGAGACCGCGATCGCGCTCGCGCGCGAGAACGGCGTTGCCTGGGTCGGCTGCCGCAATTCCGGCCACGCCGGCGCCGCCGGCGTCTATGCGGCGCTGCCGCTCAAAGCCGACATGATCGGCATCTATTCGGCGGTGGCCAACGCCAACCACATGCCGATGGCCGGCGGCGCCGAGCCGCTGCTCGGCACCAATCCGCTGGCGCTCGCCATTCCCGCCGGCGAGGAGCCACCTTTGGTGCTCGATATCGCCACCTCGATCGTCTCCTACGGCACCATCAAGAATCACAAATTGCTCAACCGGCCGCTCAAGGCCGATTGGATGATCAATCCGAAGACCGGCGAAGCGGTCACCGATCCGCAGAAAACCGCCGAGGCGCTGCTCTTGCCGATGGGCGGCTACAAGGGCGCCGGCCTTGCGCTGATGCTCGGCCTGCTCGCCGGCACGCTCAACGGCGCGCTGTTCGGCCGCGATTGCGTCGACTTCAACGCCGAGCCGGGCAAGGTCACCAATACGGGGCAGTTTGTGATTGCGCTCGATCCGGCGCGCTTCCAGCCGCTCGCCCAGTTCAAAGCGGAAGTCGATCGCCACACCCGCAGCTTGCGCGCTTCGAAGGCGTTGCCGGGCGAGGCCGTGCGGCTACCCGGCGAGGAGCGCGCCAAGCGTCGCGCCGACCGACTGGCCAACGGCCTCGCTTTGCCGGGCGAATTGCTGGCGCAGCTCGACAAGATGGCGGGCGACCTCGCCATCAAGCCGTTACGCGAGCGATAAGCGCGATTAGTGGCCCGCTTTCTCGCCGGCCTTGATCTGCTCGACGACCGCCTTCCATTTTGCCGATTCGGCGGCGACGAAGGCCTTGAAGCTCTCCGGCGTCGGGCTCGAGGTCGGCACCATGCTGGCGGCGACCATGTGCTTGCGCACGTCCGCGTCCGCCATCGCCTTGAGCACGGCGGCGTGCAGCTTGGCGACGATCGGTGCCGGCGTTCCCGCCACCGCGAACAGGCCCTGCCAGGAGCCGCTGACGTCCTCGGGGAAGCCGAGTTCGACCACGCTCGGCACGTCGGGCAGCGTTTCCACGCGCTCTTTGGTGGTGACGGCGAAGCCCTTGAGCTTGCCGGCCTTCACGAACTGCGCCGCCGACGACAGCGTGACGAACATCATGTCGACGTTGCCGGCCAGCAGATCGACGACAGCCGGGCCGGCGCCGCCTTTGTACGGCACCTGCGTCATCTGCAGCCCGAGCCGGTGGCGGAACTGCTCCATCGCCAGCGTGTTGAGCGTGCTCACGCCGGCCGCGGCATAGTTGATCTTGCCGGGGTTGGCCTTGGCGTAGGCGATCATCTCCTTGAGCGAGTTCGGCGGAAATTTCTCGCTGGCCACCACGATGCCGGGCGTTTCGGCGGCGAGCGAGACCGGAATGAAATCGCGCTCGGGCGCGACTTTCAGTTCGGGAAAGAAATGCGGGTTGATGGCGATGGTGCCGATATTGCCGAGGAACAGCGTGTAGCCGTCGGGCGCGCTGCGCGCCGCCAGCTCCATGCCGACATTGCCGGCGGCGCCGCTGCGGTTGTCGATCACCAGCGTCTGGCCGAGCGCCTTCTCCATCGCCGGCTGGATCAGGCGGATGGCGAAATCCGAGGCGCCGCCCGGCGCGAAGGGGACGATGATGTGGATCGGCCGGCTCGGATAGCTGGCGGCGTCCTCGGCCGCGGCGAGCCCGCTCGCGGCCAGCAAGGCCAGCAGAGCAAACGCCGCGCAGCGCAGGTGTGGCCAGGTCATCCTGCTCTCCCTCCGTTGAAGGGTGTCAGGCCGCCGCTTTCATATCGTCCGGATCGAGCGGCAACTTCAGCGGCTTGCCGCGCTTGGCCGATAGGTCGAGCGCCTTGGTCAGCATCAGATTGCGGTGCGCTTCCTCCACCGTGGCCGCCGCCGTCGGCAGACCGAGCGAGACGCGGTTGAGCCAGCTGTCGGTCTCCAGCGCCATCGGCCCGCGCAGTTCGCCGAGCGCCATGTCGCCGGGCGGATAGCTGCCGAGGAAGTCCACCAAGCGCGTGGCGTCGGGGTTGTAGCCCTCCGATGTGCCCTTGGAGACCGCCAGCACGATGTCGCTGTGGGTATCGTCGATGGTGAGCGCGCCCGTGGTGCCGATGATGCCGATGTTGAGCGAGTAGACCGCCGGCGGCCAGGTGATCGGCAGGCCCCAAGACATGGCGAGATGATAAAGCGTGCCGTCGCTGAAGGTGATCATGCCGGCGGTGGCGTCGATCCCCTGATAGAGCGGGCCCAGCACTTTATCGATGGAGCGGGCGTAGATCTCGACCGGCGTCTTGCCCTCCAGGCACCACATGCAGACGTCGAGCGCATGGGTACCGGAGATCACCATCGGCGAGATGGTCGCGGGATCGTCGGTGCGCTTGTAATTGTCGATCGCCACTAGCCGGTTCATGAAGGCGCGCGAGGTCACCAGCGTGACGTCGCCGAGCGCGCCGGTGCGGCATTTTTCCTTGGCCGCCAGCCAGCGGCGGCGGAACCGCTGGGTATAGCCGACCACGGCGTCGACGCCGGCGTCCTGGATCGCCTTGAGCACTTTGGCGGACTCATCGAGCCGTGTCGCCAGCGGCTTTTCGATCAGTAGCGGGATCTTGCGCTCCAGCGCCGCCATGATCGGATCGACGTGCAGGTGCTCGTCGGTGCAGATGATCGCCGCGGTGACTTCCGGCCGCTTGAGCAGTTCGACGTGGCTTTGCGTGACGAAATCGGCGCTAATCTTAGGCGCGACTTCGCCGGCGCGGTTCGGGTTCTTCTCGGCGAGCCCGATCCATTCGACCGCCGGATGGCGCGCAGCCACTTCGCCGCGGAACAGGCCGACGCGGCCGCCGCCGACGATCGCCAAGCCGACGCCCTTGGCGGACTTCTTCATGCGTTCACCCCGGCCATGTTCTTCTTTTTCAATTCCGCCACCGCCGAGATGGTTTCGTTCGTGAGCGGCAGGTCCACCGGCTCGCCGCGCTCGGCGGACAGGTCGGCGGCGGTATAAGTCTCCATCACCATGCGCGCGGATTCCGGCGTCACCATCGGCGGCCTGTCGAGGATGCAGGCCTCGAGGAAGTGCAGCGTCTCCGGCCCCATCTGGCCGGCATAGACGTGATCGACCTGCTCGCCCGGCATGGTGGACATCGGGAAGCGCTGGCCGTCGCTCACCGTGTTGAGCCAGTTGTCGCGGTGGGTGTCGTCGAGGATCAGCGAGCCTTCGGTGCCGAGGATCTCGACCCAGGTGGCGCAATAGTTCGGATAGCTCGGCGGCAGGTTCCAGCCGCCGGCGATATTGGCCACCAGGCCGTTGTCGAAAGTGACGACGGTGAACATCACGTCGTAGGAGCCGTTCACCGGCTTCATGTAGCCGTAGGAGCCCTGGCTGTAGACGCGCACGGGCTTGGCCGGCTCCAAGAGCCAGAACACGAAATCGAGGTCGTGGGTGGATTCCATCACCACCGGCGACAGCCGCACGCGGCTGGCGATCTTCTTGCCGAGGCTGCGCGACAGATGCCGGCTCACCATCACCGAGACGACGTTGCCGAGCGTGCCGTCGGTGATCTTCTTCTTGGCGAAGGCGAACTTGGTATTGAAGCGCTGCGAATAGCCGATAGTGAACTTCACCTTGTTGCGCTTGGAGATCTCGATCAGCTCGTCGGCTTCCCACAATTCGAGCGCGATCGGCTTTTCCAGGAGCACGTGCTTGCCCGCTTTCAGGCAGTCCTTGGCGATCGGGTAGTGGTTCGATTCCGGCGTGGTCGAGATGTAGACCACCGAGATGTCCGGGTTCTTGACGATGTCGTGGTAGTGGAGCGTCGCCGTCGCCGGCCGCGTCAGCGCCTTCACCTCGGCCAGCCGCTCGGGCCGGATTTCACAGATGTGCAATTTATCGACCAGCGCGGAGCGCGACAGCGTCTCCGCCCGGATGCCGCCGCACCAGCCGGTGCCGATTACCGCCGCTTCAACCTGCTTCACCGGACGTCTTCCTTTTGATTTTTGCTCACGGGATTGCGCGCGGCCGGTCAGCCGCGGCGGCACACTACTTTTTTCTACCTCCCTCTGAAAGGGGGAGGTCGGCGAGCGTCGCTCGCCGGGTGGGGTCCATTTCAAACGTTGCCGACCCCTCCCTGACTCTCCCCCTTTCAGGGGGAGGGGACGGCAGCGCCGAAAACCTGAGCGGCGAATTGCGGATAGACCTCGGCGAGCTGGGGCGCCACCACTTCGCGCATGAGCTTGAGCGTCTCGGCCGAAGGCGGCGGCGTCTCCGGCACGGCGGCCGCCTTGTCAAACGCGAAGCCGGTATGCTCGACGACTTCCTCGACCGTGTGGCCGGGGTGCACGCTCGCGAGCGTGAAGCGGTCGTCGGCGAAGGAGAACAGGCAGCGGTTGGTGACGAGCGCGATCGGTCCGCCTGGGCGGAAGACGTTCGGCGCGCTCGCGCCCGGCGCCGAGATAAAATCGACCTTGGGCACCAGCGTGCGGCGCGAATGCTCGGTACGGAACAGGATTACCTTCGGCACTACGTAATAGAGATAGGCCGAGCCGAACGAGCCGGGGAAGCGCACCTGCGGGTGACCATGTTCGCCGATCTCGACCAGATTGACATTGCCGTGACCGTCGATCTGTCCGCCGGAGAGGAAGAACACGTCGATTCGGCCTTGCCCGGCGCAGTCGAACAGTTCGCGCGCGCCGTCGGTCCAGAAATTATGCTTGCGGCTTTGCAGCAGCGATACGTAAGGCCGCCCGTGCCCGCGCTCGCGCGCCAATAGCGCGGCGGTTGCCGGAATCGGCGAGGCATTGCCGACCGCGACGTGCCGCACGTCGCCGATCAGCCGCGCGATCACGTCGGCGAGGAGCTCTTCGGAGCGGAAGTCGGTTGTCACGTGCAAGCCTCTCCGACCCCCTCCCCGCAAGCGGGGGAGGTGAAGAAAGATTTACGCCGCCACGGTCTCATACACGTACTTGTCCAGATACTCCGCGAAGCCCTGTTCGCTCGCCGCCATCTTCGCGTATAGCGCCAGATGTTGGGCGTCGGCGGCGTAACGGTCGGGCAGCGGCAGCGGCCAGGCGCCGCGCTCGGCAACCGCGATGCTCTCGACATAGAAACCGGGCAGCGTTCCGGCTGCGAGCACGGGATCGTCGAGCAGATTGCCGTCGTGGATTTTCTCCACCGTGGCGACGGTCTTCGCCGCCGCGTGCGCCATCGTGGCGAGTTCGCGCTGGCGCCCGATCCAGACGTTGCCGAAGCGGTCCGCCATTGGCGCGTGCAGCAGCGCCACATCGGGCTTGATCGCCGGCAGCAGCACGATCGGGTCGGCATTGCCGAACGGGCTATCGATTACCTTCCAGTCGTCGCGATATTTCAGCACGTCGGAGCCGATCAGCCCGCGCAGCGGCATGAACGGCACGCCTTTCTCCGCCGCTTGCAGTGCCGCATGCAGCGCCGGGCAGGTGGCGTCCATCATCTTGATGGTGCCGCCGAGCACGGCCGCGTTGAAGCGCGGCGCCGGACCGAACTCGCCCAGGCTCACCGCGCTCGTTTCCAGCGTGGCGACGCAAGCTGCGCCGATCAGCAAGTCCGCCTGCAGGCTCGAGGTCGGCAGCGCGACGAGATGCAGGCGGTTGACGCCGCGCTTGATCAGCGCGCGCGTCGCCGCCATCGGCACGCCGGACACTTCGCGCGGCACCACCAGCATTGCGCCGTCGGTCACGCAGGCGAGCGCCTCGTCGAGAGATTTCACGGCCTGAAACATGCGCCAATTTTCCCGCCATTCCGGGACACGCCGAAGGCGTGGGCCCGGAATCCAGATGCCAACTCGACGCTTGTTTCTGGATTCCGGGTTCGCCCGCTCCGCGAGCGCCCCGGAATGACGGCGACTGTCTCATTCTTGTGCTTGCCAGGTCCACACATTTTTGCGACGTGATCCCATGACCATGTTGCTTCAGCACAAGCTCGCCGCCAAGCGCTTCGTCATTACCGCGGAAATCACGCCGCCGGTCAGCGCGTCGCGCGAGGAGTTGCTCGCCAAGGCGCTGCCGCTCAAGGGCCTCGCCGACGCGGTCAACGTCACCGACGGCGCCGGCGCGCGACCGCATCTCGGCGCGGTGACGGCGGCGGCAATGCTGGTCGAGCGCGGCATCGAGCCGATCTTGCAGCTCACCTGCCGCGACCGCAATCGCATCGCCTTGCAGAGCGATTTGCTCGGCGCGGCCGCTTCCGGCGTGCGCAATCTGCTGATGCTGCGCGGCGACGATCCCTCGGCCGGCGACCAGCCCGACGCCAAAGCGGTGTTCGATCTCGATCCGCGCCAGCTCTTGCAAACCGCGCGGCTTCTGCGCGACGCCGGCGAGCTGCCGTCGGGGCGCAAGATCTCCGGCCATGCCGATTTCTTCCTCGGCGCCGCCGACAATCCGATCGATCCGCCGCCCGGCTGGCAGCCGAATGGCCTGCAGGCCAAGCTCGACGCCGGCGCACAATTCGTGCAGACGCAGTTCTGCATGGATGCAGGCGTGGTGCGCCGCTACGCGGCGCGGCTCGCCGAGCACGGGCTTGCCGATAAATTTTCGCTGCTGGTCGGCATCGCGCCGCTGCGCTCGGCGAAGTCCGCGCGCTGGATCACTGAGAAACTGTTCGGCGCCATCATTCCCGCGACGATCGTCGATCGCCTGGAGCGCGCCGGCGATCCCGCGGCCGAAGGCCGCCGCATCTGCGTCGATCTTGTCGCGGAACTTGCCGAGGTGCCGCACGTCGCCGGCGTGCACGTGATGGCGCCGGGCCACGATTCGGCGGTGCCGGAGGTCATCGCGCAAGCGCGCGAAAGCATTAAGCGCCTCGCGACAGTGTAATTCCCGCCGGCTCACCTCATCACAAATGCGGCGTCCCGGTGAGCAAATTGATGCTAGGATAGCTGCGGAAACAACCGCCAAAGGGCCACCAAAAGGCCCCACGAAACTGGGAGGAGCCGCCATGTCCGTCGCCCGAATGCGGGCTCTCGCGCTCGCCGCCACGATTGCCGCCGCGCTCGGCCTGCTGCCGCAACCGGCGCTGGCGCAGGGCAAGCCCTGGAAACACGCCTTGCTCAACGCCAAGGCCGATGCCGGTATCTTCATGATGGCGGCCAAGAAAGGCTTCGCCGAGAAGCAAGGTCTCAACCTTGAACTGCTGCAGGTGAAGGACGACCAGATCGGCCTCAAGGCGCTGATCGCCGGCGAGGTCGACAGTTTCGAAGGCGGCCCGCAGGGCGTGTTCGCCGCGGTCTCACGCGGCGCCGACGTCAAGATCATCGGCTGCCATTGGGTGGTGCTGCCGCACGGCATCTACGTGCGCGACGACATCCACAAGGTCGAGGACCTGAAAGGAAAATCGATCGCGGTGTCGGCGCCCAATACCATGCCGGACCTGCTGGCGCGCGCGGCGCTCGCCAAATACGGCGTCACCGCCGACGAGGTGAAGCTCGCCGCGGTGGGCGGCGACCGCGAGCGCTATCAGGCGCTGGCCGGCGGCGTGGTCGAAGGCGCCGTGGTGTCCAACGAATATCAGCCGGCCATGCCGAAGACGCTGCACCTGCTCATCGCCGGGCGCGACGCGGTGCCGAATTTCCTGCGCGTCTGCCTGATCACCAGCGGCAAGGTGCTCAAAGAACGCGGCGATGACGCCGTGCATTTCCTCGCCGCCGAGATGCAGGGCTTGCGTTTTGCGCTCGCGCACAAGGCGGAGACGGTGGCGCTGACGCAGGAGATCATCCACGCCAAGCCCGACGATCCGCGCCCGGCTTTTGTCTACGATGATGCGGTCGCGCATCACGCCGTCGATCCCGAGCTGCCGATTCCGGCGGCGAAGCTCAACTGGATGCAGGAGCAGATGGTCAAGGCGGGCAAGCTGAAAGCCGTGCTGCCGATGGATCAGATCAGCGCACCCGAGTACCGCGAGAAGGCGGCGAAGTTGGCCGGCATGAGCCCTTGAAGGCGCCGCGGAGATCTTTGCATGGGTGAAGTCAGCTTCGTCGACGTCTCCAAGCGATTTTCGCTGCGCGTGGACGGCGAAAGCCATCACGTGCAGGCGCTCGACCGCGTCAGCTTCACCGTGCGCGACGGCCAGATTGTCGCGCTGATCGGCCCGTCCGGCTGCGGCAAGACTACGGCCTTGCGCGTCGCCATGGGGCTCGATCCGGCGAACGGCGGCCGCGTCACCATCGACGGCCGTGAGGTCAAGGGCTGCGGCCACGACCGCAGCATGGTGTTCCAGCACGCCGAGCTGCTGCCCTGGCTCTCCGCGCTGCAGAACGTGATGTTCGGTCTGGAGATGAAAGGCTTGCGCGGGGAGCCGCTGCTCGACACGGCCAGAAAATATCTCGACCTCGTGGGCCTGAAGGATTCGCAGAATCGCCGCCCGCATCAGCTTTCCGGCGGCATGAAGCAGCGCGTCGGCATCGCCCGCGCGCTGGCCATCGATCCGAAAGTGCTGCTGATGGACGAGCCGTTCGGCGCGCTCGACGCGCAGACGCGCGAGGCGCTGCAGGCCGAGCTGTTGGACATCCACGCGCGCACCAAGAAGACGATCCTGTTCGTCACCCATGATCTCGACGAGGCGGTGCTGATCGCCGACCGCATCGTGGTGATGACGCGCGGCCGCGTGCAAGAGATCGTCGAGGTGCCGCTAACGCGCCCGCGCGCGGATTTGAGCATCGTGCGCGGTACCCACGAGTTCAATGAGACCCGCTACAAGCTCTGGCGGCTGCTGCACAACGAGCCGACGGTGCATTGAGCATGATTGGACGGGATCGAACCGGCCGCAGTCCAGGCGTGCTCCCTCTCCCCATTGGGGAGAGGGTTGGGATGAGGGGGTTACCGGCCTTTCGATGTTGTGACCCCTCACCCGGATCGCTTCGCGATTCGACCTCTCCCTATGGGAGAGGCGAAGCGAGCGCCTCACACGATTACCGTTTCGTCACGAAGCGCCATGGCTGAAGTCGCCGATACACAGAGGACGGACGAAGCAGTAACGACCGAGCGCCGCCCGTGGCCGCGCTGGGCGATCACACTCGCGTCGATCGTCTGCGCGCTGGTGCTGTGGGAGATCGTCGGCCGCAACATCAATCCCATCTTCGGCTCTTATCCGTCCGCGATCGCGGTGGCCTTCTGGCAGTTGCTGCTCAGCGGGCAATTGGGGTCGGCGCTCGCCCAATCCTTGCAGCCCTTCGTCGTCGGCTACGGCCTTGCCATTGTCATCGGCGTCCCGCTCGGCCTGGTCATCGGCCGCTTCCGCACCATGGAAGCCGCCTTCGGCATCTACGTCACCGCCGGCTACGCCATGCCGCTGGTGGCGCTGGTGCCGCTGTTGATCCTGTGGCTGGGCCTCGGCTTCAAGGTGAAGGCCGCGGTGGTGTTCCTGATGTCGCTGTTCCCCATCGTCATCAACACCTGGCTCGGCGTCACCGCCGTGCCAAAGACGCTGATCGAGGTCGGCAAGTCGTTCGTGGCGCCGGATGTCGTTATTCTGCGCCGGATTATTCTGCCGGCGACGCTGCCCTACATTATGGCCGGGATACGCCTTGCGGTCGGCCGCGCGGTGGTGGCGATGGTGATCGCGGAATTCTTCACCACCATCTCGGGGCTCGGCGCGGTGATCATCAACTCCGCCAACAATTTCGACACCGCGACCATGTTCGTGCCGATCATCATCCTGATGGTGATGGCGGTCGGCCTGAACGCGTTGATCGGCTGGGTCGAGCACAAGGTCGCGCCCTGGCAGGCGGAGATCAGCGGGCGGGATCGGGAATAAACTCAATTCCGCTCGTCCCCGCGAAAGCGGGGACCCAGAGCTACAATTACGAGAGCTGGATTCCCGCTTGCGCGGGAATGAGCGGATCAAACGACCGCCCTGACCGCCTTCAGTAGATCGCGCACCTGCCGTTCGGAAATATTCTTGGTGATGAACACGATCCGGCTCTGCCGGTTCTCGTCCGGCCAGCTCTGCAATTCGACCGGCGGATGCGCCAGGTGCTGCACGAACTGCACCACCACCGGGCCCTCGCAGCCGTCGACGTTGACGAAGCCCTTGACGCGCAACAGGTCGGGCCCGCGCAGCGTCATCAGGATGTCCATCGTCTTGGCGAAGGCCGGCCACGGCAGAGGCGAGGTTTCCGTCAACACGAAGGAGCCGATGCCGTCCGAATGCGCGGCCTCGGCGACGAAAGCGTTGCGCCCGGCGCCGGCCGGTTCGGTCAGCCGCGTCGGATCGATCTCGCCGTTGACCGCCTCAATGGTCTCGGCGCCCGGATTGAGCGCGCGCAGTCGCGCGGCGAGCGCCTCGGCGGCGCCTTCGCCGGCGATGTCGGTCTTGCTGATCACCAGCCGGTCGGCGAGGATCGCCTGCTTGCGCGCTTCCGCCGACCAGGCCAGCGTCTCGCCGCCGGTTTCGGCGTCGACCACGGTGACCACCGCCTCGACATGGAACACCTCGCCGAGCGCGCGGTCGGTGGCGAAGGTCTGCAGGATCGGCGAGGGATCGGCGAGCCCCGAGGTTTCGATGACGATGCGCCTGAACGCCGGCAATTCGCCGCGTTCGCGCTCCATCACCATGCGCCGCAGCGCCAGTTGCAGATCGCTGCGCGTGATGCAGCACAGGCAGCCGTTGCCGAGCAGCACGGTCTCGTCGGTTGACGAGCGCACCAGCGCGTCGTCGATGCCGGCGGCGCCGAATTCGTTGACCACCACCGCGGTGCCTTGCCCCTCCGGCGTCGCCAGGAACCGGCGCAGCAGCGTGGTCTTGCCGGCACCGAGAAAGCCGGTGATCACGGTCACCGGAATGCGGTGGCCGCGCTCGCGCTTGAGCCGGCGCCCGAACATCCCGGCGGCCGGGGAGGGGAAGAGTTCGTTCATCGCATACCGTCATCGCCCGCGAAGGCGGGCGATCCAGTAAACACCGCGCTGGCGATTGGGCCAAGCGCCGCGATGCCGACTTCCGTCAGCGGTTACCGGATGCCCGCCTTCGCGGGCATGACAGATTGCACCTTAAAAATCCATCTCCAGAACGTACAGCCCGCCGGAGAAGCGGTCCTGCGTGTAGACGATGCCGCGCTCGTCGACGAACACGTCGTTGAGCTGGATGGCGCCGACCGGCGAGCCCTTCGGCGCCGGCGGCACGAAGCAGGCAATCTCGCGCGGCTGGTAAGGATTGGAAATGTCGTAGGCGCGCAGGCCGCCGTTGAAGAAGGTGCCGAGCACGATCTGGTCGGAACGCCACGCCGTCGGCAGTTCGACGTTCTCGTGGATGTTGTGCGCGCCGAAGCGGCCGCCGCGGTCCTTGTAGGCATCGACCGGCGGCAGCGGGCAGGTAGCGATCGACACCGGATGCGTCTCGTCGCGCATGTCGAGCATCCAGATCAGCTTCGGCCAGTCCTTGCCGGCGTTCTCGGTCGATTCGTCGGTCACCAGCATCAGGTTGCGGTCGAACAGCGGCACCGCGGTGTGCATGAAGCCGGTATAGGGCGGCGAATTGGTCCAGTGCGAGATCACCTTCGGGTTGGCCTTGTCCTTGATGTCCATCACGAACATGCCGCCGTCGATGTAGCAGAGGTAGAGCCGGTCCGGCCGCGACTGGTAGACGTTGGTGTTGTGCGCCCGGTAGCCTTTGTCGAGCGGATGCCGCGGCGGCGGCGCGACGTTGTCGGTCGCCGAGGTGCCGGGCATCCACCAGCGGCCGATTTCCTTCGGCTTCGACGGATCGCGCACGTCGATGCAGCGGTAGAACTGGTCGTCAAGCGGGTGGCTCGGCTTGAAGTCGGGCGCGCCGGAGGCGATGTGCACGTATTCGCCGTCGCAGAACCACAATTGATGCACGCCGCGCGAGGTCGCCCCGGAGCAGTCGAAGAACGACACCGAGCGCGGCTTTTCCGGCACCGACACGTCGAACAATTCGACGCCGGCCGGCTGCTGCCCGGTCTTCTGCGTCTGGTAGGCCACCGCCATCAGATTGTTGGCGGAGCACTCGAGCGAATTCGAGCGCATGTGCGCCTGCGGCAGGTCGGTCTGCACCACCACTTTCGGATTGCGCGGGTCGGAGACGTCGACGCCAGTGAAATTCTTCGGCGCGCTCTCGTGCGCCAGCCAGATGATGCGCCGGCCGTCCTTGGCGATGGTGATCGACATGCCTTCACCCATGCCGCCGAAGCCGCCGAGGTCGTTGTGGGCGATCAGATTGAAATTCCAGGTGATGGGCTCCCCGGTCTGGGTGAGCGGGTTGCTAGCGGCGGCCATTGAGCGTCTCCATTGTCTTGCTTGTCCTCACGCCAGACGGCACGGGGACGTTTCGCGCGTTGTCCACAATGCGAACAGGCGGCTGTGTGCGGCAGAGTGAGGCGGGGAGCAACAAAAGAGTCAAATGAGTTTTGCACGCAGGTGCTATTCGTTCCAGCCGGAAGACGAAGCTTGCGCCCTCCCCGGCGTGCGCGGGGAGGGCGAAGCGGACGTGCTAGGCGCTGGCCTGCTTGAGGAATTCCTCGCGCAGGACTTTGCTCCAATCGGGGATGGTCTTGATCTTCTTGGCCGCCAACAGGATTTCGGCCTGCTTCTGCATATAGGGCTTGAGGTCGGCCGGCCAACTCGGGTCGACCTCGACGCGGGCGATCGCCTTGGCGAAGGTGTCTTTCGACATCTTGTAGCCCTTCGATGTGTAGAACGTGTAGATCGTGTCGGCGACCTTCTGTGGCTCGTTCTTGAAGTCCTTGGCCACGTCGAGCCAGGCCTTGAGATAGGCGACCACGGTCTCCGGACTCTTCTGCACGAAGTCGGGCGTCGCCGCCATGAACACCGGCAGCTTGTCGAACGAGTAAAAGTCGACCAGCGTATTGGCGAGGCCGTCGGCTTCCGCGATCGCATTGTACGGCTCGACATTGACCATGGCATCCACGGTCTTGGCCGCCATGGCGGCCACCATGTCGTTGACGTTCATGCGGACTTCCTCGTAATCGCCCTTCTTGAGCCCGGCGCCGGCCGCGATCTGGTCGACGAAGATGTTGCCGGTCGACGAGCCGGTCTGGTTGGCGACCTTCTTGCCGCGCAATTGCTCGACCTTGGTGATGCCGAGATCCTTGCGCGCCATCACGCGCGCTGTCTTGCCGACATATTCGATCATGGCGATGGCGACGAGACCGCCGCGGTCGGCGCCGATGACCAGCGAGGGTCCGGCATAGGTGCCGAGGTCGACCTGGCGCGCCACCATCTGCTGCATGGTGAGGTTGCCCGACGGTACCGCGAATTCCTCGAACTTGATGCCGTGCTTTTCCAGATAGCCTGAACGCATCAGGTAGTAAGTCGGCATGCCCCACATGTTGGTCTGATAGCCCTGCCGCACCGTTTCCAGGGCGGCGCTCGTTCCGCGCACGCTTAGCCCGACGGTGAGAAGTCCGGCGCCGGTCGCAACCAGCGCGTCGCGACGCGTGATGCCTTTCTGCAATAACGTCATGTCGATCCTCCCTTTGCTTGTTTGCGCATGATCTTATCCGAAAACCGGTTCCCACTTTTCGGGATCAAGCGCTTGATTTGCCGTTGGCTGCCGGTTTTTCCGGCTCGTTTTCACTCGCCTCGTGACCGAGGTAGCGCAGCAATTCCTTCTGGCATTCGACGAATTCGACGCTGAGCGGATCGCGCGGGCGCGGCAGCGGAATCTTGATCACGGCTTTCACCGTCCCCGGATGCGGCGTCATGACCACCACGCGGTCCGCCAGATAGACTGCCTCCGCCACATTGTGCGTCACGTAGATGACCGTCTTGCGGGTTTCCCGCCACACCTCCGCCAGCAGCCGCTGCATGTCGTCGCGTGTCAAGGCATCCAGCGCCGCGAACGGCTCGTCCATCAGCAGCACGGCCGGATTGTAGGCCAGCGCGCGGGCAATGGCGACCCGCTGCTGCATGCCGCCGGACAGATGGTGCGGGAAGGATTTGGTGAACTTCTCCAGCTTCACCAAGCGCAACTGCTCGCGCGCGATCTTCTCGCGCTCGTCCTTGGGCACGCCTTTCATTTCCAGGCCGAACGAGACATTGCCGAGCGCGGTGCGCCAGGGGAACAACTGGGCGAAATCCTGAAACACCACGCCGCGGTCCATGCCGTGGCCGGTGACGGTCTTGCCGCCGATGCGGATCTCGCCGGAAGCCGGCGCCAGAAAGCCGGCGATCATGTTGAGCAGCGTGGACTTGCCGCAGCCGGAGGGGCCGAGAATGCAGACAAACTCGGAAGGCGCGATGTTGAAGCTCACATCCTTGACGCCCGGAACCTTGCCGCCGGGCGTGTCGTAGACGAGCGTCACGTCGCGGATTTCGATGGGCAGCATGCGTCGTTTTCGCCTCTACTTTTTCGTTTTCCGCGCGATGTTGTAGCTGGCGGGGCGCTTCTCGAGAAACGCCGCAAAGCCCTCGGCGGCTTCCGCCGTCTGCCGCTTGGCGGAGTGCGCTTCGATCAGCGCGGTAAACTCGGCATCGTCGAGATGGCTCCAGGCCGATTTGAGCGCCCAGATCTTGGTCGCGGCGACCGCGTCCGGCCCGTTGGCCAGCAGTTCGTTGACGATGCGCTCGCCGGCGGCCTCCAGTTCGGCGAGCGGCACGACCTCGTGCACCAGGCCGATACGGTGCGCCTCCTTGACGTCGAAGCGCTCGCCGGTGAGCGCGTAGCGGCGCACCTGGCGCAGGCCGATGGCGTCGTTGAGTTGCGGGATGATGATGGTGCCGGCGACGCCGATGCGCACTTCGGCAATCGAGAAGTGGGCATTGTCGGCGGCGATCACGATATCGCAGGCGGCGATGATGCCGCTGCCGCCGCCGTAGCAGGCGCCCTGCACCAGCGCCACGGTCGGCACCGGGATGAGATTGAGCCGCTGCACCGCTTCCGCGGTCATGCGCGAATTGCGTAGGTTCTCTTCCGGCGACGAACGGCGCACCGCGTCGAGCCAATTGATGTCGGCGCCGGCGATGAAATTGCGTCCCTTGCCGGTGATCACCACCGCGCGCGGCGATTTGGTGGCGAGCGCGTCGTAGATCGTGAGCAACGCCGAAAGCAATTCGCCGTTGTAGGCATTGTACACTTCGGGCCGATTGAGCGTGACGCGCGCCACGCCGCGCTCGTCGAGGCTCCAGACAACCGGATCGCTTGCAGACACTTCGCTCATTCCCATCAGCCTTTCGCCATCCGCACCATGCCCCAGCGCTGCACCGTTGCCTTCTCGATCGAGCCGAACACCACGCGCTCGAACACGAAGCCGATGATGCCAATCACCACGATCGAGGCCAGCATGACATCCGCCTGCAGGAACTGCTCGGCGTCGAAGATGACCCAGCCGAGGCCGTAGTTCGAGGCCGCGATCATCTCGGCGCCGACCACCGCGATCCACGCGCGCAGGAACCCCTGGCGCATGCCGGTGATGATGAACGGTGAGGCGCCGGGCAGGATGACCTTCCAGAACATCTTGTGCTCGCCGGCGCCCATGGCGCCGGCCGCGCGCAGCCAGATCGGATTGACCGCGCGCACGCCAGACCAGGTGTTGAACAGGATCGGAAAGGTGGCGCCGTACAATACGACGAGCACGGTGGTCGTGTTGCCGATGCCGAACCAGAGCATGAACAGCGGCACCAGCGAGAACGACGGGATCGGCATCAGCGCTGAGACCAGCGGCAGAAAGAAATTCTCCACGGGCTTGAAGCGCGCCATCAGGATGCCGAGCGTAATGCCGACCGCCGACGCCAGCATGAAGCCGAGCAGCACGCGCGACAGCGTGGCACCGGCGTGCTGGAACATGCTGCCGTCGGCCAGCATCGCATAGAGCGTCTCCAGCACCGTCGGAATCGTCGGCATTAAGACTTGCGGGAAATAGCCGCTGAGCGACAGCGCCTGATAAAGCGCCGCCGCCACCGCCAGGGTGATGGCCGCGCGCCGGATCGAGCGTCTGCGTTGGGCCTGCTCGTTCATGCGACCATCATTCCCCAGCGCACGATGGTGTAGTCCTCGATCTTCTGGAACACGAACTTCTCGAGGCAGACGCCGATGACGGCGATGACCGCGATGCCGGCCATCATGGCGTCAGTATTGAGGAATTCGCGCGCGCCGAAAATCAGCCAGCCGAGCCCCCAGGGCACGGAGGCCAGCATTTCCACCGCCACCAGGATGCGCCAGGCCTGCGCCAGGCCGAGCCGCAGGCCGGTGAGGATGTAGGGCAGCGCGCCGGGCAGAATGACGTAGCGGAACAGGCGCCGGTCGTCAGCGCCCATGGATTGCGCCGAGCGCACCCAGATTTCCTTCACCGCCTTCACGCCGGTCCAGCTGTTGTAGATGATCGGAAACATCGAGACGAAGCCGACCAGCAGCAGGGCGGCGAACGCGCCGGGCCCGAACCAAAGCAGGAACAGCGGCGTGTAGGCGAGGCCGGGGATCGGCGCCAGGATGCTGACCAGCGGCAGGAAGATGTCTTCGGCCCTTCGCGAGCGCCCCATCACTACGCCGATGCCGACGCCGAACACCGCGGCGAGCGCAAAGCCGGAGAGCAGGCGGATCACCGTCTCAATGGCGTGATGCGGCAGGATGCCGGAAACCGTGAGTTGGACGAACGAGATCGCCACTTCTTCGAGCGTGGGAAACAAACGGTGCGGGAATACGCCCGCCCAGGCGACGATCTCCCAGATCGCGCCGACCACGATGAACGGGAACGCATTGCGCGCGGCCACGCGCCAGCGCTCGGCCCCGGCCGGCCGTTCTGGCGCGCCTGGTACGGTGATGGTGCCGGCTTCCTGCATGGAGCGGCGGACGTCCTCCCGTCATTTGCCGCGCGGCCTCTTGTGGGCCCTGGCGGCAGCCTTGTTGTCGTCCTTGCCAGCAGGATAATGCGCCCCGAAGGCCTTCCACAAGGACGCGCGAAAGGCTAAAGCCGCGCAAACAGTTTCAACGGGAGTTTCTGGATGTCGAAATCTGCACAGAAGATCGGCTGGATCGGAGTCGGCCGCATGGGCACGCCCATGGTGGAACGCCTGCTAAAGGCCGGCCATGACGTGAGCGTGTGGAATCGCACGCGCGCCAAGGCCGAGCCGCTGGCCGCCAAAGGCGCCAGGATCGTCGACAAGCCGGTCGAACTCGCTGGCTGCGCGGTGGTATTCGCGATCGTGTCGACCGGCAAGGACGTCAAGCAAGTCGTGTTCGGCAAGGACGGGCTGTTGTCCGGCGCGCAGAAGCCGAAAATGCTGGTCGACTGCTCCTCGATCTCGGTCGAGGAATCCGCGGAAATCCGCGAGGCGCTGACCGCGAAGGGCGTGAGCTTCATCGCCGCGCCGGTGTCCGGAAACGCCAAGGTGATCAAGGCCGGCAAGCTCTCATCGGTCGTGTCCGGCCCGGAAGCCGACGCCAAGGTCGCCATGCCGCTGATCGAGGTGTTCGCGCCGCAGGGCGTCTCTTACGTCGGCGACGGCGAGCTCGCACGCATCTGCAAGATCGCGCACAACGTCATGCTCGGCGTGGTGATCGAGAACCTGATCGAGATCACGCTGCTCGCCAACAAGATGGGCGTGCCGCGCCACGCCTTTCTCGCGTTCATGAACAACGGCGTGATGGGCTCGATGTTCACCAAGTATAAGACGCCGGCGCTGGTCAATCTCGACTGGACCACGACCTTCACGCCGGAGTTGTTGCGCAAGGACCTCGATCTCGGCCTCGAGCTCGGCCGCGAATGGGACGTGCCGATGCCGGTGACGGCGGCGACGCGCGAGGTGCTGCAGACGCATTTCGGCGCCGCCATGTTGCAGAAGGATCCCGAGGCCTATCTGCAGAAGGATTTCGCCGCGCTCGCCGAAACCATGGCGCTCGCTGCCGGCATGAAGCTTGAGCCGGAAAACAAGAACGTCGGTACGGGGTTGGAGTAGCCAGCCTTTGCCGCTCGCGCGCTTTCCCTTGTAACTCTCAATTTCGCGACTCTCCCCTTGTGGGAGAGGGTGGCTCGCATCGCAGACAAGTTTACGCAGTCTGCGCAAGCTTGACTGAGTGTGCGGTAGCGAGCGCGAGCCGGGTGAGGGGGTCTTACTGTTTGGCGGTGTCCCCCCTCACTTGCCTCGCTCACTAACGTTCGCTCGGCACCCTCTCCCACAAGGGGAGAGGGTTACCTAGTTTGCCTCACTGTCCGAAAATGCGCTTACGGCTTGGCGATATGCCAGGCGCCGTTGAGGAAGCCGTCGCCGGTGGTATCGCCGGGCTTTTTGTCTTTCACCCAGGCGTAGAGCGGCTTGCCCTTGTAGGCCCATTGCATCATGCCGTCGTCGCGCTTGATCGTGCTGTAGCCCTCGCCGGCCTTCGCGCCGGAGGCGGCCATCAATGGCGGCCAGTTGTCGGCGCACTTGCCGTTGCAGGCCGACTTGCCATTCGCATCCTTGTCGAAGGTGTAGAGCGTCATGCCCTTGCCGTCGGTGAGCACCTCGCCTTTGTCGGTTTTGCCCATCTTGGTCGGCGCCATCTGCGCGAAGGCGACGTTGGCGAAAACCGCCGCGATGGTGACAATAGGCACAAGAAGCTTCTTCATTGGGATCCTCCTGCTTACGCGGACGTCGCATCGTCCCGGATAGATAAATGCCGCCGCGGCACGACCTATTCCAGCCCTTGAATGGATTATTTTTCTAGCGACACTAAAAAAAGGGCCCCTTGCGGGGCATCGCTCCCGCGCTTGCGCGGGGAGCGACACTAAAAAAAGGGCCCCTTGCGGGGCATCGCTCCCGCGCTTGCGCGGGGAG
>Ga0335078_10003756_pt1 | contig 22599 bp, 19 predicted proteins | sample Lox_Sample_32_FD_206711 | JGI IMG/M metagenome (GOLD analysis project Ga0335078, IMG submission 206711) | Soil microbial communities from Loxahatchee National Wildlife Refuge, Florida, United States - Lox_Sample_3.2 | ecosystem: Environmental > Terrestrial > Soil > Wetlands | place: USA... | reverse complement strand
GGAAGTCGCCGTGCAGGCCGGAACGCACCTGGACAGCCTGACGATCGCCGAGGCCCGCGCCCGCTACGCCGGGGTGGCCATCCTCGCGCTGAAAAAGCCGGGAAGCGAGGTCTCGGCCAACCCGGACCATGAGGTCCGCCTGGCACCGGGGGACCTGATCGTTGCCCTCGGCCCGGCAGAGATCCTGAACCGCATGGCGGGCTGAGCGCGTGACGGCACAGAAGAGGTGAATATGGCCGGGAAGACGGCCCTTCGTCAAAGCAATTGCGATCGCACCGAGTCGGCAGGGATCAGATCATTCACGCTACCGAACGGTTATGACTCTGCGTCATAATCGCTGGCCGCGGCTACCACGCAAGTAGCCGCCCAATTGAGACCAGCATCTCGCGCATGTCGAGCAGCGCTTGGCCGAACTCACCCAGGCGCAGAACGTCCTCCGCGATCTCAAGCACCGCGCCGCCGCCGCCGACCCTGCCGCCTGCGCCAGCGAAGAGGTCTGCGGCATCCTGACCGCGGCGCCGCGGCCCGGGCAATAGCTCACGATCCCTATGTGGCTTCCCTGCATCCTGCGCCTTACGAAGGTCCTGGTCATGGGGGCCATCCGGCCCGATGGATACCGGGCCAGGGTATGGAAAGCTGACCGGAGAGGTGCGGGAAGGAGGCAGCTTCATGACATCGGCGACGTACCGGGTCACCGGGATGACCTGCGAGCACTGTGTGCGTTGGGTGTCCGGTGAGCTCTGGGCGCTGGGCGGGGTCAGGGACGTGACGGTTGACCTGGTCCCGGGTGGCGCCTCCGCGGTGACGGTCACCAGCGATGAGCCGCTGGCGCGGCAGGCCGTCGCGGAAGCCCTCGACGAGGCTGGCGATTACCAGCTCGCTGGAGGCTGAGCACGCCGCTGGCCGGGCGTGATGCCCGGTCCGTTCGGCCTGAAGATCTTTTCTCCGAACGGGCCGGGTGCACGTGACCGCGTAAGGAAAGGGGCGATCTGCGGATGAGCATGGTGACGGGCGCGGGTCCGGCCGCGGCGCCGGGCGGTGCGGTGCGGGCCGTGGAGCTAGCGATCGGCGGGATGACGTGCGCCTCGTGCGCGGCCCGCGTGGAGAAGAAGCTCAGCAGGCTCGACGGCGTCACCGCGACAGTCAACCTCGCCACCGGGACCGCCCGGGTGACCTGCCCGGCCGCGATGCCCGTCACAGACCTGGTATCCGCGGTCGAGCAGGCCGGTTACACCGCGGCCCTGCCCGCGCCGCCCGGCCGCGAGCCGACCGCGGGAGAAGGGGACGGTGCCGGCGAGACGGCCGCGTTGCGGCAGCGGCTGCTGGTGTCGGCCGCGCTGGCCATCCCGGTGGTGGCGCTGGCGATGATCCCGCCGCTGCAGTTCCGGAACTGGCAATGGGCCTGCTTGGCGCTGGCCTCCCCGGTGGCCGTGTGGGGGGCGTGGCCGTTCCACCGCGCCGCGGTCGCGGGCGCCCGGCACGGCGCCGCGACCATGGACACGCTGATCTCGGTCGGGGTCACCGCGGCGTACCTGTGGTCGGTGTACGCGCTGTTCTTCGGGGCCGCGGGCCAGGCGGGTACGCGGATGAGCGTGGCCTGGCTGGCGCGCGGCAGCGGGACCGAGGCCATCTACCTGGACGTCGCGGCCGGGGTGACGACGCTGATCCTGCTCGGCCGCTTCCTGGAGGCCCGGGCGAAGCGGCGCGCGGGCGCGGCGCTGCGGGCGCTGCTGTCGCTGGGCGCCAGGGACGCCGCCGTGCTGCGCGATGGCCGCGAGGTCCGGGTCCCGGTGGATCAGCTGGCGGTGGGCGAGGAGTTCGTGGTCCGGCCGGGGGAGAAGATCGCCACCGACGGGGTGGTGGTCTCGGGCCTGTCGGCCGTGGATACCTCGCTGCTGACCGGGGAGCCGGTGCCGGCCGAGGTGGGCCCGGGCGACGGCGTGACCGGCGGGTGGGTGAACGCCGGCGGGCGGCTAGTGGTCCGCGCCACCGCGGTGGGCGCCGGTACTCAGCTGGCCCAGATGACCAGGCTGGTGACCGAGGCGCAGGCCGGCAAGGCGCCGGTGCAGCGGCTGGCCGACCGGATCTCCGCCGTGTTCGTCCCCGTCGTCATCGCCGTCGCGATCGCGACGCTGGCCGGGTGGCTGGCGGCCGGGCAGGGCGCCGGGGCGGCGTTCACCGCCGCGGTCGCGGTGCTGATCGTGGCCTGCCCGTGCGCGATGGGCCTGGCCACCCCGACCGCGATCTTGGTCGGCACCGGGCGCGGCGCGCAGCTCGGCATCGTGATCAAGGGCCCGGAAGTGCTGGAGTCCACCCGGGCCGTCGATACCATCGTGCTGGACAAGACCGGCACCGTCACGACCGGCACGATGAGCCTGGCGGACGTGGCCGCCGCGCCCGGTGTGGATGCCGGTGAGCTGCTGCGGCTGGCCGCGGCGGTGGAGGATGCCTCCGAGCACCCGGTCGGCGCGGCCATCGTGGCCGGTGCCGTCGGGCGGTTGCGGGATGCCCCGGGCGGCGCGAAGCTGCCCGCGGTGGAGAGCTTCGCCAGTGCCCGGGGATTCGGCGTCTCGGGGATGGCCGGCGGGCACGCCGTGGCGCTGGGCCGGAAAGACTGGCTGGAATCGCAGTGGGCACAACCGGTGTCGGCCGGGCTCGCTGCCCGAGCGGCCGCCGCGGAGGTCGCAGGGCAGACCGCCGTGTTCGCGGCCTGGGACGGGCAGGTCCGCGGCGTGCTGGTGGTCGCCGACACGATCAGGCCGACGTCGGCCGAGGCGGTCCGGCGGCTGCGCGGCATGGGGCTGCGGCCGGTCCTGCTCACCGGCGACAACGAGCGAGCCGCCCGGTTCGCCGCCGATGCGGCCGGCATCGGCGAGGTCCTCGCCGGGGTGCTGCCAGCCGGCAAGGCCGACGTGGTCCGGCGGCTGCAGGACGAGGGCCGGGTGGTGGCGATGGCCGGCGACGGGGTCAACGACGCGGCCGCCCTGGCCCAGGCCGACCTGGGGCTGGCCATGGGCACCGGCACCGACGCCGCTATCGAGGCCTCCGACCTGACCCTGGTCCGCGGCGACCTGCTCGCCGTTCCCGACGCCATCTTGCTGTCCCGCCGCACCCTGCGCATCATCAAGGGCAACCTGTTCTGGGCGTTCGGCTACAACACCGCGGCCATCCCGCTGGCCGCGCTGGGGTTCCTCAACCCGCTGATCGCCGCGGCCGCGATGGCGTTCAGCTCCGTGTTCGTGGTCTCCAACAGCCTGCGGCTGCGCCGCTTCCGCCCTGCCTTGCCCGCCGGGCATGGCACGGCCACGTCCGAGCGGAGCTGAGCCGGCATGGCACGCCGGCTCGCCGCGGGCCTGCTGGCGGCCACGGCCGTGCTGGCCGGGTGCGGGACTCCGCGAGCGCCGGTCACCCCCGGTGTGGTCAAGGTGGTGGCGGGGGGGGGAGAGAGAGAGAGAACTTCTGGGGGAACATCGCCGTGCAGATCGGCGGCCCTCATGTCCAGGTCACCTCGATCCTGTCCAGCCCGGCCGCCGACCCGCACCTGTACGAGTCCGATGTCGCCAGCGCCCTGGCCGTGGCCGAGGCGCAGCTGGTCATCGCCAACGGGGCGGGCTATGACGCTTTCATGTCCCAGCTGCTCGGAGCCACGCGCAACGCAGGCCGGGTGGTGGTATCGGTCCAGGCGGCGCTCGGCGCGTACGGGCCGGACGTGAACCCGCACTTCTGGTACGACATCCCCCGTGTGCCGCGGGTGGCGGCGGCCATCGAGGCCGCGCTGGCCCGGTGACACCGCGGAGATGTTCCAGCTGATCACTGGGCACAAGGCGAAGGTGCTGCTGTACAACGCCCAGGCCACCAGCCCGGTGACCGAGCAGGTGCGGGCCCTGGCCCGCCAGTCCGGCGTTCCCGTGGTGCCGGTCACCGAGACCGCCGCCAGCGCTCCCGCGAAGAACGCCGAGTCCAGTCGCAGGACAGGGCATACGTACGCCATGTACCGAGGTTGGCGGGCACCGGGACGCCGCGAAATGACGAACGGGGCGGACACCTGGACGGGCATGTCCCCTCGGGGCTCGGCTGGCCGGACGACCTGGCTGGCCGCCCAGGGATCACTCGCCTGCCAGCCAGGGACGCCTGGCCCTCCTGCGACGACGAGGCACGGTCCTAGCGCCTGATATCGGCCGCCGCCTTCAGGCTTGCCTGGCCTCGGAGCCGGGCTCCCGGAGTTCCTGCAGTTCCCGTCGGACCCGGGCGAGCTCGTCCTCCAGATCCTCGAGGTAGTCCTCAAGATCCCGGGCGCGGGCGCGCCTGCCGCGCCGTACATACGGCAGGTCCGGCGGCGGGCCGTACTCGTAGCCAGGGCCGGGGCCGAAGCACCAGTGGTGCGGGTGCCGGTAACCATGACAGCAGCACATGACTGTCCCCCTAACCCGCTCCACGACTCGTTCCTACCCCCGGGACTAGCGGCGGCGGTAGAGACGTTGGTCCATATCGCGTCAGCAGGCGGCACCCTCGCGGAGGTACTCGGAGATGTCGCGGAGGCGGAGCGTGCCGTTGGCGGCCTTGCGCAGGTTGACCAGGCAGATGGGGCACATCGTGACGCAGTCCGGCGCGACTGCGCGCAGCTGCGCGACCCGGGACGCGGCGACGGCCGCTGCCTTGTCCGGGTAGAGGGCCTCGGCCGGCCCGCCGCAGCACCAGGTCCGCTCGCGGGTCCTGCCGGGCTCGGTGACGGTCAGGCCCGCGGCGGCCAGCAGGTCGCGCGGCGCCTGGATCACGTTCTCCGCCCTGGCGTACAGGCACGAGTCGTGGATCACGACCCGGCCCGCCTGGGGCGCGGCCCGCGGGAGCCCGCGTTCGGCGAGCACCTCCAGGTAGCTGCGTACCCGCACGTCGAATCCGCTGACCAGCCGGGGGTAGACGGTGCGCAGCATGTACGTGGTGTGCGGGTCGATGGTGACCACCTCGCGCACCCCGTACCGGGCGAAGATCGCGGCCACCCGGCGTGCGTGCGCCGCGACCGTAGAGTCCGCGCCGAGGTCGTGGGCGAGCGCCCCGGCGTACAGGTCGTCCTCGTACAGGTAGCCGAACTCCACCCCGGCCGCGCGCAGCAGCCGCGCCACGGCCGCCGGCACCCGGTCCGCCTCGGCCCGCTCCGCGCGCGACGGGCGGGCCGCCAGCGGCACCAGGCTGATCAGCCGGTTCAGCCGCCTGGCCAGGCCGGACAGCCTGGCCAGCGGCGTGCCGTCCAGCCGCTGCTCCAGCGCGACCAGGCGCTCGATGTAGGGGACGAGCTGGTACATCATCCCGGTGTACAGGACGGTCTCGCCGCCACGCGGCAGGCTGAGATCCCGCGCCCACCGCGTCGCCCGGCGGGCCGAAACGGGCAGCACGGAGCCGCGCAGCCGCAGGTTGTCGGCCAGCACCCCGGCCACGTCACGAACCGGCAGGCTCATCGCGATCCCTCCTCCGTCAGCAGCCATCGGCGCAGCAGCCGCACGTCCTCGCTGATGTGCACGCCGGCCGGGCAGTCTGCCTCGCAGGCGCGGCACAGCAGGCAGGAGAACACCGCCTCCCCGGCGGCGCGCACCCGGTCATCGAGGCCGAGCACGGCGTCGCGCAGCACGCGGCGCGGTAGGACGTCGATGCCGAGCGGGCAGGTCGCGGTGCACACGCCGCAGTTCATGCAAGCTTCCGCGTCGAAGTCCCCGAGCTGGTGGAGTTCGGCCGCCAGGTCCGGCCGCACCACCAGCCGCGCGGTGCCAGGGTTCGGGGCGCCGGCGCTCATGGCCGTCGCACCGCCTTGTACCGGTAGTAGCCGCCGTCCGCGCCCGGCTCCTCGGCGACGTAACCGTACTTGCGCATGCTCATCAGCCAGGTCATCACCTCATCCGCCGGGAAGCCGCCGGCCGCCGCCAGCTCGGGCACGGTCAGCGCCCGGTCGCCGAGCAGTCCGAGTAGCAGGCTGCGGACTAGCGGCTCCTCGCGGATGACCTCGCGGCAGTCCCTGTTCATGGCGCCTCCAGCAGGCCGTCGATCGTCGCCCGCACCTGCGCGTCCGTGTAGCCCTTCAGGTCGATGGCATCGGCCGGGCAGGACGGCACGCAGCCGCCGCATCCCTTGCAGGCGGCGGGATCGATCACCGCGGTCGGCTGGCCGCCGTCGCCCGCTGTCCCGTCGCCGTCGGCCATGGAAATGGCGCCGAACGGGCATTGGCTCACGCATGCACCGCACCCGGTGCACGCCTCCGCGCGGACGAACGCGACCTGCGGGTCCAGTTCCGCGATGCCGCGCTTGAGCACGGCCGCGGCGTGCGCGGCCGCGGCGAGCCCGGAGGCGGCGGATTCGGCGATCGTCTTCGGCCCCTGGCAGGCGCCGGCGATCGTGACTCCGTCCACGACGGTCTCGACCGGCCGCAGCTTGGGGTGGATCTCGCTGAAGAACCCGTCCCGCCCGACCGGCAGCTTGAGCGCCCGGATCAGGTCGTCGTTGCGCCTGGGGACCGCCCCGGTGACGAGCACGACCAGGTCGGCGGGGATGACGAGCTCCTCGCCGGCGGAGAGCTGGTCCCGGACGGTCACGGCTAGGCCGTCGCCGTCCCTGGCCACTGCGGGCGGGTCGTCGTCGGCGAACTTCAGGTACACCGAGCCGTGCTCCCGCGACTCGGTGAGCAGCTGCTCGTTCCGGCCGTAGGTGCGCAGGTCCCGGTACAGGTGGTACTGGCGGATGCTGTCGCCGTGCCGGGCGGCCAGCAGGGAGCAGTGCACGGCGGCGGTGCAGCAGAACCGCGAGCAGTACGGGCGGGCCGCGGTCCTGTTCCCGACGCAGTAGATGTAGGCGATGGACCGTACCGGCCGGCCGGCCCAGGTGAGCGGCCCGGCGGCTCGGTCGAGCAGCGCGCGGAACTCCGGCAGGGTGAGCACGCCGTCGATGCCGTACCCGTATTCGCCGGCCTCCGGCTGATAGCTGGCGGACCCGGTGGCGACGATAACCTGCCCGACCTCCAGCGTGTGCTGCTCGCCGTCGGCGGTCACCGTGACCCGGTAGTTGCCGAACGTCCCGGACTTCGCGGTCACCGCGGCGCCGGTGAACACGGTGATTGCGGGGTGCTGGCTGACCTGGCCGGCCAGCCGCGCTGCCAGCGCGCGGCCGTCGGTGCCGTGCGGGAACGTCTCGCCCAGTTCGCCCGCCTGGCCGCCGAGCCGGGATTCCCGCTCCACCAGGACCACGCCGAGCCCGATGCCGGCCAGGCCGATGGCCGCGCGCATCCCGGCCACGCCGCCGCCGACGACCAGCACCCGGGCGGTTGTCCGTACCGGCAGCGGCTTCAGCGGCTCGGTCAGCCTGGTCCGGGCGATCCCGGCCCGGACCAGCCCGATCGCCTTGGCGGTGGCCCCTGCGGGATCGTCGGTGTGCGTCCACGAGCACTGCTCGCGGATGTTCACCTGCGTGTACTGATAAGGATTGAGGCCGGCCCGCTGCGCCACCCCGCGGAAGGTCAGCTCGTGCAGCTTCGGCGAGCAGGACGCGACCACGAGGCCGTCGAGGTGCTGCCCGGTGATGTCCGCCTCGATCTCGGCCTGGGTCGCGTCGGAGCAGGTGAACATGGCCTGGCGGGTGACCACCACGTCGTCCTCGCCGCAGACCGCGTCGACGACCCGCTGGACGTCGACGTAGTCGGAGATGTTGCCACCGCACCGGCATACGTACACGCCAAGCCGCCGCCTGTGCCCGCCGCGTTCCTCCGGCTCGCTCAGCGTTCCCTGTTCACTCGCTTCGGGGCGCTTGGAGGCGCCCCTTCGCTCGCTCACTGGTGCACCTTCTTCCGCTCCAGGTACGCCGCGGCCTGCGCGGCCGCCGCGCCGGCGTGCAGGATCGACTCGGGGATGTCCCGCGGGGCGGACGCCGCCCCGGCGACGAACACGCCGGGAACGGACGTGGCCCCCGGGCTGGCGTCCTCGTCGGCCTCGGCGAGGGCGGGGTCGGTGTCCGGCAGCACGCCGACGGCCAGCACCACCAGGTCGTATTCGGCCTCGGCGGCACCACCGTGCTCGGTGTCCTCGTACCGCAGCACGAGGTTGCCGTCCGGCGTGCCGGTGATCTGCGCGACCCGGCCCCGGGCGAAGCTGGCGCCCATCGCCTTGGCCTGCTCGAAGAACTCGTCGTAGCCCTTGCCGGCCGCACGGATGTCGATGTAGTGCACGGTGACGTCGGCCAGCGGCAGCGCGCCCATGATCAGCTGGTTCTGCTTGAGGGAGTACATGCAGCAGAACTTCGAGCACAGCGGGTTCCCGACCGTCTGGTCCCGTGACCCGGTGCACATGACGTAGGCGATCCGCTCCGGCACCCTACCGTCGCTGGGGCGCAGCACCGTGTTGTACGGCCGGGTCGGAGCCAGCAGCCGCTCCATCTGCATGCCGGTGACCACGTTCGCCAGACGCCCGTAACCGTACTGCGGCTTGGCGTCGGCGGGGAACAGCCGGTAGCCGGTGGCGATGATGACGGCGCCCACGACGGCCTCGGTGTCCTGCGGGCGGGCATCCAGCCGGATCGCGTCGGCCGGGCAGGCGCTGACACACTCGTGGCATTCGGAGCAGACGCCGCAGTCCAGGCAGCGGCCGGCCGCGGCACGTGCCTCGGCTTCGGTCAGCGCCGGCTCCAGCTCGCCGAACCCATCCGGCTCGGCCTCGATCCGCCGGCTCGCCGGCAGCGGCGGGCGCGTGGCGTAGGAGCGCTGCCGGGCCAGGACGGCATCGTGGCCGACCACCGGCAGCGGGTCGTCGAACCCGGCCAGCGGCAGCTTGCGCAGCCACCGGTCGATCATGTGCGCGGCCCGGCGGCCGTGCCCCACCGCCTCCGCGATGGTCGCCGGGCCGGTGACCGCGTCGCCGGCCGCGAACACGCCCGTCATCGCGGTCTGCAGCGTCGCCGCCTCGGCCTGCAGCGACCGCGCCCCGCCCCGCGCGAGCGCCGGGAAGGCGGCGGTGTCCGCGCTCATGCCGATCGCGACGATCACCTCGTCGCAGGCGCACTCGCCGGTCACCTCCTCGGCGTAGCGCGGGCTGAACCGGCCCTCGGCGTCGAACACCGACAGGCAGCGCTTGAGCTCGACCGCCGTGACGCGTCCGCCGTCGCCGCGCAGGCCCGCGATACCCCATCCGTCCGACAGCCGTACGCCTTCGGCGAGGGCCTCGTCCACCTCCCAGGCGTAGGCCGGCATCTGATCGCATCCTTCCAGGCAGATCAGGTGGACCGCGGTCGCGCCGAGCCGCCGGGCGCTGCGCGCCGCGTCGATCGCGACGTTGCCGCCGCCGATCACCGCGACGGTCTTGCCGCGCAGGTCCGGCGGGTGCCCGAGGTTGATGTCGCGCAGGAAGCCGAGCGCGTCCCGGACCCCGTCCAGTTCGCTCTCGCCACCGATGCCGAGCCGGGCCGGCACCGGGGTTCCGGTGGCCACGAGCACCGCGTCGAAGCCGTCGCGGCGCAGCGCCGCCAGGTCGTCGACGCGGCTGTTCACGGCGATCTCGACGCCGGCTGCGGTCACGTTGGCGATGTCGCGATCGACCACCTCCGCGGGCAGCCGGTAGGCCGGGATCGACAGCCGCATCGCGCCGCCGGCTACGGGCGCGGCCTCGAAGACCTTGACGCCATGCCCGGCCCGGGCAAGCTGCCAGGCCGCCGTCAGGCCCGCCGGGCCCGACCCGACGATGGCAATCCGCTTGCCAGTGACGGGGAACCCGGGACCGTTCGGTTCAGATGACGCGGGAGCCGGCGGGGACGGGGCGGCTTCCCGGGGACCGGGTACGGCGGCCCGCCCGTAGTGCCGGTCGGCGACGAAGCGCTTGAGGCGCCGGATCGGCAGGGGGCCTTCCAGGCTGCCGCGGGTGCAGTCGGCTTCGCACGGCGCGTAGCAGGCGCGGCCGAGGCTGCCGGCCAGCGGCGTGGTCTCCAGCACCAGGCCGAACGCCTTCTCGTACTCGCCGGCCCGCACCAGCGAGACGTAGCCGTGCGCCTTGATCCCGGCCGGGCAGCCGTAGCTGCACGGCGAGGTGCCGGCCCGCTCGATCAGCGCCTTCTGTGGGATCGCCTGCGGGAACGGGATGTAGGCGGCGTGCCTGGCCACCAGCCCGCCGTTGAACTGGTCGGGGACGGCGACCGTGCACGCCTGCTCGCACAGCCGGCACCCGGTGCACAGCGTCTCGTCGACGAACCGCGGCTCGCGGTGCACCGTGGTCCGGAAGGTGCCGCCGGGCTGGCTGCTGATCCGGGTGACTTCGGCGTCGGTAACCACGGTGAGGTTGGGGTGGTGCGCGGCGGCGGCCATCTTCGGCGTGGCGATGCAGCTCGCGCAGTCCAGGGTCGGGAAGACCTTGGACAGGTGGATCATCTTCCCGCCGATGCTGGGCTCCTTCTCCACCACCAGCACCTGGTAGCCCATGTCACCGAGCTTGACCGCCGCCTCCAGGCCGGCGATACCGCTGCCGATGACCAGCGCGTCGTAGTCCATCACAGGCTCCCGAGCGAGGCGGTGAACTCGCGCACGTGCCGGGCGAACGGCTCGGCGCACACCGAGCAGATCGCCGCCATCTTCAGCCGGCGCCCGTCGATGCCGGCCTTGGCCATCAGCGCCTGCGCGTCACCGGCGATCTTCGCCGACCTGGCGGCGCAGTCCGGCAGGAACCCGCACTCCTCGCCGTCGGCGGCGATGAACACGCCATCGAATCCTCGCTGCAGCGCGTACAGGATCCAGCCGGGCTTGATGCCGCTGGTGCACGGCAGGCTGATCACCACGACGCCGGGGGAGTAGTGCAGATGCGAGCTGCCGGCCAGGTCGATGCCCGGGTCGGAGATCGCGTTGGTGGAGAACACCAGCACCCGGGGCGCGGCCTGGCCTGGCATGGCCGGCTCACTTCCCGCGGCGGATGAACACCCGGTCGTAGCCCGGCGCGGCCGCGGCGCCGAGGAACTCGTGCCCGACCTTGGCCGCCCACGCCGCGACGTCGGCCTTGGTCTGCGGGTCGCTCGACCAGAGCTCGAGGATCTCGCCCATCGCGACCGTCGCCATCGACTTCTTCGCCTCGAGCAGCGGTCCCGGGCACGCGGCCCCCCGCGCGTCCACGACCCTGGCCACGGTCATCGCGCCGGCTTCCGCCTCGCTCAGCATGGCAGTCATCTGCGCCTCCAGACCGTCAGCACCGACAGCTCATCGACCGGCTCCAGCGTAAGGACCTCGCCCTTTCACTCCAAGCTCGCCGGCAGCGATTGTGCCGCAATGACTTCGGCGCGGCTACCGGTATCACACGTGGCTGCTCCTCACTGACTGCGGTGGTCACAGGTGGCCGAAGGCGAGGTTGCCGTGGGCGCCGGGGTCCCGGCTGGTGAAGAACTGGCTGATCGCCTCGGCTAGCTCCGCGGTCTCCAGCAGGCCGTTGCGGTCCCGGTCGAGCCGGCCGAAAGCATGGGCGGCCTCGTGGGCACGGGCGCCGTACACCGCGGCCAGCCGGGCGTACTCCCCGGGGTCCAGCGCTCCGTTACCGTCCTGGTCAGCCGCCTGGACGAGGGTGCGCGCGGCGGTCCGCACCGCGGCGTCGAAACCGGCACGGTCGCTGACGGTCCGGCCTACGGCGGCGATGAACTCGTCCTGGGTGATCTCCTGGTTGCCATCGGCGTCCATGTGCGGCAACAGCGCGTCGAACAAGGCACGCTGCCCGGCGGCCACGGCCTGGCCCGCCGCCGAGCCGGCGGCGTGGCCGAAGGCCTCGCACAGGCGCCCGGTCAGCCGCTGGCAGTCGTCCCGTTGCCACACGCCGTTCCCGTCGATGTCCAGGACGGCAAAGCGGCGCTCTAGCACCGCCTGCTCCTCGGCGCTGGGGGGAATCCGGTAGCCAGCCGCGCCACCGGCTGCCGGGTCGGGCGCGCGGCTCCCAGTGACGTGTTCCGTCATTCGCCTGCTCGTGATCATCCCGGCCAGGACGGTGATCAATAGGACGACGGCGACCACGATCACCGAGAGCCAGGCCGGGATCTCCGGTGCCCATCCCGCCCTGGAGTCGCGCAGCGCGTGCAGCAGCAGCTTCATGCCGATGAAGCCGCAGATGATGCCGAGACCGGTGTTCAGGTAGACGATGCGGTCCAGGACCCGGGCCAGCAGCGCATACAGCTGCCGGAGTCCCATCAGCGCGAACGCGTTACAGGCAACCACCAGCAAGGCGCTGGTGGTGATGCCGAAGACGGCCGGGATGGAGTCCACGGCGAACAGCACATCGGCCAGCCCGATCGCCACGGCCAGCAGCAGCACCGGGCTGACCGCCAGCCGCCCGGCCGGGCGGTGGCCGTGATCTTCGCGGGCCGCCAGGCGGCGCCGCAGCCACGACATCAGCCGCGTGTGCTGATCTGCCTGGCTGCCCGGCCGGCCGGTGATCAGGCCGACGGCAGTCCATAGCAGGATGCCGCCGAGCGGGTAGAACAGCCAGCCGAACCGGTTCAGCGCCGCCGCCCCGGCCACGATCAGGACCGACCGCAGCGCCAGCGCGAGCCCGATACCGAGCAAGAGCACGCGATGCTGGCGGCCAGCCGGTACCGCGAACCAGCCCATGATCATATAGAAGATGAACAGGTTGTCCAGGCTCAGGCTGTACTCGGTGAGATAGCCGGCGTAGAACTGGCCCGCCGTCACCCAGCCGGCTGTGATGCCGGCGCCGAGCCCGAAGATCACCGCCAGCGACACGTAGATCCCGACCCAGGTGATGGCGCTGCGCGTGGTGAACGACCCGCGGCGGTCCCGGGAAGTGAACGCGATCTCGGCGACGACGACCGCGATCAGGGCCGCCGCCGACACCTCCCATACCCACGCCGGGACAGTCATGAGTCACATCCTCGACCGGCAGCCGGCCGGTCAGGCGAGGGAGAGGAAAAGCCGTTCCAGCCGGGCCCGGCCGGCATCGGCAGCGCCGTCACCGTCGAGGGCACACTGCTGCAGGCCGCTCGCGATGATCTTGAAACCGGCCCGGTCCAGCGCCCGGGAGGCCGCGGCGAGCTGGGTCACCACGTCCTCGCAGCCCCGCCCTTCCTCGATCATCTTGATGACCCCGCCGATCTGGCCCTGGGCCCGGCGCAGCCGCTTGAGAACGCTCGCCATCGTCTCGCGGTCCACATCCATGCCAAGCTCCTGAAGTCCGTGCCCTGGGGGTACGCCGCCGGACGACGGTCAGATATATACCCTCAGGGGTATATTATCACGGGCGGGGGTCGTCCGGCAGTGACATGGGCCAGCAGGTCACGGGCCGCTCCCGCGGGCGGCAGGGTGCCTCCGGCCCAGATGGCGCGCAGTGACCGGCGCAGGTTCACCCCGGCGACCGGGACCCGGGCGAGCCGCCGTGCGCCGATGTCCTCGGCGACGGTCAGCTCGCTGAGCACGGCTGGCCCGGCGCCGGCCAGGACCGCCGACCGGACCGCGGCTGTGGTCGACAGCGCCAGTGCCACCGGCATCGTCACCCTGGTGCCCAGGGCGGCGGACAGGGCCGCGGTGAGCACGCCGCGGGTCCCGGATCCCTCTTCCCGGCTGACGATGCTCGCCGCGGCGAGTTCGGCTGGCTCGAGCGGCTGGCGGCGCCGTGCCCAGGGGTGATCGGGCCGGACGATCACGACCAGCTCGTCGTGGCCGATGATGCGGCTGCGCAGGCTTTTCGGGCTGGCCGGCCCCTCGACGAAGCCCAGGTCGGCTTGGCCCGTCCTGACCTGCCGGGTCACGGTGTCGCTGTTGGCGGCGGTCAGCACGATCTGCGGCGCGGGCAGCCCGCGGTGCCGGGCGCCGGCCTGCAGGGATACCAGCCATCCGGGCAGGAGTTGTTCGGCGATGGTCAGGCTGGCGCTGACCCGCAGCCGGGTCTGGTGGTCGGCGCGGAACGCGGCCAGCCCGGCGTCCAGTTCCCCCGCGACCGCCAGCAGCCGGGCGGCCCACTCCGCCACCACGACGCCTTCCGGGGTCAGGCTTGACCCGCGCGGCGTCCGGGCGATCAGCGCGACGCCGGCCTGCGCTTCGGCCGACCGGACCCGGGCGGACACGGCCTGCTGGGTGATTCCGAGCTGCCGGGAGGCCGCGCTAAGGCTGCCGCTGTGCGCGACCGCAAGCAGCATCTCCAGGGCGGCCAGGTCGGGAACGCGGTCACTCAGCGGCACGTTCCCACTGTAGCTCCCGGCCACAAGCGGCATTTGTAACCGTACGGCCTGCTCAGGCGGCGAGGAGCTGAGCGGTGCGCGCCGCCCGCCCCGCCCACCAGGCCTGGACGATGTCTCCGGCCGGCCTGCGGCTCTGGTGCCGGGCCGACCAGCGCATCGCCTCCCCGGCGAGCCAGTTCCGGGTCTCCGCGGGCGCCTGTTCCAGCATGGCGCGCAGGGTGAAGCGGCGTTCGCCGATCCGGTGCCCGGCGCTGGCCGCGTCCGCGGCCGCGGCCAGCCTGCGGCGGGTCAGGACGAACCCGCTGCGGACGCACGCCGTGAGCATGTCCAGGAGGTCACCTTGCCCTCCCGGCTCGATAACAGGGGACGAAGGGACCGGGGCGGCCCGCAGCGCGAGCGGCAGCCGGCCGCCGGGATGACGGCCGCGCTCGGCCGCGAGGGCTCGCCGGGCCAGGCGGGCCCAGGGTGCCAGAGCGGGAGTGCCGAGGTCGCCGACCGCATCCAGGTAGCCGGGCAGCCAGGGCCACAGGTGCTCCCAGAACAGCGCGTCCCGGGCCCGCGCCAGCGCCCCGGCGGCCGCCGGGGTCAGCGGGCCGGCGGCCGCCGCCTCGCCGAGCCGGGCGTACAGGCTGAGCAGGGCGGTCAGGTGATCTGGTTCGGCCGGGGGCGGCACGCCGATGGCCCGCCAGAACCCGGCCACCCGATCGGCCGCCTCGCCCCCGAGGCCACCCTCGGCGCCCAGGTACACCGAGGCGTAGGGCGGGCAGTTAAGCACGAACACCTCGGCGTGCTCCGCGCTGCCCGGGACCGGCAGGCCCAGGGCGGCACAAGCGGTGCGGGCGTCGGCCGGTTCGCCGGCGACCGCGCCGAGGGCGCGGAAGAGCTCCGCCCGGCCCGGCGTCACCGATACGGCCGTCACGGGCGATCCCGATCCGCGCCGGGCAGGGCGAACGCAGCGGCCGACGGCTTCAGCGGCCGCATCAGCCAGCGCGGACGACGGGTTCCGTCGGGCGAGACCTGGCCGGCCGGGCGGGCCAGGGCGAGCCAGTCCCGGTAGACCTGCCGGGCCTTGGTGGTGTCGACCGCGATGTCCCCGTGCCGGTCGCCCGGCGCGGCAGGACGGACCCGGACGGCCTGGTGCCAGCAGTGCATGCCGGAGATCGGGTCCGGGTGGACGCCGAACGTCAGGTTCTGGTGCACCCCGGTGTCGGTCCACCAGATCCGCTGGCTGTCCGGGTCGGCCGATTCGTACGGTCCGGCCGGCGCTCGGCGCTCCATCTGCCAGCCATCGTCCCCGCGACTCAGCCCGACGGTGGCCATCATGCCGCCCGCGCCGCGCGGGCCGCCGTCTAGCCGCCACCGGCCCATGTGGTGGCTGCACGCGACCACCCCGGGCCGGATGCCCTCGGTGATCCAGGCCTTCGCGACGAAGTGGCCGATCTCGGTCTCCACCCGGACCAGGTCGCCGGTCCGGCCGACGCCGAACCGGGCCGCGTCGGCCGGGTGGATCCACACCGGGTTGGTGTGCGCGAGCTCGTCCAGCCACTTGGCGTTGGCCGACCGGGTGTGGATCTGCGTCGGCAGCCGGAACGTGGACAGCAGCACCACCTGGCCGGGGGCCAGCGCTGACGGGTGCACGTGGCTGCGGATGTAGCCGGGCAGCGCGTGCTCGGGCCATCCCCAGGCGGCCAGCGTCGAGGACCAGAACTCCAGCCGCCCGGAAGGCGTCGGGAACCCGCGCCGGACCACCCCGTCCACCATGACCCCCGCGGCCCGGCGGCCCGCCTCGTCGGGCGGCGGCGCCCCGGCCGGCACGATGTTCGGGTCGGCCGCCGGCGGCGCCGCCGAGTACACCCGCCCCAGCGGGCTCACGCTGACCCCGGCAAGCTCGGCCTGCGGCACCTCCTGCTCGTGCACGGCGCCCTGCCCGCGGCTGATCTCGAACGCCCCGTACCGGCGCATCCACTCCAGCGGCGACAGCCCCTCGGCGGCCGCACGCTCGGGCAGCCCGGGCACGGAATGGGAGAACATCCAGCCGTAGTACTCGTCCACGGTGAGCTTCTCGCCGGGCCGCTCCCGCGACTCGTGGTACCGCCGGATGCCCAGCGAGCCGTCCGGGTCGATCCGCCAGGACAGCTCGGTCCAGAACTCGTTCTCCTCCCACACCTCCCCCGGGTTCACCTCGCGGGTGTCGCTCACCGGCGCGCCGAGCCGGGACCGGGCCGCCCGCAGCACCGGCTGCCGGAACCCGACCCACTGCCCGTCGTACTGCTCGTAGGAGTGGGTGTCGTGCCGCTCCGGGCCGTGTCCCATCGGCAGCACGTAGTCGGCGAACCAGGCGGACTCGCTCCAGGTCGGGGTCAGCGCGACGAAGCAGCCGACCTTGTCCTCGTCCCGCAGGACCTCCATCCAGCTCAACCCGTCCGGGTTGGTCCACACCGGGTTGTAGACGCGGATGAAGTAGGTGTCCAGCCGCCCGCGGCCCTCGGCCAGGAAGTGCGGCAGCAGGAACGACATCTCGTTCTGGGCCAGCGGGTACTCCGGCGGCCAGGACAGCTCCTGCCATACGCCCGGGTGCGGCGGCACGTGGACCGGCCGCGGCACGAACTTGTTCCACGCGTTCGGGAACGTGCCGCCCTCGGTAGCCACCGCGCCGAGCAGCGCGGCGATGAGGAACAGCGTGCGGGACACCTGCCAGCCGCCCAGGTTGCCCGCGGCCGCCGACCGCCACGAGTGGCAGGAGAAGCGGTGCCCCGCCCCGGCTACCACCTCGGCGACCTCGGCCAGCACGCCCGCGTCCAGGCCGGACTCGGCCGCGGCGAACTCGAACGTGAAGTCCGCGTACAGCCCGGCCAGGATCTCCTCGAACGCCTCGAAGGTGACCGGCCTGCCCGGGTGGCACTCGGTCAGGTACTCGGCCCAGTTCCACCAGCGCCGGACGAACTCCCGGTCGTAGCCCCTGGCCTGGATCAGGTGGTTGGCGATGGCCAGGTTGATGGCGGCCTCGCTGCCCGGCTGCGGGGATAGCCAGTAGTCCGCGTGCGTGGCGGTGTTGGACAGCCGGGTATCGAGCACGATCACCTTGGCGCCGTTCGCCCGCGCCTCGGTGATGCGCTGGGCGTGCGGGTTGAAGTAGTGCCCGCTCTCCAGGTGCGCGCTGATCAGGTAGATGACCGTGGCGTGCGCGTGGTCCGGGCTGGGCCGGTCGATCCCCATCCAGAACTGGAACCCGGTCCGGCCGCCGCTGGAGCAGACGTTCGTGTGGGAGTTGTGGCCGTCGACGCCCCAGCTGGCCAGCACCCGCTCGGTGAACCCGTCCTCGCCGGGCCGGCCGATGTGCACCATGATCTCGTTCTGGCGGCCCTCGGCCAGCGCGGCCCGGATCCGGGCCGCCAGCGCGTCCAGGGCCTCGTCCCAGCTGACCCGCTCCCATCCGCCGCCGCCGCGCGGGCCGGCCCGCTTCATCGGGTACAGGATCCGGTCCGGGTCGGTGACCTGGTTGATCGTGGCCGGGCCCTTGGCGCAGTTGCGGCCGCGCGAGCCGGGGTGCTCCGGGTTGCCCTCGAACTTGCGCACCTGCCCGGTGTCCCGGTCCACGTAGGCGAGCAGCCCGCAGGCGGACTCGCAGTTGAAGCAGGTGGTGGGGACGAGCGTGTAGTGCCGCTCCTCGCGGGTCGGCCAGGCGCGGGAGGACAGCTCCACCCAGTCGTCCCACCGCTCCCTCGGCGGGAACGCGGCCAGGTGGACCCGGCTCGCGCCCTGGTAGAAGGTCTCCCCGCGGGCTTCGGTCGCGGCCCGGGCCGCCGACACCCGGTGCGCGAGCTCGTCCAGGCTGTCGTCCTCAGCGCTCCCCACCGGATGCACCTCCCCTGTCAAGCCAGCGGAACCGACTGGCCGGCCTGCACGTACGCGTGCTCGTAGGCGAGCAGCCCGGCCAGGGCGAACGGGGCGGTCCAGGTCCCGGTCCACGGTGCGGCGACCGCGACCGCGATGAAGACCAGACCGAGGCCGAACGGACGGCGGTACCTGCCGCGGCTCATCTCTTCGGCGGCCAGCCGGGCGTGCGCCGTGACGTGCGGCAGCGTGATCTCGCCCGCCGCGAGCAGCAGGTGGGCGGCCGCCGCGGCGGCCAGGACCACCTCGTCGGCGGTCACCGCCCGCCCCGGAGCCAGCCAGGCCAGCATCGGCAGCATCGCCGCCGCGCCTGCCAGCGCGGCCTGCACCGCCAGGTGCGGCGGAAGCAGCGGGCTCTGCCACAGGTCTCGCGCCTTGGCCTGGGCGAACAGGTACGCGGTGTAGACCGCGGCGGCGGCGGCCAGCGGTACCCCGAGCGCGGCCAGCACCTGCCGGATCCCGGTCAGGCCGGCCAGCGCCGCGACCAGGTAGAGGGCCACCGCGGCGCCGAACCCGCCAAGGATGAATGCCCCGCGCACCAGCCAGCTGCGCCAGTGATGCCGGGTGAAGATCAGCCAGAACCGCTCCGGGTGTTTCAGGTCGGCGATCAGCAGGCCGCCGGTGAGGGCCAGGAACGCCAGCGCGAGCAGCGGCGCGGCCCAGCGGGCGGCGTCGTTCCCCCAGGGCAGGAGCCCGGCGAAGGCCAGCACGGCCGGCACCGCGAAGCCGCCGGCCGCGACCGACTTGGTCCACGTGTACAGGCTGACCCGCCATCCCCATGGCGCCTGGTGCGGCACGTCGTAGGACAGCAGCGCCGCCGCCGAGGACGCCGTCCGGCCCGGGTGCCCCGAGGTGACGAGCTGCGGATCCGGGCCGCCCTGGGTGGCCCAGGCGAACAGCCCGCCGTCCGGCCGCCGCGCGGCCAGCGGGTCCAGCGTGGCCTGGTGCGCACCCTTGTAGAAGACGCCCGGCCGGGTGTCCTTCTCCGGGCGGCGCACCTGCACCGGCTCGCGGTTGATCACCCGCGCGACCGCCGAGGCGGGGTCATTCAGGTCGCCGACCAGGATCGCCTCGGTGGGACACACCGTGACGCAGGCCGGCTCCAGGCCGGCGTCCAGCCGGTGCGCGCACATGTTGCACTTCTCCGCCGCGTGATCCTCGGGGTTGATGAAGATGGCGTCGTACGGGCACGCGGCCATGCACGCCTTGCAGCCGATGCAGATGCTCTTGTCGAAGTCGACGATGCCGTCCTCGCGCCGGAACATGGCCTGGGTCGGGCACGCCGCCACGCACGGCGCGTCCTCGCACTGGTTGCACCTGGTGACCTGGAACGCCCGCCTGACCTGCGGGAACACGCCGACATCCACGGACTTGACATAGGTCCGCGTCACCCCGACCGGGACCTCGTTCTCGCTCTTGCAGGCCGTGGTGCACGCGTGGCAGCCGATGCAGCGCGACTGGTCGAGCAGCTTCACCCAGCGCGGCTCCGGCAGCTCGGAAACGGCCATAAACCGACGGTAGGACGCCGGGACGCACCCGCCTAGCGTGCGCGTCCTTGTACCAGTCACAAACGACGTTTGTATGCGACACTGCCCGTCTCCTGGCTGACGCCGCTCGGCTGCCCGGAGAATGCGAGCACCTGCGCTGGCTCGTACCACCCGCGGAACCGGCGACGTGACCATGGTCGTCACGCCTGGCGCCGTGCTGCCTACGTCCGGGCCAGGCGTCGGCGAGTTGCGCCGTGGGTGGCCAGCCCGTACATTAGAGCTCATCAAATACCCCCTAGGGTATATTGGCGGGAAGGAGCACGCGCCATGAGCACCACGGCAGGATCGGGCGTCGAGGTGGCGGCGATTGACACGCCGACGCTGGGCGACCGGAGCTATCTCGCGCATGACGGGGACGTCGCCGTAGTGGTGGACCCGCAGCGCGATATCGACCGGGTGCTGGACCTGGCCGCGGCCCGGGGGGTGCGGATCACCCACGTGTTCGAGACCCATCTGCACAACGACTACGTGACCGGCGGGCTGGCGCTGGCGCGCGCCACCGGGGCGGCCTACCATGTCAACGCGGCCGATCCGGTGGCCTTTGACCGGGTTCCGGCCAGAGACCGGGACCTGATCGAGGTCAGCCCGGTGATGCGGGTCCGGGTCATTGCCACCCCCGGGCACACGTTCACCCACTTGTCCTATGTGCTGGAGGCTGCGGGCCGCGCGCACGCGGTGTTCACCGGCGGGTCTCTGCTGTACGGCTCGACCGGCCGACCGGACCTGCTCGGCTCCGCCCACGCCGGCGAGCTGGCGCACGCCCAGTTCGCCTCGGCGCACCGCCTGGCCGCCGAGCTGCCGGAAGACGCGGACGTGTATCCCACCCACGGGTTCGGCAGCTTCTGCTCGGCGACCCAGTCCGAGGGCACCTCCTCGACCATCGGCCGCGAGCGGCGGGCCAACCCGGCGCTGATCCTGGACGAAGACCGGTACGTGACCGAGCTGCTGGCCGGGCTGGACGCCTTCCCCGCGTACTACGCGCACATGGGCCCCGCGAACGCCGCCGGGCCCTCCGGGGCCGACCTGTCCGTGCTGCGCCGCGCAGATGCCGCCGGGCTGCGCAGGCGGATCGAGGCCGGGGAATGGGTCGTGGACCTGCGCGCCCGCCGGGCGTTCGCCGCCGGGCACGTGGCCGGCACGCTCAGCTTCGACCTGGACGGCAGCTTCGCCACCTACCTGGGCTGGCTGATCCCCTGGGGCACGCCGCTGACCCTGCTGGGCGCCACCCCCGAGCAGGTCGGCGAGGCCCAGCGGGAGCTGGTGCGGATCGGCATCGACCGGCCCGCCGCGGCCGCGGTCGGGCAGCCGGGCGACTGGGCTGGCGGCCGGGCCCTGCGCAGCTACCCCGTCGCCGGCTTCGCCGACCTGGAGGCCGTGCGCCGCCACCGCCCGGTCGTGATCCTGGACGTGCGCCGCGACTCCGAATGGGACGATTCGCACATCATCGGCGCCGTGCACATCCCCATCCACCAGCTGCCCTCGCGCCTGGCCGACGTGCCGGAGGGCGAGGTGTGGGTGCATTGCCAGGCCGGGTACCGCGCCTCGGTCGCCGCGTCCTTCCTGGACGCGGTCGGCCGCACCGTCGTCGCCGTGGACGACGAGTTCCCCCGGGCCGCCCGCGTGGGCCTGCCCGCCGGCGGGCAGGCCCACGCCGGGCTGCCCGTGATCGCCCGGGGCGGCGGCGCCGGACGCGTCGCCTGACGCCCGGTCTAGGCGCGGCCGCGGAGCATGAGGTTCCAGTACAGGGCGGGCAGTCCGTAGCGCTTGAGCAGCCACATGTCATAGCGGGGCTTCATCGTGTCGATGAACGGGAAGCTGGGCCTGGGCTTGAGGTCATAGTCGAACTCGGCGAGCAGCATCCTGTTGCGCGAGGTGACCAGCGGGCAGGAGGTGTAGCCATCGTAGCGGGCGGTGCCGCTCTGGCCGCGCATGGCCGCCGTCAGGTTGGTGACCAGCACGGGTGCCTGCTTGCGGGCCGCGGCCCCGGTCTTGGAGGTCGGCAGGTTGGCCGCGTCGCCGAGGGTGAACACGTTCGGCCAGCGGGGGTGGACCAGGGTGTGCTTGTCGGCGGCCACGTACCCGGCGGGGACGGCGGGGTCGGCCAGCGGGCTCTGCTTGACCCAGTCGGGGGCGCTCTGCGGCGGCACCGCGTGCAGCAGGTCGAAGTCGATGGTTTCCTTCGTCCCGGCCTTGGTGTCGGCGATTACCGCCCGCCTGGCGTCGCCGTCGACCTCGGTGAGCTGGGATTCCCTGCGGACTTCGATGCCGTAGCCGGCCGCGACGCCTTCCAGCACCTTGGCCCAGTCGGGCTGGCTGAACATGGCCGCGGTGGGCAGCACCAGGATGATCCGGGTCTTGTCCAGGACGCCCTGGCTGCGCCACCAGTCAGCGGCCAGGTAGGCGATCTTCTGCGGGGCGCCGGCGCACTTGATCGGCCCGGCGGGCATGGTGAAGACCGCGGTGCCGCCGCGCATGTCCCGGATGAATTCCCAGGTCCGCGGGGTCAGGTCGAACCGGTAGTTACTGGATACCCCGTTCTTGCCGAGGGTTTCGGTCAGGCCGGGGACCTTGTCGTAGTCCAGCTGGATCCCCGGCGCCATGATCAGGTAGTCATAGCCGACGACGCGGCCGCGTCCGGTGGTCACCGTCTGGGCGTCCGGGTCGGCCGCCACGGCGGCCTCGCGGATCCAGCGCACCCCCTTGGGCATCACGTCGGCTTCCGGGCGCACGGTGGCGCTCTGCGGCGCCCGGCCCCCGCCGACCACCGTGAACAGCGGCTGGTAGAAGTGCTGGCTCGACGGCTCGATGACGGCGATGTCGTGCTGCCCGGCGCGGATCAGCCGGGCCGCCGTGGTGATGCCGGCCGTGCCGCCGCCGACGATGACGATCGTGTGGTGCTCCGCCGCGGGTGCGCTCATCGCATGGTCTCCTTTGACTAGCCGTCATTCCTGGTGAGAGTCAGCCCGGCGGCTTCGGCGTGGTC
>Ga0335078_10003755_pt1 | contig 22603 bp, 22 predicted proteins | sample Lox_Sample_32_FD_206711 | JGI IMG/M metagenome (GOLD analysis project Ga0335078, IMG submission 206711) | Soil microbial communities from Loxahatchee National Wildlife Refuge, Florida, United States - Lox_Sample_3.2 | ecosystem: Environmental > Terrestrial > Soil > Wetlands | place: USA... | reverse complement strand
CCGCCTCGCACCGGAGCTTGTCATCGGGCCGGCCACTTCGGGCCGGACCCGTTGGGTGCTCGGCTCCCTCTCCCCACTGGGGAGAGGGGAGTCGTATGCCTCTCGGGAGGAGAGTGCGCGGCGCTAATAAACGTTCGGCAAAATGTACAGCGCGATGACGTAGCGGATGAAAATGATGATGAGAAAAAGCACCACCGGCGAGATGTCGATGCCGCCGAGGTTAGGCAAGACGTTGCGGATCGGGCGCAACGCCGGCTCGGTGATGCGGAAGAGAAACTCGCCGATCATGCCGACGACCTGGTTGCGCGTATTGACGACGTGAAAGGCGATCAGCCAGGAAAAAATCGCCGCAGCGATGACGATCCAAATATAAAGTTCGAGGGCAAGATCAATGACGAGGAAAAGAGCGCGCATGGACGGCTTTCGCGAAAAATGATGCGGGACACTAGCTTGCCGCTGCGGCGCGAACAAGCCGACCGGCGTTGCGGCGGCGGCGGCGAGCGAAGGCTGGTGGAGCCGAGGGGAGTTGAACCCCTGACCTCCTCATTGCGAACGAGGCGCTCTCCCAACTGAGCTACGGCCCCGCCATGAAACAAAGCCGGACCGCTGGGATGCCGGCTGACGGCGAGCAAGCGCATTTAGGGCGAGGCCAAAGGGGTGTCAAGGATCGCCGCGGCGCGGTGGCTCGGCGAGCCGCTTCGTAGGCTACTTGCGGTCAGCCATTTGGGGCTGAAAGAATCAAGGCCGCGTTGTCGCACCAGCTTCGCATCCCGTGCGTTAGCCTTGCCTTGCTCACATTCGCGACCTAATGCACCTTAAGGGCTCGTATCCGGGACTTGAACGGAAGGATGGGGATGAGACCGAGAGCCGCCGTAATGGCCGCGGTTGCGCTCTGCTTCGGCAGCCTGGCGGCGCCGGCGCCGGCGCTCGCTGCGGCGCCGCCCTGCGGCGGCGATTTCAACGCCTGGCTCGAGGGTTTCAAGCAGGAGGCCGCGGCGCAAGGCGTCCCCCAGCACGTTATCGAATCCGCGCTCGGCGGCGTCACCTACGATCCCGGCATTATCGCGCGCGATCACTCCCAGGGCGTTTTTCACCAGAGCTTTGAGCAATTCTCCGGCCGCATGGTGCCGCCGCGGCTGTCGCGCGCGTCAAAACTTCTTGCGCAATACGCGCCGGTGTTCAGCCGCATCGAAGCGCAATACGGCGTGCCCGGCCCGGTCATTGTCGCCATCTGGGGACTGGAGACCGATTTCGGCGCAGTCAATGGAAAGTTTCCCACCATCCGCGCGCTGGCGACGCTCGCCTATGATTGCCGGCGGCCGGAAAAATTCCGCGGCGAGTTGCTCGCGGCTTTGCAAATCGTGGCGCGCGGCGACATGAGCCCGGGCGAGATGCACGGCGCCTGGGCCGGCGAGATCGGACAGACCCAGTTTCTGCCGTCGTCCTATCTGAAATACGCCGTCGATTTTGACGGCAACGGCCGCCGCGATCTCATTCACAGCGTGCCCGACGTGCTCGCCTCCACCGCCAATTACCTGAAAGGCTACGGCTGGAAGGCCGGCCAGCCCTGGGGCGAAGGCACCGCGAATTTCCAGGTGCTGCTGCAATGGAACGCCTCGGAGGTTTACACCAAAACCGTCGCGTACTTCGCGCAAAGATTGGCCGGCGGATAATTACTTTTTTGTTTGAGCATGATCTTTTCCGAAAACCGCAACTGCACTTTTCGGGATCATGCTCCAATCCAGTGTTCGAGGAAGGCGCCGAGCCAGGCGCGGGCGCTGTAGTCGTAGACTGCGCGATCGGTGAAGTGGGTGTGGCGCGGCCGCGCGCCCGGCATCGCCAGGCGCTCGTGACCGCGCGTGGTCCATTTGTGCATCATCAGATGCGTCACGTCGGGATGAAATTGCAGGGCATAGCTCCTGCCGAAGCGGAACGCCTGCACCTCGAACATATCGCCTTCGGCCAGAAGCTCGGCGCCGGCGGGCAGATCGAAGCCTTCGCGGTGCCACTGATAGACTTGCTCGGGCCAGGGATCGACCACGGAAAGTCCGGCTGCCGTCGGCCGGATCGGGTAATAGCCGATCTCCGCCTGGCCTTGCGGATGCGGGAAAACGCGGCCGCCGAGCGCGCGGGCGCACATTTGCGCGCCGAGGCAAATGCCGAGAAAAGGCTTTTGCTCCTTGAGCGGGACGGAAATCCAGTTGATCTCCCGGCGGATGAATTCATCCGCGTCGTTGGCGCTCATCGGACCGCCGAAGATGATGGCGGCGGCGTGATCCTGCAGGGTCGGCGGCAGCGCTTCGTCGAAGCGCGGGCGGCGCACATCCAGGGGGAAACCGAACTGGCTCAGCGCGTGGCCTATCCGGCCGGGCGTGGAATGCTCCTGGTGGAGGACGATCAGGATCGGCTGTCGCATGGCTGCAAGGAATCGGCGCCCGCCCTTTGGTATCGCGTTCGCTTGCAAATTCAAGGTGGGAGGAGGCGCATCTTATTCCTCGCTGGTTTCGCCGGGCGCTTTCGCCTCCTCTGCAATACGCCGGCGCAAATCGATCCGCTCGCGCTGCGACACGCCGAGGAGATCGGCGGCGCGCCAGAGGAGATTATCCTCAAGCTCGTCGCGCTTGCCGTCGGCGTAGACGATCTCCCACATCATCCCGATGATTTTAGCGCGGCCTTCCTCGTCGAGCATGCGGTTAAGCAGGCTGGTGAAGTGATAAAGGTCGACCGCCTCGTGCTCCGCTTCGGTCGCCTTGTCGATCAGCTCGTCGGCCGCGGCATCGTCGAGCGCAAAGCGGCGTTTGATGATGGCGTGAAGTTTGTCGCGCTCGGTTGCCGACATGTCGCCGTCGATCGCGGCGGCGTGAACCAAAAGCGCCGCCGCCGCCAAGCGATAATCATCGTCGGCAAATTGGCTCGGATGTTTGCCGCCATCGACGAATTCGGTGACGAAATTCCTGAACGATTCGAACATAAATCCTTCCTGGCAAAACGCGTGCCCTGCTGTGATATCGCGAAGGAGGCCGGGCGGTTCAAGGCACTTTAGGGTGACTGCGGCGCACGCGGGTCGCTTCCCGCACCTGCCGCGCGCTAGATCTCCACGACCAGATAATCCTCTTCGAGGAAGACCGGAAAGTTCTCGGCAATATACGGGCCTTTCACCAATTCCTCTCCGGGAGCGACGGCGACCTCGAATTGGCGGATGCGCATGGTTTTCGGATCGCAGTAGCTCTGGCCGGTCGCGATCTCGAACTCCCAGCCGTGCCAGGGACAGCGCAGGAATTCGCCGGGCCGGATGTATTTGTATTCGCCGGGGCCGCCCGAGTGCGCGAGCCCGGTAATGCGGCCGTGACAAAGCGGGCCGCCCTTATGCGGGCAGCGATTGGCGAGTGCATAGAACTTGCCGCCGACGTTGAAAATGCCGAGTTCGCGACCCTTGGCGATGACGAGCTTAGAGGTGCCCGGCGCCACGTCAGCGGCGCGGCCGACCACGTAGCGGCTCATCTCCAACACGATCCGGCGAAGGGCATGTCGATCAGAGGCGGCCCGGGCGCGGCAATCACGACAAGCGGTAAAGCGCGCGCGCATTCTCGCGCAGGATGGCGGCGCGTTGCGCCGGCGTCATTTTGAAATTCAATGCGACCCGCGGATCGTCATAATCCCAATGCGGATAGTCGCTGGAATACATCATCCGGTCCCAGCCGATCCAATCGAAAATATCGTTGAGATGCGCGGGGTCTTCCGGCTCCTCCATCGGCTGGGTGCAAAACCAGAAATGCTTGTGCAGATATTCGGAAGGCCGCTGCCGCAGGTGCGGTGTCTCCTTGCGATTTCTCTCCCATTCCCGGTCCATCCGCCAGCCGAGCGAGGGCGCCCAGGAGAATCCGGTTTCAATCATCGCCACTTTGAGGCCGGGATAGCGCTCGAACACGCCTTCCATGATCAGGCTGACGACGTTGCCGGCGAAGCTGCTCGAGAAGCCGTAATGCTCCTGCATGTAATAGGTGCCCCAGCCGGTGCCGCTCGTCGGATGGCCGCCGGAGAGTCCGGCAGGGTGCAGCCCGAGCACCAGATTATTACGCTCGATCGCTTGGTAAATCGGCCAGTATTTGCGGCGCCCGAGCGGCTCGCTGGCGCGCGGCGAGAGAATAACCTGGCGGAAGGCTGCGTTCTCCGCGGCGCGTTGGTCGATCTCGGTCACGGCAAATTCCGGATATTCCTGCGGCACCACAATGCCGGCCTTGAGCCGATTGTCCTTGGCGACCCAGTCATGGAGTTGCCAATCGTTGATCGCGTGCGCGAGCGCGGCGCCGAATTCGAGGTTGCGCTCGTCCATGCCGGAGCGCGTAAGTGCGACCAGAAAGCCCGCCTCGCAGCCATGGGCGTCGAGATGCTGGCGCTGCATCAATTCGAGGTCGCAGCCCGGAGGTCCGCCGTTCGACGGATAGGAATCGGCGCGCATGCCGGCGGCCATCATCCGCGGGAAGGGGAGTTGGCCGATGAGGCCTTGGCAGACGTGTCCGCCGAACGTTTCGGCGTGCTCGCGCCATCGCGCGGAGAGATAGGGCTGCAGGTCTTTCGGCGACCGCGGCACCGGATGGATGTCGCAGTCGACGAAACTCAGCTTCTGCCCGGTTTGGGTTTCGCGTTCAGCTAGTGCCTTGTTCATGGCGCGGCCTCCCGGCGCAGTTCGGCTCGCTCTTGGTTCGCATCCGCCCGCAAACGCGGATAGGTCGCAAGCGGGTTGTCGACGGTGATCTTGCGAATCATCGCATCGGAGAGCCCGGCTGGCAACGCGTCTTCACCGTCGAACTGCCAATGCGGGTAATCCGTCGAGAACAGGATCAGCTCATCCGAGCGTATATGATCAATAACGCGGTTGAGGACCTCGCCGTTCGGCGCGTCGACCGGCTGCAAAGTAACGCGCACGTGATCGCGCACGATGTCGGCCGGCGGGCGGTCGATCCACGGTACTTCGGTGCGCACCCCGCGCCAACTCCGGTTCGTCCGCCACATCAGCGCGGGGAGCCAGGCAAAGCCGGCCTCCATGAGAACGAGCTTGGTGCCGGGGAATTTCTGGAAAACGCCTTCGGCAAGGAAACTGACCACCGTATCCTCAAAGGCGGGCGCTTGCAGAATGCTGTCTTCGACATGATAGGACGGCCAGCCCGACCCGGTCGGCGCATGGCGGAACGTGGAACCGGCATGGATGCCGATCGGCAGCCCGTGCCGCTCGGCGGCGCGGTAGATCGGCCAATAGTTGCGGTGACCGAGCGGGTGGTCGCCCATGACCAAAAGCAGCACCTGCACGAAGCGCTGGTCGCCGGCGCAGCGTTCGATCTCGCCGGCCGCAAGCTCCGCGTTCTCGGGAGCCACGAGAATGGAGGCGCGCAAGCGCGGTTCATGATCGAGCCATTCCCGCGCGACCCAGTTGTTTACGGCCGCGCACAATGCGGCGGCCATATCGTTATTGAACAACGCGACCGCGCCATAGAGCACGTTGGCGATGGCGAGCCGCGTTCCGAAGGCATCGAGCGCCTGCGCTCGGAAAACCTCCAGATCGCTGCCAGCTACCCCCTTGGCCGAACGCCAGTCCGGCCGCGCCGAATGCGGCAAGCTCGGTGCATAGCTCTGCAGCGTGAACGGCGATTGGTCGATGTAACGCTCGGCCAGATGCTCGCGCCAAAAGGCATCGAGATGGGGCATCAAAGCCGCCATTCCCGGAACGGCGGGGTGCACGTCGCAGTCGATGCTGCCCGAAGGAACTTTCATCATGCGGCTCGGTTCCGCCCGAGATTAGGACGCAAACGATAGATTAGCGCGGCAAACGTCTAGGTCCAAAGCACATGGGGACGGCGAGCGAAAAAGCCGCCGGCCGCCGGTACTCGCACGACCTGCGCCCGCTCCATGATTTGGCGCGGGACACCCTTTCGACTACGATACGTGGACGGGCGCGGCCTAGGTCCCGGCAACAGCAATCCTTAAACGTTTCAAGCTAATAACGCGCGACTTAAGATTATCCAAGCGTCGACGGTCACAGATGCTGCCACCATCACCCAGCAAATCCGGCACTGCGGCGGTCGCGCGCGTCCTGCAAATATCAAAAAAGCTGCGGAAGCAGCCGAGCATCGGTTACGCCACCGCTTTTGTCAGTGTCGGTTCGGCCGCCATCTTGCAATGGCTCGCGTCGGCCCAGTATGACGGTGCGGCTTTCTTGACCATTTACCCGGCGGTTATCTTAACTGCGCTCATCGGTGGGCTCGGACCGGGATTCCTCGCCGCGGCGCTCGCCGGTGCCACGCAATGGGGTTTGTTCATTCCCGTACTGCACTGGGTCGCCGTCGCTTCCTATGGGTTCGACGCCGTCGTCTGCGTCTTGTTGATCGTTTTCATCAACCGTACGCTTGACCTGTTGCTCATCGATATCGATCTCGAAAAGCAGGCCAAACAGCACCAGTATCTTTTGGCCACCGAACTGCATCATCGGATTCAGAATCTGTTGACGGTAATTCAAGCGGTCATTCGCTTCAGCTTGCCCGGCGACGACATGGTGCGGGCGTCTGCGGTCAGGCAGCGCTTGATGGATCGGTTGCAGTCCATGTCCGCGGCCAATCGGGCAATTACCGATTCGATGGGCGACGGGGTCCGTCTCATTGATCTGATTGCCGGCGAAATCCATGGGTTTGAATCGCGTTTCGAGATCAGCGGCGCCGCCGGCTTGGTGTTGGCGCCGCAGATGACGCAAAACATGTCGCTCATCCTGCATGAGCTTCTTACCAACGCGCTCAAGCATGGCGCGCTCTCCACTCCGCAAGGCCGGGTTAGCCTGCGGGTAGACTGGGCGGATTCGGTGCTCAGCTTGACATGGCGGGAACGCGGCGGGCCGCCGGCGGTAGCCCCAATGGGCACCGGATTCGGCAGCCGCATTCTTGGCACGTTTGCCAAAAGTTTTTGCCGCAGCGTCGATGTCTCTTACGCCGAAGACGGCCTTTGTTACGTTCTGGAAATCGACTCCGACGAGATCAGGTGCATCGATCCCACGGCACAGATTGCCGCTGCTCCCGAGTCCGCTGCTACCGCAACCTCCGGCTCGCGCTGGCAACCCGCCGCATGAAAGTACAAGCGCCGCGTCAATGTCGGTGACGCGCTAACGTCGTATCATCGAATCTCGCGAGCGCGGCGGGTTATGCTGCCGCCGGTGCTTGCCGTGTGAGCGCCCGGCTAATCGGGCCCATTCGTCGGTGTTTCCGGGAGAAGAGTCATGACCAACGTGTCCGCAACCGTCATCGATTCCGTCATCTTTCGCAACGTTTTCTCGACGGAGGCGATGCGGCGGGTGTTTTCCGACGCGAATCGCGTGCAGAAGTACCTCGATTTCGAGGCCGCGTTGGCGCGCGCCGAGGCACGGCTCGGGATCATTCCGCAGAACGCCGCCGACGAGATCGCGCGCCATTGCCGCGTTGCCGAACTCGATTTCACCGAGCTTGAGGCCCAAACCGTGCGCATAGGTTATCCGGTCTTGCCGGTGGTGCAGCAGATCGTGGCGCTCTCCCGCGACGGGCTTGGTCAATGGTGCCACTGGGGCGCCACTACGCAAGACGTTACCGACACGGCGACGGTGCTTCAGATCCGCGAAGCGCTGGCGCTGATCGAAGCGGATATCGATCGCATCAGCGTCGCGCTTGCAGATCTGGCGCGCAAATACCGCGACACGCCGATGGCCGGCCGCAGCAATTTGCAGCACGCGGTGCCAATCACCTTCGGCTATAAGATGGCGGCCCTGCTCGCCGGATTCGAGCGTCACCGGCAGCGGTTGCATCAGTTGCGAGAACGCGTGCTGGTGGGCGAATTCGGCGGCGCCGCAGGTACGCTGGCTTCGCTCGCAGGCCGCGGGCTGGAAGTGCAGGCCGAGCTGATGAAGGAATTGCAGCTCTCCGCGCCGGCGATCGCTTGGCACACCATGCGCGATACGATCGCCGAGACCGGCTGCTTCCTCGGTCTCGTCGCCGGCACCTGCGGCAAGTTCGCGTTCGACGTGAAGCTATCGATGCAAACCGAAGTTGCGGAGATTTTTGAACCGTTCCATTCGGGCCGCGGTTCTTCGAGCACGATGCCGCAGAAGCGAAACCCGATCGCCTCGGTCTACATCACGGCGCTCAATTCGGTCGTGCGCCAACAGGTCGCTGCGCTGCTCGACGCCATGGTCGAGGACCACGAACGCTCGAGCGGCCCTTGGGAGATCGAATGGATCGTGCTGCCTGAGATTTTTTGTCTTACCGCCGGCGCCCTGGCGCACACGCGCGCTGTGCTTGATGATCTGCAAATCGATCAGAAGAAGATGCGCGAGAACCTCGACGCGACCAACGGCCTGATCGTCTCCGAGGCGGTTATGATGGAGCTTGGCCGGTATCTTGGCCGCCAGCGCGCCCACGATGTGGTTTACGACATCTGCCGCCGGGCGATCGCCACCGGCCGTCCCTTGCCCGACTTACTTGCCGAAGACCGCGAGATCGCAACCCACATCGACCGCGCAGGGCTTGCGCGGCTGTGCGATCCGGCGAACTATCTGGGGGAGGCCGGCGCGATGGTGGACCGTGTGCTGCAGACCCGCGGCAAACGAGGCTGACGCACTTCCGAGGTTAACGCGGAGATTCAATAAGCGGACTCCCCGCTTCCATCGCTGGCTCGGCGGCTTGCGTAGCCCTTGATGTCGGCCCCTGCGGTTCGGCCGCGGCACGCTTGGTTTACAACTCATTTCATTGCCCCGACAAAAACGCTTCTTTCCGGAAGCCGGCCATTGACGCCGCCGCGACGAAGCAAAACGACTTTTTACCGGAATGTAAGCGGGTCGGGGAACAATCGCGCCCAACATTTATTTGCGGCCATCGCGCAGTCGGGGAACAGGGCGAGTGTGTTGCCCGCGCGATTAACGGGACCAAGGGGGCGGATTTTGTCGTCATTGCACACTCTGGCTATTGCTCAGCGGTCAACTAACCCGAGATGGTCACCGCCGCGATCGCAGCCTTACGTCATTCACAGCGAAGGCGAGTGCGAGCGCCTCGAGTTGCAGGCCCGGCTCGCGAATATCGAAGGGCATTTGCGCCACCTGCCGATCGCGCCGAGCGATTGCGTTTTAGACGTCGGCTGCGGCTCCGGTTCGATGGCAAGACTGATCGCGCGATCCTTTCCGCGCGCCGAAGTAATCGGCGTCGACGTCCGTGAACAATATCTCGATTTTGCCGAAGCGCGCGCACGCGACGAGAGACTGGGAAATGTCAGCTTTCGCCGGGGCGACGTGTTTGAACTGCCCTTCGCCGACGGAACCTTCAACGTCGTATGGGCCAAGTATTTTATGCAATGGCTTAAAGAGCCGGAGAACGCGCTCGCCGAGCTGAAACGAGTCACCAAGCCCGGCGGTTTCGTGGTTTCCTGCGATTATGCCGGTTTCGCCACCGAGCATTTCCCAGTCGATATCGATTTCGAGCGTCAGGTTCGTGAAGTCACAGCAAGCGTGGTTGACGGCAATATCGCCCGCAAAATGGCACCATTCATGATCGCGCTCGGTTTTCGCGACGTCCAGGTGCAGATGGAAACCGACACCTTGTACACGGTGATCGGCAGCATCGATGCAGATCGGCGACGGAACTGGGAAACGCAGCTGCACGCCATGCGTTCCCACCTCGTTAAATTGCTGGGATCAGAATTAGACGCCGATCGTTTGGTGAAACGCTTCCTGGCGTTTTATGATAATCCCGCGACCTGCAGCTTCACGGCATTATACTTTACCCGCGGTCGAGTTTAGCCGGCCGCGAGTGCGTACGGCTCCGCAAAGTTGAACAATCGAACTTTATTCCGCCGCAGCAGCTTTCGCCGCGGCCTGCTCGCGGACGAACTTATCCAACGCCATCAGATCGGGCTTGCCAGAGCCGAGCAGCGGCAGCTTGTCGAGGATGATGATCTCCGACGGCAGCATCAGTTCGGAGGCGTGCTTTGAACGCGCATAGGCGTGGAAATCGGAGCGCGTCACGCCTTTCTTGTCGGTGATCATGACCAGCCGCTCGCCCTTGCGGTCATCGGGGATCGCCACCACCGCGGTGACGTAGTTCGGCCAGAGTTCGGACGCCAGCATCTCCACGGCGGCGAGCGAGATCATTTCGCCGCCGACCTTGGCGAACCGCTTGGCGCGGCCCTTGATGGCGATGAAACCCTGGGCGTCGATGGCGACGATGTCGCCAGTGTCGTGCCAGCCTTCGTGCGGCCGTTCGATTTCGCCGGGACGGTCGGCGCGCAGATAGCCGAGCATCACATTCGGCCCCTTGACGAACATTCGGCCGCCGTCCTCGACGCCCTCTACTTTCTCAAGCCTCACTTCAATGCCGGGGAAAAGGCGGCCAACGGTCCCATATTTGTTGAACATCGGCGTGTTGAAGGAGAGCACCGGTGAAGTCTCGGTCACGCCGTAGCCTTCGAGGATGCGCAGGCCGAACTTTTCCATCCAGATCTGCCGGGTCGAATCCTTTACCGGCTCGCCGCCGGCAATCACGCAGCGCAGCGACCGGAAGTCGTAAGGGTTGGCCATCCTGGCATAGCCGGCAAGGAAGGTGTCGGTGCCGAACAAATAGGTGGCGCAGATGCCGTAGACCAATTCGGGCACCGTGCGGTAATGCAGCGGCGAGGGATAGAAATAGGTCGGCACGCCGGAAATGAGCGGCAGCACGATGCCACCCATGAAGCCGAAGGAATGAAACGCCGGCAGCGCCATGAACAAGCGATCCTCGCGCCCGAAATCGATGCGCGCTTCCGCCTGCGCCACGTTGGCAAGCACGTTGCGATGCGAGAGCACCACGCCCTTGGGCACGCCTTCGGTGCCGGAGGTGAACAGAATCGCCGCCCAATCGTCCGGCTTGCGCTCTACCAAAGGCTTCTTCGCCCGCAGCGCGCCGGACAGCTTGTCGGTAAAGCTGACCGTCCTGCGAATGTCTTCCAGATAAGCGATGCGCACCTTCCCCTCGAGTGCAGCGATGAGCTTGTCCAGCCGCGCCTTCTCGACGAAGGCATGCGCGGTGAGTATGGTGTCGACTTCCGCCGCACGGCAGGCGCCGAGAATATTGGCCGCCCCGGCGGTGAAGTTGACCATGGCAGGAACGCGGCCGCCGGACAGCAGCGCGAGAACGGTCACCGCAGCTCCGTTCGACGTCGGCAGCATAACACCGACGGCGCGGCCTTCAGGCGCAAGCGGCATCAGTTTGGCGCCGAGAATGCGCGTGGCCTGTAACAGCCGCTTGTAAGTGAGGCGCCCGCTGGTGGGGTCCTCGCAGGCGAGCCATTTGCCGCCGTTGACCTGCGCCGCCTCGATCACCGCCTCGACGACGGTGCGGTCAGTCGAGGTAGTCTGAAACATCATGTTCGACATGATGTCGTAGAGTGCGGCGCCGGCGGCGAGGCGGCGCTTGCGCCCGACCAGCGCCGGATCGACACTCATCCTCACCGGCTCGAGAATGGTGACTTTGAATTTGGGGAACAACCGGCGGCGCACTTGGCTGCTTCGCAATCGGCTGAAGATCGTTTTCTCCGGCCCCTCGATGCGGACCGGGACGACCATCGCGTTGGATTTATCAGCGATCATCGCCGCGCCGTCGTAAACCTTCATCAGGCTGCCGGTGAGTGTGATGCGGCCCTCGGGGAAAATCACCAGCATGTTGCCGTCGCGCACGGCGTTGATGATGGTGCGTAGCGCCATTGGCTTGAGCGGGTCGAGCGCCATGGTGCGCACGAATGGCAGGAATGGCTGGATCCACCAGCGCTGCGAAATCCCGACGTCGACGGCGAACACCGGACGCTTGGGCAAGAGCGACATGGCGATCGGGGCGTCGAGGAAACTCACGTGGTTCATAGCAATGATGGCGTTGTCGCCGGCCTTGGCGACGTTCTCCAGGCCGGTGACTTCGAGCCGGTAGAGGGTGCGGAAGAAGATGGAAAGAAGATCGTTCAGCCAGCTGGTCGGCAGCGTGCGGGCGATGATCACAGCCGCTGCGAGGTTAGCCAGGCCGATTAGCACGAACAGAAGCGAATCGCCGAGGCCGAATTTTTGCAGCAGTGCAAGTATGATCGCGCCGACGACCATGAACGCGGCGTTAAGCACATTGACCGCGGCGACGACGCGGGCGCGGTGGTCGGCGCCCGCCCACGCCTGCACGGCGCTGAACGCCGGGACGATGAATAGGCCGCCCGACATCGCGAGCCCGGCGAGATCGATGGCGACGTGGATGCTGTAGCGCGCGGAGAAGAATTCGCCGACCGTGAGCGGATGCGCTGCCGGCGCCATCGACGACGTGGTCCAGCCGAGATCGAGCGAGAACAAGCCCAAAAGCACCGCGGCGACGAGCGTCGGCAAAAGAATTATGCGCCCGTGGGCAAGCCAGGCGGCAAGGGCGGAGCCGACCGCGACGGCGACCGAGAAAATGGTCAGGAAGACGGTGACCACCCCTTCGCTGCCGCCGACGTGGAACGTGACCAACGGTGGCAACAGCGACATCACCAGCGCACCGACGAGCCAGAACCAGCTGGTCACCAGCGCGCCCCACCACAGTCGCGGCTCGCCGCGCACGTATTTGATCAGCGCGCCTGTGGAGGCGAAAATGTTGCGTCTGATGGCAAGATGCGGGGCGCCTTCGCCGGTCGGTGGAATGAATCTGCTCGCCACCCAGCACGCCACCGAAGACACCATCATCAGCCAGGCGAAGTGAATCGGATCGCCACCATCCTTGGCGGCTAATCCGGCTACGATGGTGCCGATGAGGATGGCAAGGAAGGTGCCGCCTTCGACCAAGGCGTTGCCCGATGGCAGTTCGGCACGAGCCAGATGGTCGGGCAGGATGCCGTATTTGATCGGGCCGAACAGCGAAGCGATCGTTCCGTACAAGCCTACCGCAACGAACAAGAGGACGATGGAGTGTATCGCGAAGCCGGCTACCGCCAGCGCGGCAACGCCGATCTCGGCGAATTTCAGACGCCGCGCCACCAGCGCCTTGTCGTAGCGGTCGGCGAGTTCGCCGCCGAGGCCGGACAGGAGGAAGAACGGAAAGATGAGGGTCGCACCGGCAAGCGTAATCAGCGCTGCGGAATCGGCGCCGCCGATTTGGAACAGAATGAGGAAGACGAGGGCGGTCTTGAGAAAGTTGTCGCCAAACGCCGAAAAGAACTGGCACCAGAACAGCGGCGCGAATCGTCGCGTCGTCATCAGGGATGTGGACATGCTGTTCCGCCCTTTGCTTCGCGCTTGGCGCTTCCCCAGCAAGTTTAAACGCCCACGCGGGTCTTGGCGACGTTGAATTGCCCCGCGGCAATAAGTTGTTGCCGGGACAGCCGGCTATGCTAATTCTCCAGGCAGGATCAAGGGGATGTGAGCGACCGCGATCCCCTCCGCTTGCCCGCAGACTTTAAACCGGCATCAGCACCCAGTAATCGAGATCCAGCAGGACCGCGGCGTCGTAGTCGTCGCCAGATTTCAACGGAAAGTCCTCGCAAGGGCGATCCCGCGTCGCAATGCTGCGTAGCCGTAACGCGCCGACGTCACGACGTCCCGGCAACTCCGATTTGGCCAGTACTTCCGACCAGGCGAAGACTGTGCTGCCCGCAAAGAGCGGCGCCACATGACGCCCGCCGTTGATGGCCGCGACGTGGAAGGCGTTGGCCAGCCCGTTGAAGGACAGGGTGCGCGCCAGCGAAATGACGTGCCCGCCGTAAATCAGCCGCCGCCCGAATCGGCCCTTGCCCTCGACGTACTGATTGAAATGGATACGCGCAGTATTTTGATAGAGCCGGGTGGCGATCATGTGCTCGGCCTCCTCGACGGTGATTCCGTCGACGTGGTCGATGCGTTCGCCGACCTGATAATCGCCAAAGCGATAGGAGCTTCCTGACAGCACGGTATCGTACGCGGCAACGTCAATGGGCGGGCAGGCTTCGCCCAAGACCTTCGGATCAAGCACTGTCGGCAGGCGCGGCACGTGATCACCCGGCGCAGGCGCGCGCTCGTCGCGTTTGCGCACCATCACCCAACGCACGTATTCCAGAACCGACGTGCCGTCCTGCTTGTGTCCGGTCGTCCGTACATAGACGATCCCGGTCTTGCGGCTCGAGTTCTCTTTCAGCCCGATGACTTCGGATAAAGCGGTGAGCGTATCGCCCGGATAGACCGGCTGGCGGAAACAACAACCGGCATAGCCGAGATTGGCGACAGCGTTGAGAGAGACGTCGGGAACGGTCTTGCCAAAGACGACATGAAAGACCAGCAGGTCGTCGATTGGAGCGCGGGGGTAGCCGATGGCCTTGGCAAAGACGTCGGACGATTGGACGGCAAAGCGCGGTCCGAACAGGCCATTGTAAAGCGCGACGTCGCCACTCGTGAGCGTGCGCGGCGTCGCGTGCCGGATCACTTGGCCGACGCGAAAATCTTCAAAAAAATTGCCGGGGCTGGTTTTCGACATGTCCTGGCTTTGCGGGGGTTTCTGTTAAGGCACGGTCATAACGCAGCGCCACGGCATGCGCAAAACCGGCCCTGAAGTGCTGTTGGCATTTTTACCGGCGCGGTCCGGCTCGCGCGGCGCACTTCTCACGCGTCCGTGAGCGCGCGGCTGAAACCGGCCCGCACCGCCGCCGTATCTCGTGCAATGGCGCAATCCCTTGCGTCACGCCGGTGTCACGCCGGCAATTTCGACCGCGATTAACCTTAGCAACAATGGAGCTCCCAAATGTCCAAGCGTTTCGCACTGCTGACTGCGGCCGCCATTCTAGCGCTGACCGCCGGCGCGGCAGCCCCGGTGTCGGCGGAAATGTCGGAGAAGACGGTCAATGTCGGCGGCGCGCCGATGTATCCATCGAAGAACATCATCCAAAACGCGGTGAATTCGAAAGACCACACGACTTTGGTCGCGGCGGTGAAGGCCGCCGGTCTTGTCGATACTCTCGAAGGACCCGGCCCGTTTACGGTGTTCGCGCCGACGAACGCCGCCTTTGCCAAATTGCCGGCGGGCACGGTCGATACGCTGCTTAAGCCGGAGAACAAGGCGACGTTGACCAAGGTGCTGACGTATCACGTCGTGCCGGGCCGGATGACGGCGGTCAACTTGATGAAAGCGGTAAAGGACGGCGAGGGCGAGGCCAAGCTCAAAACCGTCGCCGGTGAGTGGCTCATCGTCAAACAGGCCGGCCCGGGCAAGCTCAGCGTCACCGATGCCAAAGGCGACGTGGCGATGGTGACCATCCCCGATGTGCTGCAATCGAACGGCGTCATCCACGTCATCGACACCGTACTCTTGCCGATGTGAACGAACGGCTTCGGGGCGGGCCGGCGCTGCGCCGGCCCGCCGTGTCGTGCTGTAACCGTTTGCGTGGTGACGACGAATGAGACGAGAGATCACGCGCGCTGATTTTGTGGATGGCCGAGAAAAAGTTAATGACACCGCGGGTTCAATCGAACGTGATGGCGCTCTCCCGCCGCGGGTGGTTGCTTCCGCCGCAATTTCCCGTCATGGCCACGGGCAACGGCCGCGTGGGGAAGCTTCGCATGGTAAAGGCCGAGCCGCGGAATCGCAGCGCCGACGATTTGCGCCGTTCTGCCCAGATGGCGGCTGCGCAGGCCGGCGATCGGGCGGCCTATGAGGCACTACTGCAGGAATGCGTGCCCCTCATCAAGGTTATCGCCGGCCGGCAGGGAGTTCCTTCCGGCCACATCGACGACGTGGTCCAGGACGTGCTCCTGACCATCCATCGTGCGCGGCAAACTTACGATCCGGCACGTTCCTTTGGCGGATGGCTGCGGATAATTACCGAGCGCCGGGCGATCGATCTCTTACGCCGTGTCGGCCGGCAAAGCGCGCGCGAGATTCACGCTCCGCTCGCCTTCGAGTCCCACGCCGACGAGAATGCGGACCCGGCGCGTTTGGGCCGCGATGCGGCCGCGTCGAACCGCATGCAGACGGCGTTGGCAATGTTGCCGGAACGTCAACGTGAGGCGGTTGAGCTCCTGGTATTGCAAGAACAATCGCTGGCGGATGCGGCAATCGTCGCCCGCCGAAGTAAAGGCGCGCTGAAAGTTAATCTGCACCGGGCGCTCAAGGCGCTGCGCGGCATGTTCGCGGAGAAAGACTGAGGCTGTTATGACCTTCACGTCACATGATCAGTTTATTCACGGGCTTGCCGCCGACCTCAAGCCGGTTAAGCGATTGCAACGGCCATTGCTGCGCGCGGTCACCTGGCTTGGCGTCGTCGCAGCCATCGCGGTCGCTCTTGCCGCCTTCGCCGACGTCAACGCCATGTGGCAGCGCATCACCGCGGCGCCGGACTTGTGGCTCGCCGTGATCGGCTCGACCGGGACCGCCATTCTTGCTGCGATTGCCGCCTTCGAGTTGAGTCTGCCCGATGCACCTCGCACCTGGGCGCTGCTTCCCCTGCCCGTGGCGATATTGTGGATTGCCGCGAGCGGCCTGGGCTGCCTGCGGACATGGATCGCGCCGCAAACGCATGTGGCAACGCTGGGCGAAGCGCGCGACTGCCTCATTTTCATCGTGGCGCTGTCGGTCCCGCTCTCCGCGCTGTTGATTGTGATGCTGCGTCGCGCTTTTCCGCTGTACCTCGGCCTCACCGCTGCCGTGGGCGGTCTCGCCGTTGCCGCCGCGGCAGCCACCCTTCTTAACTTCTTTCATCCTTACGACGCCGCGGCGACCGATCTCGCCGTTCACGTGGTAGCGGTCGCGATCGTGATTGCGGTTAATAGCGCGCTCGCGGCAAGAGTTTTTCGAACGACATCACGGCCCGGTGATGTAACCACGGGCCGGATCGGCACGAACTAGGAGCGATGGCGCCGGAAAGCGTCATCGAACCCCTTAAGGAGGACTATGCAATGAAGACTTCTCGTACCATCCTGTCCCTTGCTGCGGCGACGGTAGGCTTCGCGCTCACCTTCGGCCCCGCCGCGTTCGCCGATGACATGTCGAAGGACAATATGAGCAAGACCGACACGATGAAGAAAGACACCATGAAAAAGGACACGATGTCCAAGGACAACATGTCCAAGGACAACATGTCAAAAGACAGCATGTCCAAGGACAACATGTCCAAGGACAACATGAGCAAATGAGGCATTAGTCACATTCGCGTGTGCCGGGTTCGCATTCTCGAATCCGGCACACTGCGATGTTAAATGCCGCTGAGGTTAAATAGAGCAAGCGAAGCGATCCAATGAGCGTCCAAACCGCCGATCATCCCGCGATGGCCACTGACGCCGCGCCCGGCGTGATCCACCCTGCCTGGGTGCGGGTGACGCATTGGATCCGGCTGGCAGATTTACGACGCCTCGCCGCTGTTCGGTTTCACTTTTCCGCACCAGATCGCGCTCGGCAATTGGCTCGCCGGCGCTTTGCTTTGGCACTTTGCCGCTATGTGGCTTTTGGTTATCAACGGCATTGTCTACGTCGCGCTCGGCATCGTGTCCGGCCGCTTCCGCCGCAAGCTATTTCCAATCTATCCCCGCGAGGTCTTAAGCGATCTTTTTGCGGCGCTGCGCGGGAAACTCTCGCATGACGATCTTTCGGTGTATAACGCCGTACAGAAGCTTCTCTATCTCGGCATTCTGGTGACCGGGGTCGTGATTGTGCTGTCCGGGCTTTCAATCTGGAAGCCGGTGCAGTTTCATGTGCTGACCAGCTTTTTCGGCGGCTACAACACAGCCCGCTATGTGCATTTCGCCGCGATGACCGCGATCGTGACGTTCTTGGTGGTGCATGTGCTGCTCGCGGTCCTGGTGCCGAAGAGTTTGCGCGCGATAATATTCGGGCGCTGAACGAGCAAAGAGAGATCGATGTCCGTCCCAAGCAAAACCAAGCCCGGCGTCGATAAGGCGCTCCTGATCAAGGATGCGGCGAAGCTTCTGCCGGAGCAGTCACGGCGGCTTTTCCTGCGCGGCGCAGCCAGCCTCGGCGCTCTCGCCATGCTCAGCGGCTGCGAGATTATCGACGGCGAAAGCTCGGAGAACGTGCTGCGCGTCATTTCCGACTTCAACGATGGCGTCCAGGCCTTGCTGTTCAATCCCAATACGCTGGCGCCCGAATATCCGGAAAGCATGATTACGCGGCCGTTCCCGTTCAACGCTTATTACAGCGAGGACGACGCCCCCGACGTTGACGGCGACAAGTGGCAGCTCGAAATCGGCGGGCGCGTCGACAACAAGAAGGCGTGGACTTTGGCTGAACTCAACAAGCTGCCGGAAGTCTCGCAGATCACCCGCCACGTCTGCGTCGAAGGCTGGAGCGCCATCGGATCGTGGCAGGGCGTCAAGCTCTCTGATTTCCTAAAACTGATCGGCGCCGACACCCGCGCCAAATATGTGTGGTTCCAGTGCGCCGAGGGCTACTCGAACACCATTGATATGCCCACCGCATTGCATCCGCAGACGCAACTGACGCTCAAATTCGATCACCAGGTTTTGCCGCGCGCCTACGGGTTCCCGGTCAAGATCCGCATCCCCACCAAGCTGGGTTTCAAAAATCCGAAATACGTCACGGCGATGTGGGTGCAGAACAACGACGCCGGCGGCTATTGGGAAAATCAGGGCTACAACTGGTTCAGCGGACTCTGAATGTTCGTGGCGCGCTGACGGGCCGCGCGCGCATTTGTACGCTTTGATTAAGGGCTGGCAATGAGCGGGTTCGTTGGCGCCCAGCATGAATTCCACGACCCAGCTTTTGTCCGCGGTTGGGCTGACCGCTTCGTGCCGACAGTGCCGCGCCTCGCCCTCTTCGACCTGATCCTGAGCCAGCTTGCGGAGCCTGCCTTGCCGAATCGACACGTCGTCGAGCTCGGTCTCGGCCCGGGCTACATGGCGCGACACATCCTAGAACGCAACAAAGCCGTCAGCTTCGAAGGCGTCGATTTTTCGGACGCTTTCTTTGCCATCGCGCGGGATACTATCGGCGAGGATTTGATGTCGCGCGTCGTGCTCACCAAAGCCAATCTCATGGATCAAAGCTGGCCGCGCAGATTGTCGAAAAGCCCGGCGGCCATCGTCTCAACTTGGGCGTTGCATGATCTTGGCAGTCAAAAGGCCGTCGGCGACGTGTATGCCCGCTGTTACGAAACGCTCCCGGAGCGCGGCATTCTTGTCAACGGCGATTTCATCAAGCCATCCGGCACACCTTTAACTTATGAACCGGGGCGTTTCGAGATCGATCGCCACCTCGAATTACTTAGCGGCGCCGGTTTTCGGGAACCAAAATTGCTTGCGCAGTTTGAAACGAACATCGAGAGTCCGACTGCCGCGGAAAACTACGCGTGCCTGATCGCCGTTCGGTGAACCCGGTTTCCGGCCACTTTGCGTTGTGGCCACGCCCCGAAGCGCGCTTTGGCGAAGTGTCCGGGTTGGGCATTAGCGGACATGCCCAGTGCAATTGGCGATTCCTGCTTTTGTCGCGAAATTGGAACTCCGTGCAACTCTTTAAGGCTGCGTCCTAGGATCGTTTTCTCGGCTGTGTCGCTTGACCAAGGCCGGTGGGGCCTATTAGCAATTCGCGCTCATTTTCAACGCGAGGCACGATTTATGCCCACGCACAAGCTCCTTCTCCTCGCCGGCGATGGCATCGGTCCAGAAGTTATGGCCGAGGTTAAGCGGCTTTTGGCCTATTTCGCCAAGGCCGGCATTGCCACGTTCGACACCGACGAAGCGCTGGTCGGCGGCTGCTGCTACGACGCGCACAAGGTGTCGATCACCGAAGAAACCATGGCCAAAGCGCATGCGGCCGACGCGGTGATTTTCGGCGCTGTCGGCGGTCCGAAATGGGACCATGTCGCTTATGAGGTGCGGCCCGAGGCGGGCCTACTTCGTCTGCGCAAGGACTTAGGCCTGTTCGCCAATATCCGTCCGGCAATTTGTTATCCGGCGCTCGCCGATTCCTCGAGCTTGAAGCGCGAGGCCGTGGATGGCCTCGATATCATCATTCTGCGCGAGCTCACCGGCGGGGTCTATTTCGGCGAGCCCAAAACCATCACCGATCTTGGCAACGGGCAAAAACGCGCGATCGATACGCAAGTCTACGACACTTACGAAATCGAGCGCATCGCCCGCGTCGGCTTTGAGCTGGCGCGCAAGCGCCGCAACAAAGTCACGTCCATGGAAAAACGTAACGTCATGAAGACCGGCGTGCTTTGGCGCGAGGTCGTGACCGACGTGCATGCTCGTGAATACAAGGATGTAACGCTCGAACACATGCTTGCCGACGCGGGTGGCATGCAGCTTGTGCGTTGGCCGAAGCAGTTCGACGTGATTGTCACCGACAATCTGTTTGGTGACATGCTTTCGGACATTGCGGCAATGCTGACCGGCTCGCTCGGCATGCTGCCTTCGGCCTCGCTCGGCGAGGTCGATGCCAAGACCAAGCGGCGCAAGGCGTTGTACGAGCCGGTGCACGGTTCGGCGCCCGATATTGCCGGCAAAGGCATCGCCAATCCGATAGCGATGCTCGCCTCATTCGCGATGGCGCTGCGCTATTCCTTCAATATGGGCAAAGAAGCCGATCTGATCGAAGCGGCGATCGCGGCCGCGCTCGCCCAGGGTCTACGCACCGCGGATATCGCGTCGGGCGGCGCCAAAACGGTCAGCACCTCGGAAATGGGCGAAGCGATTATCGGCGAACTCGATCGGCTGGCTTCTGCGGCTTGACCCGCGGGTCCAAGGCGGCCGCCGGGTCAGTACGGTGTAGGATAGCCGGGGCTAAATCCCGGTATCAGCCACGGCTGCGCTAGCGGCGTGCCGCCGATGCCCGCCGTGTCGGGTCCGAAATACCAATACGGCCGTCCGGGGTCGCCGCCGGGCGGGAAAGCGTAGTCCTGGGTGCCGGGATAGCCGACCGGCACCTCGGTTCCGGGGTCGAGATAGGAGCGCCGCGGCACCGTGATGATGGTGGTGGTGCCATCCGCATTATGGATGATGGTGCGCGTCGGCTGGATCACCGTACCGGCGGCCGATCGCTGAACGACGTGCTGATTTTTTTTGTTAGGCGTTTGAGCGGCGGCGGCCGAGGCCAGCGCCGAAATCATGCCAATCGCCGCAACCCCAACGATCATTCCGCGCATGGCGCCTCGCTTTCCAATACATAATAGTGTACCCGGCTTTCGGCCAACGGGATAGCGCATTGCGGAGAACCTGCGGCGAGGCGCCTTTTGCTCCGCTATTTGTCGCCCCGGCCGCGTTGTGCTTTGCGCCGTTCTCGCTTAGAAGCCCATCGCACGGGCTCCGGATTTTGCGCACGCCGTCGTTTGGAATGGAGAGTTAACAATGGGTTACACGGTCGCCGTGGTCGGCGCGACCGGCAATGTCGGGCGCGAAATGCTTGGCATTCTCGCCGAGCGGTCGTTCCTGGCCGAGGAAGTGGTCGCGCTCGCCTCCCGCCGTTCGCAAGGCGTCGAAGTGTCTTACGGCGATCGGACGCTCAAGGTCAAAGCGCTCGAACACTATGATTTCACCGGCGTCGATATCTGCCTGATGTCGGCTGGCTCGGCGGTTTCCAGGGAATGGTCGCCGAAGATCGCTGCCGCCGGCGCGGTCGTTATCGATAATTCGTCGTGCTGGCGCTACGATTCCGACGTTCCGCTGATCGTGCCGGAGGTCAACGCCGAGGCGATCACCGGATTTCGCAAGCGCGGCATCATCGCCAATCCCAATTGTTCGACCGCGCAGCTTGTCGTCGCGCTCAAGCCGCTGCACGACCGCGCGACGATAAGGCGCGTCGTCGTCGCCACCTATCAGTCGGTGTCCGGCGCCGGCAAGGACGCCATGGACGAGTTATTCGCGCAGACCAAGGCGGTCTTTCAGATCGACGAGGTCGCGCCGAAGAAATTTCCCAAGCGCATCGCCTTTAACGTCATCCCGGAAATCGACGTCTTCATGGAAGACGGCGCGACCCGGGAAGAGTGGAAGATGGTGGTCGAGACCAAGAAGATCCTCGACCCCAAGATCAAGCTTACTGCCACCTGCGTGCGGGTGCCGGTGTTCATCGGCCATTCGGAGGCGGTCAATCTCGAATTTGCCAAGCCGATCACCGCCGACGAGGCGCGCGAGGTCTTGCGCAACGCGCCGGGCTGTATCGTCATCGATAAGCGCGAGCCGGGCGGTTACGTGACGCCCTACGAATCGGTGGGCGAGGACGCGACCTACATCAGTCGCATCCGCGAAGATGCGACCGTGGAAAACGGGCTGTCGCTGTGGGTCGTCTCCGACAATCTGCGCAAGGGCGCGGCGCTCAACGCCATTCAAATCGCCGAGGCGCTGATCAAGCGCAAGCTGATCACGGCGAAGCGCAAGGCGGCTTGACAGGCTGTGGCGATGGCTATGATTCGAAATAACGTCCCTTCAAAATATGGAAGATCCTAAGCCGAAGTTCGCGTCGGAGGTTTGACTTAGGCTACTCGCCAGTAGTCAGGGATCTTCTTATCATTCAGGTGTCGGACGCGCGCAACATGAGGCACGCGGCCTCTACTTTTCGCCCACGCTATTGCTTCCTGTTGCGTTTTAAACGTGCCGAGCACGCGCTCGGCTTGGTCTTCCACCACATAT
>Ga0335078_10003753_pt1 | contig 22606 bp, 17 predicted proteins | sample Lox_Sample_32_FD_206711 | JGI IMG/M metagenome (GOLD analysis project Ga0335078, IMG submission 206711) | Soil microbial communities from Loxahatchee National Wildlife Refuge, Florida, United States - Lox_Sample_3.2 | ecosystem: Environmental > Terrestrial > Soil > Wetlands | place: USA... | reverse complement strand
GTGCATGGGTGTGGCGACGACGACCAGATCGGCAGGTCCTGACCGCTCTGGGTGAGGGCGGGCGATGCGGAATGCAGTTGACGGTACTTGTCAGCTGAGGCGGGAAAGGGCTCCGGCGGCGCGGAGAGCGTCGACGTGTTCGGCGGCGCGGATGTCCGTTGCCAACGAATCTGAGCCGTTGCCATTGCTTCCGAGCCATCTGCGGATTTCTGCCATCGAAGTTGTGTGACTGAGCAGCGAGTTTGGCATTTGGGCATCGAGGCTGGCATCGCTCTTCGATCGATCCCGACCGCACCCCGACTGTCAGCGCGTCCCGTGCCAGGCCCGCGCTCCAACGGGGCTCAGGTGCCAACCACCCTGCCCAACGAATGCCAACCTTCATGCCCAGGCTCGCCAAAACTGCCAAGTTGCGGCCGTTCGAGGTGCCAAACTTGGCGCTCAGTCACAGTTGTGTGACCATGATCGCTAGTTGGCGGAATTGGAACGCTAGTTGGCGGACGATACGGGGCGCGTAGACGACTTACGGGCGATGGCCGCGCGGGGCCGGGCTGTGGCTCGTATTCTCCAGGTATGTCTGCCGTGGAGTGGCGCCCGTTGTCGTGGCGGGAGGGAGACGGCCCCGGCGATGGCGGGTGGCGTAGGGATGTTCCGGCAGCACTTGAGAAGCCGCTGCGGGGGTGGGTGAGGGAGGTGCTTCGAGAGAGCCGCACTGGCCAGCAGTGGATCGTGGACCGCTTGCTCCTGCGCTTTGATCTTGTGGTCTCTGACGGTAATAGGGCCGATTTTCTGGCGCATCAAACGCCTGTTGACGTGCTTGTTGATGTCGTGGATGCCGTTCTTGACTTGCTGCCTATCCCTGACGTTTCTCCTGATTTTGTTGTGAATCCTCCGCCTGGGCGGTCTCCCGGAACTCCGGATGGCGTCGGCCGCCGTGGTACGTGGGAAAGCGGGATGTGGACCCTTGAGCTGAGGGGCGAGCTCGTGCGGCTGCTTGGTGATGCCCTGTCGGTACTGCGGGTGCGGGCGGACGGGCGCGGGCTGGAGCGGCGGGCCGGCATCGCGGCAGAGACGGCGTTCGAGGCGGCTGCGGGGACCGCCGAGGCAGCGGCCGCCGCCGGTTCGGCGGCGACGCACTTGCGGCAGGCGTGGGGGTGCGTGCATGCGCTGCACCCTGATCCGGTGAAGGGGTACGGAGAGGCGATCAAGGCGGTGGAGGCTGCCGCGCATGCCGTGCTGGAGCCGGGCAACCCGAAGGCGACGCTGGGTTCGATGCGAGGGCATCTCAAGGCGAACCCGGACAGGTTCGTCCTGGCGATCGGGGAACTCGACGGCCGGGGCGGCACGGGTCCGCTGCTTGAGTGCATCTCGCTGCTGTGGCAAGGGCAGACCTCGCGGCACGGGTCGAGCAGGCCGACGCGGCCGGAGACCCTGGAAGAGGCGACGATGGCGGTGCACCTGGCGGTGATGCTGGTGCAGTGGTTCGCCTCTGGCGCCGTGCGGAAGGTGGAGGTATAGCCCTGCGGCGGTCCGGAACCGCCCGTCAGGTGAAGCGCCCGCAGGCACAGCCGCCCTCGGTACGTATCGGTCTCTTTGCATAAGGGGCCCAAAAGGGTTCCTGCTGCATGCTGTACTTACCGGGTGACGACGAGCGACGTGCTGCCGGTGCGGTCGGATCGCTGCGGGCTGGATGAGATGTTCCTAGCTTACGAGCCCGGCGCGGAAGAGCGTGCCTGCCTGGAGCTGGGGACGGGGTGGCCGCGGCGGTGGACCGCCACGTGGCGGGTTTCGGGCGGGGGCGTGGTGTCCGCGGTCCGGGACCTGGGGTCAGTTCGGGTGGCGGGGTGCGAGCCGGTCCGCCGGTTCTCATGGGGGCGGCGTCAGCGGCACCGGCCGGGGCTGCAGTTCATGGTGTCGACCGATATCTGCCGAAAGTTACTAGCAAGGGTTCGTCCGCCAACTAGCGTTCCAATTCCGCCAACTAGCGATCATGGTCACAAGTTGAGCCACCGAAGGTCGGGCGGCGACGCCGCAACGCCGCCCAGGTGACAACTGCGCTGGCGGATGGCCCGCTGATCTGCAGCGCCGCGATGCTGAGGTTGAGTACGTCATCCCTGGGTGACGCGAGACACAAGCCGTCGGGCCGGGGACGGGGACGGCGAGATGGCTCAGATTCGGTGGCAGACCAGCGTCCGCGACCATCCAAGATCCTGCTACTGAAACTGAGCCATCCCAGGTCAGCGGCCTGTCGACGGCTCAGATCCAATGTCAAAGGACAGCGGAGTGGCGCGGTGCCGCCGCGGACGAGTAGGCCCGCCTCGATGTTCTTGCCGACGCCGGACTGGGTGAGGTTGGCGCTGATGACGAACAGGACGCACCGGTCGGCGACTGCCAGTTTGGCGTGTATCTTCGCGCCGGGTTCGGTGCGCTTCGCTGAAGGCCAGTGCCACAGGTCGATGCCGGTGATGCCGGTGAATGCCTGGTAGGGCTCGTCTCCGGCTAGCGCGCTGCCCGCACCCTGCAGCGTTTCCACGACGACGCTCACGTGGACGCCGCGGTTCACCGCTGTCCGCAGGGCCACGGTCAGCGGCTCGTACTGCCTGGCCGAGTAGGTCATCAGCAGCAGTTCACGGCAGGCTTCGCGGATGACGTCGGCGAGGACTGCCGCGGTGGCCCGGACCGGGACGTGATGCGACCCGGGGCCGCTCCACACGGTCTCGACGGACATCTCGGCCGCGCGCTGCGCGTATCCGGCGGCGAGGCCGGTCAGGTAGGCCAGGCCCGCTGAGCGATCGACGCCGGCGAGCGCGTCGAGCAAGGCAAGGGCGCCGAGTAGGGCTCGGCCCGCAGGATCGCCTCCCGGGCCTGCCTTCCATCGCGTACTCGACCACAGCTTGAAGCGCCGCCGGGCCGCGCGGGCGCAGCAAGGCGGCGCCTGCCTTCTCCAGTGCGTCCCAGGTCATGGGATGAGGGCAGGGAACTTGGGGTCGACCGGGACGATGAACCGGCGGTCGAGGAAGCGGTTGCCGCGCTCGCAGGTGGTCTCGGAGACGAACAGGCATGCGTGGCAGGCCGCGCCGTGCAGGAAGTCGGCGGGGAAGGCCGTCCGCCGCTCCGCACATAGCGGGTCGGAGGAGCAGCACAAGGCGTCTCGCCGGGCGCGGTCCATGATCCTGGTCAGTGGCTCGGGCTCGGCCAGCGACACCAGCCCGCCGAACGTGCCTTCGGCGTCGGGCACGGCGGTGTAGATGAGGATGCCGGCCCGGTCGGGTCCGGAGTAGATCCGCTCGGACAAGCTGGCCGAGCTGTACCCGCATTCCAGCGCGATCGTCCTGATCAGCAGGTGGCTCAGGGTGTGCAGCGCGATGTACCGGGCCTCTGGCCAGCCGTACATGGCGTCGAAGTCGGCGTTGATGCGCCCGGAATACCGGTTGGTGCGGAATCGCCCGAACGCCTCCTTGTGCTCGCGGACCACTTCGGAGTCCGCGACCTGGGACTCCCACCCGGCCAGCGCGGAGTTGTCGATGCGCAGGAAGATGCCTTCTCCGCGGACCTCGCTCGCGGGTACCCAGGTCGGCTTGTCTCGTGCCAGCGGTGCGCGCTTGACCAGGTCCGGGTCTTGCGGGTCGGGGGCGTCCAGCCGGGTGAACCCGGTCAGCGCGCGGACCTCGCGGAGCCGTTCGGCCTGCACGACGTCGGAGATGAACCCGGCGAGCGGCTCTGGCACTCCGCCTCGGCGGAGCGTGAAGTCGTCTGTCGGCTCGGGCGGCGGCGTTCGGCTTCGGCGCGGGCGGCCAGCTTGGCCGTGAGGGAGGCGAGCCGCTCCTCGGTCCGCCGCTCGATGGCGGTGACCAGGCCGGATCGCGCCCGGGCCCACCGGGCGGCCAGCCGCGCCTGGATGGCCGGCGCCGCGGCCGTGCCGCGGGTCAGGGCGCGGTCCAGCATCCCGGAGACGGCGGACAGGCTGTCCACCCGGCGGAACGTGCCGTCCTCGCGGAGCCAGCCGCCGGCGTACAGGATCTCCTCGTGCAGCCGGATGCCGTCCTTGCCGACCAGCACGAACCGGGAGTACGCGCCAGCCAGCGCCGACTCCAGCGCAGGGTCGTCGCTGACGACGACGGTCACCCGGTGCAGGCCGGTGTGCCCGCTCCACACGGCGGCGCGCAGCAGCCGCGCGGACATGTCCACGAGGGGGTGGCCGAGGTGGGCGAGCACGATATCGTGCCGCCCCCTCGCGGTCGCGGCGTCGAAGGTGACCGGACGGCGGCGGGGTTCTTCGCCTTCTCGCTCCAGCTTCTCCAGCAGTCCCTCGGTCGCCCGTGCCCAGGACCTGGTGAGCGCGGGCACCTCGTACAGCCCCTCGGCGAACAGCTTCTCGTCGATGACTGGCCGGAGCGCCTGCTCGCCGTCCAGCTCGAGCGCGGTGCCGACCAGACGCTTAGCGTGGTCCGGGGTGACCTTCAACTCTTCGACGGTCGCGTCGAAGTCGCGGCGCAGCCGCCGCACCTGCTCGGATACGTCGCTGTCGGCGGCGAGCCGCCTGCTCTTCGCGGACCGTTTCGTGGCGGCGGAGGCGTTCTCGATGTCGAAGTCGGCGAGCTCGCCGAGCATGCGGCGCTGCACCGCCTCGGCGAGGACCGCGTTAACCGTGCCGAGGTCCTCCTCCATCCGCGCGACCTTGACCGCGATCCGCGCCAGGAACTCCAGGTCCGCTTGGTAGGTGTCGCTGGCTGATTCCCAGCCGGTGCCGATGAAATGCCGGACCTCGGGGGTGAACTGCTGGCCGTACCGGTCGATGCGGCCGATGCGCTGCTCCAGCTTGTTCGGGTTGAAGGGGATGTCGTAGTTGACCAGCCGATGGCAGTGCTCGTGCAGGTCGATGCCTTCGCTGGCGGCATCGGTCGCGAGCAGGATGCGCACCGGGTTCTGGTCCGGCGGCTCGGCGAATGCCAGCCGCAGCTGCTCGCGCCGCTTCGGCTCCATGCCGCCGAACAGCAGCTGCACCTGCTCCCCGGCCATGCCCTCCTGGGCGAGGAGATCCTTGAGCCAGATCTGGGTGTCGCGGTACTCGGTGAACACCACAACGCGCTCGCTGGTCCAGTGCGTGCCGTCGGGCAGGCAGACCGCCTCGAGGTAGGTGATCAGCTCCTTGGCCTTCGCGTCAGGGCTGTTCTCGTACCGTGCCGCCCAGGTCCCCATCCGCCGTAGCAGGCTGATCTCCGGCTCGGAGGCATCGGTCAGTTCCGCCTGGATCTTTCCCGAACGAGCCGTGGCGTCATCCTCGGCGTCAGCTAGCTCCTCATCGTCGTAGGCCGCGACGTCGCCGAAGAACCCTTCCAGCCACTCCGGGACCTCGTCCTCGTATGACGTGGCGGCCTTCCTGGTCTTCGCCTGGACGGTTTCGAGGTAGACCCCGACGGTGTGCGCGAACGCGCGGGGCGAGGAGAACAGCCGCTTCTTCAGCAACAGCGCGACCAAGTCGACTGACGCACGACCGCGTCTGGTGGTCAGCCGCTTGCGGCGCAGCGCGGCGAACTCATCGAGCAGGGCGTGCGCCTCGCGCTCGCTTTCCGGGTAGGCGACGGGGATCGCGTGCGCCTCGCGCCTGGGGAACTTGGGGTTCCCGGCGGAGTCGGTGATCTGGCTCTTCATCCGGCGGATGACTGTTTCCTTCTGCGCGACCGGGTCCGGGTCTACGCCGCGGATGAACCGCAGGTCGTCGATGATCTCCAGCAGCGCGGTGAACGACTCCGGGTAGCCGTTGTGCGGCGTCGCGGACAAGAAGAGCCGGTGCTCGAAGTGCGGGGCCAGCCAGCGGATCAACTTCGTCTGCTGGGAGTCGACGGCGTACCGCTGCTTCGGCGCGGCGGGTGCCACGTGGTGCGCCTCGTCGAGGATCAGCAGGTCGAACGGGCGCTCATCGCCGGCTCCTCCGTTGCCTTCTTTGTCCTCGATCACCTCGTGCAGCAGCCGCTCGGCCTTGGCGCCGCGCAGCCAGGACAGCGAGACGATCGTCAGCGGGTATACCCGGAACGGGTTCGCCGCGCTGCCATGACTACGCCGCAACTGGTTCAGTTGCGCGGAGTCGACGATCGTGAAGTCCAGGCCGAACTTCTCGGCCATCTCGTCCTGCCACTTCACCATCAACCCCGGCGGGCACACGATCATGACCCGTTTCGCGCGGTGCCGCAGCAGCAATTCCAGCGCGACCAGGCCCGCCTCGATCGTCTTGCCGAGACCCACGTCGTCGGCGAGCAGCAGGTTGACCCGAGGCGCCTCGATCGCGCGAGCAACCGGCTCGAGCTGGTATTCCTCGACGATGACGCCCGAACGCAGCGGGGCCTGCAGCGTCTTAACGTCGGCGGACGTGACTGCAGACCAGCGAACCGCGTCCAGGAAGGCGGCCAGGCGCTCGGGCGGGTCGAAGCCAGCCGGGGTGATCTCGGGGAGTGAGCCGGCCGGGAGGATCCGCCGGCCGGGCTCGACCTCCCAGATGACCGGCAGGCTCTCGCCGTACCGGCCGTCCTCCACGCTCTGCAGGGTCAGCAGCGTGCTGCCGTCGCTGCCTGGTGCGCTATCGCTCACCACCCAGCGCTGGCCGCGGACCTCGACGAGGCTCCCATCCTGCGGAATCGCTTCGCTAGCCGTTTCCGCTGTCGTTGTCACCCGCACCCCCTTGCCACAGGTGCACAATATCGCTGTGCGCGGCTATGTCGGGGTCACAGATCAGGACTGGTACGAGTTCTTGCGATCACATCCTGAGCAGACCGAAGTGAACTTCTGGCGCCCCAGGGACAAGAACCGATTCGGCGCGATCAACCCAGGCGAGTACTTCTTTTTCAAGCTCAAGGCCTCGGCGCACAATCTCGTTGTAGGCGGTGGCGTCTTCATCGGATGGGAACTCGTCCCGCTATCAGCGGCCTGGGAATTCTACGGATACGGCAACGGCGCGGCGTCGCTCGGCGCACTCCGGACCCTGATCAGCGGGCACAACCCGCTCAGCCCGGAGGATGATCCGGAGATCGGCTGCATTCTCCTGAAAGACGCTATCTTCTTCGAAAATGCCGGGATCATCGGGCCACCACCGGAATTCGCCCGCAACCTCGTCCAGGGCAGGACATACGAACTCGGCGACCCGCGCTACAGCGGGTACTTCGACATCCTGATGGCGCAACTGGAAGGCCCGGTAGTCGAACTCGACCTGAATAACCCGTCGTGGCGACATCACGGCCCGATGTTCGGCGAGCGCCTCACCCGAGTCCGCCTCGGCCAAAACGGGTTCCGGACCACGGTCTTCAACGCATACCGCCGCAGATGCGCGATCACCGGAACCAAGATCTGGCCCGCTCTCAATGCCGCCCATATTCGCCCCGTCACCGACGGCGGTGAGCATCGCGTAGACAACGGGCTGCTGCTGCGGTCCGACGTGCACACCATGTTCGACAAGGGATACCTCGGCGTCGATCCGTCTCACCGGCTGCGTGTCAGCCCGCGGCTGCGGGACGAGTTCGGCAACGGAGAGCAGTTCTACTCCAGGGCCGGGGAAGTGATCGCACTACCAGACCGGAAGGCCGACCGGCCGCACCGCGAGTTTCTGGAATGGCACCTCGACACGGTGTTCAGAGCCTCGTGACCTGTTTCGCGTATCAGCGGAAATCACCTCGTGCCCAGATCTGGACTTGCTCCTGCGGCAGGCCATTGGCTGTCGCGTATGCCTGGAAAGCGGCGGCGACCTGTGGAGCCGGCGCTGGCGCCTGCCGCGGGATGAGATGCCTGATCGCGGGGACAGCGATGCTCATGGCGGGCCCGACCGGCGCGCCGAAGTGCAAGGCCGCTAGGCGAACGCCGCTGGCGATCAATGCTGCCACCTCTCGCCTGTTGGCCTTTCGCGCTTCCTCGTACGGATTGCAAGCGATCACCCGTTCGGCGGCCGCCACGATGTGGACTGTCGGCAGGCGGAGCTGAAGGGCAGTCCCCACAACTGCCGATTGAAGGATCCGGTAATGGTCGGTGAGGACCATGCGGGCGCTTTGGTATTCGTTCATGGCGGCGTGAGTTGCGGCTTCCGCAGTGGGCCGGGGCATTCCGAGGCGGAGAAGCAGATCAGGCATCCGGCGCGCCGCATCGTTGGCGTTGGCGGCTGCCGCCATCGCGCTGAACGCGATCGCGGCCACGGCCGACAAAAGCGGTTCCTGTAGCGCGCAGCCCCGAAGCTCCCCCAGATTCCGGGGAAGCGGTTCGGCTTCCAGGCGGGTCCGAACCCTGTCCGAGAGCCCGAAGCCGTATACCGCACCGAGGTAGATCACCTCGCTGGCCTCGGTCAACTGCCCGCCCGGCCCGAGCGCGGCAACCCCGATCACCCGGCGGACGATGCGGGCACTCCCGCGCAAGTCCCGCCGTTCAAGGCCCCACTGCAAACCCTGCATCAGCGCTGATGTGCCTGCAGAAGCGAGCGCGCCGGCATCATGTGAGCCTCTTCTGATCGCTTCCCGTTCTTGGGCCTGCTGATGCCGGGAGACACCAAAGGTTTTCTGGACCCACGTGCGGTTGGCCTCTTGCTGGTCTCTTATGCGGACGGCAGTTGCTTCCGCCGCTATTTCGCCCACAGCATTGACTACCGCCTGAGCGTTCGCTGCCAGTACTCGCCTGAGATCGCCTGCAGCAGTTAATCCCCGGACCTCAGGAAGCGCCTGGCCTAGCCGGCTCAGGCCGAGAGTCATGACCGGAGCGTGGCTTCGCTGCCCGCTGATCGGCTGAACTGTCATCTTTTCCCCCAATCCACGCTTCCCGGCGCATCATTAAGGCTGGGAAGATTAGGCGCGACTTCGCACTTCGCGTCTCGCCAAGCACAGTCGCACCACTCGTCCTTCATGGCGAGGCAAACCACACGTGTCGTACGATATGCATGGAATACCTGCGCGACGATTATCTATCGCCGAATCGGCCTTGACAAGGCAGCAGCGCATCAGCTGTGGGGGATCCGTTCCGGAAAGCCAGTTACCATCGTGCGCAGCACCGTGACCCGCGGAACTGGCCCGCGATGAGGGCTACCCCCGGGTATTCTCCAGGATCTGTTTCAGGGTGCGGAGGTTGTCAGCCACCGCCGACTTGACCCTTGGGATCGCCAGCGGCCCGAGCAGTCGCAGCGGGGCTGACGTGGGCTGGAGGTCCCACTTATTGGTGAGCTTCGTCCCGCTGGCGGCCGGCTCGAGCAAGTAGCTGGCCCGGGCCTTGAACGGCCCGAAAGTGCCGTCGAGCGCCAGCTGGCCGGGCGGCTGGAAGACGACGATCTCGAAATCCTCCTGGCTCCTGCCGGGGAGCGTCCGGGTTTGCCGGTAGAGGGTGCCGACGCCTACCGGGCCCGGGGAGATCTTCCGTGTCTGCTCGATCGCGTAGTTCCACTGTGGCAGGTTCTCGGCGTCGGCGAGGTATGTGAAGACCTCCTCCACCGGCCGGGTTATCGTCACCGTGTTCTCAAATGCTGCCATCGTCGTCTCCTGGATCAGCTGGTGAGCAGCCGCAGCGCGGCTGCCGGTACCACGCCCCGCCTACGGGGCCTGACTCACCCAGGCTGCTACGGCCCGCTGGGCATGTCAGTGACCTCAGTCGCGCGCTGGACGACTAAAGTCACACGCCAGCAGGGCCATCCGATTCGGCAAACATATACATGGTCTTTACGCTCGGAGAACATACTCACTTGCCGGCTGGAGCGCAATCGCCCGGATCGCCTTCCAGGGCGAAGGCGACAGCGCACAGCAGCCGTTTCAGCACCGTTCCAGCGCCGTTTCAGCCCTGGCTGCCACGTTCGGTACATCACTAGGACCGCGGAGAGGTGGTGATCGTAATGCTTGGTGATGGGCCAGAGGAAATGGAGATCACGCTTATCAACTGCCAGGCGGATAAGTCCGACGAGGCAGCGTGTACTCGCATTCCTTAACTGAACGACCCGGGGGCGCCCGGCCGCAGCGCGGGCGCCACCCGGATCTTCCGGCGATCGATCTGGGGGTTACCATGGGCGGACGCGTGCTTAGTTTTACCGATGTCGTCGGCGACGAAGAAGAATTCTTCCGCACGTACTTCAGCAAGAAAGTTTTCTACCGGCCGCGCGGCATCACCGGCGATCCGCGGCAGATCCTCTCGATCGCCGACATGGACGACATAGTCCACCAGGAAGGCCTGCGGTCAGGCCTGTTCCGGATGCTCGGAAATGACGTGCCGGCGATCGGAGACCAGCTCACTAGCCAGCTGGAGATGAGGCGGGAAGGGAAGACCATCGAGGACGCGGTCGATCCCGGGAGGATCTACGCTCACTTCCGCGCGGGCAAGACGCTGATTCACGGCGGGCTGAACCTTACCCGTCCCAACCTGCGCGCCCTGGCCCGCAGCATGACCGACCGGTTCGCGGCCAAGAGCGAGGTCGTCGCCTTCCTGACCCCGGCAGGCGAGCAGGGAGGCACCCACAGCGATCCGACGGATGTCTATGTCATCCAGCTGGAGGGAACGAAGCGGTGGCAGATCTGGCCGACACCACGGGTGCGGCGGCCCGGAGACGACAAGGACTCCTTCGACTCCCTGCCCGATCCCGTTCTCGACCTGTCACTTCAGCCGGGCGACGTGCTCTACGTTCCGCACAACACCCCGCACCGCGCCTCGGCCGAGGGAACCGTGTCGCTCCACGTGACCGTGGTCGCGGGCCCGCGCACGTGGGCGCACCATCTGCTGTCGGCGGTCCAGGATATCCTGCACAACGGCCCCGAGTTCTGGGACACCCCGTACCTGGATGAGACCTCACCCGAGGAGATGGTCCCGAAAATCGAGCAGCTGATCAGCAGGCTCCGCACGGCCGACACCGCCGCGGCCCTCGGACGCGCCCAGCGGGACGGGCGCTCCTTCCGCGGCGTGCAGCAGGCCGCGCTCTTCCAGGAAATGACAGCGGCAGACGGCATCGACGCCGATACCAAACTGCTGGCCGTCGACAGCGCCGTGACGGTCCATGAGGTAGCTGACGGCACGGCCAAGGTGACGATCCTCGGTAACACGGTCACCATGCCCGAAGCCGCCGCCGGCGCGCTGCGGTCAGCGAGCACCGCGGTCCCGTTCCCGGCCGCGGAGCTCGTGCCCGGCGCGGACTCCCGCCAGGCGCTACCGGTCGCCAGGCAGCTCCTGCGCCTGGGCGCACTGAGAATCGCTAACTGAACACCGGCTTAGGTATGCCGGCAGGAGCCGTACTTCTTGGCCGATTCGACGAGTGCGTGAATATTTTCGGCCGGGGTGAGCGGGGACATGGCACATCCCGGGCCCAGGATGAATCCGCTGCCGGGCTTGCAGATATCCATGAGCTCGCGGCAGGCGGCGTCGATTTCGGCGGCTGTGCCGAGTGCCAGCAGGTTCGTGTCGATGTTGCCGAGCAGGCACGTCTTGTCGCGCGCTGCCGCCTTAAGGAGCGCGGCGTCTGTCTTGTGGTCGATTTCCAGCACCTGGGCCCCGGTGGCGATAAAATCGTCCGTGATCGGCTGGGTGTCCCCGCAGATGTGCAGATGCAAGATGATTCCGTGCTTTTTCAGCTCCGACACCATGCGGCGTTCGTGGCTCCAGGGATACCGGCGGTAGTGCCGCGGAGAGATCATGGCGGGTCCTGCGATCGGCTCGCCGATCGATGTCGATCGTCCGCCGCACTCGATCAGGGCATAGGCGTACCGTGTGGCGACCCGCCTGGAGTAGTCGAGCAGCGCGTGGACCAGATCTTCCTCCTCGCCGGTGGCCAGGTCCATCATGAACTCGCTTATGCCGCGAAGCTGCGCAGCTAGATCCATCGGCCCCTGATCAGCGCGCGCGCAGATCCAGGCCTGGTCACCGATCTCCCGCGCGAGGATACGGGTGGCCTTGAGGATTTCTGACATCGGAAAGGTGACGTAGGGATCTGGTACCTCCAGGTCGGCCACTGTGGCGAGCGAGTCGAGAATGGGCCGGCCGGCCACTGGCGCGGTGTCGTCGCGGTAATGGACCTCCACGCCGCACGCCTCAGCGTTGCAGCCGGTGCCGTTCTCCAGCAGGATCATGTCGTGGCCGAACTCGCGCCAGGACGTGAGCATGGCTTCGGCCAGCAGCTCACCGTCCCGGAAGACCTGCGACATCGGCATGCCGGAAGCGCGGGCAGCGAGCTGGAAGTTGTGCAGGTCCACAGGCACGCGATCTGGCTCACGCAGCCCGATGGCCGCCCCTACGCGCTCAACCGAGTTCATCGGACCGCGGTGAGGTCGTACTGATCGAGATGTACCTTCTGCCTGTCGATCTGGCTCACCACCTCATCGATGAAGCTGTCTTCGTCTTCCGGCAATTGCTCCGCTTGCTCCGAGAGCCTGGTCAGCCAGCGCTGCTCGGCGCGAGACATGGTAAGACCAGCCTCCCCGGCGGCGCCGCGCAGCGCTTGCAGCGCCGCCAGGGCGGCGCGTCGCGTGCGCCGGTAAGGTGTCGGCTCGGCGACGATCTCCGCCGCTAGGCCGAGCACCACATCCGGCCGGAGGATGTACGCCTGCGGGTCGAGTGCCGCATCGGATTCGACGAGCCAGTCACGCAGTTCGACGGCCTTGTCGTTCGCGCTCGCCACGTTCATCAGCCGGGTGGCGTAGGCGAGCTGTTCCATGGAGACCGTGGGTGCCATGCCGCCGAGCAGCTTGACATTCTGCACTGATTCATTGCTCCAGAGATCGGCGGCTGCCTTGGCGATGTTGCCAACCGGTGACGGGTGCGCGCACGCCGCCTCGGCTCCTTCCATGGCGATCGGGTAGCCGGTGATCGCCTTGAGGAACGGCCCCTCGTAGGCGCAGTCCTTGCTCGGGCCGACGGCTCCGCGTTCGTAGGCCACGAGGCTGCGCGGGACGGTCATCACGCGGATCACTGCCGCCCAGATGCGCGGGATGAAGCCGCCGTCGGCGAGCATCATGGCGGTGTTCCCGAAGCCGCACGCCGTGTCGCCCGCGGCGATCACGTGCCGCCGCGTGGTCACGTCCACGATCATGTCCCAGAGAAACGCCATGTCCCGGCACCCCAGTACGCCGAGCGCGAAGAGCGCCCCGGGCAGGTCCCCGTTGAGCAGCGCGTCGTCGTGGATTTCCTTTCCCCCGGTGGACTCGATCGCCAGCATGTCCGCGCCCGCCTGCGCGCACAGATCGAAGCTGCGCATCATGTGCTCCCACTCCTCGCCCGTGCGCATCAGCGGCGGCCGGACGAAGTCACGCAGGTCGCTCGGGGTAACGCGCAACGCGCTCACCAGCCCGCGGCTCGCCCGGTGGGCGTCAAGGCGCTCCCTGAGGATCGCCGTGATCTCCGCGCCCCACTCGGGTTCGCGGGTCAGCTCGGGCAGCAGTTCCAGTTCGAGCACGAGCCCGGGGACTTCGAGAGCGGCAGCTCGCGAGCATGCCTCGTCGGCCATCTGCCGGTACTCGTCGCGGATCTCGGGCATGGTCGCCTCGGTGATCGCCATCGGCGGCAGGGTGAAATTCAGCTCCGGATAGACGATCCCGCCGCCGATCACCAGCCCGCCGACACGCAGCGGTCGCGGGCACCGGCCGAACACGAGATCGTCGGTGCGCGAGATACGGAGCCCGTCGTACTGTTCCATCTGTCCTCCCTGAGCCGCCCGCTACACGGTCAGCAACTCGCGCACCTTGCGCACCGCCTTGGAGGCATCGGGCGCGTATCCGTCCGCCCCGATCTCGGTTGCGTACCTGGCGGTGATCGGGGCACCGCCGACGATGATGCGGACCCTGTCCCGCAGGCCGGCCAGGCTGATCGCCTCCACGACCTCTTTCATGCTCGTCATGGTGGTCGTGAGCAGCGCCGACATGGCCACGACGTCCGCTCCGGCCCGGATCGCGTCGACGAAGCGCTCCGGCGGGACGTCGGTGCCCAGGTCGACAACCTCGAAGCCGGAGCCCTTGAGCATCATCGCCACCAGGTTCTTGCCGATGTCGTGCAGGTCGCCCTGGACCGTGCCGATGGCGACCGTCCCGCTTGACTTGACCGCGTGCTCGACCAGCTGGGGTTTGAGCACGTCCACGGCGGCGTTCATGGCGCGCGCCGCGACAAGCATCTCCGGCACGTATATCTCGTGCTCCTCGAAGAGCTGCCCTACCTCCTTCATCGCCGCGATGAGCCCGTCTTGCAGCAGGGTCTCGGCGGGAATGCCCTGCTCGAGTCCTTGCGTGACCATCGTGACGGCAAGCTTCGCCCGGCCGTCTATAACCGCCTCGCGGAGCTCGGGAATGATTGTCATGGCTGGCCTCCTTCGCCGGGACCTCGGCTACCCGGCCGGGTAGTCACGAAATTCACCGACCGCTTCGTACAGAGCCAGCAGGTTCTCGACCGGAACTCCGGCCTGCACGTTGTGGATGGTGTTGAATACGAAACCGCCGCCCGGGCCGAAGACGCGCATCCGGTCTCTGACCATGTCGCGTACCTCGGCCGGCGTGCCGAAGGGCAGGACGCTCTGCGTGTCGATCCCGCCGCCCCAGAAGGTGATCCTGTCCCCGTACTTCTGCTTCAAGGCCGAGGGATCCATGTCGGCCGCGGAGGTCTGTACCGGATTGAGGGCGTCGAACCCTGCCGCGACGATGTCATCGAGCAGGCGCCAGATCGATCCGCAGGAATGGATGAATGTCTTCCATCGCGTGTGCGAATGAATCCAGTCATTGACCCGGACATGGAACGGCATGAACAGGTTCCGGTATGTGCGCGGCGAGATCAGCGGGGCTTGCTGGCCGCCGAAGTCCGTCCCGGTGACCAGGATCGCCGTGATCGTGTCACCGATTTCCGCATGGATCCTGGCCAGGTTCTGCAGGCCGATCTCGCACTGGCGGTCGAATACCTCGTAGATGTACTCCGGCCGCAGGCTGAGGCTGACATACCATTCCTCGATGTCGCGGATGCCCTTCGGGTGCTTCAGGCTCATTCCGGGCACGAAGGCGACGTCGCCGAAGCCGGTGACCCCGAAGTTGCCGAGGATCGCCTTGCCCGAGGGGAGCAGCCGCTCGACTTCACGCTTGACGTGGGCCAGCTCCGCGTCGGTGATCGGCGCGAACTCCTCCAGGTTGTCCTCGACATTCAGGTGCTCGTCATCGATCGGCTGCTGGCGCTTGACGGCGTCGAAGTAGAACCCGCGTCTCGGCATCCGCGCCGAAGGCGGAGCAGCCCTGTCGCCCTGCGGGAACATGAACAGGCCGCCCTGGGGGTCGGCGCCGGTATCGGTGTTGAAGCCGCCGGGAACCAGGACCGGGGTGCCGTCGAAGGTCGTCCAGGGCTTCCAGTCGTCGTTGGCGAAACCGAAGAAATTCGTCCGCAGGCCCACTCCGACCACGTCCGCTCCGAGCGCGTCAACAAGGTCGGGCCCGACTTCGCCGAGCATCTGGAATGGCTCGATCACCTTCACCGGCGTGCCCGGTGCGTCCAGGCCGAGTGCTTGCCTGAGCCGGTAAAGCGAGCTGACATGAATGCCCGTCACCGGGCCGCCGCCCAGATCCAGCGGGACCCGGTCCGCTTCCACGTGCCGCAGCGCGAGTTCGACACGCTCGCGTGAGGTGCGGCGGGTACTGGGTATGCGGGTCGTATCTGGCGTGCTCATCTGGCGTTTCCGTTCGCAGGATCCCGGACGATCTCGCCGAGGGTCAGCTCCCGGGCGAAGGTATCGGCGAACTCCGGGTGGGTGGTCAGTTCCACATAGCGAATCCGGCGGGCGATGTCGTCTGCCATCTCGCGGCACTGCCGGGAGGCAAGCAGTTGCCGGGCGCCCAGACCGGCCGCGTTGCCCACCTGCCGGTACCGTTCCTTCGGCAGCTTGGGCAGCATCCCGACGGCGACAGCGCTCGTGACATCGAGATAGGTACCGAACGCTCCGGCCACGACGACTTCGTCAAGCGCGTCGGCTTCGATGCCGGCCGCGGTGAGCATCAGCTCGATGCCGGCCCGGATGGCGGCCTTAGCCAGCTGGATCTCGCCGACGTCGGCACGCGTGAGCACGATGTCGCGGCCATGAGCGGTCAGCGCGGCCGGGACGAGAACGCAGGCAGGCTCGCCGGCGGACCGGATGACGAGCGGGTGCGCCCGGGCCAGGCGGCCGCGCTCGCTGACGATTCCGGCCTCCAGGGCCGCCGCCACCGCGTCGAGGATCCCCGACCCGCAGATCCCGGTCGGCGCGCCGCCGCCGATGGTGTGCACTGCGAACGTGCCGTCCAGGTAGTTCACCCGCTCGATCGCTCCGTGCGCCGCCCGCATGCCGTCGCGGATGTGGGCACCCTCGAACGCCGGGCCAGACGCGCACGAGCAGGCCCAGAGCTGCCCGCCGCACGCGACGCTGATCTCGGTATTCGTGCCTACGTCGAGGACGAGAACGTTACCGGCGCACTCGGCCGCGCCGACGGCGAGCAGCACCGCCGTATGATCGGCGCCGACGAAGCCCGCGATATTCGGCGGCAGGTAAAGCAGCGCGCCGGGTGCCAGTTCAAGCCCCACGTCCGCGCCGCGAAGCTCGAGCGCCTCCGTCACGGCAGGCACGTACGGCGCCCGGCCGAGCTGGCGGAGCGGCAGGCCGACGAGCAGGTGGTGCATGGCCGTGTTGCCCACCGCCACCGCGTCGACCACCTGCCACGCGGGAGCGCCGATCTGAGCACGGAGGTCGCCGAGCAGCCCGTTGATGCCGTCAAGCAACCGCGCGTGGAGATCCCCGGCGCCGGAGGGGTTCGCGTCGGCGTAGGCGATCCGGCTCATGACGTCCTCGCCCGCCGTCACCTGCGGGTTGACAACGGCTCCCGTGGCGACCGTTTTGCCGGTTGCCAGATTCACGAGGTAGGCCGCCAGCTTCGTGGTGCCCGCATCGATGGCCGCGCCGAGCGGCGCCCTCCCCTCGGGCAGCAGGGCGACGATCTCGCGCTCACCTGTCCGGTAGCTGTGCACCGCCGCCCGCGCCGCCCAGTGCTGCGCGCGCAGTGTCACCGGGGCCGCGGACAGCACGGCCAGGCCGGTCCGCGTGGCCGGCTGGCCGGCCAGGGCGACCGCGTCCTCCAGGCGGGTCGCATCGCTGCGCAGATCATCCAGCCCGGGCGGCTTGACCTGGACGTCAACCGCTACGACGGCAGGGTCGAGCGCTGGCACGCTCGCGCCGTGGCCCTCGAACTGAAGGCGCTGGGGGGCCGTCAGCGATTCCGGCGGAACATCGACCCACGCATCGGCCACCACCGTGGCCTGGCAGGCAAGGCGGACCCCGGTGGAAAGCTCGGCGGGGGTCAGCAGCTCGCGTTCCTGCTCGGTCGGTGGCGTGAGGCCGCGTCCGGGGGCGATTACCTTGCAGGTACCGCACAGCCCACGGCCTCCGCAGACGGTGACGAGTTCCGGGCCCGCGACCCGGATTGCCGCCAGCACGGCGGTGCCGTTCCCCACCTCGACCCGGCGGCCGAGCGGCTGGACGGTAACACGGACGACAGGCCCGGCACGTTCGGTTGCCTCCGCTTTCTGGCCCTTCTCCGGCTGCTCCCGCCGCCCGCTGGTCACCATGTATCCCGCCTTCATAGCACTGGCACATGTCCCGTGACCGCCTCGGCCATCGCGCAGAAGTTCTCCAGCGGCGTGTCGAGCTGCACATGATGAGTCGGCGCCAGGATGAGGCCACCCCCCGCGCCGAGCGTGACGATCCGGTCGAGGACCTCCCGGCGTACCGCATCGGGGCGGCCGAACGGCAGCGTGTACTGGGTATCCACGGAGCCCCAGAAGCACAGGTGCTTGCCGTAGGCGCGCTTGAGCCGGACCAGGTCCATCGCGCCGGGCTCGATCGGGTTGAGCACGTCGAGCCCGATATCGATCAGCTCGGGGACGATGGCGCTGACGCAGCCGTCGCTGTGATATGCGACCTTCACGTCCGGGTTTACGGTCTTCAGCCGCTCGATGATGCGCGCCATCCGCGGCTTGAGGAAGCGTCGCCAGTGGCGGGGCGACATGAGCATGCCTTGCTGGTGCCCGACGTCGTCGCCAAGCCAGATCATGTCCACCCCAGCGCGCACGAGCGTCTCAGCGGCCGCGAGATGATAGCGGTAGGGAATGTCAAGGACAGCGTCCGCAAGGTCCGGGTCCTGGACGAAGTCCGCCAGCAATTGCTCGAGCCCGCGCAACGCCCACGCGGTCTCGAAGATCGTGGTGACGACAGATCCGACAATCCAGTACTCGGCGCCGTGCTCGGCGACGAGTTTCTCGGCTTCCGCATAGAGCTCTGGCCGGCCGGGATCGGGAGGCTGGTACCCCGTCACCGCGTCCGCGTCGTCTGCGCCGGCGAGCGGATGCCCGTGCGGTTCGGTGTAGCGAGCTATCCCGTAGGGCGTCTTGCAGGCCACCGACCGCCAGCCCACTCCCCATTCGTCGACGTACTCGGCATCCTGGCCGTAATAGGAGTTCGCCCAGCCCACAGACGTGATGAGGAGATCTTGGCCGAGCGCTATCTCGAGGTCGTACGGGTTGCCGCCGCCGTACGGGTTGTGCGGGCTCGCGCCCGCTTCGAGGTGCAGCTCAGCGCGGAGACGTTCGGCGAACTCGGGCGTGAAGGTTGCCTGCCACGGGCAGCGATCCGGCATCGCGTGGCTCAGCGCGGCAGCCACACGTTCTCGGTGCATGCCCTTCGCCTCCCCCGGCGCAGAATCTCAACGGTCAACCTCACGCCCCGGAAGAGCTCTGCTACCACCTGGTCCTGAGTACATTAGAGCTGGCCGGCATTCACCCTGGTAGGGACCTTCGGCCCGTACTTTCCCCTGAGGTGTCGGCACTTCGGCGCGAGTGCTCGCGGGTGAGCAGGAGGCTAACTTCTGGCCGGCGGGGGAAGCAGGGTCAGTTGCTGGCGGATGCCGTCGAGGAAGAGCTGGAGGCCGTAGCCGAACCGTTCGGCCGGGTCGGCGGTGAAGGCCGTCGCGGCGAGCTTGTTCTCGATCCCGTCCACAGTGAGCCTCGGCTCCCAGACGCCGCGCTCGTTCAGCTCGATCTGGGCTTGTTCTTCGATGGTGTGGCCGAGCACGTAGTGGAACGCGGCAAAGGAGGCCCAGCCGGCCCGGTCGGGCGGCAGCCCCGCGCCCTGGAGGATCTCGATGACCAGGTTGCCGAGCAGGATGGTGTTGGGCTCGGCAACGTAGGTGCCGGCCATGACCCTGGCGCCATCGCGGTGGGACAGAAGCACCTGGCGTAGCCGCCAGCCCGCGGCTGCGAGCTGCTCGTCCCACGACCCGGCCGGCAGACCGGCGGCGAAGTCCTCGAGGAACCGGTCGGCCATCGCGTCGAGCAGGGCCTGCTTGCTCGCGAAATGCCAGTACAGGGCGCCGGCCTGCACGCCCAGGCGGGTGGCGAGCTTGCGCATCGTCAGCGCATCCAGCCCGTCGGCGTCGAGCAGGGCTATCGCCACGTCCACCACGCGCTCGCGGCGCAACCGCATCCGGCTCGCTCCTCATTCTCGCGCCGGCCTGTCCGGCTGCCTCGATTGCCCAGACTAGCGTAAATAACTTGAACTTGTTCAACTTGAACTTGTTCAATAGGTCCGTGACCGAAGAGATCTCCCGAATGGAGTCGCCATCATGTCCCGCCCTGAAACCACCGCTGCGCCGCCCGCCTCGGCCGAGCCGACCGCCCGGCCGCACGTGCCGTCCGGCATGATCCTGGCCATCGCGTGCGTGGCCAATTTCATGGTCATCATCGACACGTCGATCGTGAACGTCGCCCTGCCGGCCATGAAGGTCGCTCTCGGGCTCTCGGCGGCCGATCAGCAGTGGGTGGTCGATGCCTACCTGATCACCTTCGGGGGGTTCCTCCTTCTCGCGGCCCGGGCCGGTGACCTCTTCGGCCGCAAGGGCGTATTCCAGGCCGGCCTGCTTGTGTTTACCGCTGCCAGCCTGGCCGGCGGCCTGGCCCGGGATTCATGGCTGCTGATCGCGGCCCGCGTCCTGCAGGGCACCGGCGCGGCCGCCCTGGCCTCGTCAAGCCTGAGCCTGATCACCGCCAGCCATCCCGAAGGCCCGGCCCGCACCCACGCACTATCCCTGTGGGCCGCGGTGGGCTCTTCGGCCGGCGCCGTCGGGGTCGTGCTGGGCGGGCTGCTCACCACCGAGCTGTCCTGGCGCTACGTGCTGTTCATCAATGTCCCCATCGGCATCGCGCTGTTCATCGCCGCCGCGGCCAGCCTGGCCCCGTCACCGCCGGGGCGTGACTGGGCACGCCTCGACCTGCCCGGCGCGCTCACCGTCACCGCCGGGGTCAGCTCCCTGGTCTACGCCGTCTCCCAGGCCACCATCAAGGGGTGGGGATCGACCCCCGTCATCGCCGCCCTGACCGCCGCCGCGGCGCTCCTGGCCGCCTTCGGGATGATCGAGGCCCGCAGCGCGGCCCCGCTCGTCCCGCTCCGCATCCTCAGGCAGCGCAGCCTGGCCGTGGGTAACACCGTCATGGCCTGCCTGGGTGTGGTCATGACCAGCGGCTTTTTCTTCCTGTCCCTCTACCTCCAGCAGATCCTCGGTGACAGCGCGCTGCGCACCGGGGTGGCCATCGTCCCCATGACCATGCTGCTGGCGGCCGGGCCGCTGGTAGCCAAGCGGCTCCTGCCGCGCTTCGGCCCACGCTTCCTGATCCTCGCCGGCGGGATTCTCACCACGGCCGGGGTGGCCTGGATGTCGATGCTCCCTGACCACTCCGACTACCCGGCCCGCATCCTTGGCCCCATGCTGGTCATCGCAGCCGGCATCGGGCTCATGCTCCTCCCCCTCGCCGCATCCGCCACGGCCGGTGTCGACACCCGCTACGCCGGGCTCGCCTCCGGCCTGTTCAACACGGCGCGCCAGCTCGGCGGCGCCATCGGCCTCGCCGTGCTCGTCACCATCGCCACCACCGCCACCCGCCATAGCCAGCTCGCCAGCCCCGCGGCCGCCACCGTCCACGGCTACCGCATCGCCCTGCTCATCAGCGCAGCCGTCAGCCTGGCCTCGGTGCTCATTGCCTTCCTCCTGCCCACCCCTTCCAAAACCGTAGACCAGATCGGGAAACGAGGATTCTCCGGAAAGGAACATCATGAGCTCAGCGCTTGAAACCCTTCGCCGCGACTTCGATCTATGTCGCCTTTGACGGTGACGACCGCGGAACCGCTGGGCCACGGCCCACCAGGTCATGGCCACGGCCGGCCGGATCTGGCTGCTCCTGTTGCGCTGCGTCAATTCGGCATACCGTCGTTGACGTGGTCGACCGGGATATAGATGACGCCCTGGCGCGGAGCTTCCTTGCGGGTCTGCCGGCCGAGCTGGCCGGCAGGTTGCGGGCCGAGGGCGAGCGTGCCGACTACCCGGCCGGGACGACGGTGTACCGGGCCGGCGACGACCCACGGGCGTCGCTGGTGATCCGGGGGCTGATCCGGGTGTACCTGAGTTCGCCGGGCGGCCGGCAGGTCACCGTTCGGTATGCCCGGCCCGGTGACGTGCTGGGGATCGCGGTGCTGGTGGGCGGGCCGGCTGATACCAGCGTCCAGGCGGTGGAGCCCTCGAGCGCGTTCCGGATCAGCGCACGGACCCTGACCGAGGCAGCGCGGCACGACGCCCGGGTCTCCTGGGCCATCGCCGAGGAGCTGAACCGGCGGCTGTATGAGGTGCTGGAGCAGACCGCGGTCAACGCGTTCGGCTCGGTGCGCCAGCGCGTTGCCGCTCACCTGCTCGATCTTGCCTCCGGCCGGCAGCGGCCGGGCGGCCGCCTGGTGGCCCGGGTGTCGCAGCAGGAGCTGGCGGACGCGGCCGGGTCGGTCCGCGAGGTGGTGGCCCGTGTGCTGCGTGACCTGCGCGCTGCCGGGATCGTGGCCACCGCGGCGGACAGCGTGGTGATCCTCGACCCGGCCCGGCTGTACGCCGAATCCGGGGGCCCGGCGGGCCTGTGACTTTAGTCGCCCGGCACGCGACTGAGGTCACTGACGCGGCGGTGCGGCGGCGGCAGCCTGGATGGGTCAGGCCCGGAAACCGGGTCGGCCCGCAACAGGAAGAAGAACTCCCGTCATGAACGCTCTGACCGCGATGTCCTGGGCCCGGCCCGGGCCGGCGGGGACAGTGAAGGCGGTGTCGGTGATCAGCACCGGGACCGTTCGGATCCGCCCCGAACACCCCTACGGCAGCCGCAAGCCGGTGTACTGGTGGCTGCTGACCTCGCGGCGGTGGACACCGCCACGGCCGGTCAACGTCTACGTCATCGAGCATTCCAGGGGCCTGATCCTGTTCGACACCGGGCAGGATCGCGCCTCGGTCACCGACGACACCTACTTCCCCGGCGGTGTCGCCGGCCTCATGTATAACCGGCTGGCCCGCTTCGACATCGGCGAGGACGACACCCTCACCGCCCAGCTCGCCACACTCGGGTACGCCCCCGCCGACGTGGACACCGCGATCGTGTCCCACCTGCACCAGGACCACATCGGCGGGTTGAGGGAACTGACCGGCTCCGAGCTGCTGGTGTCAGCGGCCGAGTGGGCCGAGCTGGCCAAGCCCGCCCCGGAGCTGCGCGGCTTCCTGCGCAACCACATTCAGCTGCCGGGACTGAAATGGCATCAGGTGAGCCTGGAACCCAC